>Ga0123336_10004376_pt1 | contig 11512 bp, 10 predicted proteins | sample SSSSmetaG_FD_96466 | JGI IMG/M metagenome (GOLD analysis project Ga0123336, IMG submission 96466) | Glacier valley bacterial and archeal communities from Borup Fiord, Nunavut, Canada, to study Microbial Dark Matter (Phase II) - ​SSSS metaG | ecosystem: Environmental > Aquatic > Freshwater > Ice... | reverse complement strand
GATTCCCGATTCCCGATTCCCGATTCCCGATTCCCGATTCCCGATTCCCGATTCCCGATTCCCGATTCCCGATTCCCGATTCCCGATTCCCGATTCCCGATTCCCGATTCCCCCGGAGGTATCCCAGTGACTGCTCGAGCACTCGAGACGCCCGCGCCCACGCAACGGCGGGGCTTTCGCTTCTCCCCCTCCATGCTGGTGTGGCCGGCGGTAATTTACCTGATTCTGACCACTCAGGCCCCGTTTTTCATGACGCTGTACTACAGCTTCATTCGCTGGAACATCCAGATTCCTGGTGAGCGCCCTTTCGTGGGCTTCGACAATTATGCGGGCCTGCTGACCGACCCGCAGAACCTCAGCGTGCTGTTTAATACCCTGGTCTTGACCGTGGGCACTCTGGTGGCCACCGTGGTGCTGGGCGCGATTCTGGCCCTGCTGCTGCACCGCCCTTTTCCGGGTCGGCCCCTGATGCGGACCCTGCTAATGAGCAGCTTTCTGGTGATGCCGGTGGTCACGGCGGTGGTGTGGAAGAACCTGCTGCTCAACCCGGTGTTCGGCTTTTTCAGTTGGATAAGTCAGGCGCTCAAGCTGGCTCCGGTAGATTACTTGGCCAATTACCCGATGGCCAGCGTCATTACCATGGTGGCCTGGGAGTGGACCCCCTTTGCCATGCTGATTCTGCTCACCAGCCTGCAATCGCTGCCCGACGACCAGATTGAGGCTGCCAGACTGGACGGTGTGACCCCCTTTCAGGAGTTCCGTTACATCGTGCTGCCCTTCTGGCGGCAAGCGCTCGAGGTGGTCATCTTGCTCGAAACCATCGCTTTTTTGCAGGTCTACGGCGAAATCTACGCCTCGACCAGCGGCGGTCCCGGCATCGCCACCACCAATTTGCCCTTTTTCATCTATCAAAAGGGTCTGGTCGAGTTTAACGTCGGCGTGGCCAGCGCTGCCGGGGTGATTGCCGTGGTGTTGACCAACATTCTGGCCGTTTTCCTGCTGCGGATGATTAGCAACAACACCGCCAGTGGAGGTCACTCATGACCGCTTCAATCTCGCAAAAAGCCCGTCCTAGAGCCAAGCCACTCAACTGGCAGGGCGGGCTGCTCACCCTGCTCACCTACCTGCTGGCCTTCCTGTTTTTCTTCCCGCTGCTGTGGATGCTGATGACCGCCTTCAAGACCGAGGGTCAGGCCATCGAGATTCCGCCGCTGTTCACCTTCGCGCCCACGCTCGAGAACTTCGGCAAGTCTTTGAGCAGCTACTTTCCCCATCTGGTCAACAGTCTGCTGGTCGCCATCGGTAGCACCCTGCTGGCCTTCGTGCTGGGCCTACCCGCCGCTTTTGCCCTGGCGGTGTACCCCACAGCCCGCGCTCGAGGAACCCTCACCTGGATTTTATCCACCAAGATGATGCCCGCCGTGGGGGTTATCGTGCCGCTCTACCTGATTTTTAATCAGCTCAAACTGCTCGACACCCTACCTGGCCTGTTAATCATGTACACCACCATGAATTTGCCGCTGGTGGTGTGGATGATGCACTCGTATCTGGTAGACATTCCTTACGCCATCTTCGAGGCAGCCAAGGTGGACGGAGCCACGCTGGGACAGGAATTTTTCATCATCGCCCTGCCGCTGGCGGTTCCCGGCATGGCGGCCACCAGTTTGCTGGCCCTGATTTTTGCCTGGAACGAGGTATTCTTCGCGCTCAATCTCACCTCGAGCAACGCCGCACCGCTAAGCGTATTCATCGGGTCGCAAAAGAGCGGTGAGGGCCTGTACTACGCGCAGCTCTGCGCCGCCGCCACCCTAACCGTGCTTCCGGTGCTCATCTTTGGCTGGGTAGCCCAACGCCAACTGGTGCGCGGCCTGTCTTTTGGAGCGGTCAAGTAGTTCGCGTTGGGTCGCTTTGCTCCCACCGAAGGCAAAAGGCAAAAGGCTGAAGGCGCAAAGTACCCGCTCGAGCATTTCCCCCAACTTCGCAGAGAAGAGGCAGTGGTCAAAAAGCTTCTGCCCTAGCGGTTCCGGGCGCATTCGATGCGCCCCTACCATGCCCTATTTGCTTTGCACACTCGAGGGAAATGCTGTATTCCGATTCCCGATTCCCGACTCCCGATTCACCACCTAATGAGGTCTCCAATGTCGTCCGCATCCACACTCGCAACCATGCCCGCCGCAGTCATCACCGCTCCAGGGCGCGTGGAACTGCTCGAGCGGCCCATTCCCCACCCCGGTCCTGGCGAGGTGCGTATTAAGGTTCACGCCACCGGGGTGTGTGGCACCGACCTCCACCTGCTTCACGGCGCGTTCGGGGCGCAGTTTCCACTGGTTCCCGGTCACGAAATCAGCGGTATTGTGGACGAAATCGGGACCGGAGTGCTCGAGCTACGCGAGGGCGACCTCGTTGCGCCCGACCCCAACCTTTACTGCGGTCAGTGCTTTTATTGCCAGCAGAGTCTGTTTCAGCACTGCGTTCACCACCAGGCGCTGGGCGTCACAAGGTCAGGCGGTTTTACCCAGTACGTGATTGCGCCTGCACAGAACGTGTACGTGGCCCGTGGCCTCACCCCTGACCAGGCCGCTTTTGCCGAGCCGCTGGGATGCGTGGCCTGGGGAATGCGCCGCCTGAAACCGGAATCCGGCTCGAGCGCGCTGCTCTTCGGGGCTGGAGCGATTGGACTTTTGCTGATGCAGGGACTGCTGGCGAGCGGCTGCTCTAGCGTGACTGTGATAGACCCGGTGCTCGAGCGGCGCGAATTGGCGCTCGAGCTGGGCGCTTCTCGAGCGTTTGCACCGAGTGAAACCCTGCTCGAGGAGCTGACCGACCTCCAGCCTTATGGCTTTGATATCGTGACCGAGGCCACGGGCGTGGCTAAAGTGGTCGAAGCGTTGCCCGATTACGCAGCAGTGGGTGGTAAAATCCTGGTCTTCGGGGTGGCCGAGGAGTCCGCTCGAGTGAGTATCAGCCCTTACGAACTGTTCCGGCGTGACCTGACCTTGCTTGGCAGCTTTGCGCTCAATCAGAGTGTGCCCCTGGCGCTCGAGTGGTTGCGAACGGGCCGGGTGAAGGTCGAAAAACTCATCACCCACCGTCTGGGGCTTTCGGGTGTGGAGCAAGCGCTCAACCTCAAGGCGCACCCCGGCATGGCGGGCGCGCAGAAAGTGTTTATTCAGCCCTGGGAGGCTTAAGTATCTAGCGCTTACATTCCGAGGTTTCCGCTATCTGTCTTGGCCCAACTACAGCACGTCTTGGACAGAGCGGCACCTACCGGGCCTGTCCGCCTCACGGGCTGGGCCGCTTGGGCAAAACGGCACCTGAAAAGGGCCTGCCCGCTCTCGCTCCAACCTCACCATTTCAGCGCTAGATACGTTTTCCCTTCTCCTTTTAGTCGGTCTGATAAATGAAGTTTATTTATCAGACGGGAGGTACTTAATGTCGGTTTTAGATTTGTTCAAGCTCGAGGGCAAACTCGCGGTTGTAACCGGTGCCGCTCAGGGTATCGGCTTCGAGATGGCTAAAGCCCTGATGGAAGCGGGTGCAAAGGTCGTGATTGCCGACCTCAACCCCGAAGTAGGCGAACCAGCGGCTCGAGAGTTGGGCGCGTCCTTCGAGTCGGTCAATGTCAGCTCGTCCTCGAGCGTGGCTGAGTTGGCCGCTCGAGTGGAGGCGCAGTACGGCGCGGTGGATGTGCTGGTCAACAACGCGGGCATCGTTCGCAACACTCCCGCCGAGGACACCTCCGACGACGAGTGGCGTAGCATTTTGAGTGTAAACCTGGACGGCGTGTTCTGGTGCTGCCGCGAATTTGGCAAAAAGATGCTCGAGCGCCGCAAGGGAAGCATTGTCAATCAGGCCAGCATGTCCGGCATCATTTCCAACCATCCGCAGCCGCAAGCCGCTTACAACACCAGCAAGGCGGGTGTGATTCACCTCACGCGTTCGCTGGCCGGAGAGTGGGCCTCGCGGGGCGTGCGGGTCAACGCGATTGCACCCGGTTACACCGCCACCCCACTGACCAAGCGCGGCCTCGAGACGCCGGGGTGGAAGGAAACCTGGCTGGGAGAGACCCCAATGGGCCGCACCGCCGAGCCGTTCGAGATTGCGCCTGCGGCGGTGTATCTGGCCTCGGACGCCTCGAGCTTTGTGACCGGAAGTGTGCTGGTGGTGGATGGGGGGTATACGGTCTGGTAGGAGTGATGAGCGATGAGCTGTGAGTTTTGCGCCTCCGGCGGGTTTTTAGTATTTGGTATTTGGATGGTCTGCTCTCGAAGTTCGACCACAATCTAACCAAGAACCAAAAACCCGCGAGCAGGCCCGAAAGGCGGCGAGGCCCGATAGGTGCCGTTTCCGCCAAGACGTGCCGCTTTGCTCAAGACAGCCGGAGGCGTCTCTTTTCGCCCTCGAGCACCTATGGAAAACGAATAGACCTCTGGCGAAAGTCGCCTTCAGGCATGTTTCTCTTTTACACTTACTCGTTCCACTCGGACAAAAGCGGAACCGGGGCCGTCCCCGGTCCCACTTTCGCCGGAGGTCAAATGAACCCAACACTTCAAAGCAAAACATCCGTGATGCACGCTATCCGAGACCTGCGCTGGGAGTCCCGCCAAGTGCCCTCACCGGGTCCGCTCGAGGTGCGGGTCAAAATCGCCAGGGTGGGCGTGTGCGGCTCCGACCTGCACTACTACACCCACGGGCGCATCGGAAATTTTATCGTTGAGCGGCCTATTGTGCTGGGCCACGAGGTCAGTGGAACTGTCGAGGCCATCGGGGAGGGCGTGACTCGTCATAAGGTCGGAGACCGGGTGGCGCTCGAGCCGGGGGTTCCCTGCCGACGTTGCGAATACTGCAAGCGGGGCGAGTACAACCTGTGTCCTGCCATGCACTTCATGGCCACGCCTCCGGCAGATGGTGCGCTGAGCGAATACCTCAACTGGCCCGAGGATTTCGCTTGTGGCATTCCCGACCACATCAGTCTCGAGGCGGCGGCCCTGCTCGAGCCGCTGGCGGTGGGCGTTTGGGCGGCTAAGCGTGGCGAGGTGAAGATGGGCCACAGCGTGGTGGTGCTCGGCGCAGGTCCCATCGGCTGCACCACCTTGCAAGCCGCGAAGGCGGCGGGCGCAACCACACTCATTGCGGTGGACCTCGAGCCATTTCGACTCGAGATGGCCCGCAAGGTCGGCGCGACCCACGTCATCAACGCCCGCCAAGAAGACGTGCTCGAGCGGATTCGGGACATCACCACCCGCTCAGGTCTGCCGCGTTCACACGCTGGGGTGGATGTCGCCTTCGAGACAGCCGGTAGCGTGGCCACTTGCCGCATGGCGATTGCGGCCCCGCGTCCCGGCGGTGTCACCGTATTAGTGGGCCTGCCGCCCGACCCGCTGGTGCCCCTGGACATCGTGAGCGCGGCAAGTCGTGAAACTCAGATTCGCGGCCTGTTTCGCTACGCCAACTGCTATCCGGCGGCGCTGGCGCTGGTGGCCTCGGGCGCGGTGGACCTCGATGTGCTCATCACCCAGCGCTATAAATTTGCCGACACTCAAGCGGCGCTCGAGTTTGCAGACCGCGACAAAACGACCAGCGTGAAGGTGATGCTCGAGTTCGATTGAGTTGGGGGCGCTCGAAGGGTTATGAATTGTCCTCGAGCGTTTCACACAAATCCGAAACCCTGTAGGGGCGAATGGCGTCTTGGGCAGAACGGCACTGTCTTGGGATGAGCGGCACCTATCGGGCCATCCCGCCCCGTGGGGCCTGCCCGCGTCTTGGGCAGAACGGCACCTAACGGGCCTGCCCGCCAGCTCGCCCGTTCCCGCTCGAGCGAGAACAACAAAAAGAGAAACCAAAATATGAACACCCAAAATCCAATCCAAACGCTCGAGGACCATAATCATGGCTGACTTACTGCTGGGTGTGGACGTGGGGACCTACAGCAGCAAAGGCGTGCTGACCACGCTCGAGGGCGTTATCATCAAAACCCTCACCGTGCCGCACGACATCTCCATGCCGCACCCCGGCCATGTCGAGCAGGACGCAGATTTGGTGTGGTGGAGCGACACCCTCGAAATTATTCGGGGTCTGCTCAGGGGTCTCGAGGGCACCACCTTCAAAGCCTCCGACGTGCGCGGGGTTGCGCTGAGTGCTATCGGACCGTGTTTGCTGCCGCTCGACGCTGCGGGGAGTCCCCTGCGTCCCGGAATCCTGTATGGGGTGGACACTCGAGCCGAACTCGAAATCGCTGAACTCGAGGCCCGTTACGGAGCCGCACGCATCTTTGAACACGCCAACATGGCGCTGACCAGTCAGGCCATCGGCCCCAAGTTGCGCTGGCTCGAGAAACATGAATCCGAGGTGTTCATGCGGGCCAGCATGTTTACCACTGCCAGCAGTTACCTGAGTTTCAAACTCACCAGGCGGCACATCATGGACCACCACACCGCCAGCCACTACATGCCGCTGTACGACCCTCGAGCGCACGCCTGGGACCCCGAGTTCTGCGCCGCGCTGGGGGTGCAAGGCCGCTTGCCCGAGCTGGGCTGGAGCGATGAAATCGCCGGATACCTTACGCTCGAGGCCGCACAGCTCAGCGGCCTTCCGGGGGGTATTCCGGTGGCGGTGGGCGCGGTGGACGCCCTCAGTGAAGCGCTGAGTGTGGGCGTTCAGAAAGCGGGTGATTTGATGGTGATGTACGGCAGCACCACTTTTTTCATTCTGGTGCAGGACCAACCGACCCCCGACCCTCGAGTGTGGTCGGTGGGCGGCGCGTTTTCGGGCCAGACCAACCTGGCTGCGGGCATGAGCACCACCGGCAGCCTGACCCGCTGGTTCCGTGACGAACTGGCCCCTGACCTGCCCGAGGAGACCGCCTACCGCACCCTGTTCGAGGGGGCCGCGCAGGTTCCCCCCGGCTCGAGGGGCCTGCTAGTGCTGCCGTATTTCAGTGGTGAACGCACCCCTATTCAGGACGCTCAGGCCAGAGGGGTCATCGCTGGACTCTCGCTGTCTCACACTCGAGCGGACCTGTACCGGGCCGTGCTCGAGGGGGTGGGCTACGGGGTGCGGCACAACCTCGAAACCTTTGCGGCGATGGGGTCCCAGATAAGGCGAGTCGTGGCGGTGGGCGGTGGAGCGCAGCACGCCTTCTGGCCGCAGATGATTAGCGACATCAGCGGGGTAGCACAGGTACTCCCGGAAACCACGCTGGGCGCGTGTTATGGCGACGCTTTTCTGGCCGGATTGGCGGCAGGATTGCTCGAGAAGAGCGACCTGAAGAACTGGGTGAGAGAAAAAACCGTGCTCGAGCCTAGAAGTGAGGTTCAGGCTCAGTACGAGCGCATCTACCCACTCTACAAAGAGCTTTATCCCAATACTCGAGCACTGGTTCACCAGTTGGGGGTTTTGGGTTGATGCTCGAGAAAGCGTGGCCTATTGCAGCTTTTTCTCGATTTGAGTCTGGGCCTCGAGCAGCAGTTTGGCGTAATCCTGATTCGGCTGAGCCGTGGCCGTGGCCAGCGCGTTGTTCAGGGGTTCCCACACCTCGGACATCTGGGGCACGTTGGGCATGGGGGTTCCCACGGTGATGGACTTGCTGAAGCCCGTCACCACCGGGTTGCCGCTGAGCAGGTTGATGGCTTTTTTGCTTACCGGAATGCGCCCTCCCGCTTTGTTGAAAGCCACCTGATTCTCGGGGCGGGCCAGAAACTGGGCAAACTCCACCGCATCCTTTTTGAACTGGCTTTTCTGACTGACCACCAGGGTCTGAATGCCCACAAAAGGACTCCAGGGATTGACCGCTCCAGGGGGCACTGGGAACGGGGCAATGCCGAAATCAATGCGCGCTTTTTTGATGTCGCCCATGTCCCACGGTCCGGTGAGGAACATGGCCGCCTTACCGTCCAGAAAGAGTTTACGGGTGGCACTGCCATCGAGTTGGTCGGGAACCAGTTTGTACTTGAAGCGCAGGTCTCCGAGCAGCGCCAGTGCCTGAGCCGTTCCCGGCTTGGCAATGCCCAGGTCTTTAACCTCGAGCCGCCCCTGTGTTTCGCGGAAGATATAGCCTCCAAAAGCGCTAATCATGCCGTACTGCTGGTAAGCATCTCCCAGATTGGCGATGTAGCCGTAATTGCCGCCTGTGGTGAGCCGCTGAGCCGTCTCGAGGAAATCGGCATAGTTTTTGGGAAACTTGGGCATCAGTGCTTTGTTGTAAAGCACTGCAATGGCCTCGGCGGCGATGGGAATGCCATAAATTTGTCCTTGAAGGGTCACGGCCCGCCCCGCCACTTTGAGAGTATCGTCAGGCAGCACCGCCAGCTTCCCCAGTGGTTCGATGGCTCCGGCCTCGACCAGCACACCCAACTGGTCGTGCGGCAGAGGCCCGACTAAATCTATCTCGTCGCCTGCCACTGGCTCGAGCAGTTTGATTCGCATGGCCTCGAAGCTGGTGAGCATCAGTTTGACTTGAGGATGCCCCTTGACCGCGCTGTACTGGTGGGCCATTTTGCTGAGCCACGCGTACTCGGCTCCTTGCAGGTGGGTGAGCAAACGCAATTCGGAGGCGTGAGCCGTACCTGCAAGCAGGCAAGCGGCCCACAGTGTGGCCTTTAATTTTTTCTTCATGTTTGCTACAGTAGTCCTTTCTCACCGGGTGTGTAAAGGCCCGTGCTTTTAATGAGCTTTGTCGCTTCTAGAGCAAAAAAGCGTACTGTACACACCAATTTGAAAACCTGCCCGATTGCCTGCTCGAGCAAAGACCCTTTGAGCAACTTCATCCTTATTCAGCTTTCTAACTTTTTGTTGGGTCTCAGTTCGAGTCCGGCAAATTCACGGGTGAGCTGAGCGGTTTGAGCTTGGACTCGATTTCGGCCCTGCGGCCCTCGAGAAAGGGTGGCAGCGACAGGCTCTCTCCCATTGTTGCGGAGTCCTCGTCGCTGGCAAAACCGGGTCCGTCGGTGGCCAGCTCAATCAGGATGCCGTTGGGTTCGCGGTAGTACAGGCTGCGAAAGTAAAAGCGGTCCACCTCGCCACTGGTAGGCAGGCCAAAGCCCTCGAGCCGCGAGGTCCAGGCGTGATAATCGGCGTCGGGAATGCGAAAGGCCAGATGGTGAACCCCGCCTGCACCGGCTCGAGCAGGCGTCAAATCAGGGTGCACCCGAATGTTAACCTCGGCGGACGGCCCGCCCGCCCCCATCTCGAAGACGTGGACGGTGTGTGTGGGAGATTCCGGGTCGGGATATTGCCTTGCAGCACGCATTCCGTACACCTTGGTCAGCAATTTGTCGGTGGGCGTCAGGCGCGGCAGGGTGAGCGTAACCGGACCCAAACCCAGAATTTGATGCTCGAGCGGAACCGGACTTCTGGGCCAGGGGTGCAAATGTGCCGGGTTCGGGTCGCCCACCAGAGCCAGCCTCTGACCCTCGAAATCGTCGAACTCGAGCACCTTGTATCCTCCCTGCTCGAGCAGGCCCCCGTGCTGAACACTCTTTTTGGTCAGGTGCGCGGCCCACCACTCGAGGCTGCTCTCCCCCACCCGCAAGGCGGTGCGGCTGACGCTGTTGTTTCCGCGAATCTCTCGAGCCGCCAGTGACCAATCGAAAAAGGTGAGGTCGCTGCCCGGACTGCCCGCGCCGTCGGCGTAGAACAGGTGGTAAGCCCGCACATCATCTTGATTCACGGTCTTTTTGACCAGTCTCATGCCCAGAATCTGGGTGTAAAAGTGCAGGTTTTGGGGTGCTTTTGCGGTGACGGCGGTAACGTGGTGAATTCCGCTGAGTTGCATTGAGCCTCCTTGCAAAAGAAAGAACTCGAGCGGTAGGGGTCCACTCGAGTTCGTATCTTCGACTATTTAAGTGTGCAGGACGGTGTGCGGTTTTGCACTCGAGTGAGTTTGTGCTCGAGTGCGAAAGAAGTCTAACCAAACAACCTCGAGCGCAGGTACTGCGGCAAATCCGCTATCGCCACGCGGTCTTGCAACATGGTGTCGCGGTCTCTAACGGTCACGGTGTCTTTGAGTTCGGCGTTTTCGGCCTCACCACCCAGCGTGCCGTAATCCACGGTCACACAAAAGGGCGTGCCCACCTCGTCGTGGCGGCGGTATGCCTTGCCCACGTTGCCGCTGTCCTCGAGCAGAATGCGTCCCCAGGCCAGTTTCTGCAAATCCTGCTTGATTTTGCGGGCGGTCTCGACCAGCTCAAGCTTGTTGCGGGCCAGCGGAATCACCGCCACCTTGATGGGTGCGAGGTGCGGACGCAGCTTGAGCACGATTCGCTCGTTGCCGTTCTCGAGCGTTTCCTGGGTGTACGCCTCGCTTAAGACCGCCAGCACCGCGCGGTCCACCCCCGCCGACGGCTCGATGACGAAGGGCACGATGTGTTTGTTGCTTTCCTGCTCGAGGATGGTGAGCTTCTGGGTGCTGTCCTCGTTGGGCAAAACCGTGGCGCTGAGGTTCATGTCCCCCTGGCTGCGGGTGTGGCTGCCCAAATCGTAGTCGGTGCGGTTGGCGATACCCTCGATTTCCTCGAAACCTAAGGAGGGGTAGTTATACATCAAATCATAGGTGCGCTTGGAGTAGTGCGCCAAATCTGCCTTGGGCACGTCCAGAATCTCGATTTGATGGCGCGGAATGCCCACGCTGTCCCACCAACTGAGCCGCGCCTCGAGCCATTTTTCGTGCCACAGTTCGTCCTCACCGGGCTTGACGAAGAACTCAATCTCCATCTGCTCGAACTCGCGCACCCGAAAGATGAAGTTGCGCGGGGTAATCTCGTTACGAAAAGCCTTACCAATCTGGGCGATGCCGAAGGGAAGCCGTCTCGAGGTGCTGTCCACCACGTTTTTGAAGTTCACGAAGATGCCCTGCGCCGTCTCGGGGCGCAGGTAAGCGTAGCTCTCAAGGTCGGCCACCGGACCCACCGTGGTCTTGAACATCATGTTGAACGGCCTTGGCGCGGTCCAGTCCGACCCAGTGTTGCCCTCCGGCTCGAGCACCTTTGCCGAAGATAAGGCTAGAGCGGCCTTCTCGCCGTCCTGCATCAGTACGCTCACCAACTCTGTGAGGTCATCGCCGCTCTCGAGGCCGATGCTCTGAGCCACCTTAAGACGCACCTCGGGGGTTTGGTCCTTGAGCAAATGGTCGAGCCTGTAGCGCTTTTTGCTGGTTTTATGGTCCACCATCGGGTCCGAAAAAGTGGATTCGTGGCCGCTGTGGCGCAGCACCATGCGGTGCATCAACACGCTAGCGTCTAGTCCCTCCATGTCGTCGCGCTCGTAGATGTTGGCCTTCCACCACGCTTCTTTCAGATTCTTCTTGAGTTCCACGCCCAGCGGACCGTAATCGTAGGTGCCTTGCAGGCCGCCGTAAATCTCGGACCCCTGAAAAATGAATCCACGGCGTTTACACAGGCTGACCAGTTCTTCCATCGTTTTTGCGGGCATGTGGGTTCCTTTGATGCGTTTCTCTACTCGAGGGTTGCGTTTGCGCTCGAAGGTTGAGGTATTTCGCCTCCGGCAGGTTATTGGT
>Ga0123336_10004372_pt1 | contig 11520 bp, 13 predicted proteins | sample SSSSmetaG_FD_96466 | JGI IMG/M metagenome (GOLD analysis project Ga0123336, IMG submission 96466) | Glacier valley bacterial and archeal communities from Borup Fiord, Nunavut, Canada, to study Microbial Dark Matter (Phase II) - ​SSSS metaG | ecosystem: Environmental > Aquatic > Freshwater > Ice... | reverse complement strand
GTTAATACAGCCTTTATAACATCCTCTGTGTCAGCAGCCGGATTTGAAGCACTTTCTTCAAATGATTTTTTTAATTTAACTGCTTTATCAAATAAATAATCATAAATTATCTTTATTTTTTTAGATATTTTCACAATTGAAAAAGAAAATAATATCATTGATAAAATAACCGTTGCTGCTATTAATACAGTTAACGTTCCAGGCTTGTACATAAATTTTTGGCATAAAGTGCTAATACCACCACCGATAAGGCCTCCAGTTAATACATTTCCCTCGGTGTAAGACAGAAACAACTTAGGAATGCTACCAAAAAAGCCAGTGTCTGCATATGTATTAACAAAAATGGTATGAACTAACGCAGACACAACTAGAATAAAAAGTCCATATAAAATATTAGTTCTAAGCATACTACCTTTAAATTCATACCCTCTTATTAATCTCCATGCAGTTAAAAATAATCCAAATAATAGTATGCATGATGCAATTTGGCCAAATATTCCAAAAAAAATAGGTTTTATTAAATATTGACCTAGAGGACCTGTTTTATCTAAAAAACTAAAAAATGCTAATAGTCCAGAAGCAAAAAAAACTACAGCCCAGATTTCTCTACTATACTCATTTTTAGATCTATTATTTGCTTTATTTTTCTTTTTCAGTATTTTACCTTTTGCCAAACTAGATTCCTCCAAACATGCTTAAGTAACTTTTGTATTATATAATATAACATAAAATTATAATTTTTTCCACACTCTACCTGGCTGAAAACCACTTTTTAAGTAATCAGACGGGCAGGTACTTAACAATCTATCAATTGTATATTCTCCCGAAGCACTTTTTTGAGTTACCATTGTTGTATTATTTATTTGTATTATTTGCATAGTTGCTCCTGAAGATTTTTCCTCTTGATTATTCCCAATAATTATTTCATTTGGCATAATTGTGTAAAGCACTTATTTACCAATCCCTTCATACAACTTGTCAATAGCTTGTCTTAAACCACCAATTTCATTTATTAGTCCACATTTTACCGCTTCTTCTCCAAAAAGTACGGTGCCGACGTCATTTGCCATCTCACCTGTTTTCAACATTAAACTCTTAAAATCAATTTTTGATATCCTTGAATTCCTACAAACGAAACTGACTACCCGTTCTTGCATTCTATCAAAATATTCATAAGTTTGTGGTACGCCTATTATGAAACCATTTAATCTCAATGGATGTATTGTCATTGTTGCTGATGGCGCGATAAATGAGTAGTTTGTGGAAACAGCAATAGGAACACCTATACTATGGCTTCCTCCTAGAACAACAGAAACAGTAGGTTTTGACATGGATGCTATCATTTCCGAAATAGCAAGTCCAGCCTCTACATCTCCACCAACGGTATTTAATAATATTAGCAGCCCGTCCACATCAGGAGATTCCTCGATTGCGACTAGTTGAGGTAGCACATGCTCATACTTTGTTGTTTTATTATGTGTAGGTAAAATGATATGTCCTTCAATCTGTCCTATTATTGTCAAACAATGAAGGTTACCCCTTCTGCCCTTTACTGCAATTGTTCCCATATCTTCAATCTTCATTTCTTTTATTTCTTCTTTAACACTATTCCCATTTTCATCATTAGTCTCTTCAAACTCATTTTGGCACATATTTTTATCTCCTTTAGAAGTAATATATCAATATACCCCACAAAAGCTTTTTAAACTTCTGCAGGATATTATATAGTATCGACCTCATATAAAGAAGCTATTCAATATTTTATCAATAGTTTTTTATTATAGGTTGGATTTGTGTACTTTCTAAAGCCAACTTTATTGTTTCCTTTAATAAATCCATCGACGCCGTTAATGAATAAGGCTTATTTATTGGATCATCTTGCCCAAATGGTACGAAAAAGTAGTTTTTAGTATTTAGTAAAATGCCGATATTCTTTGCACTTCCTGATAAACCATCATTTGTTGATAATGCTAAAACAACAGGCCTATTTCCTCTTAAATGAGATTTACAAGCCATTAATACAGGAGTATCGGTTATGGAATTTGCAAGTTTAGCCATTGTATTTCCTGTGCATGGTACAATTACCATTATATCAATAAGCTTTTTAGGCCCAATAGGTTCAACCTCTTGTATAGTGCTTAGAGGCTTTCTCCCAGTTATCTCTTGAATCCTTGTATACAAAACTTCCGTAGTCATAAATCTTGTTTCCATTTCCGCAACATTTTCAGAAACAATCGGTATAATTTGTGCATCAGCATGCATCAAATCCTCCATTACAACTAGCGTTTTTTCAAAATTACAAAAAGACCCGGTCATCGCGAATCCAATTTTCAAACCATTAAACATTATAACCTGCCTCCTCAATTATGTTGAAAATCACCTTCCCCATACTAATAGCTGATGTCGTTGGGGCAACTTTTCCTGGAAGTGAAAGAGCATGAATCGTTTTTATTGAAAGTTTATTAGCATATTGGAAATCTACACCACCTGGCTTGGAAGCCAAATCTATTATTAATGCTCCATGTTTTACATATTCAAGTGAATGTTTTTCTAAAATAAGCGCAGGGACAGTATTTATTATCAAATCAAATTTTCCTATTTTATCTGATAGATGTGCAAAATCCATACTTTCTATATTTTCATACTCCGCCCATGCGAAATCTTTACTTTTTCTTACTGCCACTGCAGTTTTAGCACCCATATTTTTCAATAAGCCGATTAACATTTTACCAATCCTACCATAGCCTAATACTAAGGCATTACAGCTATGTATCGTTATTGGCAACTCTTCCATCGCAATTTGTAAAGCACCCTCAGCTGTAGGAATTGCATTTAAAATTGACATATCTTCTCTTTCAAGAATATCGAAAACCTTTATGCCTTTAAGCTCTGCATAATTTTTGATTTCTAATGGTATTTTACCTGCAATAAGTAACCTACCTTCAGGAATTGTATTTAGAAAATCATATATATCTATAGTGCTATTATGAAAAGGGGCATTAACTGTTTTTCCATCTGAGGTAAAAGGTATAGAGGAAATTATTATTTCGCCCTTACCGCAAGCTTCTGCAAGGTCATTACATTTCTCTATGACTTCCGTAGATGCCACTCCAGAGTTAATTAAACCGTTTGCCATTCCATAAGAAAACACTTGATGACCTGACGATTTTAATAAACCTGCTAATTTCACATTTCTTAAGTCGCCGCCAACTATAGCAAATTTATAGCTCATTTTTATAGCCTTCTAAAATATCCTTCTTATGTACAATATGTAAATATAATAAAAAGGGTACCCAGTAAACTGGATACCCTTTTTATTATATTTATTCGCATATTATTTTTACAATTGTATTAACCCCTGTATTTTCCATTATATACTGTATAGATATTCGTCCATTCCAATTTAAGGGTGCATATTTCTTGACATCCACGCTAAAAGAATTGAAATTTGCAACTTTAACTACTTTATTGGGGGCTTTACCCGTTCCATAGGGAATTAAAGAATCTCTGTATTGGTTGTAAATACCTCCATGTAATAAAGCTGCGTAATTATAACCTTCTACTGATTCATAATCTATTCTAATTGCAAGTGCACTATTTTTGTCATAACACTTTAAATTACCTATAGTATCAACAGTAAAATCAATTTTTTATGGAGTATTATCAAACACTGCACCCACCTCAGAACGTGCTTGTTCAAAACCATTCATTCCAAGTCTTGCAATCATAGTGTGTCTATCTAATTCAGCATAATTCAATTTATTTCTATCTGGAAAATACCTATTATATCTAATAAAACATTTACTTAGACTTTGCTTATCTGCATCGGTAACCACTAAACTATTACTTAAATCTGTAATATTAGTAAATTCAACATATGCAATCCCTGAATCTGGCAAAGTTATTTCTTTTATAAAAGATGTGCTAGTGTCAACATTTTTAAAAACTACTATTGTCATCATTTCTTCAGTTCCTGAAGTATCGACATAACTTGAATTATTTTCATCAATTTTATACACTGTAATTGTTGATTTTTTAAATGGAATATTATTAAAACAAACCTTTATTTTCCTAGTACCTTTAGTATTATTCCAAAGTAAAGTTCCTGCTTTAAGATTGTCGCTTGAAGCCAATGCTTTCATATTACTAACATTAACAGTTACTTTATTTCTATCAATAGGCATGGTTTAGTTCTAGTTGATACATTTGCTCCCAATGCGTGATACGAAAAAAAGTCTAATGGCAATTTATTGTCCTCAATGTATTGTAAAAAAGGCTCTATCCATGAGGCGTCAAATGCCAGATCGGGTCCTCCAACATACGCATCCTTGTCACCTTTTTTGATTCCTAGCGATCCATACTTATACATTTCGAAAAAAGTAGACATGCTATCTATATAAAAATCTTTAAAATCAGGCTCATTCCATATTGAATTGTACTCTGCTCGCAAATCTTTTTCTTTCAAATGAGAAGTTATATTAGATAATAACTCACCCCATTTCACCATATCTTTTGGTGCAGTTCTCCAGTCATTTCTTTGATCTTGAAGTGGTGGTGGATTATAACAATATGACCAATATCCGGCCATATCATTATCTTTAAGCATTTGCGATAATTCATCTAATTCTTTATAGTTATAATCAATGTTATTTATATTTCCAGAAATATAATCTTTAAGCCAAAAGTTGCCTCCCCAGAACAAATCTATTCTCAAGGTTTACATCTTCAAGTCATTAAAAAGTGTCAAATCTCTTTTGTATTTGTCTAGACCAACAATACCAGAATTCATATAGTCAAACTTCTTTACAATCGGAGCCCCTTCGTATTGAGAAAAATCAACAACAACATCTCCATCAAGCAATTCTTGAGATTTTGTATTACTAAATGCTAATGCGCCAATAAATAAAGTTAAATATAAAATTCTCAGCATTTTGCCAACAACATTATGTTTCATAAATTCATCGCTTCCTAAACAATAGTTTTAATTTCATAAAAAACTTATTACAAAATTTTATTTCCCTAGTGTAATAGTGCTAGCCATATTTTCATCAAATACTAATCTAATTGCTTCATTAACCGTATCATGTGTAATTGCGTTAATTTTAATAAGAACTTCCTCAGTGGTTAAGACTCTTCCCATAATAATCTCAGATTTCCCTATTGAAGACATTGTACTTGCAGGACTATCCATTGCAAAAACAAGACTGCTTTTCAGCTGTTCTTTTGCTATATACAATTCATAATCAGTAAGTCCAGTTTTGCGTAATTGTAATATTTCTTCAAAAATTAGTTCCTTTACCTGATCTATATTAGCTGCATTCATTCCAGCATAAATAGAAACAAGTCCTTCCTTGTTGTAAGAAGTTATATATGAATAAATGCTATATACTAAGCCCTTTTCTTCACGGTTTTTTTGAAACAATCGAGAACTCATTGTCCCACCTAAAATATTATTCATTGCGATAAGCGAATGTATTAATTTATTGCCATTTGAAAGTCCTGGATACAAAATACAAAGATGACTTTGTTCCGTTTCCTTCACTATTTTTTGTTCAAATTTTTTATATTTTGCTCCAACTCTATTTCGTACAATCTGCGCTCCAACAGCCCAGTTACCAAAATATAAGTTTATTAATTCAGATACGTTTTCAGGATAATTACCTGAAATAGCAATAACTGAATTTGAAGGGGTATAATGATTAGCCATATAATCAGTTATGACTTCTCTATTAATACCACTCAAAGATTTTGGTGTGCCCAAAATTGGGTAACCCATGGAATTACCCTTCCAAACATGTTCTGATGCCATATCTTGAACAAGCTCTTCTGGAGTATCCTCATACATTGATATTTCCTCTAGAATTACTTTTCGTTCAAGATTCACGTCATCTTCTTTTATAAGTGAATTTTGTATTATATCAGACAATAATTCAAGCCCGATATGAATATGTGAATCTAATATCTTAACATAATAGCAAGTGCAATCGCGACTAGTAAACGCATTTAATTGCCCTCCAATATCTTCTATTGAAGAAGCAACTTGCGCTACTGATTTAGTTTTTGTACCTTTAAACATCATATGCTCAATAAAATGGGAAACCCCATTATTTATTCTGTTTTCATATCCAGAGCCAGTAGCTACCCAGACTCCTATTGAAACAGAATGCATTTGGGGCATCCTTTCACCAACTATTCTAAGACCATTACTTAACGTATTTTTTTCAATCATTAATTATTTATCTCCAGTTTATGCATCCTTTATTGATAAATTAATCCTACCTTGACGATCTACTTCCATAACCTTAACATTTACAATATCACCAATACTAACAACATCCTCGACTTTTTCAATACGTGCATTGGAAAGTTTGGAAATATGAACAAGACCTTCACGACCTGGAAGAAATTCAACAAATGCTCCAAAAGCCATAATTCTTGTTACCTTACCTTGATAAACAGTACCCTCTTCAATACTTCCAGTGATACCGTGAATAATTTTTATAGCTTTTTCTGCTGCTTCAGAATCAACGCATGAAACAAAAACTTTGCCATCTTCATTAATGTCTATCTTAACTCCAGTTTCATCTATAATCTTATTTATTACTTTGCCTCCGGGTCCAATAACGTCCCTAATCTTATCAGGATCTATCTGTGTAACGAACACTTTCGGAGCATACTTAGAAACTTGTTTTCTAGGTTCTGCGATACAAGGCAATAAAATTTCATTTATTATTTGCATACGTCCCTTTTTTGTTAATTCAAAAGCTTGCCTAATTACCTCATAAGATAACCCATCAGACTTAATATCAACTTGGATAGCAGTTATTCCTATTTCAGTTCCAGCAACTTTAAAGTCCATATCGCCGAAGAAATCTTCTATTCCCTGTATATCCATAAACGTAACGAACTCATCCTCTTTTTCATCATCAACTACCAAACCTGCCGATATTCCAGCAACTGGTCTCTTAATTGGAACTCCAGCGTCCATAAGTGCAAGTGTACTTCCGCATACACTACCTTGTGAAGTAGAACCATTCGACATTAAAACTTCAGATACAATTCTAATTGCATATGGAAATACATCAGCATCTGGTATAACAGGCTCAAGTGCTCTTTCGGCAAGCGCTCCATGACCTATCTCTCGCCTTCCAGGGCCTCTTGACGTTTTAGCTTCGCCAACACTGTAAGCTGGAAAGTTATAATGATGCATATATCTTTTTTCTTTTTCTACATCAATTCCATCTAATTTCTGAATATCATCCATAGATCCAAGTGTCAAAACTGCAAGAACCTGTGTCTGGCCTCTTTGAAATAAACCTGAGCCATGCGCTCTAGGTAGAAGACCTACATCAGCACTAAGTGGACGTATTTCATCAAGTCTTCTGCCATCCACTCTCTTATGCTCTTTAAGCAAATAATTTCTTACAACACTCTTTTCAAGCTTATATAATGCTTCTGAAATTTGAAATGCATTATCAGGATATTTATCTTTTAGACTTTCTTTAACTTTTGCTTTCAACAAATCAATCTTAGTGTCTCTATCTCTCTTATCAACAGCAAGAACAGCTTCTTTCATATCATCGTATGCAACTGCCTTTACATCTGTATATAAATCTTGTTCCACTTGATATGACTTATATTCATATTTAGGCTTTCCAACTTCAGCGACAATACTACTAATAAATGCAACTATTTCTTTAATAACCACATGGCCTTTTTTGATAGCATCTAACATAACTTCATCATCTACTTCATTTGCGCCTGCTTCAATCATAGTGATTTTGTCTTTAGTTCCAGCTAAAGTAACATACATTTGACTTTTTTCTCTTTGCTCAGTAGTAGGGTTAATTACAACCTCACCATCAACCAAGCCAATTACAACGCCTCCAATTGGTCCATTAAAAGGAATATCAGATATAGCTATTGCGGCTGAAGTTCCTATCATTGCAACAATTTCAGGAGAGTTATCTTGTTCAACAGACATTACAGTATTTATAACTACAACATCATTTCTTAAATCTTTAGGAAAAAGTGGTCTTATAGGTCTATCAATTACTCTAGAAGTCAAGATTGCTCTTTCTGATGGTTTACTTTCCCTCTTTATAAAACCGCCTGGGATCTTTCCTACAGAATAAAGCTTCTCCTCATAGTCAACGCTAAGTGGGAAAAAGTCAATTCCGTCTCTTGCTGTTTTTGATGATGTGACAGTAGATATAACTACGGTCTCACCATATCTAACTAATACTGACCCATTTGCGAGCTGTGCTAATTTACCTGTTTCAATTGTCAACTCTCTTCCGACTAACTGAGTTTTAAAAATTTTTTCCATAATGTCCTCCTTTTATTTTTATGAAAGACGCCTGACTGTAGCTTGTAGATTCTGCCACTAATATTATATTAGTGGCACAATCTACTATCTACGGTCTGAACCATCAATCATTATAATTGTTCAAACAAGGAGCAGATGTATCTGCTCCTTGTTTGAATATTATTTTTTTATTTTCTAAGATTTAATCTTTCAATGAGTATACGATATCTATCAACAGCCGTTCTTTGTAAATAGTTTAAAAGTCCTCTTCTTTGTCCTACCATCATAAGTAGGCCTCTTCTTGAATGATGATCCTTTTTATGAATTTTTAGATGTTCATTCAAATGATTAATTCTTTCAGTAAGTATTGCGACTTGAACCTCACTCGAACCAGTATCCCCTTCATGTGCCGCAAAATCAGTAATAATTTGTTGTTTCTTTTCCTTATCCATGTTCATATCTCCTTTTTATTAATATCCCAATTTCCTTAGAATAGGTCGGAGTGTCCTTAATCCAAGAAAACGGTTAAATTCTTTGTGAGTATATCATATATAAAAATCATTGTAAATGCATATTCTTAGCCTCAAAAGAATCATTATTATTATTTGACAGGAACCATTAAAATATCCCCAATATTTATTGTATTTTGACTAATATTATTTATTTTTTTTATTTCTCTAATTATTGTCCTAATATCTTTGTTTCCATTATTATTTGAGGCTATAGACCATAAGCTATCTCCTGATTTAACCACCATACTTTTATATTCAATTTGTTTTTTGCTATTTACGTCTATTGCATAGACACTCGTAATAAGTAATGACAGCATAGCAACTATTGTAAGTACTACGCAAATTCTCCGTCTAATATAAATAAGTCTCTTATGATTTCTTTTGATTTTTGAAATTAATTTATCTGCGCTATTATAATCTAAAGCTATATTTTCTTTCATGCGTTACACCACCTAAATATTCTACAAACATATGTTTGTGTTTGTAAGATGATAGTATCAGAACTTATGTTCGTAGTCAATACTTTTTCTCAAATAAATATTTTCGCTACACTTTACTTTAATAAATAAAAAAACTCCCTCTCAAAATCGTATAAATTTACGATTATTAAGAAGAAGCCACTTGTGCCGCAAATATGTAAAATAATTTGCTCTATATGCACATAATATATTTCAATAAAAAAACAAGTAAGTCGGTAAGCCGGGTTCTGTCGTGAATGATCATCTATCTAGGCGGTACATTACTGCACTGCTCTTGCCACCATGGAAACTAGCGGGCAACTTAAGTTCCACTACGGTGTTGCTCCGGATGGGGTTTACACGGACACCATGTTACCATGATGCCGGTGAGCTCTTACCTCACCTTTTCAACCTTACAGATAAAATCTGCGGTAATTTTCTGTTGCACTTTCCTTAAAGTCACCTTCACCGGGTATTACCCGGCACCCTGCCCTACGGAGCCCGGACTTTCCTCAGATACAGCCTTTCGACATCATACCTGCGATCACTTAACTTACTTGAGACATTATGTTAACAGAAAACACCTCAATATGCAATGCTAGAAAAAAGTATAATCGTCGAAAGATATAAATGCATTTGTATCTCTTTCAGAAAGTAAAATAGTTATTTCGGGTATTTTACTCTGAAGCAATTTTGCTAAATGAATCATGCCTGGAAATTCGGTGGCGTAATGACCAGCTGATACTGTGAAAATCCAATCATCTCTTAATTCAATAGCATTATGATGTTTCAATTCGCCTGTGACTAAAACATCCAAATTATTTTCTATTACCCATTTTGACTGTCCATCAAATGCTCCACAAAAAACGCCAACTTTAGAAATTTTACCAATACTATTTCTATTAGGCTGTCTATCAATAACTGATATTTGTTTTGTACATAGCATTTTTGAAACATATATTACAAATTCTTTTCTTGTCATTTCATTTAGAAGTGTACCAAGCTTATAATCTTCGCCCTTAATATCTTGTAAATGCAATGCTTTTGCAAGGGAATAGTTAACTCCTTCATTTGCACAATCTAGATTTGTGTGTGCGGAAAATACACTTATATTACTTCTTATTATTTTACTCAAAAAACTTCCTTTAGCTGTATCTTCTGAAATCCTATTTATAGGGTCAAATATTATTGGGTGATGTGTAATAACCATTTCGCAGCCTTTTGCCAACGCTTCTTCTAAAACTATTTCGGTAAGGTCAAGGCAAACCATTACAGATTTAACTTCATGTAAGCAGCTTCCTGTCATTAGACCAACATTATCATATGATAAAGCTTCATCGGGTGGAGCAATTTCTTCCATCTGCTTAATAACATCTGACACATATAATGCCATTTTAATCACACTCCCGTTAAAAATTTTTCCAAAACTATTTTCAATTCACAATATTCATTCCATCTTTTCTCATATTCATCATCTTTATAAAGCGTTTTTTCAAGTCCGCTTAAAATCCTTTGAGTTTTTGCTAACATATTTTGATAATATATTACTGAATTTACATCCATTCGTTTGCACATAATGTTACCTACATGTAATTCTATTATATCATTAGGTAAAATGCTTGTTTGCGGAGAATACTTGCATTTTATTGCTAGATAAACATGCTTTCCGTCTTTAACTGAACGCTCATCCACTATTTCATAACCATTACTAAGTAAAAAATATCTAACTTCTTTTTGCGCATTCATAGGTTGAATAATAATTTTCTGCGTAGCATGGGCAATCTCGCAATTATTTTCTAAAATTTGGCATATAAGTAATCCGCCCATTCCCGCTATAACAATTACTTGGCATTCTCCCGGCTTAACAACATCCAACCCAGCTCCTAAACGTGTTTCTATCCTACTTTGCAGTCTGTTATTGAATATGTTTCTAGACGCTACTTTAACAGGTCCTTCTTTTATATCAGATGCAATGGCATGATTGCATTTTCCTTCTTCTATAAGATTTATGGGTAGAAATGCGTGGTCAGTTCCAATATCTGCAATACAATTACAATTTGGTACCATATCGGCAACCATTTTAATTCTTAAATTAGTTAATTTAATATTGAACGCCTGCCTTTCTCTATAAAAAAAAAGAAGTCTTTCGACTTCTTTTTTGGTGGGCCATCAGGGACTCGAACCCCGGACCAACCGGTTATGAGCCGGTTGCTCTAACCAACTGAGCTAATGGCCCTCGTGG
>Ga0123336_10004370_pt1 | contig 11526 bp, 12 predicted proteins | sample SSSSmetaG_FD_96466 | JGI IMG/M metagenome (GOLD analysis project Ga0123336, IMG submission 96466) | Glacier valley bacterial and archeal communities from Borup Fiord, Nunavut, Canada, to study Microbial Dark Matter (Phase II) - ​SSSS metaG | ecosystem: Environmental > Aquatic > Freshwater > Ice... | reverse complement strand
CGCGTGCGCTGTCGAGCGGGATGACGGGCGACGTGACGGTCGCTGCAAGAGCCGGGAGCGGCGTCTCGCGCTCGGGGTCGGGGGCGGTCATCGCGAGAGGTATCGCCGGCTCCGCGTTGCTCCGCCGAACGAGACGGGCGATGAGCGCCGAGACCTCGGGCGGCGCGTACGGCGCTAGCGCGCACGCGAGGTTGGCGACGCTGGCGAAGCGTGCGTCAGGCTTCTTCTCGAGGCAACGCGTGATGACGCGCGCGAGGCCTTCGGGAACCTCCGGCACGACCGTTTCCAGGGGCTCCTCGCGACGCTCGCGAACGAGCACGCTGAGCTGCACCATCGACTCGCCGACGAACGGCGGCTTGCCCGCGATGAGCTCGTACATGAGCACGCCGAGGCTCCATACGTCGGAGCGTGCGTCGACGTCGCGTGCGGACTCCATCTGCTCCGGCGACATGTAGACCGGCGAGCCCATCGTGGTCGCGGGCCCCGTCATGGTCTCCGCGCGCGCCAGCTTGGAGATGCCGAAGTCGAGGACCTTCGCGCACGAGGAACCATCGGCGCGATTCGCGAGAAACAGGTTGGCTGGTTTCAGATCACGATGAACGATCCCTAGCGCATGCGCGTCCGCGAGCGCGTCGCAGGCCTGGATGACCCAGCCCACGACGCTCGACGACGGCTGTGGGCCCTCGCGCTCCAGCTGGCGAGCGAGGTCGCTGCCTTCCAGATACTCCATGACGAGGTAGGGCTCGCCAGTGTCGAGGCGGCCAAAATCGAAGACGCGGCACACGTGCTCGCCCTTGACCTTCGCCGCCGCGCGCCCCTCGCGGAGGAAGCGCTCGGCGCTACCCTCCGAGCGCTCACCGAGGAGAAACTTGATCGCCACGCGCTCGTCGAGCTCGAGATGCCGCGCCGCGACGACGATGCCCATGCCCCCGCGCCCGAGCACGCGCTCGACACGGTATTTACCGCCGAGGGTCTCGCCGGGCAGGACGGGAGCTACTGATGATCCAGGGGACATGGGTCTCCGCAGGCGGTGTAAAACCAGCAGGATTCGACGGGCGCCCAGAGATCCTTCACTCCCGGGTGCTGCACGTTGCAGTCGAGATAGCAGGCGCGAACGTCGGGCGTGGACATGCAGTCGGTGATGCACGCGTGCAGGGCATTGCATACGGCGTTGGCCTCGCAGGCGGCGATGGGCGCGCAGCACCGGTCGGTCACGCACGCGATGCACTCGGGCGAGCCGTAGTGGCGCGTCAGCTTGCAGGAGCCCCCCGGCCCGTCGAACGTGTCTCCCGAATCGACGCCTGCGTCGACCTCCGGAAAGCCTCCCTCGGGAGCGTCGAGCGAGGTGCGCGAGCCGCTTCCTCGGGGCGTGGGAGCCTCCGCGCTGCTGCATGCGCTGCCGGAAAACAGGAGACCGGCAAGCGCGCCCGTCACCATGATGCAGCGCAGGTCGATCATGCATTCAGGACGAACAGGTGCAGGTGCCGGCCGATGCGCCGAGGCTGAGGGACAGCGCGATGCGCAGCTTGGTCGTGTTCATGGCCCCTTCACCACTTGCAGCTGCAGGTCCCCTGGAGGGGGAAGCATCTGAGGGTCAGGCCGGCGCTGCAGTACGACTGGCTGACGAGCGTGTAGCCGCTGCAGATCGGGCCGCTCGGCAGCGGGCCGCCCGAGGAGCTCGAGCTCACCATCTTCGCCATCGGTGCGACGAGGATGCAGTCCTTGATCACCCAGCAGAGCGGCTCGGCGGAAAGCACTGGTGGTTGCCCGACCGGACCCGGGGCGTAGTGCGCGATCTGGTGGGTCGCGTCGTTGCAGGTGAACGGCGCGTCTGCACCCGGTATGCCGCGGTCCGGTCGCGCTTCGACCACGCGAAATCGGCCTGAATTGCGCGCCGGGGGCCTGCGCGCGCGCGCTGCCCAGACAGGTTGCCTAGGCAATCCGTCGAAGCGTCACGCGTCCGGGATGTTCAGCTTCTTCATCAGACGATGGAGCGCATGGCGGCTCGGCAGCCGCAGGGCGCGCCAGGCCTTGTCCTTCACGCCGCCGTGCCGGGCGAGAGCCTCGCGGATCTCGTCCGCGGTCACCTCGGCGCCCTCCTTCGCGGGGAGCTTGATCAGCTTCTTCACGTCGTCGGTGAGCTCGAGCTGCGGAGCCTTGCTCGTCGACGCTGCGCGCAGGAGGAGCGCCTCGAGCTCGCGCACGTTGGTCTGCCACGCGTGGAGCACGAGCGCGCGCGCCAGGTCCGCGCTGAGGCGCGGCTCGCCGGTCGCGCCGTTCCAGCCATCGAGGAACATCTCGCCGATCTGCGAATCACGCGCGGCGGTGCGCATCAGGATGTGGCGGGCGAGGAGCGGGACGTCCTCGCGCCGCTCGTCGAGCCCGGGCAGGTGGAGGCGCAGCGCGAGCCGCGCGCCGAGGTCCTCCTTCAGCTCCTCGGCGGGCCGATTCGTGGCGGCGACGAGGCGGATGTCTGCGACGCGCCGCTTGCTCTCGCCGAGGCGCTGGTACTCGCCGCCGTCGAGCACGCGGAGGAGATGCGCCTGCATCTCGCTCGGCAGCTCGCCGATCTCGTCGAGGAAGAGCGTCGAGCCGTCGGCCTGGCCGATGAGGCCCGGGCGCTCGGGCATTCCGACGTTCGGATAGTTCTGGAGGTTGCCGAAGAGCTCGGCGTCGATGAGGCCCGACGGGAACGTGGCCGCGTTGCGCGCGACGATCTGCTTCTTCGATCGCGAGGAGAGGCGATGGATGGCCTGCGCCACGAGCTCCTTGCCGCTGCCGCTGGCGCCGGTGACGAGCACATGGGCGTTCCGCTTGCCGAGGAACGCGACGTGCGCGCGCAGTGCCCAGGCGAGCGGGCCTTCTCCGACGATGCCGTGATCGTCGGAGTGGCCGAAGACCTTCGGCGCGAGATCCGCGCCGCCCTCGGGGAGCGTCTGCGGGCGGCGCGTGCAGAGGAAGCTATAGAGCCCGTCGACCTCGAGGAGATCGCCCTCGCGGATGGTGGCCGTGCGCATCTCGGCGTCGCCAACGCGAAGAGAGCGTTTGCCCACCGCCTCGACGGTGAGCGTGCCTTCGTCGACCAGCTCGAAGCGCAGCGTGCGCCGCGAGACGAACGGGTTCTCGACGTCCGCCGAGACCTCGTTCTTCGATGGCCTCTGGCGGACGAAGCCGACGCGCGTCTCGTCGTCATCGGCGAGGGGGCCACGCCCGAACACCGCGCCATGCCGGGGGAAGATCGTCTCGCCGAGGCGCGCGGGCTCGTCCTTCGACCACACCAGCACGAGGGCGAGGATCTCGCTCTTGCCGTCGTCGCTGCTCTTGCGGGCCGGCTTCTCCGGCTCCATCGTGGTCTGTCCCTGCCAGCCGCCCATCGCCGCCAGGGTACATCGAAACGGCTCGTGGTAGCGTTCGCCACGCCATGAAGAAACTCGCGATCACGGTTCTGCTCGGGGCTATGGGGGTCGGGGGCTGCAACACGCCGGCGAAAGATCCGCCGGCGGACGTTCCGGTCGGCACCGCGTCGGCATCGGCGACTGCGACGCCGACTGCGCCGCCGACCGCGACGGGGACGGCGACGGCGACGGCGACGGCGACGGCGACGCCCGCCGCGAGCGCGACGCCGAGCGCCAGCGCCGCACCGAGCGCGGTCGCCAGCGCCAAGCCCCTTGGCGGCAAGGCCTGCACGTCCGACGCCGAGTGCCGCACCTGGTCGAGCTACTGCGCCGAGGCGCCCTGCGCCTGCCGCGTGCTCACGAAGAGCGAGGGCGACCCGAAGTGCCTCGGCGCCGGGCCGAAGGTCAACTGCTTCGCCGACCCCTGCATGAACAAGGCGGCGCGGTGCCAGAGCGGCGCGTGTGTGCTCACCGCGAAGAACGCTACGGCGAAATGATGAAGGCGGGGTGGACCTCACGCTTCGGCGTGTTGCCCATCGCCTTCACCGCGGCGCCGAGCTCGCGCAGCTCGGCGTCGCCCAGCTGGAGCACGTGCTCGTTCGCGTGGACCTGCGCGCCGAACGCGTAGTCGGCGCCGGTCTTCGGCAGCTCGATGTGGCCGCCGAGCATGTAGGAGACGGGGTGGCCGGCATCGACGAACGCGACGAGCCGCGGCACGCTCGCGCGGTATGCGTTCCAGTCGTCGATGTAGAGCCGGCCCGGATAGAGGGTGTCGCCGGTGAGCAGCAGCTTCGTCTCCCGGTCGTAGTAGGCGAGGTGCGCCGCCTGATGACCGGGGATGGGCAGCACGTCGATCACGCGGCCGCCGAGATCGTAGGCTGCCGCGGCGTCTCCGCTGATCCCGAAGAACTGCCGCACTGCGGTCACGCTCGTGCCGACCACCGTGGTGCTCGGCTGGTTCTTGAACGCGGGGTCGCCATTCACGTGGTCGCCATGGCTGTGCGAGTGCGCGACCACGAGCTGCACGGTCTTCCCCGCGAGGAGGCCCGTGACCTTTCCCTTCAGATCGACGCCGCCGGTGCCCGTGTCGACGAGCAGCGCCTTCGTGCTGCCGACGAAGAGGTACATGAACGGCCCCTCGAACGTCGTGCACAGCGACTGGCGGAGGATGAACGTGTCGGGCGTGATCTGGAACGTCTGGAGGTCGGGATCGGTGCCGCACGCCGTGTCGTCGATCCACTTCGCGGGGAACGCGATCGCGGGCGGCTGCGTTGCGCCGTCGGGCGAGCTACCGCCGTCGGTCTGCGGCGTGGGCGTCGTCCCGCCCGAGGAGCCGGTCGGGCTGCCGGAGTCCTCGGCGTTCGTCTTCTCGCTCGCGGCCGGAGCGGCGCCGCCCGACGGCGTGGAGGACGAGCAGGCGACCGCGCCGAGGACGAGGAGCGCGAGCGCGGATGATCGCCACGGCATGCGTTCATCTTCACCCGGCGCGCGCTGCGGGCCAGTCGATTTTCGGATTACCGCATAAGGTGGAACAATCCTCCGCCATGCGAACCCGGCTCCTCGCGATCTACGAAGACGTGGAGCGCCGCACGCGCGCCACGAGCGAGACGCATGCGTGGTGGCCCTGCCGTCGCGGCTGCGACACGTGCTGCCGGCGCCTCGCCGACGTACCGCAACTCGTGCGCGCGGAGTGGGCGCTGCTCGAGGAGGGCCTCGCCGCGCTGGCGCCGGACGTGCGCGCGGAGGTCGCCGCCCGCATCGAGCGCCTCGCCGACGAGCCGCCGCGCGGGCCGATCACGTGTCCCATGCTCGACGAGGAGGAAGGCGCGTGCCTGGTGTACGCGCATCGTCCGGGCGCGTGCCGCACGTACGGATTCTACGTGGAGCGCGAGCTCGGGCTCCACTGCGCGCTCGTGACCGACGCCGTCGCCGAGCACGAGCAGCGCGATGCGACGGAGCCCGTGGTGTGGGGCAACCAGAGCGGCGTCGACTACGCGCTGGCTCGTCTCGCCGAGGCAGATCCTGCACCGTTACCGTTGACGGCGTGGCTACGGTCGCGCGCATCGTCACCGGAGCCGACGTCGTCCTCGGAGCCGTGCTCGGCGCCCGAGCCGAGTCCGCTCCCGTCGAGCCCGAGCTCGGAGATGTAGTTCTCGGTCAGGGTCGGGTTGCTGCGCGCGAACTGGCTGCGCACGAAGAGCGCGAGGCCGTAGCCCATGGCGTACGCGCGCTTCACTGCGCTGGGGCGTGCCGTGGGGACGATCCCGAGGTCCGAGCCCTGCCGGTAGACGCGTGAGCGCACGTGCGCGAGGAAGCCGGGGAGATGCGCGAGCACCGGATGGTTGCCGGCGCGCTTCTCGAACGCGCGCACGAGCAGCGGCAGGACCGCCATCTGGAGCTCGACGAGGCCGTAGTACGGCGTGATGAGCCACGGCTTCTCGGCGACCAGCCGGCGCGTCTCCTTCTCACCCCACGCGACGTGCTCCTCTTCCTCGCGGCACACCACGCGAAGCTTCTTCTTGATCAGGGGGACGCGCGGATCCTCGTCCGGCAGCGTCTGGAGGAGGATGTCCTTGAAGATGTCGAGGACCATGCCCTCCCCGATCGCGTGCTCCATCAGCACCTTCAGCGGGTAGTAGTTGTTGTGCGACGACAGGAGCTTGATGACCCAGTGCGCGGGCAGCGGCTTCAGGTCGAGCGCGCGGAAGATGTCCGCGAAGAGCTGGAGATGCGCGAGCTCCTGCTTCGCCTGGCGCAGATAGAAGCGCGCCGCCTCGAGCGAGCCCGCGGCGTAGAGCGACTTCCCGCAGTACACGCCGGTCGCCTCGCCGTAGAGCGCCTGCGAGAGGATGAAGCGGAGGATCTCGCGGTCCGCGGGGTCCTTCAGGTCGAAGCGGGCGTCCCCGAAGTCGTAGCTGCCCGGCGCAACGCGGTCATCCGTCATCGCTGAATTCTAGCGCACTGGGCCGCTCGACGACAGGGTCAGAGGAAGCGCGCGCGGAGCTCGGGCGTGGGCACGCGGCAGGACTCGGCCTTTCCGAACCAGCGGTAGCGGTTGCGCGCCACCCAGCGGTAGACCCCGTCCCGCAACGGCCGCGGGACGACCACGAACGCCGCCGCCCAGCGCCATGGCCAGCGCAGATGGCGCGCGATGCGGAGGGCGGCGGTCGAGTGCGTGTAGAGCACGCCGTCCTCCACGAGGACGACGGTATCGGGATCGCCGTCGCCTCTCGTACCCTCGCGCAAGGCCAGCGCCTTTTCCGGCGTCGTCGAGGCCTCGAGGAGCGCGCGACCGGGCTCGGACTGGAGCGCCGTGAACGTCAACGTAGGGTCACGCTCGAGATCGAGTATGACCTGCACCGCGCGATCGCAGAGGTTGCAGGTCCCGTCGAAGAGCATGACCGCTGCCACGTGGAGAGCGTAGTGCGCGTTCGACGCCGCGACCAGCCCCGCCGCGCGCCCTCAGCCGCCGCCCGGGATCGCTCCGCACGGCGGTCGCCGCATGCGCCGCCGCTGGCCGCGCTCCACGCGTACGGATACGCGGTCGCCGAGGCGGCGATGCCGGTTTCGGGCTGCTTCGCGGTGATGGCCGTGATCGTGCCGGACTGCGTGAGGTTCTTCATCTCGAGCGAGAGCCACACGTGGTGGCCGCACTGGATGCCCTCGTCGAGCCGGGCGGTGGCGCCCGCGAACGCCCTCACGGTGGCGCGCGAGCGCGTCACGTCGGCGTCCTCGATGGTTCAGCCCTCCGCCCTTCGATTCTCCCTCTCCCGGATTCCAGGAAAGCCGCGGTCAGGCCTCGTGGCGGACGTATTCGAAGTCGACCGGGCGGCCCTTGATCCCCTGCTTCGGCGCTCCGATCCAGTTTGCCATCTGCTTCGGATCGAAGATCGGCTTCTGCATCAGGCTCTGCACGTAGGTCTTGTCCGCTTCGGAGGGGAGCCACGCGCCCTTCCTCGACTCGAACTCGTCCTTCGAGATGACGTTGCCCTCGAAGTCGGTGCTGACGCCCGCGTAGATGCCGACGTGGCGGTGGAAGCGGCGGCTCGGCAGCTTCAGCTGGAACTCGATGCCGTGCTCCGCGATGGTGCGGTTCCACTTGGCGACGCCGCGCTGGCAGTCCTCGACGTACGCGTCGCGCAGGACCTCGTTCATCGCGTTGCGCATGGGGACGTCCTCGTTGACGAGGCGGCCCTCCTTCGGCACCTGCATCGCGTAGGTCGACGTCAGCGCGAGGTGCTCCTCGTACTTGTCTTCCTTCGCGCGCCCCTTCACGCCCGTGGCGAAGTACTGCGCGGCGTTCGACGAGATCTCGCCGCCGAACAGATCGAGCGAGAGCGTGTACCAGAGGTTCAGGTACTTCTGCATCGTGGGGAGGTCGATGAGGCCGAGCTTCCGCACGTCGTCCGGGTGCTCGACGTTGTGCACCTTCATCTGCTCCGCCGTGCGATCGACGACGCGCAGCACGCCCGTCTCGCCGACGAACATGTGATGGGCCTCCTCGGTCAGCATGAAGCGCGTCGTGCGCGACAGCGGATCGAACGCGCTCTCGGCGAGCGCGAGCAGCTGGAACTTTCCGTCACGGTCGGTGAAGAACGTGAACATGAAGAACGAGAGCCAGTCGGTGCACGGCTCGTTGAATGCGCCGAGGATGCGCGGCTTGTCGGAGTCGCCGGAGCGACGCTCGAGCAGGGCATCGGCCTCCTCGCGGCCGTCTCGGCCGAAGTACGTCTGGAGGAGGTAGACCATCGCCCAGAGGTGGCGGCCCTCTTCGACGTTGACCTGGAAGAGGTTCCGCAGGTCGTACACGCTCGGGCACGAGTGGCCGAGCATGCGCTGCTGCTCCACGCTCGCGGGCTCGGTGTCGCCCTGGGTGACGATGATGCGGCGGAGCGCGTTGCGGTGCTCGCCGGGGACCTGCTGCCACACGGGCTTGCCCATGTCGTCGCCGAAGCCGATGGTGCGGTCCTTCACAGCGTCCGCGAGGAAGATGCCCCACCGGTAGTCGGGCATCTTCACGTAGTCGAAGTTCGCCCAGCCATCGCTGGTGACGCTGATCGCGGTGCGCAGGAAGACGTCGTCCTGCTGGAAGCCGGAGGGCCCCATGTCCTTCCACCACGAGAGGAAGTTTGGCTGCCATGCCTCGAGCGCGCGCTGGATCCGCTTGTCGCTCGAGAGGTCGACGTTGTTCGGGATCTTCGTATCGTTGACTACGGTGGACATCGTGCTGCTTCCTCAGGTCCGGTTCCAGTTGAATTCAGGGCGCTCCGGCTTGCCGTAGAGCGTGAGCGCGCCGCGCTCACCGACCGCGTTCGGACGCTGGAAGATCCAGTTCTGCCAGGCGGACAGGCGCGCGAAGATCTTCGTCTCGAGCGTCTCCGGGCCGGCGAAGCGGAGCGAGGCCTCCATGCCGGTCATCGCGTCGGGCGACATCGCGGCGCGCTCCTCGAAGGCGATGCGGATCTCGTCGTCCCAGTCGAGGTCGTCGGGGGCGAAGGTCACGAGGCCGGCCTTCAGCGCCGCGGCGGTGTCGAACGGGCCCTGCTCGAGGACCTGGGCGACGCGATCGGGCGCGCCCAGAAAGCGGGTCTGCAGGCGAGAGAGGCCGTTGCCCATCGGGAAGGCGCCGCCGTTCATGGGTGAAGTGGCGATGGAGACCGGCTCGTCCCCGCTGTCCTTCATGTAGAGGCGGTCGGCGGCGAGCGCCAGCTCGAGGAGCGTGCCGGCGAAGCAGGAGCCGGGCTCGGCGAGCGCGAAGAAGCTCTTGGCGGTCATGTCCATGCGCTTGAGGACGCGCTTCATGAGGAGCGTGACCTCGCGCACGAGACCGTCGTCCTTGTACTTCGCGAGCATCGCATCGACCGCGAGCACCGCCGCAGGTTCACCCGTGGTCTTGACCGCGACCACGCCGATGGTCGGCTGGTTGAAGCGGAGATCGAGGAGCGCGTCGTCGAGCTCGCGGAACGCCTGCACGCACCAGGCGGAGGAGCCGGCCTTGCCTAGCTCCTCGGGGGTGGTGGGCTCCATACCGGAGGGCGCGCGCACGGTGAGCGTGGCGGTGCGCGCCTTCTCGTCGAGCGCGATCGATACGTATTTGTAGTCTGCACCCTTTGCGGAGCGCTTCACCTCGAGCGGGCCGAACGCCATCTTCGAGAACGCCTTGCGCTTCGAGCCGGCGACGAGCGCAGCGGTCCGGCGCTTCACGACGTCCTCGTACTTCGCCTTCGGGGGAGACTCGTCCACGAGGCCCCATTCCACCGAGCGCTTGCCGCGCACGCCCTCGGCGATGGTGGAGAAGGCATCCGCGAGGTCGCGGCGGATCTTTCGCTTGTCGACGAGGCGCGTGAGGCCGCCCGTGCCGGGGAGCACCGCGAGGAGCGGCGCCTCCGGGAAGCTGACCGCGCTCGATCCATCATCGACGAGGACGATGTCGTCGCACGCGATGGCGAGCTCGTAGCCGCCGCCGGAGCCGGTCCCGTTGAGCGCGCACAAGCTGGGGAGGCCGCTCTCCGCGCTCATCTCCTCGAGGTAGAGGCGGGTCTCGTTCGTGAACTTGCAGAAGTTCACCTTGAACCCGTGCGTCGACATGCCGAGCATGTAGATGTTCGCGCCCGAGCAGAAGATGCGGTCCTTGCCGCTGGTCACGATGACCGCCTTCACCTCCGGGTGCTCGAAGCGGATGCGCTGGAAGGCATCGGCGAGCTCGATGTCGACGCCGAGGTCGTACGAGTTCAACTTCAGCGGATAGCCGGGGCGAAGCCCCCGCTCCTCCTTGATGTCCATGACGAGGCGCGCGACGGCGCCGGCGTACTCCGCGGGAAACTCCAGCCGCCAGTGCACGTAGCGGTCGGGATGGGTCTCGAAGCGAACGGGCTCGTGGGTCTGGTTCGTCTCGGCCATCGGGATGCTCTGGTAGTACGGCAGGACAAGCACCTGGGCAAGTAGTATAGTGCGCGTACCCGGTTCATCATGAACTATAGTGCACCCACGAAGCCTGCCAAGCCTGCGAAGAGGCGGCAGCCGTCGCGCGAGAAGCTGCTGCGCGAGCTGGGCGCTGCGGTGCGCGCGCGCCGCACCGAGCTCGGCCTCACGATGCGCGCGCTCGCGCTGAAGGCGAGCGTGAGCGAGCGCTTCCTCGTGCAGCTCGAGGCGGGGGAGGGGAACATCTCGGTGGCGCGCCTCGAGGACGTGGCGGAGGGGCTGAAGACGACCGGCGCCGAGCTGCTCTCGAGCGCGTCTCGCAGCGCGCCGGCGGGACCAGGGGTGGTGGCGCTGGTCGGGCTGCGCGGCGCGGGCAAGAGCTCGATCGGCTCGGCCGTGGCCGCGGAGCTCGGGGTGCCGTTCGTCGAGCTCGACGAGCTGATCGTGCGCGAGGCGCAGATGACGCTCTCGACCATCTTCGAGATCCACGGCGAGCGGTACTACCGCGGCATCGAGCGCGAGGTGCTGCGGCGGCTCCTCGCGCAGGGCAAGCGGATGGTGATCGCGACGGGCGGTTCGATCGTCACCGACCCCGAGACCTGGGGCCTCCTGCGGAGCCGCGCGCGCACCGTGTGGCTCAAGGCGGAGCCGCGCGAGCACTGGTCGCGCGTCGTCGCGCAGGGCGATGTGCGGCCGATGCGCGATCGACCGCGCGCGATGAACGAGCTGCGCGCGCTGCTCGCCTCGCGGGCGCCGCTCTACGAGCTGGCGGACGTGGTGGTGGAGACGTCGGGAAGGAAGCTCCGTGCGGTCACGGCCGACGTGCTGAGCGCCGCGACGCCTCGCGCGAGCCCGTGATCGCTCGAAGGGCAGCGAGTCACCTTGCCAGGGCATGCTGGCGGTGAGGGCCGGCCGTCGCGAGGTCGGGGCAGCGTCCTCGGCGACGACGTCGACGTGCGGCTCCTCTTCGGCAGCGAGGTCGTGGGTGGCGGCCCCCCTCTACGTTGCCATCGTCACGCGACAGGTTGCCGGTGGCAGCGCCCACGGCGTGAGCATGTTCCTGTCTTCGCCGTCGATGAAGGCCCCCTTCGCCGTGACCATCGACGACTTCGTGGTGAGCCCGGCGTCGCGCACCGCTTCCTGACGTCTCACAAGGCCAGCGCGCGGCTCGCGTGGGTGGTATTGCAGACCACGGAGAAGGAAGCGTCAT
>Ga0123336_10004368_pt1 | contig 11529 bp, 13 predicted proteins | sample SSSSmetaG_FD_96466 | JGI IMG/M metagenome (GOLD analysis project Ga0123336, IMG submission 96466) | Glacier valley bacterial and archeal communities from Borup Fiord, Nunavut, Canada, to study Microbial Dark Matter (Phase II) - ​SSSS metaG | ecosystem: Environmental > Aquatic > Freshwater > Ice... | reverse complement strand
TGGCTTAAGGCGCGGTGAAATATTCGGCCTTCGCCTTCAAGATATTGATTTTAAAAACTCTCGAATATCAATTAATGAAACCATGGTAAGAATGACAGGGCCGTGGATTATCAAGGACCCCAAAAGCGAAACATCCCAAAGAAATATCAAGATACCTCAGTTTGTTATTGATGTAATAGCCGAATATTTGAAGACACTAAAAGTCGTGCCTGAGAGAATATGTGGTCAGTTTAAACCGTCCTCTTATTCTCAGCACTTCAAAAAGCTATTGGATGATAATGGTCTACCCCATATTAGATTCCACGATTTAAGGCACTTCTGCGCCTCTACCATGATGCACCACGGGGTTAGGGACAAGATAGCTGCCGAACGATTAGGACACTCACAGATTCAAATGACTAGGCAATATCAGCACTCTTCTTCGAGCATGGATGATGAAGCGTCAGGCGTGATGGAAGATATATTTGCACAAAGAAAAAGGGCCGGGAGTTGAAGCTCTCGGCCTTTTGGGGTTCTAGTGTTTATTTAAACATATCCTCGCTATGCATCAATTCATGCATTAACTCTATCTCATATGTGCTTATGAATATCCAGCTTACTTCCTCATTCTTTTCCTCGAATATTCCTACTATGTTTTGATCTTTAATTAAGCACCTCCCATAGTTTTCTTCTGTTTCTATTTGGCACATAATCACGTTACTGGGAACTAAGCTCATTTCTTTCCTTATGTGAGTGTATTCCCTTACGGCCTCTTGCAGCTTATCAGGCAATTGAACAAACGCTACCGAACTTCTCATTTTCCTTCCCCCTTCACCATCTTCGACCTTCCTGTCATATCTGGTCCACTTGCCAAGTCAATACCAATTATAACTCTCTTCGGCCTTCCCCCAAGCTTCCCGTTCTTGGCGCTAGCCTTCGCCTTTGCATCTGACGTGCTGGCCCCACCCTTCTTCCCCATGTCAGATGCTGTAAATGTTTTGTTTGGATACCTGCATTTGGAATATTTGTCACTGATTGCTACCATTTTTATGACGACATCCAAGTTATGACTGACCTTATCGGCAGTTACACCTTTTTTATTATTCAGCAGGAGTTCCTTGAGTTCATCCCACATTGCTTCATAGTCCATTGTGTTTCCCCCTTCGCCGGTATTGGCCCCGGCTGGCCTAAAGGAACTAAATAGAAAATCCACAATCGATATACCAGTAGCCTTCGTCTAATTCTTCTACGGTAATCCTAAAAAACGTTCGTTTCCCATCTTCGTCTTTTATACTCCAATAATCATGAAATTCCGAGGGACTGTAGGTATGGATAAAGGTTTCTTGATCCGAGTAACTCAAATCTTTTGCCGTTTGTTTACCACTTGCAACGTCTTCTATAAAAGATTCATCATAACCTAACGCTTCAGGGTATCCCTTTTCGGAAAGTATTTTTGTAAGGCGATCATAAGCTGTCTTCATCTTTTTACAGTGAGTATATCCGTCCCATTCAAATTTTCCTTCTTGTTGCTTTCTTGGTTTTGCTGCTTGCTCTATATAGTTTTTGCAGAAATCCTCTTTGCCTAAATCACTCGCCATGTATTGGGGTTCTATCTTGGAGGCGTAGGTAGGATAAGAAACTCTGGAACCTGTAATATCTAAAAATTCTTGATGCATCATCTCTGCTTTCCCCCTCAACTTCTTGTTACCTTATTATATCCTAATCGTTTAGGTATTACAAGGGGAAAGCAAGCATATTGAAAAATATATATTATCATTTCGGTGACATCACCAGATTGATCTCGTACACCCCGTTTACACCCCAAGCATGTATAATATATGATATCGTGTCATTAACGAAACGATTACATTCATCAATATGTGATACCTCTTTATATAGAAGAAACCTGTAACCGTTGGTATGAGCGTGTCGTATAAGATACACGCGCTAGATTCAGGTTCTAGTGAGTGAAAGCTCTTGAGGGTTCAAGTCCCTCCGTCCGCACCACTTAGAAAATCAAATACACCCCAAAATACACCCCAAATTAAAAAGGGCCGTGATGAGCGGTCCTTTTTTGTGTCCTTATGCAACTAGGCGAAGGACAATAAGAAAACATAGGCCCACGTAATCGATCGGAAACTTATATATTTTCCGTAACTTTAAAACTATAATAGCTGGAATCTCCCCCACGTTGCGCTCCAACCTCTTCATTTCCCCCACCGCTACCTCGCAATGTCTAGCCGCATCCTCTACCGTATACCCTGCCGCATCCCTAACCGCTTCTAATGTAATCAACATTATTCCACCTTTCTTTTCCTTTTTATCCCAACATTTTATTAATTATCTCCCTACTAGGGGGTGCTGTTATTATAATACACCTTAGTTATAACAAAAATATGTGTAATGTGTCGCCGATATATCTTGTCAAACTATGGAAATAAGGAGTATAATAATCTAATCAAAAAAAGGAGCCGAATAAAATGAAAAAAACTCTTTATATATTAACTATTGGCCTTATAATCTCATTGACTGGTTGCGGATCAACGACGACTACAGCAGTTTCACCAACTCAAGTACCACCAACTGAAGTAACTGCCCCTGTGATAGTACCTGAGCCAGTTATAGTTGCACCAGTCCCCGCTCCCGTAGCAACACCTGACCCAGCACCTAAAGCAGTTGTGAAGAAGGCAGTTGCTCCCCCAGCTCCAAAGCCTTCCCCAGTTGTGGCAACTAAATGGGTTGTGACAAATACGTTATCAGGAAGTGGGATGAAGACAGCAAGCTTTGCAATTACGGGAAGTACTCGTATAACTTGGGAAGTTACCAGTGCGGCCGTTCCCGCAATCAAAGACATTCCGCTCGATTCCTTCAATTATTTTATTAAGGATAGTCAGGGGCTACCTTACGCAGTTGATGTAACGTTTGCCCACAGATCGGGAGTTGGTAAAGGCACGACTTATTTAAAGGCATCCCCCGGAAAGTATACCCTTTACGCCGATTCAGCTAATTGTGAATGGAAGATCACAGTCGAACAATTAAAGTAGATAAAACGCAAAAAAGCCCGACTAAATTAATAGTCGGGCTTTTTCTTTGTCCTTATTTAATTGTCTTAACGATAACCTTAGATGCCCTGATCCGTCCATAGGCTGCCATTAAGCCACCGACAGCACTACCACCAACCATAATATATTCTACGATATCTTTTTGCATTTGAATGTCAATGACAAATCCAAACACTCCAGCTACGGCTGCAAGAACAGTTATGATTGCGCCCCATAAAGTTAACGATTGCCACCATACTTTTGTTTCATCCATGATAATTTCCTCCTTCTATTTGCTTAATAATTCTATTGCTTGGTTGAGTAGATCCACGGCTAAGGCGTCATTATCTACGGGTGGAACAACGACAGGTTTGACATACTCAAACACACTCACACCATCAGTATTGCGCTGAACAGTGCCCTTTATCGCTGTGCCAGAATCAATAGCCCTTTTCACAGCTTCGATTGCTTTGTCTTGGTTTGCAACTGCCATGATCTGCTTATTGTCTAGGATGATCCGATACATTACGACAGGAGCCACAGGAGCTACCACAACCGGCGCAACTACTAAGGCTCGGTAATCATACCCATAGAAGTCACATACGCCCTTATACAATGCCACGGCAATCTGCTGTGAGTTAGTTGCCAACCATTGAGCATCACAAGCGTTGTCGTGGAATCCTAACTCTATCAGTGCTGCGGTTGACCTTACATGGTCGCCAACCTCATATAACCCCTTATTAAACTTAACCCCTCGATCCTTCCCAGGACTTAATGGAGCGACCTGATTATACAAAGCCTTCGCTAGTTTCTCGCTGTTGGTTCCAGGACCGTATGCGTAGACCTCCGTGCCAACTCCACCCCCCGCGTTACTGTGGATGGCCACGTGTATGTCTGCCTCGAATTTGTTTGAGTCTGAGGCCATTTGATTAACTTCCCAAGCTGGGGAATTGCGTTTGACGATGAACCGGCCGTCTTTATTTAGCAAAGGGATGAGGATATCCGCGATCTTATTCATTTCTTGTTCTTCGACCGTGAATGGGGCTATTCCAGTATTGTGTTCTTGGCTTGATGGACTGACGTATATTCTTGGCATTATTTAATCATTCCTTTCGCGACCATGCTTATATAAAACATAATTCCGTTTGATATCCCAGCCAACGCGAGTACGATAGTCCCTGTGATAATTGCCCATGTTAGCTTCCTATAGGTCTGCAACGGGCGTTCTTTGATCACAGTAACATCATCTGTCACAGCGTCAATCTTTATGGCCAGTGCTTCTATGGATGTCTTAAGCCCTTTTTGACTTCCCTCCATTCTAATGTTTCCCTTTTCAATATCTGCTAAAGCCTTTGCGTGATCCTTGTCGTTATCCTTTAGATCCTTTATTTCATTGTCCTTTAGTTCTCTAACCGATGTTTCTAGATGATTAAACCTCATTCCAATGCCATCTTCGTCCATTTATTATTTACCTCCTGTCCTCTGAAAAGTTATGCATCGGAGGGAAATACATCTTCCAATGTATAACCCACAAAGGTATATCGAATACGTTCGTTGTGGGTTATTGACCCGCAAGTGTTAGATTACTGGATTAATGCCGTAACGGCCATTGAAAACCATAGCCATCCCCACCACATAAGCGTTCAACTCCTTTCACTTTGGGCATAAGAAAAACGCCCCGAAGGACGTTTACTTTTGGAAATATATTAAAATTACTTATTGATGAAAATACTTTTCGTAGGATTGATGTTTATATTCTGAGGTTACTTTTGCGTATGTCTGTGTTGCAGCAATGTCCTCATGCCCGAGTAATTCCTGCACAACTGACATTGGGCATCCCTTATTTAGCATTAGTGTTGCCATAGTGTGGCGCATAACGTGAGGATAAATACTTTTATTTATCCCCGACCTCTTTCCGATTATGCCAACTTCACTCTCAACGGATCGCGCCGATAACCTAAAATGTGGTCTGCGTTCAGAAACCAGAAGAGCTTCCGTGTCATCGTCTCGCGTGCCAAGGTATTTCTTAACATATATAGCCGCCCTTACCGAAAAGAAGGTAATTCGTTCCTTATTTCCCTTACCAGTTATCTTAACAGTTCTATTTTGCCAATCAACATCTTCAAGATTTATACGGACCACTTCTGATAGCCTACAGCCTGTAGAGTAGAGGATCTCAATAATGGCTTTCTCCCTTGGGGTTTCACAACTCTCTCTTAACTGTTCAAGTTCCTCGACTGTTAGTGCTTTGGCTAGTGTTTTAGGGACTTTATACGGCTTGATTCTTAACATTGGATTTCCAGTAATAATCTCCTCTTCATCTAACCACCCGAAGAAACACTTAAGAACCGATCGTATGGTTTCCATCGTGACCTTCTGTACCCCGCCTGTAATAGTCTCCCTAGTATTGAGATATCCCTTGATATCGTCTTTGGTTATCTCTTGAAGTTTTTTTGGCATGTGTTGTTCAAAGAAACTAAGATGTGCCCTATATGACTTTAAGGTATATGGACTCAGCCCTTGGTGTTCCTTATCTGCAAGAAACTTCCCAATATTTATTTTTACATCATAGCGATATGGGTCATTTTCTAATTGAATAACTTGGTAATCTTCTAGTATGGATGCCAATGCACTTCTTGCGTCTACTGCGATCTAAAGATAATCATTTTGCCATGAAGTATTAGTTGGATTCAAGGCTGTAGTAATATAGGGGAAAAGACGCAAACCCTTAATTTTAATAACTGAATTTGCTTTTACTTTTACTCTAACCCTTAATGCAATACTGTCGGGCGATGTTGCTATGGCTGTTTTATTGATCTCAGTCAAGAAAAAACACCCATCACTAATCATGCCCTTTGTAGTGATCACACCACCACTATAAGTTAAATCAAGGACTGTTGAAACTGGTATACTTGTTCCTTCGTTAATAGTTATAATACTATGCGTGTAATCATTAGCTACCATTACAGTGTTGCCATCTTCAATTAGTACCTGTGTCATAATTTTACTTCTATTTGGCTTCAACATTTCAGCTTTGATAATAGGGTCAATTATAATAGCCAATATTACAAATACTTCTATTCCAGTATTTGTAATTACGATACTTTTATCCTCTCGCGTAAATGTTAACGTTGGGTAAGTACCAATTTTAATATAATTTGTAGTGGGAGTTAATGTGGACAGTGACTCAATCTTTGTATCAATGTTCCCTAGCGCTACGGTCTGCGCCATTGTGTTGTTTTCTGTTCCTAGTGGGTAATTCAATGCAAAATTATTAACAATTTTTAAGTTCTTAAAATTATTAAGATAAAAGGCGGCCTTACTTATATATCCTTCGACGGTTAGGTTTATAAAACTATTACTTCTTAGTCCATATACTGTATCCCAGACTGAGTTATCCGCGGTTTCTTCATCAAATTTAATAGGATAAAATGGATACGCTTTATTACCATCATAAAAAAATACCAGATTACTGAAATTATTCCATCCCGCATTAAGGTATATTCCAACACCTTCATTTGTTTGATGCCAGTCTACAAATGTTATGTTATCAATATTACACTGGCTAAATTGTGATTTTGCGGACATATCAGCGAACGCACCTCGCGTCATATAAATACCGAATTCATAAAAATATATATAAGCATTTAAAATGCCTATATCTGTTAACCAACCACCGTAAGCACTAATATAAAAACCAGTATCACAACTTTTAATATTTATTTTATTCATTTTTACATCATAAAAGCCGCCTACCGAAGCATCTACTCGTATAGCTGTTGTTACCTTGTCAAAAATTAAATCATCTAAGCGAGTATGCCCTCCTATGACCTTAACGGCTGCCTGATTTGTCATAGCGTTGCCTATAAAAATAACATCTTTTATCTTTGATTCCTCAGACATGACAATCATACCGTTTCCAGTTATAGTAAGTGTGCCATTTTTTAATACTAAACCAGGGGGTAATGTAACCACGCCAGATACTATAAATTTGCCATTCATTAGATTAACTATTATATCTCCAACAAAAGAATTTAAAATAGCTGTAATATCTGTGTTTTCTACACCCCCATATTTAATTATGCTCAGTGCATTTAACTGCGTAGTTTCAGCCTTATACGACACAGCGAGAGCATCAGAAGTATCCATCCTTGCGTTCAAACTTCCGAGATCACTAGCCACATAGTCAGATTTTATAACATTAATCTCAGCAATTTTGTTAGTTGCTTCAAGAATCTTGGCGTCTAATAAGGGTATTTCGTTTGTGCTTAATAGCCCTGCTCCATTGTCAATTGAATCCGAAACGGTAAATACAAAGGTTGCAGTACTGAGCTTCTTACCTGCTAGAGAAAAACTTATTTCTCCTTTCACGATTCCCGGAGATGATAGTGTATTAGATTTAAGGATAGCCTGTATCTTTCCGGTTGTGCCACCTTCAAGTATTGATACTCCGCTAGAAATGTCCTGGATTACAATGGTTTTATCTTGCTTTAAAAAAGCAATTGAAATAACTTGGCCTGTAATTGGGACTACCTGCCCGCCATCCACAATGGTAAATTCTATTACGGCTGTGTCGATATTGTTTTGCACAAAATTCATGTTAAAAAGTGACCGTTGTTTAAAGTCAACGATCACTTTATATCTGTTTTCCAATTTAATAACTCCCCTCTTATTTAGGCTGTAGTCCCATAAATACTCCCGCTTCATTGAAGGTCAACGTGAAGTTATGAATGTATACCCCTAGCTCATACGGGATCGCGATAAAGTCCTGACCAAGAGTAGCATAATGAGCTTTCTGCTCCTCTAAGGTACCTACAGGTAAGGCTAGTTTCATTGTGTAGTCCTCCGTGTGATGGATCTCCTTTGTAGTCTTGTCATATATTATAACCATTTAAAATGCTGCCTCCTTAAATATAAAGTACCTGTACGTTCTGGTAAATGAAGCATAAGGTGTGGCGGTGTCTGTGTACCATATATCACTATATTTAAAGGTCATTTGAGCATTGGTCATAAGAACAGTAGAGTAATTGTCTAGTGTAGACATATAGGAACCATCAGCAGCAAGCTCATAAGAGTCAAAAGCGGGCTTAAATCCTAAGTTATGGCTGAAAGAAGCCTGTCCGTTATAATTGTGCATATGGTTAGACCCTACCACCGTTACCGTGTCTACTACTGTTAATGTCACGGTACCTGTAGCAGTAATCTTATACATATTACTTGATCCATCAATTACGACTGTTCCAGCAGGGTTTGTGACGGTCAGTTTTCCATTCGTTACAGTCATTCCAGTTGCGGTTATATCAACGTAAGCTGAATTCACTCCAGCAGACACCTTAACTGATGTATTTGCACTAAGATCAATGGTATCCCCACTAATGGCAATCTTTTCTGCATCTATGGTAATTGACTCAGGCGAAAGATTAATAGCTGAAATAATATTGGAGTTATCTGGACTATCTATAGTAGCTGGACTCCATGCTGTAGCATTGTCTCCCTCTTCAAGCTTCAAGTCTGTGAAGTAAACCCAAGTCAGACCTGCAACATTAGATCCTTTATGAGTAGCTCGTAAAAAACATTGGATCTCATCAGCAGACGTAGTAAAGGTTGCTGTAAATTTCTTATATATCCCATAAGTCCATACCCCACTCGTATAAACCCAATGAGTGTAATCATAAGCAGTAGTTCCTAAAACCTTTTGCCCTATGACATAAATATCAATTCCTTTGTTAGCATCTCCGGCGTAAACTAATCCGCTTATTGTGTACTTCGTTGATGCCTTAAGGGGAATATTCCAGTTGAACACATACTTGCCTGTCGTTAAGCTATTGCCTAATCTAAAAATAGGATTAGAAGTATAATTTTCACTTGTGGCTGTACTAGCTAAAACGTCGAAACTATCTGAAGCGTTCTCCCACCTTACAGTACCAAGTTTACCAGCGCTGTTATCTACTAAGTTGACCCCACCTATTTTCCCTATAGCAAGCTTAATAGCACTTGCTTCAATGGCAAAGGTAGTGCCATCAAACGTGACTTTACCTGCTAAATCGAAGGTCCCTGTATCCATATTGATCCAAGATAAATTATTAAAGCTTTTTAGGATTCCCGCCTTAATAATTCCCGCATTGAGCACGCCAGTATTAACGAAGTTTGCAACTATGTGACCGTCCATTGTCATTGCTAGGCCGTATGGCCCATTGATCCCAGTGGAACTATAGCCAAGACCGTTAACGTTCCATCTCCATACCTTTGTTGCTGTCATTGGGTCCTCTGTGTCCATGATTAGCAGTTCACCATCTCGTTTGACCACAAAGCCACCTAGAGCAGTGGTTAAAAGAGTTGTGGCGTTTTCGATTGCCAGTTGCAAGAAGCTTTTACTGTTTACTATCTCCTGTTTGACCGCTTGGATTGCATTGTTAATTCCAACGGCAAGGTTGGGCTTGAAACTTCCTAGTTCAATCTTTTCTATTCTACGCGTAAGGTCGTTAAACTTAATCGAAATTGCTTTGCACTTCAGGTCCATGCTAAGCCTTGAGTGCCGAATTGTTGCAGTATCGCACATGTAAATTCGTTCTAACACAGCATAGTTTTTATACTCTTCCGTCTTGCTCAGTTCTATAAAATCAACAACATAAGATGCAAGGGGAATATCACACTTTGAAATTGCGAAGTAGTTTTGCGCCGCTGTCCTCAAATCTGTTTCATTGTCAATATCCGAGAATTGTACTTCCTTGACCATTGGATGAGGATAGCTATTGATCAAAGGCGAGTCCACATACTTTTCAGCAATGATTATGCCATCTTTACCAGTTGGATAAATCCGAGTGATTACTCCATCAAGATCAATAGTTTCCTCAATCCCAATGATGTTTTTACCATACGATACTAATACCCCGCGATCAAGGCCACGCGCCTGAAGTAGTTTGATTGTAAAATTGTCTCGTTCAATTTCTCCCCCAACATTGGCAATAATTCCATCTTGCCCAAGAATGGCACCCACTGGATTCATTTTCTGAAAATACCTTGTCATGCTCCCGCCGACATCACTAATGCTTGTAAAGTTATGTGGGTATTGAGTATGAGTCAGGACCCAATCCAACGTCCCCGCTCCGCTTAGATTAGTTGGCCGGACATCTTCGAGAAAGTTTTGTGCAAGATCATAGAAGATGTGTCTTGCATTTGCCTTAATCCCTGAGATAGTTTTAATTTTCCGGTAGATCCTGAAGAGTTGACCACTGCTATTTTTGACAATGTTACCCTCTACGATGTAAAGCCATTTTCCTCTTTTGTCCAGTGGATAAACAAATTCCACTTCGTAGGAATCATTGTTCTTCTCGGTGGTGTAGAAGGAAATGCAATCAGATAGGACGACTAGACCATTTGAGGTAAATACCGTTTCATTGGCGGCATAAAGGCTAATCATTTCATCACCCAATTAGGTGTTATTTCTAGTTTCGTTACCGTTCCTGTCCAACTAATAGTATTTGCCCCGACTTCAAGGATGGGGAACTCGCCTTTCATGTCATTGTTCTTAAGCACGGTACCTTTATATGCGTCCATCATTTGGCTGTCAATTGTCACATCTCCAGAAACATTCGTTAAGATGATCGTCGATCCATTGATAACAAGGTTAATCGTTCCAGATCCGTAAACCTTAATGACTGGCTTGCTTCTTTGCGTCCCTCCGTTGTAGATGGTTTTGGGAACGGTAATCGTAATGATTGAGTTTTCAAGCATTACCCCGAATGGTTGGCAATCAAAGATCACGATGAATTTATACCACTTTCTGATGATCCGATTGAATGGAATCTGATTAATAATGCAAGCCTGATACTTTCGATCTAGTTGGTTGCTAAAAATAACCTCACCAGATCCGTCCAGCCATGCGAGAACTTGATCAACCATGCCTATGTCTAAGATAGTACACTCGCAAGGTTTGACAGTCCCTTGATAGGTTCCAAAGTCTTCACTAAGATAACCATCACGACCTGGAATAGGTATCTTGTTAATGTCTCTGGGTGCCTTGGTAATTGGCGGTAACTCATTAACCATGATTCCCATATCTTCGCTAGATATATTATTGTAAATAAAATATGGTTTCACTAGTTACCACCCTTCCCACCGCTTACTTGTTTTCGGTAGAACTCTAGTTCTTCAGCGAAGGCTTGAACGTCTTGCGTTCGGTTATTAACAAAGTTTTCAATTGTGACCGTTAATCCACCGCCGTCTTTATTGCTTGCTTGATTATTCGCGATTTCCATTGATTCCTTATTAGTTTTCACCTGGCTTCCGCTTGGTAGTCTAATTAATTCAGGTCCTTGCTCTCCTACCCACGTTAGGCCACCACGCCAGTTTGATGTTCCCGTGGCATTTCGGCCAACTCGCATACCATCTGCTGTCGTATTTTGAGATACATCATTATGATATGTTGTTACGGTTGAATCCTTATCTTCAGCAGGAGTGTTATTCCAAAATGTCAACCAATCCCATGCTTTTTTAATTGCTGCGGTTA
>Ga0123336_10004367_pt1 | contig 11532 bp, 8 predicted proteins | sample SSSSmetaG_FD_96466 | JGI IMG/M metagenome (GOLD analysis project Ga0123336, IMG submission 96466) | Glacier valley bacterial and archeal communities from Borup Fiord, Nunavut, Canada, to study Microbial Dark Matter (Phase II) - ​SSSS metaG | ecosystem: Environmental > Aquatic > Freshwater > Ice... | reverse complement strand
GGCCCGGGCGCGCTGCTCGGCGGCTGGCTCGGCGAGCACGCCGGGTTGCGCACGTCGCTCGCGGTCGCGGGCGGCGGTGCGCTGCTGCTCGCGGCGGTGACCTGGCAGCTCGGCTTCATCCGACGCGTGCGCGAGCTGCCCGCGCCGGAGCAGGTCGACGATTGGCTCGGCGCCGAGGCCGACGTCGGCCAGCGCATCGTCACCATTTGAGGAGGTCGCGATGGACCCCTTGCTGATCGAGGTGCCCGAGCGGATCGAGACCGAGCGGCTCGTCCTGCGCGTGCCGCGGCGCGGCGACGGGCCGACGGTCAACGCCGCCGTCGCCGCGTCGCTGGTCGAGTTGCAACCCTGGCTGCCGTGGGCCGGCGCGATGCCGACGGTCGACGAGTCGGAGGCGACCTGCCGACGCCAACAGGGCCGCTTCATCCTGCGCGAGGATTTCGTGATGCTGATGTTCCTGCGCACGGCCGACAACAGCGAGGGCGAACTCGTCGGCGGAACGGGCTTGCACCGCATCGACTGGACGCTGCGCCGCTTCGAGATCGGCTACTGGCGCAAGACCGGCTGCGCAGGCCGCGGCTTCGTGACCGAGGCGGTGCGTGCGATCGCGCGCCTGGCGTTCGACCGCCTCGACGCGTGCCGGGTCGAGATCCGCATGGACGACGCCAACGTGCGCAGCTGGCAGGTCGCCGAGCGCGCCGGCTTCACGCTCGAGGCGCTGATGCGCTTCGACGGCGTCACGCCGGCGGGCGAGCCGCGCAGCACGCGGGTCTATGCGCGCGTGCGCGGCGCGGAGGAACCGATGGGACCGGTGTCGTCCTGAGCGAAGCGATCGACGGCGTCGGTGACGATACCGTCGATGCCGAGCGCCTCGAGACGTCGCGCTTCGTCCGGGTCGTTCACGGTATAGACCAGTGCGCGCAGTCCCGCGGCGCGGACGCGGCCGAGCATCGCCGCATCTGCAAGCGCGTGGTTGGTGACGACGGCGACGCAGCCGAGGCTTCGTGCTTCGTCGAGCCAGCCGGCGCGCAGCGTGTCGAGAAGTAGGGCGCGCGACAGCACCGGTGCGGCCTCGCGGGCACCTTCGAGCGCGATCGGCTGGAACGACGTGAGCAGCGGCGGCGTCGCTGCGCCCGCCCAGAGCGACGCCGCCATCAACGCGACGACCCGGCCGGTATCGCGCTCGTCGCCGGGCGACGGCTTGATCTCGACGTCGAGCGCGAAGTCGTTGTGCAGGCAGTAGCCGGCGATCGCCGCGAAGCTCGGCACCGGCTCGCCCGCGAAGGCGCGGCTGTGCCAGCTGCCGGCGTCGAGTCGCGCGAGCTCGCTCCAGGACAGCGACGACGCCGGGCCGTGGCCCGAGGTCGTGCGCTGCAGCGTCGCGTCGTGGAGCAAGAAGGGCACGCCGTCGGCCGAGAGCTTTACGTCACACTCGAAAGCGCGGTAGCCGTGCGACGCACCGACGCGAAATGCCGCCAGCGTGTTTTCGGGCGCGAGCTTGCCGGCACCGCGGTGCGCGATCCAGCGCGGATAGGGCCAAGGCGATGCGCTCATCGCGACATCATGCCCCGCGCGTTCAGGCTGCAACGCGTGTCGAGGTCGCCGCGTCGAACCAGTGCAGGTGTGCGGGCGCGGCCTGGAGGTTGACGATGTCGCCGACCGCCGGATACGGCAAGGTCGCGTCGAGGCGTGCTGTAAAGAGCGTCTCGCCGAGCAGGCCGTAGACGAGGCGTTCGGCGCCGAGCATCTCGAGCGCCTGCACGCGCAGCGGCCAGCCGGCGGCGCTGAGGTCGCTGCTCATCTCGACATGCTCCGGACGGATGCCCATGACCAGCTCGCCGTCGCGCGGCGCCGGCGCGGGCAGGGGCAACAGCTGGCTGCCGGCCGCCGTGAAGCCGTTGCGTTCGGCGCGGCCGCGCACGAGGTTCATGGGAGGCGAGCCGATGAAGCTCGCGACGAAGGTCGTGGCCGGCCGGTGGTAGACCTCGTCGGGCGTACCGATCTGCTCCATGCGGCCGGCGTTCATCACGATCATCCGCTCGGCCAGCGTCATCGCCTCGACCTGGTCGTGGGTGACGAAGAGCGAGGTCGTGCGCAGCTCGCGGTGCAGCTTCTGGATCTCGAGCCGCGTCTGCGCGCGCAGCTTCGCGTCGAGGTTGGAGAGCGGCTCGTCGAACAGGAACACAGCGGGCTGACGCACGATGGCGCGACCCATGGCGACGCGCTGGCGCTGCCCGCCAGAAAGCTCGCGCGGCTTCCTCTCGAGGAACGGGCCGAGCTCGAGAATCTTCGCGGCCTTGTCGACACGCGTCTTGATCTCGGCCTCGGGCACCCTGGCGATCTTCAGGCCGTAGGCCATGTTGGCGAAGACCGTCATGTGCGGATAAAGCGCGTAGTTCTGGAACACCATCGCGATGTCGCGCTCCGACGGCTCGAGGTCGTTGACCACGCGGTCCCCGATGCGAATTTCGCCCGCTGAAACTTCTTCGAGGCCCGCGACCATGCGCAGCAGCGTCGATTTGCCGCAGCCCGACGGCCCGACGATGACGACGAACTCGCCGTCGGCGATCTCGGCGCTGACGCCGTGGATGACGGGATTCGCCTTCGGGCCGAAGCCGTAGCGCTTGACGACGTTGCGGAGTGAGATGGCGCCCATTATTTTTCGGTGTCCACGAGGCCCTTGACGAACCACTTCTGCATCAGCACGACGACGAGCGCCGGCGGCAGCATGGCGAGGATCGCCGTCGCCATCACCAGGTTCCACGCCTGCACCGCGTCGCCGCCCGCGATCATCCGCTTGATGCCGATCACGACCGGGTACATCGATTCGTTGGTTGTGACAAGCAGCGGCCAGAGGTACTGGTTCCAGCCGTAGATGAACTGGATGACGAAGAGCGCCGCGATCGAGGTCGACGAGAGCGGCACCAGCACGTCCTTGAAGAAGCGCATCGGCCCGGCGCCGTCGACCCGTGCGGCCTCGACGAGCTCGTCGGGCACGGTGAGGAAGAACTGGCGGAACAGGAACGTCGCCGTCGCCGAGGCGATCAGCGGGATCGTCAGGCCGGCGTAGCTGTTGAGCATATGCAGGTCGGAGATCACCTGATAGGTCGGAAAGATGCGCACCTCGACCGGCAGCATCAGCGTCACGAAGATCGCCCAGAAGACCAGCTGCTTGAACGGGAAGCGGAAGTAGACGATCGCGAACGCCGACAGGAGCGAGATCGCGATCTTTCCGATCGCGATGCCGAGCGCGGTGACGAGGCTCACCCACATCATCCGGCCGACCGGTGCGCCCGAGCCTTGGCCGTGCTCGCTGCCGGTGAGCGCGGCGGCGTAGTTGTGGAACAGCTGGTCGCCGGGCAGGAGCGGCATCGGCGCCTGCACGATCTCGGCCGCCGTGTGGGTCGACGCGACGAAGGTCAGGTAGAGCGGGAACGCGACGATCGCGACGCCGAGCAGCAGGATGGCGTGCGACGCGAAGTCGAGCAGAGGGCGGCGCTCGACCGTCACGGCTGGCCGCCGGGCCGCCCCAAGGTCGGCCGCGCCCCCTCGGGGGGCAGCGAACGAAGTGAGGCGCCATCGGGCTTCATCTCAGTAGTTCACTTTCTTCTCGACGAAGCGGAACTGGATGACCGTGAGCGTCACGACGATCGCCATCAGCACCACCGATTGCGCGGCCGAGCCGCCGAGGTCGAGCGCTTTGAAGCCGTCGTAGTAGACCTTGTAGACGAGGATCGCCGTGTCCTTGCCGGGCCCGCCTTCGGTCGACGCGTCGATGATGCCGAAGGTGTCGAAGAAGGCGTAGACGATGTTGATGACGAGCAGGAAGAAGGTCGTCGGCGAGAGCAGCGGGAAGACGATCGTCCAGAAGCGCCGCCACGGTCGCGCGCCGTCGATCGCGGCCGCTTCAAGGAGCGATTTCGGGATCGAGGCGAGGCCGGCGAGGAAGAAGAGGAAGTTGTACGAGATCTGCTTCCAGATCGCGGCCATGACGATCAGCGCCATCGCGTCGTTCGAGTTGAGGAGGCTGTTCCAGGAGATGCCGGCCTGGCGCAGCCAGTACGAGACGACGCCGATGCTCGGCGCGAACATGAAGAGCCAGAGCACGCCGGCGACCGCGGGCGCGACGGCGTAGGGCCAGATCAGCAGCGTCTTGTACGCGAGCGCGCCGCGGACGATGCGATCGGCGAACACCGCGAGCAGCAGCGAGATCGCGATCCCGCCGACGGCGACCAGCACCGAGAAGATCGCCGTCGTCTTGAACGACTCGATGTAGCCCGGATCCGAGAAGATGCGCTCGAAGTTCGCGAGCCCGACCCACTCGGTGCTCGTGCCGAACGCATCCTGCTGCTGGATCGACTGCAGGATCGCCTGCACCGCCGGCCAGAAGAAGAACACGCCGATGACGATCGCCTGGGGCCCGATCAGGACCCAGGGCAGCCACTTCGAGCGGAAGACGACCCGCTTCTCGATCGCCACGACGCGTTGTCGATCAGCCGTTCAGGACTTGTTCGCTGCCTGGAACCGTTCCAGTTGCTCGTTGCCGCGCTTGACGGCGGTGTCGAGCGCGTCCTTCGCGCTCTTCTTGCCGGCCCACACCTGCTCGAGCTCCTCGTCGATGATGGTACGGATCTGCAGGAAGTTGCCGAGGCGGATGCCGCGCGACTTGTCGGTGACCTTGCGGATCATCTGGTTGACGGCAACGTCGGTGCCCGGGTTCTCCTTGTAGAAGCCGCTCGAGTCGGTGAGCTTGTACGAGGCCATCGTGATCGGCAGATAGCCGGTGCGCTTGTGGCTCGCGGCCTGCACTTCGGGGCTCGACAGGTAGTTGAAGAAGCTGGCGATGCCCTTGTAGTGGTCGGCCGGCCGGCCCGACATCACCCACAGGCTCGCGCCGCCGATGACCGTGTTCTGCGGCGCGCCGGCGACGTCGGGGTAGTAGGGCAGCGGCGCCAGGCCGTAGGCGAACTTGGCGTTCTTCTTGACGTTGCCGTAGAGGCCGGCCGAGCCGGTCATCATCGCGCACTCGCCCGAGGGGAAGGTCGCGTCGGCCTTGTTCTCGCGCCCCTTGTAGACGAACAGGCCCTGCTTGGCCATGTTCTCCAGGTTCTGGATGTGGCGGATCTGGAGCGGGCCGTTGAACGTGAGCCGCGTGTCCAAGCCGCCGAGGCCGTTCTGCTTGCTCGCGAACTCGACGTTGTGCCAGGCCGAGAAGCTCTCGAGCTGGGTCCAGCTGATCCAGCTCGTCGTGAACGGGCAGGCGTGCCCACTCGCCTTCAGCTTGGCCGCCGCGAGCGTCACCTCGGGCCAGGTCGCGGGCGGCTTGTTCGGATCGAGGCCGGCGGCCTTGAAGGCGTCCTTGTTGTAATAGAAGATCGTCGTCGAGCTGTTGAACGGCAGGCTCAGCATCTGGCCGTTCGGCGCCGTGTAGTAGCCGGCGACGGCGGGCACGTAGCCGGTCGGGTCGAACTTCAGGCCCGAGTCTTTCATCACCTTGCCGACCGGCACGATCGCGCCCTTGCTCGCCATCATCGTCGCCGTGCCGACCTCGAACACCTGCAGCACGTCGGGTGCGTTGCCGGCGCGAAAGGCGGCGATGCCGGCGGTCAGCGTCTCGGGATACGTGCCCTTGTAGGTCGGCACGACCTTGTAGTCCTTCTGGCTGTCGTTGAATCCCTTGGCGAGGTCGTTGACCCATTCGCCGAGCGGGCCGCCCATGGCGTGCCACCACTGGATCTCGACCTGGGCGTGGGCGGGCAGGCAGACGGCGGCCGTGCCGAGCAGGCAGGCCGAGACGAGCGACTTCAACTTCATGACGATCTCCGTGGGGAAAGGCGGGGCGGTGCGCCGTGGACGGCTGCGATTCTCGCGACCCCGTATGACAGCCGCGTTTATCCCGCGCCGGGTCTCGCTCGGGCAAGCGGGAATACCCGCCGAGCGCACGCGTCGCCCGCCGCGGGAAAGGTCTCAATTGATGCATTGCCGCATCGGCGGGTCATGAGCGGCAAAATGCGGTCATGACGGCGCAAATCGAACAGCCCTACCTGCTTGTGCTCTTCTCGTTGCTCTTCCATGTGGACGCAGAGGGGCGTCGCTGGATCCATCCGCTCTGGGCCAAGGACCTGGCGCGGCACGCCGACTACATCGGCCATCTCAGCTACGCCGCGCCGGCGACGCGCGAACCGCCGCCGCCCGACTTCGTGGCGATGGACGCATCGCCGGCCCTCGCCTCGGTGCGCTGCGTCGACCTGCCGCTGTCGCGGACCCGCCTCCAGGCGCTTCTCCGCCTACCGCGCCTGCTCGCCATGCTGTGGCGCGAGGTGGGCCGTGCCCGCATCGTCCACACCGCGATGGCGGGTTGGCCGTTTCCGGAGGCGTGGCTGCTGCTGCCGATCGTGCGACTGCGCGGCAGGAAGCTCTTCATCAACGTCGAATCGACCTTCTGGCGCGTCGATCGCGGCGAGCGCGCCGGCATCGGCCGGCGACTGAGCGCTGGCATCGTCGAGCGGCTCAATCGCTGGTGTGTCGCGCACAGCGATCTCAGCACCTTCACGCACGAAGGCTACAAACGCAGCCTGACGCGCAGCGGCGACTCGCGCGCCCACGTCGTCGAGGCCTCGTGGATCGACGAGCACGACATCCTGTCCGCGAGCGAGCTGCCGTCGGTGCTCGCCGGCCGCTCGGAGCGCGGCCTGCGCGCCGTCTTCGCCGGTCGCCTGCTGCGCGCCAAGGGAATCCTCGTCCTCATCGAGGCGGTGGCGCTCTGTCGCGACGCCGGCCTCGACGTCGTCGTCGACTGCTTCGGCGACGGCGAGCTCGAGGACGAGTGCCGGCGCCGGATCGCCGAGCTCGATCTCGGCGCGCACCTGCGCATGCGCGGCACGCTGCCGTACGACCGCACCTTCTTCGCGGCGCTCAGGCCCTATCACGCGATGATCGTGCCGAGCGTGAGCGACGAGCAGCCGCGCAATGTGTTCGACGCCTATTCGCAGGCCTTGCCGGTGATCGCCAGCCGGACCGCCGGGCTGCAGCAGTGCGTCGAGGAAGGCCGCACCGGAGTCTTCTTCGAAGCCGGCAACGCGCTCGACCTCAAGCGGACGCTCGAGCGCCTCGCCGCCCGGCCGGAGCTGCTCGCGGGCATGGCTGCGGCCTGCCTGGACCGCGCCTGGAAGTCGACCCATGCCTGCATGCACGAGGCGCGCCGCCGCCTGATCATCGACGCCTTCCCGGGACTCGCGCACGCGCGACCGACCGAGGCGACGTCGTGAACGCGCCGATTCCGCTGGCGCGATTGACGACCGGCGACAGCGTCGCGGCGCCGCCGCGCCTGCGCGAGATTCCCTACAACTACACCTCGTTCTCCGACCGAGAGATCGTCATCCGCCTGCTCGGCGCGCGCGCCTGGGACGTGCTCGGCCTCTTGCGCAAGGAGCGCCGCACCGGCCGATCGGCGCGCATGCTCTACGAGGTGCTGGGCGACATCTGGGTCGTGCAGCGCAACCCGTATCTGCAGGACGATCTGCTCGACAACCCGCGCCGGCGCAAGCTCCTGATCCAGGCCTTGCACCATCGCCTCGGCGAGGTCGAGAAGCGCCGCACGCCGTCGGCCGACGCGGCGCGCGACGAGGTCGTCGGCGAGCTGCTCGCGCTGTCGCGCGCCGCGGTTGAGTCGTTCGCGGCGCAGTTCCGCGCCGTCTGGGACTTGCGCAAGCGCGCGGTGCGCGTGCTCTCGAAGGTGACCGCGAAGGACAACATCAAGTTCGACGGCCTGTCGCGCGTCTCGCACGTCACCGACGCGACCGACTGGCGGGTCGAATATCCGTTCGTCGTCCTCACGCCCGACACCGAGACCGAGATGGCCGGCCTCGTCGCCGGCTGCATCGAGCTGGGCCTGACGATCATCCCGCGCGGCGGCGGCACCGGCTACACCGGCGGCGCCGTCCCGCTCACGTGGTCGAGCGCGGTCATCAACACCGAGAAGCTCGAGGCGATGACCGAGGTCGAGCACGTCGCGCTGCCCGGCGTCGCCGGCAAGGTCGCGACGATCTGGACCGAGGCGGGGGTCGTCACGCAACGCGTCGCCGAAGCCGCCGAGCGCGCGGGCCACGTGTTCGCGGTCGATCCGACGTCGGCCGACGCGTCGTGCATCGGCGGCAACGTCGCGATGAACGCCGGCGGCAAGAAGGCCGTGCTCTGGGGCACGGCGCTCGACAACCTCGCCTCGTGGCGGATGGTCACGCCCGACGCGAAGTGGCTCGAGGTGACGCGGCTCGGTCACAACCTCGGCAAGATCCACGACGCGCCGACCGCGACCTTCGAGCTCCGCTACTTCGATGCGAGCGGCAAGAAGCTCGAGCGCACCGAACGGCTCGACATTGCGGGCGCCGCGTTCCGCAAGGAAGGCCTCGGCAAGGACGTCACAGACAAGTTCCTTGCCGGCGTTCCGGGCATCCAGAAGGAAGGCTGCGACGGCCTGATCACCTCGGCGCGCTGGATCGTGCACAAGATGCCGGCGCACGTGCGCACGGTCTGCCTCGAATTCTTCGGCAATGCCAAGGACGCGGTGCCGTCGATCGTCGAGATCCGTGACTATCTGTTCGATCTTGCCGCAAAGTCGGCGCCGGGCCAGCGCGTGCTGCTCGCCGGCCTCGAGCACCTCGACGACCGCTACCTCAAGGCCGTCGGCTACGCGACCAAGAGCAAGCGCGGCGGCTTGCCGAAGATGGCGCTGTTCGGCGACATCGTCGGCGACGACGCCGATGCGGTCGCACGCGCGACGAGCGAGGTCGTGCGCATCGCCAATGCACGCTCGGGCGAAGGCTTCGTGGCGGTCAGCGCCGAGGCGCGCAAGAAGTTCTGGCTCGACCGCAAGCGCACCGCGGCGATCAGCAAGCACACCAACGCCTTCAAGATCAACGAGGACGTCGTCATCCCGCTCGACCGCATGGGCGAGTACACCGAGGCGATCGAGCGCATCAACATCGAGCTGAGCCTTGCGAACAAGCTCGCTCTCGTCGACCGGCTGGAGGCGTTCCTGTCGAGCGGCAGCCTGCCGCTGGGCAGGAGCGACGACGGCGACGAGATCGCGTCGGCCGAGCTGCTCGAGGACCGCGTCCAGCAAGGACTGTCGCTTCTGCGCGAGGTCGGCCGGCAATGGCGCGGCTGGCTCTCGAGCCTCGATCGTCCGGCCGACGACGGCTCGGGCCGTACCGTCTTCGACCTGCTCCAGGACCACACCCTGCGCGCCTCCTGGAAGACGCAGATCCGCGCGCCGCTGGAATCGATCTTCACCGGCGCGGCGCTGAAGCCGATCGTCGACGCGTGCCAGAAGATCCACGGCGAGGTGCTGAAGGGCCGCGTCTGGATCGCGCTGCACATGCATGCCGGCGACGGCAACGTGCACACCAACATCCCGGTCAACAGCGACAACTACGAGATGCTGCAGACCGCCCACACGGCGGTCGCGCGGATCATGAAGCTCGCGCGCAGCCTCGATGGCGTGATCTCGGGCGAGCACGGCATCGGCATCACCAAGCTCGAGTACCTCACCGACGCCGAGCTGTCGGCGTTCGCGGGCTACAAGCAGCGCGTCGATCCGGAAGGACGCTTCAACAAGGGCAAGCTCCTGCGCGGCGCGGGCATCGACGCGAGCGCTCCGAAGGCCGATCTGACCAACGCCTACACGCCGAGCTTCGGCCTGATGGGGCACGAGTCGCTGATCATGCAGCAGAGCGACATCGGCGAGATCGCGACCTCGATCAAGGATTGCCTGCGCTGCGGCAAGTGCAAGCCGACCTGCACGACGCACGTGCCGCGCGCCAACCTCCTCTACAGCCCGCGCAACAAGATCCTCGCGACCTCGCTGCTGGTCGAGGCCTTCCTGTACGAGGAGCAGACGCGACGCGGCGTCTCGCTGCGCCACTGGGAGGAGTTCGAGGACGTCGCCGACCACTGCACGGTCTGCCACAAGTGCCTCGCGCCGTGCCCGGTCGACATCGACTTCGGCGACGTGTCGATGAACATGAGGAACCTGCTCCGGAAGATGGGGCAGCGCAGCTTCAAGCCGGCGAGCAAGGCGGCGATGTTCTTCCTCAACGCCACGAGCCCAGAGACCATCAAGATCATGCGCACGGCGATGGTCGACATCGGCTTCAAGGCGCAGCGCACCGCGAACAACCTGCTGCGCGGCCTGGCCAATGCGCAGACAGCGGCGCCGAAATCGACGCACGGCAAGGCTCCGATCAAGGAGCAGGTGATCCACTTCATCAACAAGAAGATGCCCGGCAACCTGCCGAAGAAGACGGCGCGCGCTCTCCTCGACATCGAGGACAGCGCCTACGTGCCGATCATCCGCAACCCGAAGACGACGAACGCCGACACCGAGGCGGTCTTCTACTTTCCCGGCTGCGGCTCGGAGCGGCTCTTCTCGCAGGTCGGCCTGGCGACGCAGGCGATGCTCTGGCAGGCCGGCGTGCAGACCGTGCTGCCGCCCGGCTATCTCTGCTGCGGCTATCCGCAGCGCGGCTCGGGCGACTTCGACAAGGCCGAGAAGATCATCACCGACAACAGGGTGCTCTTTCACCGCGTCGCCAACACGCTCAACTACCTCGACATCAAGACCGTCGTGGTGAGCTGCGGCACCTGCTACGACCAGCTCCAGGGCTACAAGTTCGAGGAGATCTTCCCGGGCTCGCGGATCATCGACATCCACGAGTTCCTGCTCGAGAAGGGCATCACCCTCGGCGGCGCGGGCGGCCCCGATGCCGCGGCGCCGGGCTATCTCTTCCACGACCCCTGCCACAGCCCCATGAAGCTGCGCGAGCCGATGCAGACCGTGAAGGCGCTCGTCGGCGAGAACGTGAGGAAGAGCGATCGCTGCTGCGGCGAGAGCGGCACCTTCGGCATCGCCCGGCCCGACATCGCCACCCAGGTGCGCTTTCGCAAGGAAGAGGAGCTGAGGAAGGACGAGACCGCGCTGCGCGCGATGATCGGCGGCAAGGACGGCGAAAGCGCTGCGTCGGCCAAGGGCAACCTCAAGATCCTCACGTCGTGCCCGAGCTGCCTGCAAGGCCTGCAGCGCTACAAAGGCGACCTCCAGAACGGCCTGCTCGAGGCCGACTACATCGTCGTCGAGATGGCCAACCGCATCCTCGGCGACGACTGGATGCCGGACTACATCGCCCGCGCCAACGAAGGCGGCATCGAACGCGTCCTCGTGTGACGGGCGGCGGTCGTTCATGAATCTCGCGATCGTGGGCTGCGGCTTCGTGGCCGACTACTACCTCGCGACCGCGACGCTCCATCCGGAGCTGGTCGTCGTCGGCATCCACGATCGCGTCGCGGAACGCGCCGCGGCCTTGGGCGCGGCGTATGGCTTGCCGATCTATCCGACCCTCGACGACGTGTGCAAGGACGCGCGCGTCGAGATGGTCCTCAACCTCACCAACCCGCGCTCGCACTACGAGGTCTCGAAGGCGGCGCTGCTCGCCGGCAAGCACGTCTATTCCGAGAAGCCGCTGGCGATGACGATGG
>Ga0123336_10004365_pt1 | contig 11534 bp, 11 predicted proteins | sample SSSSmetaG_FD_96466 | JGI IMG/M metagenome (GOLD analysis project Ga0123336, IMG submission 96466) | Glacier valley bacterial and archeal communities from Borup Fiord, Nunavut, Canada, to study Microbial Dark Matter (Phase II) - ​SSSS metaG | ecosystem: Environmental > Aquatic > Freshwater > Ice... | reverse complement strand
CGTCGGGCACCTCGGGCGGCTCGGGCACCTCGGGCGGCTCGGGCACCTCGGGCACCTCGGGCGGCTCTGGCACCTCGGGCGGCACCTCGGGTACGTCCGGTGGGTCGTCGGGCACGTCGGGCACGTCGGGCGGTACCTCCGGATCGTCGGGCACCTCGGGCACCTCGGGCACCTCGGGCGGCACGCAGTGCAACGCCATCACGCAGGACGGCGCGAGCGTCGATCTCGTCGCGAGCGCGGACCCCGCGCCGACCGCGGCGGGCGGGACCATCGTGAGCGGCACGTACGTCCTCTCGTCCGCGAAGGCGCACGGCTCGAACGCTCCCGACGGCACGAAGCTCTTCGTGGTGGGCAAGGACACGATCGCACTGACCGCGACGACGTTCGATCACATCCAGACGGACGACAAGGCGAAGGAGACGCGCTCCTCGGGCACCGCGGCGGCCTCCGGCACGAGCTTCACCCTGACGACGACGTGTCAGTTCCCCGCAGGCGCCGCGAAGGCCCCGCAGGTCGGCTCGTACACCGCGACCGCCACGGGCCTCACGCTGCTCCGGACGCAGGGCACGGGCACGTTCGAGCTGACCTACACGAAGAAGTAGGGATCAGCGGGTCGCGCCGAGCGCATCGAGGAAGCCCTCCGCCCACGTCACCGCGTTCGAGCGCTGGACGGAGGCGAGGAGCTTCGTGTGGCGCGCCTTGCGCTCGTCGAGCCCCATCCGCAGCGAGCGGTCGAGGTCCCGGGCCATGCCGTCAGCGTGGTACGGGTTCGTGAGCACCGCGTCGCGCATCTCCACCGCCGCGCCGGCGAACCGCGAGAGCAGCAGCACGCCCGGATTCTCTGGCTCCTGCGCGGCGACGTACTCCTTCGCGACGAGGTTCATCCCGTCGCGCAGGGGCGTCACGTACCCGACGCTCGCTGCGCGATAGAGCTGCGCGAGCTGCCCCTTCGCGAACGAGCGATACAGGTAGCGGATCGGCACCCAGGCCGCCTCGCCGAACTCGCCGTTGATGCGTCCGACGATCGACTCGATGGTCGCGCGCTGCTCCGCGTAGAGCGGTACGTCGGCGCGCGAGGGCACCGACACCTGCACCAGCGAGACCTTGCCGCGCCACTCCGGGAACATCTCGAGCAGCCGGCCGAACGCGATGAGGCGCTCGGGGATGCCCTTCGTGTAGTCGAGGCGATCCACGCCCAGCACGAGCTTCGAGTCGTGGAGCGCGCGCATGAGGCCCTCCACCTCCTCGATCACTGCCTGCTCGGGGACCTCCTGAAAGTCGTCGGGGATGATTCCGATGGGCATCGCCGCGACGTGCGTCGAGCGCCCACGGTGCTGTACGACGTCGTCCGCGATCCTCACGGGCAGGAGCGCCGAGGCGCACGCGCGGAAGTTCGCGACGTCGTTCGGCGTGTGGAAGCCGAGCAGATCGAAGTCGAGCAGCGCGTCGAGGACCTCGCTCGCCCAGGGCATCATCGAGAAGATGTCGTACGAGGGAAACGGGATGTGCAGGAAGTGCCCCATCGGCCCCGTGTGCCCGCGCCGGCGCATCGCGCGCGCGAACAAGAGGAGGTGGTAATCGTGCGCCCAGAGCATGGCGGTCGGGCCCACGAGCTGCGCCGCGACGTCGGCGAGGTGCTCGTGCACCTCCAGGTATGCCTTCCACGAGGCGTCGGAGAACGAGACGCGCGAAGGGAAGGAGTGAAACAGCGGCCACAGCGTGCCGTTGCAGAAGCCCGCGTAGTACCCGCGGTACCAGGACTCCTTGTAGTCGACCCACGCGAAATGCGTGGTGCCGCTCTCGACGATGCCGGTCTCGACCGGCTCGCTTTCGGCGACGCTCTTGCCGCTCCAGCCGAGCCACATCCCGCCGCGCGCGCGCAGCGCCGGCTCGAGCGCGGAGATGAGACCTCCGACGCTCTTCTTGCGCTCGGACTCGTCCCCCTCGGCGTGACGGAGGTCGGGGAGGCGGTTGGAGATGACGAGGAGATCGCGCCCCAGCGCGGTGGAGACCGGCGGCGCCTCGGCGACCTGGCGCGGCAGCACGATGGGCGGCGGCGTCTGGCCCTGGCGTACCGCGCTGAAGTAGCGGAGCACTGCGCGGACCTCGTCCGAGTTGGTGAGCTCCCAGCGCGCCGCGGTGCGCCGCGGCTCGTTGGTGCGCACGACGATCGACTCGTCCTGCGGGCCCACCACCTGGAACATGTGCTCGTCGGTGACATCGTCCCCGATCGCCACGAGGCGCGCGCCGGGGCCGGCCGTCTCGCGCATCCACGGCACCGCCGAGGACTTCTTCACCGACGCCGGGCGGACCTCGGCGACGAGCACGCCCTCGAGCCGCTCGTAGGCGGGATGCTTCGCGAGGAAGCGATCGATGATCCCGAACGCCTCGATGAGGAGCTCGCCGCGCATGCCGCGGCGCACGTTGCGGTAGTGGATAGCGACGGTGGTGGTCTTGCGCTCGAGCAGCGCGCCCGGATGACGTTGCGCGAGCTCGCCGAGCGCCGCGGCGAGCTCGCCGAGGGGCGTCGGATCGAGGTCTGCCACGTTCCGCCACGCGCCGGCGCCGCGCCGGTACGCGCCGTGCTCCGCGACCAGGAACACCTGATCGCCGGGGAAGAAGCTCTCGAGCCAGTCCTTCGGTCGGCCGCTGACGATCGCCACCGTCACGCCGGGGAGCGAAGCCAGATCCGTCACGAGCTTGATCGCGTCGGCATCGGGGCGCGCCTCTTCGGGCGAGCTTGCGAAAGGCACCAGGGTTCCGTCGAGATCGCACAGGATCCCGAGCGGGGTATGGCGCGCGATCGCCATCCAGGTCTCGGTGTGTATGCGTCGATCGGCGTTCATCGGGGGTACAGCGATACCACGGCAAGGTGAGAAGGGGGCGTGCGCGGGCCTGGGGCGGCGCGTCGCGGATTGACGCCTGCGGGTCGTGCGCCGAGATTGGAGGGCATGAGCGGTCTCCGCCTGATGATCTACGATCGGACGTGCGTCGCGAAGGCCGCACCGCTCGGGCTCTCCACCGCGTGGGCGGCGGGCTCGGTGCTCTATCGCGGGCTCGATCGCCTGGACGCGGCGTTCGGCGCCGCGAGCTGGGACGAGGCGCTCGCGTGGCTGGCGACGCACGCGCCCGAGCGCCTCATCGCCGAGATCCAGTACTGGGGTCACGGCCGCTGGGGACGGGTGTACGTCGATCAGGACGTGCTCGACGGCGCAGCGTTCGGCGCGAGCCATCGCCTCGCGGGGCGGCTCGCGGCGGTGCGCGAGCGTCTCCTGCCGGACGGTGAGTCGCTCGTCTGGCTTCGGACGTGCGAGGCGTTCGGCGCGGTCGCGGGTCAAGACTTCGCGCAGCGCCTCGCCGACGGTCTCGGCGCGCGCGTCGCGGGGCACACGTTCATCATCGGCGCGCTCCAGAGCGGCCTCCGCGGGCTGCGTCCGGGACACACGCCGGACTGGCCGCTCGCGGAGGGCATCGCCGAGGGCACGCCGGAGCGACCGCTCCAGGCGCTCGGCTCGGGCCTCCGGCGCCCGCGCACCATCACGTGCTTCAAGGGCCAAGTGCCCGCGGGCTGGTTCGCCTAGCGCCGTGAGGCGGTCAGTTTCCGCTGCCCTTCTTCATGTCGGGCGTGCAGGTGCCCGCGCCGCACGCGGCGCTCGGGGACTTGGCGCTGCCGGCCGCCTTCGGGGGCGGCGCCACCGCGCCGCGCACGGGCGCGCTGGACTTCTTTCGCGCGGCCTCGTCCTTCGCGACGGTGGCCGACTCGGGCGCGGGCGCGGGCGACGGCGAGGCGAGGCCGGGGGCCGGGGCTTCCTGCGGAGCGGCGAGCAGCGGCGTGGTCGCCGGCGCGCCGGGAGCCGCGGCCGCTGGCGCACCGACAGCCTCGGGCGCGGCGGTCGCGCGCTCGGCCTTGCTGCACCCGAGCGCCGTGTTTGCACTCAGGAACGCGAGCGCGGTCACGAACGTCTCGACGGTCAGCGAGGGCTTGCGCATGGCTTCGATGGTAGCGCCGCGAAATGTCCCTGGCGAGACATCCCGCCCCGCGCCGCGCGGCGCGGCGATGCGCGCGCGATCCGCAGGGACTCCGCGGTACGTGCGTTGCAGCTCCATGGTGCAGAACGATAAGAAAGGAAGAGCTCCCATGGGACATCGACAAGATCCTCGCAAGCCTGCTCCACCGACCGAGTACGGCTCGAGTCCCCGCCAGAGCGCGCACAACGTCGAGGGTTACCCGCGCGAGGGAGGCTTCACTCACGAGCTCGGCTTCGGCCACGTGCCAGGGCAACGCTGGGGCGGCGGCTACGGCGGCGACGCCATCCAGCGCCTACCCGACGGACCACCGAGCGGCCGCGGCTTCACCGGCAGTGACTTCGGACCCCCGCGTGATCCGCGGCACGATCCCCCCGGCCACGGCGTGCACGGGACCGACATGGGCATGGGCGAGCGCGTCGAGGAGCGTGGCTTGCACTTCGGCAAGGGCCCGAAGGGCTACCAGCGCTCGGACGCGCGGATTCACGACGATGTCTGCGAGGCCATCGCGAACCAGGGGCACATCGACGCCACGAACGTCGAGGTGAGGGTCGAGGACGGCGTGCTCACGCTGACCGGGACGGTGCACGAGCGGCGCGACAAGCGCGGCCTCGAGCAGATCGTCGACCACACGCGCGGCGTCCACGACGTGCACAACGAGATCCGCCTCGCGCGCATCGGCGCAGGCAAGGAGCGCGCAGCAGCACCGGCCGCGGAGCCGGCCCCGAGCGAGCCGAAGAACGGCAAGAGCCTGCGGTCGTGATGGGGCCGTGCGCAAAGGCGACGGCGCTGGCGGTGGCCGGCGGGCTCGCGTCCGCCCTCGTGGTGATCGCCTGCCAGCCCGGCGAGCCGGGGCTCGAGCCGAGGACGCCGCCTAACGCGCCGCTGCCGACGAAGCTGGATCGCCCCGACGATCCGATCACCGCGCCGAAGTCACCGTCCGACGCGGGGTGAGCGGCGCGGGGTGAGCGGGGCGGGACAACGTGTCCCGCTCGTGCCTTCTGCCACCTGGCGTCGCGGCGATGCTGAGATCCCGGGTGCTGTTTTTCAGGCGCTCGAGGGCAGCGCGCGTTGGCCCGACGCATGCGTGTGTGCTCCTGAAACGCGGCATCGCCGCCCTCACCGGAGTCAACGTTGGTCATGGGCATCCTCGCATTCATCCTCTTCGGTCTCGTCATCGGTCTCGTTGCGCGCGCCCTGATGCCGGGCCGCCAGAGCATGGGTCTCGTGCCGACCACGCTGCTCGGCATGACCGGCTCGTTCGTGGGCGGGCTCGTGGGCAGCGTCATCCAGGGCGGCCGCATGTTCGAGCTGCACTCGGCAGGCATCATCGGAAGTCTCCTCGGCGCGCTCCTCGTGATGCTCCTGGTGGGCATGGGCGGCCGTCGCCGCGCGCTCGTCTGAGCTACCACCGATGAGGCGCTGCGCTGCGCCGACGCTTGCGCCGCTCGCCGCCCCGTCTTCGGCGTACCCGTACCAGCTCACAACGTCGTGTAGAGGAACGCGAGGCACATCTCGTCGTCGGTGCCCTCGCCCCAGCGCAGCTCCTTGGTGGGTCTGCGGCGCCCGTTCGTGAGCGGCTGCGAGGCCTCGCGGTTGTCCCAGTTGCACGTGAGCGCGGCCCTGGAGATGCGCGCGCCCTTCTCGAGCCAGTACGCCTCCTGGTGGTGGAAGTCCCAGCGCGGGACGTCGAGCAGGCACGAGGCGCCGCCCTGGTCGTCGAGCGCCTCGACGCGCGCCGAGCGCCCGCGCAGGTGCATGTGCGGCGCGATCCCGAGCACGGTGAGCGGGAAGGGCATCGCGATCTCCGCGCGGGCGCGGGCGCGCGGATCGTCCGGCCCCGCGCCGCCGGGCACGCGGAAGTCGTACTTGAGGAGCGGGACCCAGACCGCCTGGCGTCGCGGCTCGTTCCTCGCGAACCACAGCTCGATCTGCGTCTTGTCGGTCATCGCCGGCTGGAGGTTCTCGAGGCTGTAGTGCACCTGCATCACGAGGTGCGAGCCCTCGGCGAGCTGGATCGCGGTCCCCGAGGGCAGCGCGGTCGGCGCGCCGGCGACGTCGGTGGCCCCCGCGCCCGGCGCCCACGCGACGATCATCTGCGCGTCGAAGTCGACGAGCTGCCCCGAGCCCGGCTTGCCCGCCTTCACCTGCGGCGTCACGCCGATCCCGCCGAAGCACGTGTAGCCGGGGCCCGCCTCCTGCGCGTCGAGCTCCTTGATGCGGTCGAAGGCGGCCTTCCGGACCTCGAAGAGCAGCACGTGATGCACGATGGCGGCGGCGCCCGGCACGACGCGCAGCGCGGTGACGCGCTCGGGTTGCGCGAGCTTCGGATCGAGGACGAAGCAGTGGTAGTCGTCGGTCCGGCCGCCGCGCTTCGGGGCGTAGGCGAGGTCGGGGACGACCGCGCGGTCGGCGGGACCGACGACGTCGGCGAACGTCCGCTTCACGGTCGCCGGCCGGCGCGCCGACGGCCCCCCCTCGGGGCTTCCGCCCGCAACCCAGCGCGCCAGCGCGTCGATGTCGGCCTGCGAGAGCGCGCGAGAGTGCTCGAGCGGGGCGCACGCCTTGGTGTCCGGCAGCCAGGGGGGCATGCGTCGATCGCGGGTCTGCTGGACGATGCGCGCTGCATTTTCCCTCACCTCCGCGAACGTGGTGAGCGGCATGGGCCCGATGCCGCCGCGCGCGTGACACTTCGTGCACGAGGCTTCGAGGATCTCCGCGATGCGGTTCGTGTACGTCGGCGGCGTGGCTTCCGCGACGCCCCCCCCGATGGCCGGCGGCGCCCCTTGCGGGTCCTGCGCGTCGACCGAGGGCGCACGTTGGCCGGTGCTCCGACATGCTTGTAGAGTGCATGCGACGGCTGCGGCGAGCGCGGCGCTGGCGACGATCCAACGGGGATTCACGCGCGAAAAATTCCTCTCATCCCCAAGAAAATACCGCTAGTTGGCGGTGTGAATCCAGCGGCCATGCCAAGCTTGGTACACTGACTCGACGGGCGCGAGCGCGAGCTCGCGAATCGTCCAGGACCACGCATGCTCGCGCTCGCTCGCAAACTCAATCTGCTCATGTTCGAGGCCGATGCTCAAGCCTTCCGTCCTGGTCCTCGATGACGACGACGACAACGTGCAGATGCTGGAGGCTGCGCTCTCTTCGCGTGGCTTCGACGTTCGGACCGCCGCCTCTTCCGCGGAGGCGCGCGCACTCCTGTCCGAGCAGACGGTGGACGCGCTCGTGACGGACTTCTCGCTCGGTGACGGCGACGCTCTCGAGCTGCTCGCCGCGCTCGGCCCGCGCCGTCCGAAGACCGCGATCCTCGTCACGGGCTACGGCAGCCCCGAGGACCACGCACGCTCACGCGCGGCGGGCTTCGATGCTCACCTCGTGAAGCCGATCGTGCTCGAGCAGCTGGATGCTGCGCTCCGCCGGGGGCTCGCGCGCGAACCGTCGCCCGAGCCTCCCGACGTGGCCTGACTCACTTCGGCTTCGCGGCGTCGGGCTTCGCGGTGACGGGATTGCCGTAGGCGTCGCGCTCCTCGAAGGGCCCGAAGCCGAGCGACTCGATCTGCGGCGCGAGCGTGGCCTTGCTGCCCACGACCACCACCGTCATCGCCTTCGACTCGAGGTACTCCGCCGCGACGCGCTTCACGTCCGCGGCGGTCACTGCGTCGATGCGCGCGGGGCGCTTCTCGTACTCGTCGAGCGGGAGATCGTAGACGACGAGATCGGAGACCGCTGCTGCCACGTCGCCCGCGGTCTCGAAGCGTCCGGGCATCGCCATGCGGATGCTCTCCTTCGCGAGCGACAGCTCCTCCTCGGTGGGGCCACCGCTGCGGAGCCCCTCGAGCTCGACGAAGATCTCCTTGATCGCGGGGATGGTCTTCTCCGCGTGCACCGAGGCGCCCGCGAGGAACGGACCCGCGCCGTGGCGCATCCCGAAGTACGAGCGCGCGCCGTAGGTGTATGCGTTCTTCTCGCGCAGGTTCAGGTTGATGCGGCTCGAGAACATGCCGCCGAGGATGGCGTTCATGACGACGAGGCTGTCGCGGTCCTTCGTGGAGAACGGCACGCCGGGCCGCACCACCTGGATCTGCGACTGCGCGCCTGGCTTGTCGACGAGGACCACGCGCCGCTCCGCCGCCACCTTCGCGGGAGTCTTCGGGCCCTTGTGCGAGATCGCGGTGCCCGCGCTCTTCCACCCGCCGAACGTGGCCTCGAGCTTGGGGAGGAGCGCGTCCTTGGTGATGTCTCCCGCGACCACGATCGCGGCGTTGCTCGGCACGAAGAGGCGGCCGTACGCGCTCAAGAGCTCGGCGCGCGTGAGCTTCTTCGCGTCGACCTCCTCGCCGCCCAGGCTGTGTCCGTAGGGATGCGCGCGGCCGAAGACGACCGCGGCCACGCTGTTCTGCGCGATGGTCCCGGGGCTGCTCTTCTCGGACTGGATGCCGGCGATGCGCCGCGCGCGGAGGCGCTCGATCTCGGCGTCGGGGAAGGTGGGGTTCAGCGTGACGTCGCTCATGAGATCGAGCGCGGCATCGAGCTTGTCCTTGAGCACCTTCACGCTCACGCCGCCCGAGTCCCAGTCGAACCACGCGCCGTGCTGCGCGCCGATGGCCTCGAAGTCGTCGCTGATCTGGAGGGACGTGCGCTTCTTCGTGCCCTGCTCGATCATGCCGCCGAGGAAGGAGAGCGCGCCGGGGCGGGCGCCTTCGAGATCGCCGGCGCCCGCGCTCACCACGAGGCGGATGCCGACCACCGGTAGCTCGTGCCGCTCCACGATGAGGACGCGCAGCCCGTTCTTGAGCGTCGCGAGGGCGACCTTCGGCGCGACGAACGTGATCTTCCCGTCGGCGGCGGGGGCCTGCTGGCGGAAGACGGCGTCGGGCGTCTCGACGGGCGCAGCGATGGTGTTCGCGGGCGGCGGCGTGACGACGAGCGGCTTCGGCGTCACGGGCGGCGGATCGCCGCCGCACGCCGCGGCCGCGAGGAGCGAGAGGAGGGAGAGGACGAGCGCAGGGCCACGCAGGGCGGCGAGGGCGCGGACGGCGGAGCGGCTCACGGGCGACCTCCCGTCTTCTTCGCGATGCGGCCGGCGATGGGGGCATCCGATTTCGGCGTCACGATGGTCACCACGCGATCCTTCTCTTTCAGCCAGCCACGCGCGGCGTCGGCCACGCTGGTGGGGGTCGCGTTGGTGGTGCGGGCCACGTCCTTCGCGAGGTAATTCGGGTCGCCGACGTAGTGCGCGTACGTGTTGAGGCGATTCGCGCGCGAGGAGCTGCGCTCGAGATCGAACATCGTGTCGGCGACGATCGACGTGCGCGCGCGAGAGAGCTCGCCGTCGCTGATGCCGGCGGTGCGGAGCTTGGCGAGCTCCTCGTCGATGACCTTGAGCAGCTCGTCACCGGTGTGACCGGGGCGCGCGGTGGCGGTGATCTCGAACATGCTGCCGAGCTCGCTCGACTGCTGCGAGGCGGAGACGCCCGACGCGATCTGGAGGTCGTAGACGAGGCGCTTGTAGAGCCGGCTCGTCTTGCCGCCGGTGAGGACATGCGACACGAGATCGAGCTCGGCGTCCCCGGGGGCGAAGAACGCCGGCGTGGGCCACGTGATCTGCGTGCGCGCGAGCTCGACGCCGGCCTCGATGTCGAGCCGCGTCTCCCCGGGGTGCGTGACGACGCTCGCCCTGGCGTGCGGGACGTCCTTGCCGCGCGGGATGGGGCCGAACCACTTGTCGACGAGCGGGCCGACCTTGGCGCGATCGAAGTCGCCGGAGACGACGAGCGTGCAGTTGTTCGGCACGTAGTTCGTGCGGAAGAACTGCTTCACGTCCTCGAACGTCGCGGCGTCGAGGTCCTCCGGGCTGCCGATGGTGAGCAGGTGGTACGGGTGGCTCTTAGGGTAGATCTCGGCGTGCACGAACGCGGGGACCATGCCGTAAGGCGCGTTCTCGTAGTTCTGCCGGCGCTCGTTCTTGACCACCTCGCGCTGGCTCGCGAACGTCTTCTCGTCGGCGTGGGAGAGGAGGTATGCCATGCGGTCGCTCTCCAGCCAGAGCGCGAGCTCGAGCTGGTTGGCGGGCACCGTCTCGAAGTAGTTCGTGCGGTCGGTATTGGTGGTGCCGTTGATCGACGTGGCGCCGGCCTTCTCGAGGAAGCGGAAGTACGTGTCCTCGGGGACGTGCTTCGACCCCTGGAACATCACGTGCTCGAAGAGATGGGCGAAGCCGTTGCGGTGCTCGGCCTCGTCCTTCGAGCCCACGTGGTACCAGAGGTTCACGGTGACGATGGGCGTGCGATGGTCCTCGTCGAACACGACCTGGAGCCCGTTCGCGAGCTTGCTGGTCGTCGCGTTCAGCGAGACCGCGAGCGGCGCGGCGGGCGGGGCCGGCGGATCGGCGGCCGCGGTGCGGGGGGAGAGGAGAGCGAGTGAGCCGAGGACGAGGAGGAGGGCGAGGCGTCGCATGCGGGCTGCGGAGTATAGTGCGCGGCAGCCGCCTGCCACGCGCAAATGGTGCCTCCGCGTCGCACGAGTGTTGCCGTGGCTACGCGAGGCTTCGAGTACGTCTCCACCGCCATGAAGCTCTTCTTCGTTCGTGGTCTCGCGCTGCTCGCGCTCGGTGGTGCTGGCTGCGCTGTGGGGAGCGCCGCGGAGCTCCGGGACGACCTCTCGCCGACGTCGCCGCCGCCGCTCGAGCTCGAGCCCGGCCCCGCTCCCGAGCCCGGCCCCGCTCCCGGTCCCGGTCCCGACGCAGCGGCAAGCGCCGCGGTCGATGCGAGCGTCGCGGACGCGCTCATTCCGACCGACGCGGCCCCTGGCTCCCCGTGCGCGTTCATCGGACAGCTCGTCTCCTTCGACGTCGGCCTGGCCATGGGCGCGCAGGTCGATCTGTTGCCGTCGTCGAAGGCAGCGGGGCTGAGCGCGACGGCGCTGCGTCGGGGCGGGGTGGTCACCGTCGCGAGCAACCACGCGATGAACGCGAGCGACTGGCCGTCGGGCGCTGTCGACGTGGCGAAGCACTTCACGTTCTCCGTCACGCCTCCGCCGGGCTGCGCGCTCAGCGCCGCGTCGCTGTCCGTCGACCTGAAGGCCTCGCCGACCGGACCGGCGAGCGCGGCCGCGGCCACGAGCGCGGACGGCTTCGCGGCTCTCCGCATGGTGCCCCTGGCGGCCGCGGGCGGCGTTGCGGTCGTCGCGCCCCTCGGCGGCAAGGCCAGCGGCGCCGTCGAGGTGCGCATCTTCGGCTTCGACGCGAGCAGCAGCGCCGGCACCCTCCGCCTCCAGGGGACGCTCGCGCTCACGGGCTCGCTCGTACCCCTCTGACCGCTCTGACCGCTCTGACGTTCCTCACCGCGAACGCGAACTGTCACCGCGTGCACGTCGGGGCGTCACGTTGGTCGTGCATCGTGGCGGCGATGATGTCGAAGAAACCGCCGTTCGCGCTCGTCGTCGTCGATCTGCTGTCCACGGTCGCGGATTCGGCGCCGGTCTCGGCGCGGCTGCTGGCGAGG
>Ga0123336_10004360_pt1 | contig 11542 bp, 10 predicted proteins | sample SSSSmetaG_FD_96466 | JGI IMG/M metagenome (GOLD analysis project Ga0123336, IMG submission 96466) | Glacier valley bacterial and archeal communities from Borup Fiord, Nunavut, Canada, to study Microbial Dark Matter (Phase II) - ​SSSS metaG | ecosystem: Environmental > Aquatic > Freshwater > Ice... | reverse complement strand
TATCTGTGTCCTCAGGTTGCACTAATCTTTTATCATAAATAGTCTTTTTCATATGCTCATCAAAAATCTCTATCCATTCCATATTGTCTGGATGGAATTCCTTAGATTGAATCATTTCATCTCTACCCACACTCTTTATCTCCTTTAGCAATATGTCTTATCCCTTAATAGCTCCACTTAGCATACCGCTGATAAAACTTCTTTGGAAAATCAAAAACAGTATTAATACAGGCACTAAGGCAAACACTGCCCCTACAACTACAGCGCCATAATTAACAACCATCCCTGGTTGTACCATAAGTGACAGTACCAGTGGCATTGTAAATTTTTCAGTTGAATTCAAAACAATTAAAGGCCACATAAAGTTACCCCACTGGTTAACAAAAGAAAGGATCCCTAGTGATGCAAAAGCTGGTTTCATTGTAGGCACGACAATAGTAAAGAAAATCCTAAGATCTCCCGCTCCATCAATACGTGATGCTTCAATAAGTTCATCAGGAAATGACGCAAAATGCTGACGCATCAGAAAAACGCCAAAAATATTTGCAAGTCCTGGTAAAATAATTGCAAAACTATTATTAATTAAGTTAAATTTAGCCAGCTGAATAAAAAGTGGAACCATTGTAACCTGCTGCGGAATAAACATAGAGGCAACACAAACAAAAAATAAAATCTCTCTGCCTTTAAATTTATATTTAGCAAATGCAAAGCCTGCCATAGCATCGATAATTAAGATACCTAATGTATAAACACTTGAAATAAATATACTATTCCACATGTTTCTCCAAATAGGATAAGAACCTTGCAATGCTGCTAAGTTGTCACTAAAACTTTTCCCTAAAACAAACGTGTCCCGGAGCTTAAAGACCTGTGCATTAGAATGCGTAGCTGCAAAAAAAGTCCATATAAAAGGAAAGACGGATATAATGGCAATAATACACAATATGATATAGGGTATAACTAAATTTTTCTCTTTATCCATTTTCTAATCCTCCTTGGTCACTTTCATTTGAATAAGTGTCACAATACCAATCATAATCGCAAGTACATAAGAGCCTGCAGAAGCAACTCCAAAATTAAAGCTCCTAAATCCAGTATTATATAAATATTGTACTACTGTTAGGGTTTCGTTTACTGGACCTCCTGCTGTTAATAAATATGGTTCCGTAAATAGTTGCAATGTCCCGTTTACAGAAAGAATAACTGAAAACATAAGCACTTGTTTTACTCCAGGAATCGTAATGTAGAAAAATTGTTTAATTTTTGAAGCACCATCAATGGAAGCTGCCTCATATAATTCACTACTGATATTTTGAAGCCCACCTAAAATAATAACAGTGTTATATCCAGTCCATCTCCAAGTCAATGCAATAATAATGACTGCTTTCGCAAGTACCCCAACATTAAGCCAGTTTGCTCCCTGCCCACCTGCTAATTCTATAATCTTATTTACTAATCCATTTTCAGCATTAAAAAACAATCCAAATACAATTGAATAACTAACAGTATCAATAAGCACTGGCATAAAGGTAAACATTCTGAACAACCCTTTAAACTTTATATTCTGTATGTTTAAAAAACTAGCTACTATTAACACAAAAATAGTCTGCAAAGGTACTTGAATGATTAAAATAATAATGGTGTTTTTAATGGATTTATAGAATAATGGATCTGTAAATAAGAATGAGAAGTTCTTAATACCATTAAAAGTAAAGTGTCCTGCTTTAAATTTCATGAAACTTATCGCAATAGAATAAATAGTTGGATAGGCCATAAATACAACAAAAATAATAAGAAATGGTGCTAAAAATACAAAGGGCATTATATTTCTTTTCTTTGAGCTTTCCATATTGTTCACTCCTCCCTTTTAAATCCTGTAATAAATATTTCTTTTTTATATTTCACAAACTATAGATGCCTCGTATTTCAATACTTGAAGTACGAGGCATCTATATATATTAAATACTAATTAAATATCCTCTTATTGTTGTGCATCAATTGCTTTTTGAGCAACTTTTGATGCTGCATCTAAAGATGTTTTAGGATCTGCACCATTAATAAAAATTTCTCCAACAGCAGTTCCTAATGCTGTACTAACATCTGTAAAATAAGGACCGAAATTAATAATTGGTGAATCAACAAGTGGTATAAAAATCTCTCCTATAGAAGCATTAAAATAGTCTGATTTTTGTTTAAATGCATCACTACCATATGCAGCTTTATAAGAAGGGAATTGTCCGTAGTCATAGTTAACTTTAGCGCCTTCGTTTGTCATCATTGCAAATTTAACAAAAGCTTTTGCAAGATCTGCATTTTCACTTGCAGCTGATACTGCAAGAATAGATCCACCTAAGCTCACTTTATTATTCGTGCCATCAAATGAAGGCATAGGTGCAATTGCCCATTTACCGCTTTGATCTGCAACTGCAGTTGTGAGAGTCCCTGTATACCATACTGGATAAGGAATAGTAGCAAGTTGATTATTAGTTAATGCTGTAATTCTATCGCCCCATTCACTTGGTAAATCCATTGTTATCCCAGCATCTTTCATAGTTAAAAGAAGTTTTGCAGCTGTAATCATTTTATCAGAACCTAAATTAACAGTGCCATCTTCATTATAGTATGATCCTGATTGCTCATGCATAAGCATTCTTATATAGTCAGTACTTGATGACCCATTATAACAGAATCCTAACATTTTCATTCCTGTTTTATCAAGTACAGTCTTGCCAGCTTTAATATAATCATCCCAAGTTTTGATTGTGTTTACATCAACGCCAGCTTTTTCAAATACATCTATTCTATACATTAAAGCACTAGGACCTATATCCCAAGGCACTGCATAGTATTTACCATCTGCTCCTATAGTTTGTGAAAGTGCAGAAGCAACAAAATTGTCTTTTTCTGGTTCAACCATATCTGTTAAATCAGCAAAACTTCCTTCATATTTATTCATAAATGCTGGAAAATCTGTTTGTTGTGTTTGCATAACATCAGGAACACCAACCCCTGCTGCTAGTGCTGGATATAATTTTGTATATTGTGCATCAACTTTATTAATAGTAATTTTTGTTCCTGGATTTTTTTCCATAAATAATTTTGCAATATCAGTCAAAGCGTCTGCTGCTGCATTCCAAGAAGCAACTGTAATTTCTCCTGAAAGTTTTGGCTCTGCTGTTTCTGTTTTTTCCTCTGCTGGAGCAGCAGTTTCTTTAGTAGCTTCTGTCTTAGTCTCTTTGACACTTGTAGCAGTATCAGCCGCGCCCCCACAACCTACTAAAGTAGCTGAAGTACATGCTGCTGCTAATAAAACGGCTAAAAATTTCTTTTTCATAATTATCTCCCCTTATATATTATTTGTTTAAAATAGTATAAATTGTACTTAATTCTTCATTAGAAAACTCTATGTTAGTAAGCGCATGTACATTTTCTTTTATCTGTTCTAATCTACTTGCGCCTATAATAACCGAGGTCGTACGTCTTAGTACCCATACAAGAGCCATTTGTGCAAGTGTTTGATTTCTTTCACTTGCAACTTGATTTAACTTAATAATACTCTCAATCTTTTCAGGAGTAATACTATCTCTGTTAAGAAATATACTGTTCCCAGCTGCTCTTGAATTTTCTGGAATACCGTGTATGTATTTATCAGTAAGTAACCCTTGGGCTAGTGGTGAAAATGCAATAGACCCTATTCCTTCTTCATCTAATACATCCAATACCTTTTCATTGTCTTGTTCTAACATCGAATATTTTGGTTGATGAATGAGACATTTAACCCCTAATTTATTAAGAGCTTTATTCATCTGCCTTGTTCCTTCCGGTGAATAATTAGAAATGCCGACATATAAAGCTTTGCCCATATGAACGATACCCGCTAATGCATCTGCTGTTTCTTCAATAGGTGTTTCAGGGTCTGGCCTGTGATGATAATAAATATCTACATAGTCTAAACCCATACGACCTAAACTTTGATCCAAGGAAGCTACCAAACTCTTTTTGGATCCCCATTCACCATAAGGCCCCGGCCACATATAATAGCCTGCCTTAGTTGAGACAAGTATTTCATCACGATAAGGTTTTAACTCTGCATTAATAATCCTTCCAAATGTTTCTTCTGCTGAACCAGCATCAGGCCCATAATTGTTGGCTAAATCAAAGTGCGTTATCCCTAGATCAAAAGCTCCTAATATCATCTCTTTACAATTAGAAACATTGGTCCCATTTCCAAAGTTGTGCCAAAGGCCAAGTGACATAGCCGGTAACTTTAATCCACTCTTACCACACCGTTTGTATATCATAGAACTATAGCGGTTTGAATCTGAAATATATTCCATAATCTTCTCCTTTCTTATGGTTGTTTTTAGCTGATTTCTTAATGTAATTAGATTTTAACATACCTTTCATATATAATTCTAAGCAATTTTTTATAGAATTTATGCGAAAACGACTATATTATTTGATGTATTCCACAATTCCATATTTAAGTCTTATACTAAATAACAATTCTATGTTAAAATAGTAATAATCTATCTTTATATAATGAGGTGTCCCTGATGAGTAAAACTCAAAACTTTAACTTTACAATTGAATATACACCACATATTCTTCCGCTAGATTTACCTATTGTTCCTCTTTTATGGAAAACAGCAGATGCCCCTATAATTTTTCTTCATTTCCATAATTGTATCGAGATTGGATATTGTTATTCAGGTGATGGCATCATTGTTGTAGAAAATAGAACTTATAATTTTACAGCTGGTGACATCAGTGTTATTTGCCCTAATGCAATGCATCTATCTAAAAGCAACCAAGGGACTGAAAGCAAGTGGGAATATTTATACATTGACCCCAATCTACTTCTCAAAGATTTTTTTCCAAATGGTTTTCCAAATGCAGATAATCTCATGTATGACTCGCCAGACTTTGTAAATATTATTCCCGGGAACGAACACACTAAAATCAAATCACTTGTTTTGGGTATTTTGGATGAGATACTTTACAAAAGAGAGAATTACCAATCTAGTATTCGTGGTCTTTGCTTAGCTTTTATGATCGAGCTTACACGTCTTAATCCTCAAAAATTTCCCAAACAAAATAAACAACCTGAAACACGTTTAATTATTGCTCCTGCACTTGAGTACATCAATCATAATTATATGAATAAAATTAAAATGAAAGATTTAGCTGATTGTTGTCATCTTAGTATTACTCATTTCCGCAGAGTATTTAGTTCTATCATCCTGACTGGACCTTTGGAGTACCTTAATCACATTCGTGTACGAAAATCATGTACGCTTTTATATAACACAGAAGAATCTATTCTTGATATTTCTTTACAGACTGGATTTCCAACTGTCTCAAGCTATAACAGGCACTTTAATGATATCATAGGTACTTCTCCTCTAAAATGGCGTAACAGTGTACGTTCTATACATAGCAAGGATTACAAATGATCACCCGGTGAAGCAAGTTATTCTGGGTGATCCCTCCAAAAATGCGTAGCCCCTATCATAAATGGTAGGGGCTACGCATGATAAATACTAGCAGTTAAAGGATAGTTTTTCAATTGATAACCTTTTAATCCACAACAGATGTGCAGTGTGGGCACCTTGTCGCATCAATATGCATGTCACCATAACAATATTTGCACTGTTTTGTAGTAATTGCTATCACAACTTCTTTCTTTTTTGAAAACCGGTTTAGCTGTTTAACAATCAAAAAAATTGAAAAGGCTATAATCGTGAAGTCTATAATATTATTAATAAAAATGCCATAATTTAAAGTTACAACCTCAGCATTTAAGGCTTTAGCAGCTGTAAGTGTTGTAAAGCCCCACCCCTTTCCTAGTACAATAACTAAATTAGAAAAATCAATATTTCCAAGAACTAGTCCTACTAGGGGCATTATAATGTCATTAACTAATGAAGTAACAATCTTGCCAAAAGCCCCACCAATAACAACTCCAACGGCTAGATCAATGACATTTCCTTTCATTGCAAATTCCTTAAATCCCTTAAGCATTTTTCTCAACCTCCAAGTCTACTATGAAACTCATTTTATACTTGTTTGATGCTTTCATCATAAATTATTCTTTTTAACTGAAAGTTTGATGGTATTTAGCAAATGCGTGGAAGTCCTTCTCCATATAAAACATCAATATGTCTGCTGCCCCCCAGCGTGGTAACGAGCGTAACCCCTTCTCCTTCACTTACTTCCCCTATAATGGCGGCTCTTTTTCCTATTTCTGTAGTATGAAAGAGCTTTAAGGCCTTTTCCTTATCACTTTGTTCTATAACAGCTATAAACTTGCCTTCATTTCCCATATAAAGAGGATCAAGGCCTAATATATCACATAAGCCTCTTACTTCCTCGCCAACAGGAAGGCTTTGTTCATCTAGTGTAATCTTCTTATGAGAGGCCTCTGCCATCTCATTCAGCACCGTCCCAAGTCCACCTCGTGTTACATCTCGCATAGCTTTAACTTTTATTCCTGCTTTTATTAAGGCTAAAACAGGTTCATTTAAAGGGGTCGCATCGGAGGAAATTGTGTTTTCTATTCCCATGCGATGGCTCAAGATACAAGCATGATGGTCTCCTAATGTACCTGATAAAATAACTATGTCTCCAACGCTACAGTTTTTAGCACTCATTATAAGATTATCATCTATCTCTCCTATACCAGAGGTATTAATATAAATACCACCATTTCCTTCAATAACCTTGGTATCTCCTGCAACAATCATAACGCCTGCTTCTTTTGCTGCTTCTGACATAGAGACTGCAATTTTCTCTAAATCCTTTAGAGGCATACCTTCTTCTATAATAAAAGCTGCTGTAAGATACTTAGGGATAGCCCCTTGCATCAATAGGTCATTAACCGTACCACAAATAGCTAAACGACCTATATCTCCTCCTCTAAAAAACAATGGTGTTACAACAAAGGAGTCTGTTGTAAAGGCAATTTTCCCTTTAACAGAAAGAACCGCTGCATCCTCCATCTCATTTAATATAGGATTATGGAAATGCTTTGCGAAAATCTGTTGAATAAGCGTACTCGTTTCTTTTCCACCGCTTCCATGAGCCATACGTATCAGCATGCCTTGCCTCCTTCTCTAAACCATATCCCACAAGCACCTTCTCCTGAAATCATACAAGGGCCGACCGGGTGCTCTGGCGTACAGCTTGTCCCAAATAATTTACACTCAGAAGACTGTATACGTCCCCTAATAACTTCTTGGCATTTGCAGTCTAATGGCACTTTTTCTTCTGATATACTTAGCTGGCTATCTGCATCAAAGTTTTTATATTCTGCTCTTAGATAAAGTCCTGAACCCTCAACTTCCCCTATTCCACGCCAATGGGTATGCGCTGTCTTAAAGTATTTTTCTATAAGTCTCTGCGCTTTGAGATTACCTAAAGGCTTAACTACCTCGGGGTACAGATTGTGTACTTCATGCTTGTCACACTCTATCTGTTTTATTAAATCATAGATACTTAAAATAACTTCTTCTGGACTAAAGCCTGCTACAGCAAAAGGCTTATGAAAGTGACTCGCCAGCAGGCTGTATGCGTCACTTCCAATAATAGCACTTACATGACCTGGAGCTATAAACCCATCAAGAGTGTGCTCACTCGTACATAGAACTTCCAGTATCGGAATCATCCCTTTTAGAGCTGTTAAAAATTTTATATTTGTTATGCCTCTTTCTATAAGCTGGTCTATCATTAAAGCATAAAGAGGCGTAGTTGTCTCGAAACCTACTGCGGCTATAATATAGGTGATTTCTTTATGATCGATGGCTTTTTGAATCATCTCAAAAGGGGAGTAAAAAATCTCTATTTTGCCGCCTCTTGCTTTTACTTCTGCGAGTGACAACTGACTGCCGGGTACTCTTATCATATCTCCAAAAGTAGCTACTACTGTATCGGGTGCTTCGGCATATTCACAAAGTTTATCTATATATGCTTTTGGTGTTACACAGACAGGACATCCTGGGCCAGAACATAGTTGTATTTTGGGGGATAACAGACTTCTAATGCCGGATTTCGCGATAGCAGAGGTATGTGTTCCGCATACCTCCATAAGTTTAACAGGTTTACTATCGTAGTTTTTTAAATAGGTTAATATTTGTTGCATCTTACTCATTGAAAGCCTCCTGTAATTCTTTAAAGAGGTCCTCTAGCTCTAGGGCCTTTGCTTTAGTTAAGACTTCGATCGCGCATCCTGCATGAATGAGGATGTAGTCACCTTCTTTGGCTTCTACAATGCCAAGCTCTGCTTGCAAGATATTGCCGTTATAGTTTACTTTTGCTTTGCTTCCTTGTATGGATTGAATATGTCCTACTATGGCCAGACACATGGTTATCCCTCCTTTTCTATGGTGCTTTATTGGTATCGTTATAGTATGCATATTTTTTATGGTGTAGTTGTATATCTATGAGTGTTAATCGTAGTGGTTCGCAGGGCATTTCAGTATTCTCCAGTTTCTCGGCTCCGTGTTTCTAAAAATCTAAGCACTTTCTCTAAATGAACGCAGTAAACTCGCGCCTAATAAGTTGCAAGGGATAAGACTTTGAGCGCTCAAACAGTACTGCTAAGAACCATTTAGATAAACTGCTAAGATTTTCTTAACGAAACACTGCGCAGGAACCTTCCGAATACTGAAATGCCCTGCTAGTCACTGTGATTAAAATGTTGCATGCCTATATAGATTTGGCCTAAAGCCAGCCCGCCGTCATTGGTTGGTACTTTAGTGTTCGTATAGACATTGTAACCTCTATTGGTGAGGAGCATTTTGCATCTTTGTAGAAGTATGGCATTTTGGAAGACCCCTCCACTTAGGGCAATATCTTGGATGTTTTCTTTTTGGCTGATGAGATTAACTGCTTTCAAGACCATATCGCTTACTGCGATATGAAAACCTAGGGCAAGTGCAGTAATGGCTTGCTTCTGTGTTATGCCTTGTATAAGGGCGTTAAGTATTGGTTTTATGTCTATCTTTATGACTTCATCTGCTGTTTGAAACTCAAAAGACATCTTTACTGGTGAGATGTTCTCTTTGATGGCTGTGGCTGCTGCGTTTTCTAGGAGGATTGCGCCTTCTCCTTCGTAGTGGCTGTAGTCGCATAGATTTAAGATGCTGCTGACGCAGTCAAATAGTCTGCCCATACTGGACGTTGAAAAAGTAGGGATACTACTTTTTAGGGCTGCTGTGATAATGGGTTTTCTCTTATCTGTAACAGATTCTTCTAGTCCTGCTTGAAGGAGATAGCAGGTAGCGGTTTTTTGATTATCTTTTATAGAGGAGTCTCCTCCTAGTAGTTTCATGTAGTCGAGGTGTGCTCTTCTTGTGAAGTCTTTTCCTTCGCAGATTAGAAATTCTCCGCCCCAGATGGCGTCGTCTGTGCCATAGCCTGTGCCGTCAAAGGCTATTCCAATTACTTTTTTTAGGTTATGCTCTGCCATCACAGATGCAATATGGGCATGGTGATGCTGGACTTTTAAGAGGGGAAGGCCATGCTTGTTTGCAAAGGAAGTGGTAAAATAATTGGGATGGCTGTCACAGATCACTCCAGTGGGTTCGATGTGAAAAAGTGCTTTCATATGATGATAGCTTTCTTCATAGCATTCAATGCTTTTGATATCTTCTAACTCTCCTAAGTGCTGGCTCATATAAGCAAAATTCCCCTTTGATAGGCAAAAAGTATTTTTGAGTTGTCCTCCTGCAGCTAATAAAGTGCTATTAGGCTGAACCTTTAATCCTTTTATATAAATTGGTAAAGGGACATAACCTCTTGCCCTTCTAATAAGCTGTACTTCATCGCCTACTATTCTTGCAACTGAATCATCTAACCTCTCTCTAATAGCTCTTGTATGATATAAAATGCCTTCTAGTCCTTTATCCATAAAAGAGAACATTTCTTCCTCATCTTTAATCATAGGCCTATCAGATAAATTAGCACTTGTCATAACAAGGGGCCCACATAATGCCATCAGCTGATGGTGGAATGGGGTATAGGGCAAAAATGCTCCTAGGTATCGGCTTTTTTTATAGACATCCTCACAAATAGCAGAAGGTTTACGTTCTAATAAAACAATAGGCGTGGCGACAGAAGTTAACAGTAGTTTTTCTTTTTCTGATACTTCGCAATAGTTTTCTAACACTTCAAGACTCGGAAACATAACTGCAAAAGGTTTTTCATCTCGGAGCTTCAGCTCTCTTAGCTTTAAAACAGCTTCTGTATTAAAGGGACTGCATACAAAATGATAGCCTCCTATGCCTTTTACAGCTAAAAGTTTGTTATCTCTCAAATCTTTTGCTGCCTCTTTTAAAGCTTGTTCATGGGTAAAGCTTTGATTAAGTGCATTGTTATAAATGAGGTATGGTCCGCACTCTAGGCAGGATGTTGTTTGGGCATGATAGCGTCTGTCCTGCCTTGAGGTATATTCTTCCTTACAGTTCTCACACATCTCAAAATCTATCATAGCCGTATTTTTTCTATCATAGGGAATGGTATCAATAATACTATATCTTGGCCCACATGCGATACAACTTATAAAACTATGCGTATATCTTTTGTTTTCAGCAGTATGCATTTCTTTAAGGCAGTCTTCACATACGGGTAGATCTGGCGGCAGCATGATAAGTTCTTCTTTGCCTTCTTCGCTTTCTTCAATAGTAAACTCAGTGTAGGGGATATAATCTATATCACATGCAGTATGATGGATGATTTCAGATGCGATTGGTTTGTCATGCATCAAAGCTTCTTTAAAAAGCTCTAACGCTTTATCAGATGCTGTAGCTATAATTTTTACATAGCCGCCTTGATTTTTTATTCTTCCCTTAATAGCGTAATGATCTGCTAGCTTAGCAACAAAGGGGCGGAACCCCACCCCTTGAACAATCCCATATAAAGAAATACTTATTGTTTTAACGTTGTTACCTTCTCTGTTATCCATTTTATCACTTCTTCAAGTCCAATATTTTGTTTGGTTGAAACTTTTGCAACTAAGGCATGAGGATTTAGAGCCCGAACACCTGCCATAAAATAATCCTCATCAAAATCTACATAAGGCATTAAATCTACTTTATTCAAAATAATAACATCTGCTTTTTCAAATGCAAGGGGGTATTTGTAGGGTTTATCGCTCCCCTCGGTTACAGTAGCTACGAGCATTTTAATATGCTCTCCGATTTGAAATTCGGCAGGGCAAACTAAATTCCCTATGTTTTCTATAAATACAATACCTGGTTCTGCCAGCTTAAATCCCCCTAGTGCAGTAGCTATAGCTGGTGCATCTAGATGGCAGGCGCCATGCGTGTTAATCTGTACCGTCTCAATTCCTTGCTCTTTTAAGGCTTTGGTATCGATATCTGATTCTATATCGCCTTCTACTACATAAGCTTTCAGCTGTTTCATACCTTTAACAAGTGATAGAATAGTAGATGTTTTTCCGGCTCCCGGAGCTCCCATCACATTAATTGTAAAAAGGCCCTTTTCTGTAAGCTGTAACTTAGTTGTTTCTGCTATTTGGTCG
>Ga0123336_10004357_pt1 | contig 11548 bp, 7 predicted proteins | sample SSSSmetaG_FD_96466 | JGI IMG/M metagenome (GOLD analysis project Ga0123336, IMG submission 96466) | Glacier valley bacterial and archeal communities from Borup Fiord, Nunavut, Canada, to study Microbial Dark Matter (Phase II) - ​SSSS metaG | ecosystem: Environmental > Aquatic > Freshwater > Ice... | reverse complement strand
TTGTCGGCATACATAATTACTTTGCCTTCAAGGTGGCGGGCGGCGCGACCTATAATCTGAATAAGCGAGCTTTCCGAGCGCAGGTAGCCTTCTTTGTCCGCATCCAAAATTGTCACCAGCGAAACTTCGGGCAAGTCTAAACCTTCTCGTAAAAGGTTAATCCCCACCACTACATCATAAATCCCTAGCCGCAAATCTCGCAGAATTTCGACTCGTTCCAAAGTAACAATTTCGCTATGAAGATAGTGGGCTTTTACCCCGGCTTCGAGCAAATAATCGGTTAATTCCTCGGACATACGCTTGGTCAAAGTTGTGACCAAAGTACGCTGACGTTTGCGGGTGCGCTCCTGAAGTTCACCCAGCAAATCATCAATCTGGTTTTTGGTAGGCCGGACACTAATTTCAGGGTCAAGCAAGCCGGTAGGTCGGATAATTTGCTCAATTACATCTTCCGGGGCGGTATGCTCTTTTTCGTAAGGGCCGGGGGTGGCCGAGACATAAATCGCTTGATGAAAGTGGTTCTCAAATTCTTCAAAGGTCAAAGGGCGATTATCGGCAGCACTGGGCAACCGAAAGCCATAATCTATCAGGGTTAGCTTACGCGAACGGTCTCCGCCATACATCCCGCGTACCTGGGGTAATGAAATATGCGATTCATCAATCATGATTAAATAATCATCTGAGAAATAATCGAGCAGCGTCCAGGGCTGTTCGCCAGCCTCGCGTCCGGCCAGGTGGCGCGAATAGTTTTCGACCCCGCTACAATAGCCGGCCTCTTCCAGCATTTCCAAATCGTACAAAGTGCGCTGCTTGAGCCGGGCCGCTTCCACAATTTTGCCCTGTTCCTCTAGCTCGACCAGCCGCTCTTCCATCTCTGTCCGAATCCTGCCAATTGCCACCTGCATTTTCTCAGCACTGGTCACAAAGTGCTTGGCCGGATAAATATCTACTTTGGTACGCTCGACCAGAAGCTCACCCGTAAGCGGGTCAACCTCGGTAATGCGTTCCACTTCATCGCCAAAAAGCTCTACCCGCAAGGCTACCTCTTCGTAACTGGGATAAATTTCCAGAGTATCGCCCCGCACCCGAAACGTGCCACGTGTCAGGGCCACATCGTTGCGGGTATACTGAAGGTCTACCAGATGACGCAACACTCTATCCCGCCGGACTACTTCGCCTTTCTTAAAAGACACGATTACTTTGCCGTATTCGTCGGGCGCACCCAGACCATAAATACACGATACCGAAGCCACAATAATTACGTCGCGTCGCTCGAATAAAGCGTGGGTAGCGGCGTGACGGAGCTTGTCGATTTCTTCGTTGACATCGGCGGTCTTTTCGACATAAACATCGCTTCGGGCAATATAAGCTTCAGGCTGATAATAATCGTAGTAACTCACAAAGTATTCCACCGCATTGTTGGGGAAAAACTCTTTGAACTCCTGGTAAAGCTGGGCCGCCAGGGTCTTGTTATGAGCCAGAATCAGGGTCGGCTTTTGGGTACGCTCAATTACGTTCGCCATAGTAAAAGTTTTACCACTACCCGTTACGCCCAGCAAAGTTTGATGCTTTTTACCGTCCAGCACCCCTTGAGCCAGCTTATTGATTGCTTCGGGCTGGTCGCCCGTAGGTCGGAAATCCGATACAATCTTAAATTCGGACATTAAACCCTGACCTCCTTAGTAAAAATTAACTAATCGCTCGACCTAAGCCCCGCCCCTTCCCTCTAAGCGAGGGAGAGGTTTACTTCTAATCCAATTCATAATCGAGAATAAGCGAAGCTTGTTCAGTCTCTACAGCGGGAAATTTACCTGCGCCCCGCAAACCGCTTAGTTCAGCCGTGCCCGAACCCGGCACTACCAGCAGGCTGGCTTTTGCCACCCCCGCTTCAAAAACCCCGTTATGCTCTAACACAAAGCTGCCTGTACGCTCTCCTAGCCGACCAACTACCCGTTCCAGGCCAACAAAGCTAACGATGCCATCTTCGCGGTACACCAGCAAGTATTCTAGCTTACCCTCGCCCTCAAGGTCGCCCGTAAAAGAGTTGCCAACGCTGACACGGGTCATTTTGGGTAGCCCTTCGCCTTCGTTATAGGGTTGCTCGTCCCAGGTCTTCATATCAAAAGTAGCTTTTGCCTGCTTACCCATAGCCATACCTGTTCCTTTGGTAAAGGTTTTTGTTAAACCTGCTTTTTTTTGCCGCTAATTCTGCTATATCTCTATCTTGAAAAGCAAAAAAAGAGGCCAGCCTAATTATACATCAGGCTAACCTCTTTTTCTAAACTCCGGGCAAGCTGACCAAAAATTTAGTCAGCAGGGGTGGTTAACAAAGGCGACTATGAAGCCAAACTCATGACCCCTGACTTGCGCTTTTGGAAGAAAACGGCCAGAGCCAGCGAAATTAGTACCAGAATGATTTGCAGGCTGCCCATCACAATAAAAGGTACGCCCCGCCCAAGTTCATACAAAAAGCCTGAACCTAACGCCCCTATCAAGCTGCCAAACTGGGTTGCTGCATTAAAAAGACCCTGGGCGCGACCCCGGCTATGGGCGGGGCTGTGGTCGGCCAGATAACCATCGTTAGCACTGCGGGCAATCGTATCTAAAATCCCCTCGATGGTACCCACCAGCAGAAAAACCGCAAAAGTGGTAATCCAGCCGTAACTAATCCAAATCAGGCCGAGCAAGAGTGAACCGCCGAACATCATGCCCAATCGCCCGTAGCGGTCAGAAAAACGGCCAGCCCTCGACCCGATTAAAATCATCGGGATAGAGTAAACCGTGTAAGTAATGCCGATTAAAGTGAGCGAAAAGCCCAAATCGGTCATAAACAAGCTCCAAATGGTAATCGCCAGGCCCATTCCCAGCGAAAGAGCTATTCGGATTAAACAGCCGATAATAATCGGGCCAGTCCAAAGTTTTTCCGCAAAAGTACCAGCCGCTTGCAGACCATTTTCGGAGGCGGTTATTTTAGCTTTGGGAGCGGGAATAGCCCGATTGTTAGAAGGACGTTTGCGAAAAGCCCAGAGTATCATAATTATTGCCGGGATAAATACAAAGCCCGCCAGCAAATAAACCGGGGCAAAGCCCAGCCCTTCCGCCATAAAAGTGCCGATAGGCGGCCCGGCAAACATCCCGAAGGTAATCATTACACTCATCATCCCAAAGGCTTCGCCATTACGTCCGGGCGGGGTCACATCGGCCAGCATAGCACGAGCCGCAGGCATCACCGCCGCCGAAGAAATCCCTTCCAGAAAGCGTAAAGCTACGAAAGCTTCGCCACTGGTGAAAGGCAAATAGGCCAGGGTAATAAGCATATGAGCGAATAGCCCGCCCACAATCAAGGCCGTCCGGCTATAGCGGTCACTGAGCCAGCCAAAAGGGAAAAGAAAGATAAAGCTAGAAAACAAATAAGCCGCCCCCATCAGGCCCACCTCGCCCCCGCTGGCCCCCTCCGAACGAGCGTAAAGCGTTCGCAAAGGGGCGACCAACCCGAAGCCCACCCACGAAATAGCCACCGCAATCATCAAGCTGGCAATTTCCCAGTTTCGCCACAGGCTGACCAGCCTGACTTTAGGCTTATTGTCTTTATTATCGTCAGGGTTTTCTGACCCGTTCTCTAACCGGGTCAAGCTATCATCTACCAGACTCACCGCAGCCTCCAAAACATTTTCGTTTTCACATAAAAGAACTAGCCAAAAGTACCCCTACATCTTAACACGCGCCGGGTGGTCGGTCTTAGGCCATAAGGCGTATTTAGGGAGCAAAACAGATTTGCGAACAGGTCTAACTTCAGGTATAATCTACTGTACACAAAGAGGCTTCCCGCACCCAGGAAGCGGCGTAAACCCCACTCATAAGTACCGTTTAGCCAGACAGACGATTGAGCGGATTAGTGAATGAAATTTTCCTGAGCAGGCTAGTTTGTAATTATTTACACAATCTATTCGCTTTAACAATCAAAGTGCGTTTCTAAAGCACCTGGTTTAGTTTTATAATCAGACTTGACAAAACTTCTGCCATAATCAAAAGCCCGGTCACGAGCATAGCTCTTAGAAGGAGACCAAAGATGGCCCTTACCGATTACAAGCCCGAAGCAAAAAAAGTTGACAGCTTAGATCGACCCGAAACTGACCCAACTCTCACCCGCCGCCGTTTTCTAACCTGGGGAATTTACGGTATTGGCGCAGCCGTTACCGTAGCTCTGATAGTACCAGCCGTCGGTTATTTTCTGGCTCCTGTCACCAGTGGTAGTACCAGCCTGCAAGTCCCCATCGGCGATTTAGCGACTTATGCTAACCAAACTGTACCCAAGCAGCTTGACCTTAATTACGAATACAAAGACGAATTCAAGCAAGTGCCCGGTACACTTCAGGTCTTTGTCCAGGCCAAAAAACAGGGGGCGGCTACCGCCGAGGACTTTCGGGTATTAAGTCCGATTTGCACCCACCTGGGCTGTCTGGTGCAATGGGAAGAAAAAGCCGCCGCCTACAACTGCCCCTGTCACGGTAGCATTTTCAAGGCAGATGGCACGGTAGCTAAAGGCCCGGCTGCGAAGGCTCTTAACGATTATAAAGTAGATGTTAAAGATGGCAAGCTGGTGATTAACCCGCTCCAGGCTTTCGGGGTATAGAGCAGAGCTATCCACCGGATTCAGGTTATAGCCTTTTTTGATGAGGTAGACCTGAGTTAGAAACGTGTGCCTGGGTGACAGGGGTGTCCCCTGAACTAATCACCCTTCGCCCGCAATGCCGGCGCAGAGCGAACAGTTTCATAAGTAATAAAGCAAAACTAGAAGGAAATATATGGCTACTAATCGCGTATACGAATGGGTGGACGAGCGCACAGGCATCAAGCCCGCCGTTGACTATGTTATGTATCGCCGCCTGCCCAAAAGTGTAAACTGGTTCTTTACGCTGGGTAGTGCCAGCCTGACCGTGTTTTTGGTGCAGGCCGTTTCGGGTATCTTCCTGGCAATGGGTTATTCGCCTTCGACGGCGGCTGTGCCGATTCAGGTGACTGGCGCGGATGGTACGGTTAGCACCATCATTAGTAATGAAGCTCTTGAGAGCGTCCGAAACATTACTCAAAACGTCTTTTTGGGTGACTGGATTCGCGGCTTCCATCATTGGGGCGCAAACGCCATGGTAATTGTGGTGGTGCTTCACATGTTGAGGGTCTTTTTTATGGGTTCATACAAATATCCGCGTGAACTTACCTGGTTTATCGGCGTATTTATTTTGCTGATGGTACTGGGCTTTTCCTTCACGGGCTATTTGCTTCCCTGGGACAACCGGGCTTACTGGGCCACTCAGGTTGGTATTAACATTGGTGGCGCGGCTCCTTTCCTGGGTGATTACGTCGCAACGGCTCTACGAGGTGGGCCGACGCTGGGTGCGGCGACCTTGACGCGCTTTTACGCCATTCACGTCTTGATATTACCAGCTATTACGGCTTTGCTAATTAGCTTGCATTTGTTCTTGATTATCAAAATTGGTATCAGTGGTCAGCCGAAATACCGCGAGGCTACTTCGGGCGAGTTCTTTGAAAGTGCTTCCCTGAGCGGCAAGAAGAGCGGCAAAGCTTTCTTTCCCTACATTATTTTCAAAGATGCCGTCGTTTCGGTAGCGGTGGTGGCAATTATTGTCCTGCTCACCATTTTTGTCCCGGTGGGTAATACCAATCCGGTAGACCCGCAGAACAATTATGACCCGGTTTCGGGTGCCAAGCTTGACCCTCGGCCCGAATGGTACTTTTTGTTCCTGTATCAGCTTTTGAAGATTATCCCAAATATTGACCTGGGCTTCTTTGTGCTGACCAGCAAGGCTATTGGCGGCATTATTATACCGACGATAGTAGTAGCGATATTGTTCTTTGTACCTTACCTGGATCGTGGCCCGAAACGCCATCCTTTGAACCGACCTATCTCGACCCTGGTGACAGTCGGTATCTTGCTTGGCATAATCGCTTTAACCGTCGTCGCCCAAATCGAGAATCCGGGTGACTTGAATCAGGCAGGCGAAAAGGTAAACATTGAGGAAACCTGGCAAAACATCGGCGACAAAAAGGGGATTAAGCCGGTGCTAAACTCTAACGGGGCAGCTTCAGCAGCAAATACCCCGGCGGCAGGCGCGGGCGCGGGTGCAGCGACTCCGGCGGCGGCTCCGGCTGGTGGGGCAGCGGCTCCTGCTCCTGCTTCTTCAGCCGCTACCGAGGCCGGCCTCAAGGTTTTCGTGGCTAACTGTACGGTCTGTCACGCCCAAAACGGCAAAGCCAAAGGCATCGGCCCTAATCTGGTCGGTAGCAAAAACGCCCAGGATGAGACTTATGTCCGAACTATCGTCCGCAACGGCAAGGGCAATATGGCCGCGATTGGCCCAGACCGGGTAAGCGACGCTGACCTTGACAAAGTAGTAGCTTATGTCAAGTCGCTGAACGGCAAGTAAGTAGTTCCAGTAAAAACAGGCCACAATCTTTAGATTGTGGCCTGTTTTTGCTGCCGGGGATAAATTTTTGGGGTTGCCCCTTTTCTTTAAGGGCTTTAAGAGAGGGATAGAGGATAGCTCTATTCTTCCCGGCAATCAATTACCTGACCCTGAGTTACTTTTAGCAATTCGGCGGGGGTAAGCGGGAGAATAGCGTTAGGCGTGCCGCCGGCGGCGTAAACTACTTCGTATTGTAACAAATCCTGGTCTATGAAGATTGGGAAGGGCTGGGCGTGGCCCAGTGGCGGCACCCCGCCAATAACATAGCCAGTTTTTTCGCGCACAAAAGCAGCGTTAGCTTTCCCCAAAGCTTGCCCGACATGCTGTTGGACTTTGGTGGTATCAATTCGGTTGACACCACTGGCAATTACCATTATTGGCTCGCCCCCGGCCTCGAATAAAATACTCTTGCAAATCTGTGCTACCGTTGTGCCAATAACGGCGGCGGCTTCCGCCGAGGTGCGGGTACTTTCGCCAAACTCCACAATTTGAGCCTCTAATCCCAGGTCGCGCAAAATCTGTTGAACTCGCTCGGCTGCTGGCTTCATAATTTATTTATGTCCTGTTCCTTTATAATTTCTTTCCTGAGCCACTATAATTTCTTTCCTGGGCCACCTTGCAGGCTACTTTTTTCCTGCTGATGCCATTATAGCCGGGTTAGCCCGGATTGTTAAGCGAGCCGGCTTTGTACTTTCTGGGAGGCAGATATGTTATAATCCGAGGTGAACCGTAATGTGTATTTTAAGATTCGTACTTTATACTGTATTTAGTCAGGGGAATGGTTGTAATAATCCCAATCGGTTAGCCAAAAATCTTCCCTAAGCGTTTATAGTATAAAAGGAACCGTTATTAACATGGCACGTAAAATTATAGTCATAGAAGATTTTGAGGGGGAAACCGCCCAGTTAGAAGAAGCCTTGAGTAGCTTGCATCAACGTGGCTTCAAAGCTTATTTTGCTTCTTCTATCTTTAATACCCCGCTTCAATATGACCTGGCCGACCCACCACCTCAGCTTCTATCCAACAAAGCCGCCGAAATAAACGCCCTTCAAACCTTGCTCCATCAAAAAACTTTGCTAGAAGATGAACTGCGAAAGTATCGTACCTTATTAGAAAATTCCGGTGATTTGATGTACGCCTTCGATTTTGGCGGCAATATCACTTTTGTAACTTCCAATGTCAAGGAATATCTGGGTTATGTGCCAGAAGAAGTAATTGGCCGGAATTTCCTCGAATTTATACCACCGGAAGCGCAGGCCGAAGCCTTGCGCCAGTTTGGACAATTAAACAATAATACTCGCTATTCTTTCGCGCCTAATTTGCTGGCCCGCGATGGCAAGCGCGTCCCGATGGAAATCAGTAGCACCACCCTTTATGAAGAAGGTCTGCCCGTAATGTATATTGGCCTGGCCCGCGATATGACCGAACGGCGGCGCATGGAAAATGAAATGCGAAAGCGCAATCGCGAACTGGCCGCGCTTTATTCGGTGGCTTCGGTACTCAACCAATCTTTTGAACTGGAAAGTCTTTTGCAGACTTGTCTGGAACGCATGATGGAAGCTTTAGAAGTAGACACTGGCGGCATGTATTTGTTAGGGCCAGAAGGTGAATTCCAACAATGGGCCGGGCGCGGCCTGAACGAACGCTTTGGCAGCCTGTTTGACCCCTTCCAGAATGACCCGGTTTGGTTGGAACGGGTGATGGGCGAAGGCGAAGTGCTGGTAATAGACGATTTGGCACTCATACCCGGTATAGATAAAGCCTTGATGGAGGAATTAGGCTATCATTCGGTAGCGGTTGGCCCACTGCGGGCTAAAAGTCGGGTGCGCGGAGCTTTTATCCTGGCCCGCCGGGTAGCCTCTAGTTTTAGCGCGGCTGACCGCGAACTTATTCTATCGGTGGGCCGACAGGTCGGGATGGCCCTTGAAACCGGCCAGCTTTATACCGAGCTAAATAATACTGTTAATCAGGTTCGCCGGGCCAATGCCCGATTGGAAGAAGCCACTCGCCACAAAAGCGAATTTCTAGCCAACATGAGCCACGAGCTACGCACCCCTTTGAACGCTATTATCGGCTTTAGCGAGATTTTGCAAGACCAGGCTTTCGGCCCGCTCAACCAAAAACAAAACCGTTATGTCACGAATATTCTCACCAGTGGCAAAAATTTGCTGGCTCTGGTCAATGATGTGCTGGATTTGTCCAAAGTTGAAGCTGGTAAAATGGAATTAAGCCTGGAAAATTTCGACGCGCAGGTCGCGATTAATGATGTCCTGAATATCGTGATGGTAATGGCCGAGAAAAAACAAATCGGCCTTAGTTTAAGAACCGGCGATGCCCCTCAGATTAAGGCTGACCGGGGCAAGTTCAAACAGATTTTGTATAATTTGCTTTCTAATGCCATAAAATTTACCCCGGAAGGGGGTTCAGTCGAGATACAGACCCACGAGGCTGAAGATTATATCGAGATTGCGGTAATAGATAATGGGGTTGGGATTGACCCGGCAGACCACGAACGCATCTTTGAAGAATTTCGGATGCTCGATAGTACCCTCACCAAGAAGCAGCAAGGTACGGGCCTGGGATTGGCTCTAAGCCGCCGTTTGGCCCAGCTACACGGCGGTACGGTGCGGGTGCAAAGCGTGCTGACGCAGGGTAGCGTCTTTACCCTGGTGCTACCAGCAGCCAGCCCCCCCGAACCACTCGATTTGCCACAACCGGAGGTAATGCCTCAAAATGGCTCGCAGTTCAGAAATTTCTCGGTCAGGGAAAACAACAACGGAAAGCTGGCCCTGATTGTAGAAGATGACGATAAAGCTGCCGAGTTACTTCAGCTTTATCTGGAACAAAGCGGCTATCGGGTAAGCCGGGCTACCAATGGGGAAAATGCCCTGGTGCAAGCCAAGTCGCTGCGGCCTGCCCTGATTAGCCTGGATATTATTTTGCCCACCAAGAACGGCTGGGAGGTGTTGCGCGAACTCAAAAACGACCCGGCTACCCGCGATATTCCAGTTCTGGTAATTTCGATGGTGGATAGCCGCAAAATCAGCTTTGAACTGGGTGCAGTCGCCTGTTTTGTTAAGCCGGTGCGCCGCGAGGAACTGGCGGCCAAGCTGGAAGAATTACGGCTGGATGATTTGCAACAAAAGCGGCGCAAATATCGGGCCGAACACCAGCAACACGGTGAAGCTTTACACGCCCTGGTGATTGATGATAACCCCGATGACCGGGAGTTAATCAGCAATACCCTCAAGCTGGCCGGGCTTACCGTAACCACCGCCCCGGATGGCGAAACGGGCTGGCAAATGGCCCAAACTAATCCGCCCGACCTGGTGGTACTCGATTTGATGATGCCTCAATTGGATGGGTTCGAGGTGTTAAGCCGCCTGCGTCAAAACCTATCCACTCTCGATATTCCCGTTTTTGTCTACACCGCTAAAGAATTAGATTTGCAGGAGCGCAGGCGGCTGGGCCACGAGGCCGAGGCAGTTTTGCAAAAAGGTGCGTCGTCCCGACAAACCTTATTGGAGGCAGTTAGCCGCTTGACTGCCGGAATAGATGAGTAATTAGAGACGAGATAAAAGTATGGCCGGAGAACATATTTTGATAATAGAAGATAACCCGCTAAACATGGAACTGGCGCGGGATTTGCTGGAAGCTCGCGGCTATAGAGTGCGCGAAGCCAGCACTGCCCAGGAAGGCATCGAGGCGGTCAGGGCGGAAAAACCCGATTTGGTGCTGATGGATATTCAATTGCCGGGGATGGATGGTTTGACCGCGACCCGTGTGTTGCGGGAAGACCCCAACCTGGCCGACCTTAAAATTGTGGCTCTGACCGCCCACGCGATGAAGGGGGACGAGCAGAAAGTTTTGGAAGCTGGTTGCAATGGCTATATTTCCAAGCCAATTGATACCCGCCAGTTTCCAAAACAAATCGCCAGCTTTTTCGAGGAACGATTAGTAATTAGGGAATAGTTGTCGGTTTTTGGTTTTTAATCCACCGATCCAAGATAAGAGAACGACAACTGTTAACTAAACTATTCCGGGACAAACAAACGGGTCATGCACGACCCTGCTTGAATTTTTGAGGGAGCGTTGTAAAGATGGATTCTTCCAGTGGTTTTGCTTTAACACAAGGTCAGGGTTATGGTCGCGATGGGCAGCGCAAGCAAGCTCGTATTCTAGTAGTAGACGATGTAGTGCCAAATGTAGAGTTATTAGAAGCTTTGCTTGGGATACATGGTTACGAGGTTTCAATGGCCTATAACGGGCTTCAGGCCCTTGAGGTAGCTTACAGTGATGACCCGGATTTAATTCTACTCGATGTGATGATGCCAGAACTGGACGGCTTTCAGGTCTGCGAACAACTCAAACGCCAGGAATGGACGCGCTCGATTCCAGTTGTGCTACTAACCGCCCTTGACCAAATCGAGGACAAGGTACGCGGTCTGGATGCGGGCGCAGACGATTTTCTGAGCAAACCTTTTAACAAGGTCGAATTGCTGGCGCGGGTGCGCTCGTTGCTCCGCATCCGGCGTTATTATAACCAGATTGAACAAAACCGCCATTTGCTTTATCGCCTGCTCAACCGCTATATGAGTGAAGAAATAGTGACAGCAATCCTGGCCGACCCCGAAAAGCGGTTAAAGCTGGGCGGCGAGAAAAAAGAGGTGGCGATTTTATTCGCCGATATTCGGGGCTTTACTTCCTTTGCCGAAACTACCACCGCCGAACGGGTAGTCGAAGTGCTAAACGAGTGCTTCCAGGATATTACCGAGGCGATTTTTCGTAACCAGGGCACTTTTGATAAATATATTGGCGATTGTATCCTGGCTTTTTATGGCGCACCTATTTCGGACGGCCACGATTTGCAACGTGCCCTGCAAACGGCGATTGAAATGCAACAAAGATTTACCGCTCTTTCACACCGCTGGACGGTGCCAGCCATGCGAAACCTGGGTTTGGGTATCGGGGTGCATATTGGCGAGGTAGTGGTCGGTAATATTGGTTCGCAAAAACTGATGGATTATACTATTATTGGCGACAACGTCAATATTGCACAAAGA
>Ga0123336_10004354_pt1 | contig 11551 bp, 6 predicted proteins | sample SSSSmetaG_FD_96466 | JGI IMG/M metagenome (GOLD analysis project Ga0123336, IMG submission 96466) | Glacier valley bacterial and archeal communities from Borup Fiord, Nunavut, Canada, to study Microbial Dark Matter (Phase II) - ​SSSS metaG | ecosystem: Environmental > Aquatic > Freshwater > Ice... | reverse complement strand
TCCAAAGCTCTGCTAGTGAATTTTGAATAGGCGTCCCCGTCAGCGCAAAACTTATCTCGCTTTCTACCATTTTGAGAGCCTTGGCGTTTAATGTATTCGCATTTTTAATATACTGAGCTTCATCTGCGATGCAGTATCTAAAGGCAATTGACTTGTAATATTCAACATCTCTTTTAAGCAGTTCATAGGAAGTAATAATGATATGATAGCCTTCTACCTCTTCTAAAAGAGCTTTTCGGCTCCCTATATTCCCCGTTACAACAAGTGCTTTTAGGCTAGGGGCAAACTTCTTTATTTCACTTTCCCAGTTAAGGGTAAGCGAGGTAGGGCATACTACAAGAGAAGGCTTCGTGCCCTCTGCACTCTCAACTTCTGAGGCAATGAGTGTAATCATTTGAAGGGTTTTTCCAAGTCCCATATCATCTGCAAGAATACCTCCAAAACCATAGTAGGCCATAGTCTTAAGCCATCTGTATCCCCTTTTTTGATAGCTTCTTAGGGTAGCTGTAATGTTTTTTGGCACTTCATAGTCTGCATCTTCTACATTTTTAACATCACGCACTATTTGTTTGAAATACTTATCCCGGCTCACTTCAATCTCTTGGCTTTGTCTTAAGAGCTGATCTAAATAGAGCGCCCTGTACTTAGGGAGCACAGCCTCTCCTTTTTGCAGTGCTTCATCTGTTATGCCAAGTCCTTCTATCATATTAGCAAGGTCAGCTACCTGGCTGTCTTCAATATCTATGAAAGAGCCATCCTTTAAGCGGTAATACTTGCTTTTTGTCTTATACGCACTAAGTACTTCACGTACTTCATCTAAAGGCATATTCACTTCCTTTAATAACACATGTAACATATTATTTTCAATATGAAGACCCACTTGTCCTATAGATGGTCGTACCACACGTATATGTTTAAGCTTATCCGTAACATGTACCTCACACATTGCAATGAGTTCATTAAGCCCTTGCCTTAAAAAACTATAAATGGCCTCTTCTTCTTTAAGATAGATTTTGCCATTGTAGACACGAAAATCGTAATTTTTTAAAATGGTATTAAAGCGGTGTTCATTTTGCACATCCCGTACAAGCTGATTAATGGTGCCCCTATCTTCTTCTGTAGGCTTCTTGAACGGATTAAAGGAAAACGTATTGTAGTAAAATGCTGCATCCCCTGTAATCGCACCCTCTTCGTCCATATCTAAATAAACCTTTATCGCAACATGATCCGGAATAATCTCTTCTCTCATTCCTTCTTCCATAACAACATGAAGATGTCTCTCAACCTTTGATAAAGTTGTGAGCATAAAACGTTTAATGAGATTATCCGTAAAGTTAAGATGCTTTTTGCCTTTAGATCTATTGCCTTCGTATATATAAACAAGCAGAGGAAAAACATCTTTTCCAAAAGCTTCACTTAAGCGATAGAGTTTGTCTTCTATCAGCAGATATTTTTTATTTGAAAAGTGAATCGGGCGATAGGACGGCAAAGACGTTGTAAGTTGATAATAGTCCTCTTCCCTCTGAATATTGAGTGTGAAGTTCGGATTCTCTTCAAGGCACTCAATTTTGTTATAAGGATTGTATCCCACGTAGTCAATACGCGTCCCTTTAACGAGGTCAAAAAATTCGTCAAAAGCCCTAGCGCCTAATGGAATAGTTTTTCGGTCACTTTTATTAAACCCTCTATAAAGTCCTGCTTGTTTGAGGATTTCGGTATATTCAACGGTCTTATCCATAATAAAAGCGACAAGTGGCCTTGTATTCTCATCAAATAAACTCATGTCATGTATAAACTCTAGATTTTTACCATAGGATACATTGTCTCCTTGCAGCATATGGTCTGCAAATTCATAAAGGTCTTTGACAACATAAGCTTTTTTATCTCCCACACTTATCCCTAACAGAATGGTATTATGATAGTCTTCTATTAACTTTGGATAAAGTTTAAGGACAGGTTGCTCTCCTACTTGTAATTCCTGTTCACGCATCGCCTGCTCTTCATAATAGTTAAGTAAGCTTTTAGAATATTTTTCTCCCTCTAGATCTCCGGTCTTTTGCGGCTTTTGCTGTGCTACTGTCTCATAATAATACTTAAGCATAAGCGCTGTTGCATGTTTGCAAGCCCCTTCATACTCATAGTGCGCCGGACACTCACAATCAGCCATTATGTTATTATTATCATTTATATCAACATGCGTTTCATAAAAGTCATTACTACCTTCTACTCGCGCAATGATTTCAATACTATCTTGTAAATCTATTATTTTAATTTCTCCAACATGTCCATTTTGATAATATCTTTGTGCTCTTTTATAAACAATCTCACTACTTGCATGCTGGCGGATATCTTCTAATGTTATTGCCACCTTACAGTCTCCTTTATCATGGATACCCATAACTAAAAAGCACCCTAAGGTGCTTTAAGTATTTATCCACTGAATTAAACCCTATTATTCTAATTGTATTATATACCAAATATCTATTTTGTTAAACATTTTATATTTCTCTTTACAGTTTAAATATTGCCCTACTTCCTCGTGCAATCCGGGTTACTTCTAGTCTAACATCAATTCTTTCTTTGAGCTCTGGGACATGCGAGATGATCCCTACTAGTCTGCCACTTTTTTGAAGACCTACTAGGCAGGCTATGGCGCTTTCTAACGATTCTGGATCTAACGTGCCAAACCCTTCATCTACAAACATCGTATCAAGCTGTATACCACCGGCATAGGACTGCACCACATCTGCGAGACCTAGTGCCATAGCAAGTGAGGCTTTAAAGCTTTCTCCTCCTGACAAGGTTTCTACTGGTCTGGCTTTTCCTGTGTAGTTATCCATAACTTCTAGGTCGAGTCCTTGCTGACTTCTTGCATCCCCTTTTTGCGTTTTGCGAAGAAGCTCGAACCGATTCCCTGTCATCTTACTAAACTTAATATTAGACGCCTCTACAATATCATCAAAGTATGCTGCAAGCACATATCTTTCAAAGCTTATTCTATAGGTGTTATCGCCCTTCATAACCTTAGCTAACTCACCAACTATTTCGTACCTTTGTTCCTTGGCTGCTATTTTTTCACTTAAGACTTTTGCTTCTTTTAGTACCTTCACATTATTTTGCATTCTTGCAAACAGTATTTGCTGCGCCTTAACCGCTCCATTTTTTTGCTCAGTTGCCAAGATGCGTTTCTCTTTAATAAGTTGAAGTTGTATAGGCTGCAAGTCCTTAAGCTCCGCGCGGGCTTTTTCATACACTCTTTTAGCGCCTTCAAACCTAGCATCAAATTGCTGAATGTTTTTATCTAAGTTATCTATTTCCTCTTCTTCCTTGCAGAAGGCTTTGTATTCCTTAAAATCTGCAAAGCCCAGAGCAAGCGTATTATCCTTGAAAATCTCCGCAGCTTCTTCTTTTTCTTTTGTGGCTACTTCAATATTACTGTTGATACTCATCAGCTTGCCTAGAACCTCACCTAAAGCTTTAGCCTGTTTATTATGATTGTCTTCTGCCTCTTGGTAAGCACTAATCAGTAACTCTAACCGGCTTTGCATTTTTGCCATTTCAACTGTGATTTCGCCGTAGGTTCTCACTTTACCTTCAAATTCTTCTTCTATCATTCTAAGTTGTTCTTTTGCAGCACTTAGTTCTCCGCCTTTAACCGTTAGCTTTTCTGTTTCTTGCTTGAAAGCTTCTTTACCTAATGTAATTTCGCGGCTTAAAGTATCCTTAGACGCAAGTAAGCTAACCTTTTGAAAAACGAGTTGTTTGGCTATATTTAGGCTTTTAGTCTTTTCGATTATAAGCTGACTATTGCATTCTATTAACGTACTAACTTTAACATAAACCTCTTGAAGGTTACTGATTTCTTCTAGCCCTAGAAGCCTTAATGCAAGGGGCTTAACGTTATGACTTAAAGTTAAAGTTATGTTAGTATTTAATTCTGTAAGTTTATTAAAATACTCATCTCTCTTTACTCTAGCTGCTTCATAAGCGGTTTTTGCTCTATCTACAGCCTCTTCATTAATGGTTTCATCTAGTAGTATTGCTACATGTGGATGCTCCAAGCTCCCGCATACAGGGCAGGGCATAGATTGTCTTAAGCTTTGTGCTAAAAGACCTGCTTGTCCTCTTCTAAAACTCTCTTCAGCTATCTCATACCTTACTTTAACTTCTTCAAAATTTTTATCAAATGCATTAAACTTTTCCCCAAGCGTACTATGTTCCGCTTTTTGCTTTTGAACTAATTCAAGTGTCACTTTAAGTCTATCTAATGCTTCATCTTGATCTGTGATTTCTTTAATCATATTCTCTAATTGAATCTTATCTTTCTCGGCTTCAACAACTTTTTCCATCGTTAATTCTATAGACTTAATAGTTGCCTCATTTTTATCAATGGTCTGACTTAACTTATCAAGCGTCATTTTTAGGTTGTCTGCTTCTTTTTGAACCTCTAACGCCTTTTCTTTACTGCTATCATATTTTTGGGCTTTAACCTTTAGCTTCTCAGCTTCATTAAGTCCTTTTTCCAGTTCTTTTCTTTCACTTTCTTTAACCTTTTGTGCCTGTAATGCCTCTGTGCTTTTGTCATGCTTCTCTTTTAAGGTGATATGCTCAGCCGTAGCCGCATCTAAGGCCTGTTTATGTGCATTATAAGTATTCTTTTTGCTCGTCCATTTTTCTTCAAAGCCTTTTACCGTCAATGCTTTTCTGGCTTTATCCAATGTAATCCTTTTTTCTTGATAAGGTCTTAGCTCATCTTCTAATCTCTTGAGCTCCTTTTCACAACTAGCAAGGTCTTCAAATTTCTTATTAATGTTTTCTCCCTGAACCAGTTCCTTGTTAAGGATTTCTATTGTAGTTTCAACAGCCTTAACATCCTCACTCATTTGCATGCTTGTTGCATGATCCTTTTTGATAACTTCTGCCGCTTTCATAAACACTTCATTTAAATTCATACTTCTTGACTGTATTATTCTAAAGAGCTCTTCATCTGTTTCTTGGCAGTCAAAGTCCAGAAGCTTAGCATCTCTTTCATTTCTTTTAAATTTAACCTCTTTATCTAATTCATTTGCCTCATTATTCACCTTGTTTTGGATTTTATCAAAGATTGCTGTGCCAAAGATCTTTCTGAAAATCTTTTCTCTATCTTGGCTATCTGCTGTTAAGAGCTTTTTAAATTCTCCTTGCGGAATCATTACGATTTGCCTAAATTGCTCTTGATTAATTCCTAGAATCTTTTCAACCTCTGCTGTCACTTGTGAAATCCCCGTTATCACCTTGCCATCCGGAAGCAGCAGCTCTGCATAGGCTTTATGTTCTTTCTCCCCTTCTCCTCTTAGCTTTTTTTGCATATAAGAAGGCTCTCTTTTTACATAGTACTCCTTGTCCCTGAGCGCAAACCAAAGTTCTACCTTTGTCTCCTCTTCAGCCGTTGCGAAGTCACTTCTAAAAGAGATTTTCTTTCTTTCTTCCCCACTTGCTTCTCCATAGAGCGCATAATTAATAGCATCAAAAACAGTCGTCTTACCTACCCCTGTATCTCCTGTTATAACAAATATATTTTTATCACGCAGAAGGCTAAAGTCTAAATCCTGTTCCTCTAAGTATGTTCCAAAGCCTTTTACAACAAGTCTCAAAGGTCTCATGCTAGATCATCTCCTTTTTCCACTTCTTCAATTAATTGTTTCATCATTTCAGCGGCTTCCAAAGAACAATCTTTCCCCTTCATATCCCTGTAAAAGTCATAAAAGAGTTCAAGTCTCGTCTTCTCTCTATAGTTCGTTGCTATGTTTGTTGCCTTTTCTCTTGCTGCTTTATTCTCTCTTTGAAGCTCCATAAAATAAGGGTATGTCCCTTTAATTTTGGCCACCGGATCTATCAGCTCTCCCTCATCTGTTAAAATCACTTTAACATAATCTTCACGATTACTTACCCCATAAACTTCTTCTTTAAGTAAATCCTCAAGTTTTCCTTTAAGTACCCTAAAGTCTCTCTTTGGCTTAAACTCTCTAAGACGCACCGTAACACTACCATCCTCTGCGATTTCAACAATAGTTAAACCCTTCTTTTGATTGATCTCAGAAAAGGAATATTTGAGAAGCGACCCGGAATATCTGATTTTATCGCTGCCTACCTTTTGAGGTCCATGTAAATGCCCGAGTGCCGTATAGTTGAAACGGTCAAAATAAGATGCATTAATAAGGTCTAGTCCCCCTATTTCAGATTCGCTAAACTCTAACCCACATTCCTCTTTGCCTTTGTCACTCCTAAAGGTTATATAGCCATGTGCTATTGCAATATTTCTCTCATTTTCGTTCATTTCCTCATTAATAGAGTCCGTAATTATTCTCATAGCATCATCATGTGTTTTTATGGTACTATCTTCAAAAAGTTCTCTTACAACAGCTGGATGTGCAAAAGGAATGAGATAAAAATTAACAGGCCCATGGGCATCTTTTAATACAACTTTCTTGCACTTTTTCTTAACTAACCCACCCATATGTAAACCGCTGTTTGTTAACAGTTCACTTGCAAACTCCAGTCTTTCGCTCCCATCATGGTTGCCCGCTAACGCAATGACTGGTGTGTTTAAGTCCCTAACGATTTTGTTTAATGCTCTATTAAGAAGCTCTACAGCTTCTATAGGAGGTACTGAACGGTCATATAAATCGCCTGCTATAACAAAGGCTTCTGGCTTTTCTTCCTCTATAATTGAAAAGACCTGCTCCATCACAAACGCCTGATCTTCTGTCATATGAAAACCGTTAACTTGTTTGCCTATATGCCAATCACCTGTATGAATTATTTTCATCTTATTTCCCTCCACGAATATGCAACTTATACCTTGTATGATACTATTTTTCCCTATATCTGTCAAAAATAAAAGCAGTTTCCTAATTGTTGAAAAACAGCTAATAATATCGTATAATAGCATATATGAAAATATAGGTTCTAACAAAATTTTAAATGATAGAATAGAATAGGATGGGTTAAAAATGTTAAATAATTTTAAAGTTAGAACAAAAATATTTATTTTGTCTTCCATTATGATTTTAATAATGGCTCTATTGGCTGGATTTGGCTATTATTATATTACAAAAGCTAACAAAGATATGGGAACGTTGTACAGTCATTATATGAAATCCATTACAATTGCTTCTGATCTCAGAACACAAACTAGAGCAAACAGTGCTAATTTGTATAGTTTAATTCTTAGTCAAGATTCAAATGATAAAGAATTAACTTATGTTGACCTTGAAAAAAGAAAAAAAGCTATAGAAGAAGATATGCTGCAATTAGAAAAACTATCAATAGATAGTGACCAAAAGAAACTGTATAATCAAGTTCGAGAAAATCTGGTTAAATGGAGAATGGTTTTATTTCCAGCAGTGGATATGGTCAAAGCAAATAAGCCAGATGACGCTTATAGCTTTTTTATAAAAAACAAAAAGACCTTAGAAGATTATCAAACAAGCGTTAGAAATTTAAATGATTACAATATAAAGATGGCTGATGAAGCTAATACTCAAACTGGCTTAGACTATGTTAACGTTATAAGAATCATGTTAATAATAATCATCATCGCTCTTATCATTGCAGTTGTGACTACGCTTATTATTTCTAGAAACATAGTTCTTCCACTACAAGATTGTGTAAATTACTTAAATGGGGTAGCTCTTGGTGACTTTTCAAAAAACGTGTCTGAATCCTTTAAAAAAAGAAAAGATGAAATTGGGCTCTTAGCTAAGGCCGTACAGCAAATGAAGGATTCTATCAATAGTCTTATCACCAGTGTAAAAGAAGAAGCTGGTAGTGTTGGAATGATCACAGCGCAGATTAATAATACTATCACGGTTTTAAATATTGATATAGAAGGTGCTTCGGCAGCTACTGAGGAGCTTGCAGCAAGTATGCAAGAGACAGCTGCCTCTGCTGAAGAAATGTCAGCAACTTCTTTGGAAATGGAAAGAGCTGTGGAATCTATTGCAAAACGATCACAAGATGGTGCTATAAAAGCTGCCGAAATCACAAAAAGAGCATTAGATACAAAGAAAAACGTAGAGCTAGCTCAGAAAAAAGCTTTGGAAGTATTTTCAAATACAAAAGAGAAATTAGAGAAATCTATTGAAGAATCAAAAGTTGTAGATCAAATCAATGTCCTTTCGGAATCTATTATGCAGATAACTTCTCAAACAAACTTACTGGCTCTTAATGCTGCAATAGAAGCTGCAAGAGCAGGTGAAGCTGGCAAAGGATTTTCAGTGGTCGCCGATGAGATAAGAAAACTTGCAGAACTCTCAAAGAATACGGTTATTGAAATACAAAATGTTACAAGTAAAGTGACTGGATCGGTTAAAAATCTTTCAGATAACTCTAGCGCTCTTCTAACATTCGTTTCTACTGACGTACAAAATGATTACCGAACTTTGTTGGAGGTTGCCGATAAGTACAGTGAAGACGCATTATTTGTTGATAATCTTGTTACAGACTTCAGTTCAACTTCTGAAGAACTTTTAGCATCTATTAGCGAAACACTAAGAACAATCGACGGTGTTGCAAATGCCTCCACTGAAGGGGCGCAAGGAACCACTGATATCGCAAACAAAATATCCAGTATAACCAATCAGTCTGTGGAAGTTTTAAAACTTGTTGGAAAAACAATGACTAGTGGCGAAAACTTGCAAACTGAGATTTCAAAGTTCAAAGTTTAAATGATATTTAGAAACCCAAAGAGGAGAATCACTTGTAAATGATTCTCCTCTTTTTATTAATCTTAATTTGCTTGATTTCTAACAAGTTTCCCGTCTTCATAAGAAGCAATCTTGCCGTGTGCGCTATCTCTAATAACACCATTTACTTCATCATAAGCACTAAATTCATCTTCAATCTTCTCCCTAATTCCATCGAGAAAATCATCTAATTCTTCTTCATCATCCGAATTCAAAGCATTCCATCTAATCACATCAGCACCAAGATTTACATTAATGGTAAAGATTAATTCATCATCATCGGCGGTGGCTTCATCAAGTTCTATCGACCTAATAGGAATATCAAAGTTCAAACAGCCAATCTCATCATAATCATGCTCTAGCTTATCTTTAAATTCACTAAGAGAATAGTTGTTATCATCTTCATCATATGTAAAAGACCCAGATTTAGAATATTCAAATTCAGCTATTTCATCATCCTTGTAACTATCTTCTAACGTACCAGTAATATCTACCCCTTGATGATTGTCAGAAATATCTCTACAAATTCTTTTCATAAAGGCTTTGCGTTCAGATTGTGTCATTTCCTTCAGTGCGTTATCCTTATTGCTCTCATAAGATACCTTTAACTCCATCTCATCAAATATTATACGGAGACTAAATTCCCAATCTATGTTATCTTCATCTGAATAATCATCCTCAATCTGTTTTAAAGTGTCCCTTGCCTTATTACTCGTTAGATTACTGCCTTTTGTTGTACTATTCGTCCCATTATAAGCTACAGATTCCTTATTTGCTATTCCTAACTGTTGTTTCAATGAGGCTATTTCATAGTTTTTTGCTGCAATCTCTTGCTCATAAGAAACCGCAGTTATTCTTTGATCTGTAATATAGATTGTATTATTTGCTAAGCTTACACTTGACCCCATTATTTCTTCTATAGAGCGAAGGGGCACATAGATCATTCCATTAACCGTAAAAGGCTGATTACTTAAGAACTTTGTTTGCCCATTATAAGAAACATTCATGTTTTTATAGACTGCTTTCAGTGTTCTTGTAAGGCTTGTAGCATTTAAAATAGTACTAGAAATTACTACTCCAAATACCAGCATTAAACATAAAATCTTACTCTTTCCTGCGTTTTTCATCTTTATCTCCCCTATTATCAAATTAGTTTTAAATAAGCTATTTATTCTATATTATATAATAAAAACAAAATTTTTTAAACACTAACTTCTTATTTAAAACGTATTATCTCTTAACATCTGTCATACCTTGCGATTCCTCAATTAAATACAGCACTGTGGGCAACATCAAAATATCCGCTCAGCTCATGTTCAAGACCATGTGGCGCCCAGTCTCCTGCTCTGCCAAGCCCTGTAAGGTCATTATGTGAAAGGCTACCTGCCCACATAATTTCGGAGCGTGCATCATAGTCTATCGGGTCCTTTATAGCCATCCTGCCAAACTGAACTACTGTCTTAAGAACACCTTCAGCGATACGGTCTGTCATCTCATTACAGCCCCCCGGTGAAAAATAACGGTCCAGTGTGTGCATCATAATATCAACTATCCCGCAAGCGGTCTGGTATACAGGTAATGTATAGGTAGTTCGGGATTCATCATTGTAAATCTAGGACGACATAGACTATGTCTGCAGCCCTTTTTAATTGAGCCCTTCTCATTGGTGATCACTGAGCGTTCACTTGTTTCACTTCCGGCTGCCGAAAGTGTCAGGATATTCGCTGTAGGAAGAACATCTTTGGGTACTGCAATGCCATCATAGAAGTCCCATACGTCTCCATCGTACTTTGTGCCTAGTGCAATAGCCTTAGAAGAGTCTATTACACTTCCTCCGCCTACAGCAAGAATAAAATCAACCGCTTCGCTGCGGCACAACGTGATACCTTCATTAACTAGTGAAAGACGAGGATTTGGTACAGCCCCACCCAGTGTTATATAGTCAATTCCCTCAGCCTTAAGAGAAGCCTCTGTTGTATCAAGCAGTCCACTTTTTTTTGCACTTGATCCACCGAAGTGTATCAGAACCTTAGTCCCTCCCCATGCCTTAATCTCAGCGCCTATATTTTTTTCCACATCCTTGCCAAATATTACTTTCGTAGGAGAATAGAATTCAAAATTATTCATTTTTATTTCTTCCTTAAGTATGTTCTAAATGCTCTTATCTCATAATACTATTTATTCAAGTGCCATAATTGGCATTATAGCATGCTAATTATACTATTTAAAGTAGTTATATTTTCATTATATTTGTATGTATTTGTTCTTAGTGTTATATTGAGAAAAGCATATTTTATTTATAGTACATATTTTATTTGGAGGCTGGAATACAATGACTACTTTTAATAAACGACTCGTAAGACTCCTATTTGGACTGTTCTTATACTCACTTGGCATTGTTTTTACAATAAACGCCAAGATTGGATACTCCCCTTGGGATGTGTTTCACTATGGGCTATCCAAGATTACTGGCGTAACATTTGGAACTGCCTCTATCATTGTAGGACTCATTATCGTTTTCATTACTTTTATTTTAGGTGAAAAAATTGGTCTTGGAACTGTTTTAAATATGCTCTTAATAGGTATTTTCCTCGACATTCTTATGAAAATCCGCATTGTCCCAACATCAACTAACCTATTTACCGGTATACTTATGATGATGATTGGACTCATTATAATATCTTTTGCGTCATTTTTTTATATAGGTTCAGCTTTTGGAGCAGGTCCAAGAGATGGCCTCATGGTTGCCATCAACAGAAAAACTGGCTTTCCAATTGGTGTTTGTAGGGGCGCAATAGAAATATCAGCTGCACTTATCGGCTTTA
>Ga0123336_10004353_pt1 | contig 11553 bp, 12 predicted proteins | sample SSSSmetaG_FD_96466 | JGI IMG/M metagenome (GOLD analysis project Ga0123336, IMG submission 96466) | Glacier valley bacterial and archeal communities from Borup Fiord, Nunavut, Canada, to study Microbial Dark Matter (Phase II) - ​SSSS metaG | ecosystem: Environmental > Aquatic > Freshwater > Ice... | reverse complement strand
GAGGCCGCGGGACGCGCTTCGAGTTCGCCTTTCCGAGCTAGATCTTCATCCGCACGCGCACGGCGAGCATGGGCTCGGCGTCACGCGCCACGCGGCTCACGCTCGCATCGATGATGAAGCCAGGGATCACCCGATCCTTGCCCGTACCCTGCGGGGGCAGCGTCCCCGTGAGCTGCGCGAACGAGCCCGACTCGGGCTTGCGGGCATCGACCCGCGCGCCCGCGAACGGGCAGCCATCGGAGGAGACGAACGGGACCTGGCCCTCTTCGCCGAGCTGATGGCCTTCCACGCCGCCGGACGCCCGCTTCGCGAGCACCACGATCGCCTTGTCCTCGCGGAACGCCCACACCACGACGCCGCTCGCGGCGCGCGTGACCTCGGTCAGCGTGACCTGCGACCGCCCCATCGCCTCGATCGTGCCGTGAACCGGGCTGAAACGAACGCTCGTGCGCTCGAGCGTGGCGACGCCGTCCTTCTCCACGAGCCGATCGAGATCGAGCGTTTCGTCCTGCCCCGTCGAGCCCGATCCGTACGTCGTGGACCAGCGGTAGCTGAACGTCTTCTGGCTGATGCAGTAGCCGCGGCCGCTCGCGGCGGTGAGATCGTGCCATTGCGTGCCGCGGTGGCCGTCCTTCGACTTCAGGGAGAGGCCCGTGATGGAGGCCGCCGGCTCCGTGGCCTTCAGCGCCTTCGGCCCCGGGAGCGCGGCGATCGTGGAGAGCGGCGCCGTCGTGCCGCCGCTCGCGAACGACGCGCCGAGCAGCGTGGCGAGACCGAGCGACGCGGCGAGCAGCGGGCGGATACGCATCACAGGGACTCCAGGTAGGTGGTGAGGTCGCCGAGCTCGCCCGATGCCAGATGCTTCGTGTGGCCCATCTTGCCGTCGCTCTTCGTGAGCAGCGTCGGGAGGTCCTTGTAGCGGCCGTCGTGAAAATAGGGCGCCGAGCCGGAGACGAAGCGCAGCGAGGGCGTATCGAACTTCGTCCGCTGATCACCGACCACCCGGCTCTTCACGTCGTGGTTCACGCCGTCGGGCAGATCACCGTCCGTGCCGTGACACGACGAGCACTCCGCGCCCGCCGAGCGAAAGATGGCCTGACCCCGCAGCACGGCCGCGGGGTCCTTCGCCTTCCGCGCGGGCGGCGGCCGCATCGCGCCGACGTACGCCATGAGCGCGTCCTTGTCGTCGCCGGTGATGCCTTTGCCGCCGAGGCGCTTGAAGGTCTGCACGAGATGCGTCGAGAGGTCGACCGCGCCGCCGTTCCAGCCGTAAGGGGCCGCGCCGGAGAGGCGCCCGGCGAGGAGCGGCGTCTGCCGCGGGCCGTTCGGCGAGGACCACACGAGCGCGTCGTCGCGCCCGTCGGGATGGCAGCTCGCGCACGCGCGACCGTCACCGGAGACGCGCGCGTCGTTCGTCGCGTGGAAGAGCGCGCGGCCCTTCTCGATCTTCGCCGAGGCGCGCGCATCCCGCGGGAGCGTGACGCTCGAGAGCGCGAAGGGCCGGGTGGCGCTGCCGTCGCTGTCGTCGGAGATCGCGACCGACGTCAGCGCGTGCGCGAACTGCGACCACACGACGGCGCGCGCGTGCGCCTCGTCGAGCGCGATGCCGACCGGCCCCGAAGGCACCGACCAGCGACCGAGCGCGACCTCGTGGGGATTCACCGCCTGCGCGTCGAAGAGGGTGACGGCATCGTCGCCGAGGCAGGTCACGTAGAGCCCGGCCTTGCCGACCGTCGCCGCGCGCGGCAAGGCGCAGCGGCTGGGCAGGTTCTCGAGCCCCGCGGAGATACGCATCGAGTCGGGGATGATCCTCGCGGCGTCCTCGTCGATGACGGGCACGTGGAAGACCTCGGACTCGCGGCCGGCGCTGCCGCCGCCGTAGCCGTCCGAGCTCTCGGTCGGATCGCCGGTGAACGCGAGGACGTGCGGCGCGAAGATGCGGCCGCTCTCGGTGCGCGCGAGCGCGAAGCCCTGGCACGCGACGCGCGCCTGATCGCCGACCGACATGCGGCCGAACGTCTGCTCGAGGCCATCGACCCCGAGGGTGGTCTTCACCTTCTTTTCGAGGTCCTGCTCCTTTCCCTTGCTCTTGCCCTTTGACGTGACGCTGAACGGCGTCGTGCCGTCGAGCGCGATGACATCGAGGGTGCTGCCCACGACATGCGAGACGAACGCGCGCTTGCCGTCCTTGGAGACGACGACGCCGCGCGGCTCCCGCGCGACCGCGTGCTCGGCGCGAACGTCGAGCGACTGCCCGTCGAGCACGGTGACCGCCTTGCCCCAGCCGCTGGTGACCACGAGGGTGGCATCGTCACCGGAGAGCGCGAGGCCCACGGGGTCGACCGCCACCTCGACGCGCTTCTCGATGGTGAGCTTCGACGCCTCCGAGCCGCCGCCGCCGAGCTGGACGATCTGCGCCGTATCGCGGAGCGTCGCGAGGAGGTGACCGTCGCGCCTCATGACCAGCTGGCTCGGCGCGCCTCCCAGCCGGACGTGCGAGAGCTCGCGCCCGTCGTCGACGTCGATCACGCGGATCATCGCGTCGTCCTCGTCGGCGACGTACGCGACGACGCGGCCGTCGAGCTCGGCGAGCAGCACCGCGGAGCCGTCGCGCGCCGCCGCGAACGGCCTCACGACCGGCGCGGGCCCTTGCTTGGCGCCGGCGACGACGTTCGCGACGTGAGCGCCCGCCGGTGCTGTGCGCGCATCGGGCGATTGATGGGCGCAGGCGGCAGTGACCGCAGCGCAGGAAACGACGGCGAGGAGCGAGCGCGACCGGTGGAGCATCGTCCGGGAAACGCTCGGCAGCCCGCCGGCGATTCCAGGCCGTACGCAGACCGCTAGGCGGCGCCGCTGCTGCTTCTCGCCGGGCGGGCGAGGACCTCGAGCTCGTCGACCAGGCTCGCCGCCATGGCGCGCGCCATGCGGGTCGAGTGCGTCGACGGCGTCGCGTGATCGAGCGATCCCGCGACCGAACGCGTCTCCTCGAGGAGCTCCTCGATCCGGCGCGCCAGCTCGAGCGCCTGGGTCAAACAGTCCTGGAGGGGTGCGTCATCACGACGCGAGTACCGGAGCTGCGGTCCGCCGAGATCTCTCGAGTCCCCCACTGTCATGTCGATTCCTCCCCCGAGGCGCGCGTTCACGAAGCTCCCTGTCTACCCGGAATCGTCCTTGGCGCAACCTGCGCCGGATGGAAATTCGGCGGTCGGGCGTTTTGAGGTACAACGGGGCATGCGACGCGCTCTCGCATTCCTCGCGCTCGGCGCGCTGTTGACGAGCGGCTGCGCGCGCGCGCCCTCTTCCCTCGCGCCGAACTTCACCGGTTCGATCGGTCTGCCGCACCGCGGCGTGCTCACGAACGGAGCCGAGCTGCCGGCCGAGGGTACGGGTTACCGCACCCTCCACCAGAACGAGCGGCACTTCGGGACCCCGCGCTTCGTCGCCGCCCTCGCACGCGCCGCCGCGAAGGTGAACCGCGAGCGACCCGGGAGCGTGCTCACCGTCGGCGATCTGTCGGCGCGCCATGGCGGCCACATCTCGTCGCACTCGTCGCACCGCTCCGGTCGCGACGCCGACCTCCTGCTCTACCTGACCACGCTCGAGGGCGCGCCCATCACGTCGACGTCGTTCGTCTCCGTCGGTGCCGACGGGCTCGCGTGGGACGAGCCGCGTCAGCGCTTCCTCCGGCTCGACGTCGAGCGCCAGTGGATGCTCGTGAAGGCGCTCGTCGAGGACCCGGAGGCGCGCGTGCAGTGGCTCTTCGTGAGCCGTCCCGTCGAGGCCATCCTCCTCGAGTGGGCGCGCGCGCGCGGGGAGTCGGGCGAGACCGTCGTGCGCGCGATGGACGCCATGCTCCAGCCAGGACCGCCCGCGCAGTCGCACGACGATCACGTGCACGTGCGCATCGCCTGCACGGCCGCGGAGGTGGCTTCGGGCTGCGAGCCGACGGGGCCCGTCCGCCCGTGGATCGCCGCGGCCGACGCCGCCACGGCGCTCCCCACGGCGGCGGTCGTTGCGGACGAGCCGACCACCCTCGAGCTCGTGACGTCCCTGATCGTCCCCATCGAGCCGCGGGGCCCGGAGCTCGCGGACGCGCCCACGGATGCGAAGTCGAAGCGCCGCGACTGACCTCCTCGTCCACGGCGACGCACGTGATCTCGGCGCGCACGTCCCCGAGGCCTCGGCGGACCTCGCGTACCTGGATCCGCCCTTCAAGGTCGAGAAGCGCTTCGGCGCCCGCGTGACCCGCGGCGCGCGGGCAGACGGCCCCACCGCGTACGACGACACGTGGGGCTCGCTGGAGAGCTACCTCGCGTGGCTCGAGGAGCGCGTGGCGGTGGCGCGTTCGCTCCTCACGGAGCGCGGCACGCTGTGGCTTCATCTCGATGCGCGCGCGGTGCACGAGGCGAAGGTGGTTTGCGATCGCGTGTTCGGCTCCGCGCGCTTCCGCGGCGAGGTGATCTGGGTCCCGGGCAACGGCAGCAAGAGCCGCAGCGGGCCCGGCTTCGGGCACCAGACGCTCCTCCTCTATGCCCGCGGCAAGGACCCGATCTGGAACGGCAAGGATCCCGCGCTGCGCGCGCCGTTCGCCGCCACGAGCCAGGCGATGCACTTCCAGCGCGCCGACGAGGAGGGTCGCCGCTACCGCGACCGCATCGTGAACGGCAAGACCTACCGCTACTACGCCGACGAGGGCCGCGCGCTCGGCAGCGTGTGGACCGACTGCCCGGCGATGGTCGCGAACACGCCGCTCCGCGCGGAGACCACCGGCTACCCCACGCAGAAGCCGCTCAGGCTGCTCGACCGCATCGTGCGCGCCACGAGCGACGTCGGCTCGCTCGTCGTGGATCCGTTCGCCGGCTCGGGCACCACGCTCGCCGCCGCCGCCGCTGCAGGCCGCCGCTTCGCCGGCTGCGACGTCGGCACGCTCGCCATCACCACCATCCGCACGCGCCTCGAGGCTGCAGGCGTTTCCTTCCGCTTCGTCGAGGCTCAGCGATAGCGCGTCTTGCACGTGCCCGCGGCGCAGTAGGCCTCGATCGGGACGTCGAAGCCGCCGCCGTCCGGTGTACCCGTCTCGGCCACGGTGGGGGTCGCCGGACAGCCGCAGCCGGGAAAGCCGCTCCTGCACGTGGAGGCCGCGGCAATCGCTGCCGCGACGCTCGCCGTGCTCACGCCCAGCGCGAACGTGTTGCCGCAACAATCGGACTGGAAGATCACGGACGCGCAGTCACCATCGCCCGTACACGCACGTGAGACCGGCGACGCCGTGCCCGAGAGCTGCGGTGACTCCGGCGTCGGGCACGAGAGCCCCGCCGGCAGCGGGCAGCCGGTCGAGGACGGACACGCCTCGGGGACGCCCGCCTCGTTCGTTCCCGAGCCGCTCGAGCCGCTCGAGCTGGCGCCGCTCGAGCCGCTCGAGCCGCCCGAGCTCGAGGAGGTGGTGTCCGCGACGCCGCCGCACGCGGAGATCACCCCCAAGGTGGCGAGCACGCAGCAGAGACGATGGCGGACGGCGCGGTTCATGAATTGCTGCAGAGCAGGTCTCGTTCCATGATGCGAAGGCCTCCGCGCCCGCGCCATTTCCGGGGGAACGTCCCGCCGACCATGATCGGTCCGCCCGGCCGCCTGCGCCACGTGGCACACCGGGGACGTCTCTGCCGGGTTCGTGCGAAGCTCTCGACGAGATGGACGCTCCGAGCACGCCGCGAACCCTGCTGCCCCTCTTCCTCGACGTCACGGGCCGCGCCGTGCTCGTCGCCGGGGCCGGCACCATCGCCTCACGGAAAGCCCTCGATCTCGTGGAGGCAGGCGCCCGCGTTCGTGTGGTCGCGCCGCGCATCTCCGCCGAGCTCGCGGCCGCGAGGAGCGAGGTGCTCACCATCGAGGAGCGGTCGTTCGAGGAGCGCGACCTCGACGCCATGTGGCTCGTGTTCGCCGCCACCGACGACCCCGTCGTACAGAAGCGCATCGCCGACGAGTGCGAGCGCGCGCAGGTGTTCTGCGTCGCCATCGACGATCCGCCGAACGCCACCGCGTACGGAGGGGCCATCCTCCGCCGCGGCCCCATCACCGTCGCCATCTCCACGTCCGGCGAGGCCCCGGCTCTCGCGCGCCTGATGCGCGAGGTCTTCGAGCAGGCGCTCCCGGATGCGAGCTATGTCGAGGCAGCGCGCGCGCTGCGCGAGAAGTGGAAGGCGGACAAGGTCCCGATGGCCTCGCGCTTCGCCGAGCTGCTCGCGGCCTTCAAGCCCGCGCTGCGCGAGTGACGATGAGCGCGGCGGGCAGCGAGCTCACGCGCCGCGCGACCACCTCGCCAACGATCACCAGCGCGGGCGCCGGCACCCGCGCGGCCTCGACGGCATCGGCCACGGTGGCGAGCGTGGCGATCACCTCGCGCTGCGTCGGCAGCGTCGCATGCGAGACCACGGCCACCGGGGTCGCCGGCGAGCGCCCCGCCGCCACGAGCGACTGCGCGGTGGCGCGCAGGGTAGCGAGGCCCATGTAGAACACGATGGTCCCGGTCCTCGGAACGCGGGCCAGGAGGTCGTCCTCGCTCGCATCATGGCGCTTGTGCGCGGTGACGAACGAGACGCTCGCCGACGCATCGCGATGCGTGAGCGGGATGCCCGCGCGCGCCGCGGCGCCCAGGGCAGCGCTCACGCCCGGCACGATCTCGAAGGGAATGCGGAGCGCCGCGAGCTGCTCCGCCTCCTCCCCTCCTCGGCCGAAGATCATCGGATCGCCACCCTTGAGGCGGACGACATCGTGGCCGTCGATCGCGCGCTCCAGCACGACGGGATGGATGGGCGGCGCCTCCGGAGAAGTGCCGCGGCGCCGGCCCACGGGCACGAGCTCGGCCCCCGCCGGCGCGAGCGCGAGGATCTCCGGCGACACGAGCTCGTCGTACGCGATCACCTTTGCGGTGGTGAGCAGGCGGTACGCGCGCATCGTGAGCAGCTCGGGATCGCCGGGACCGGCGCCCACGAGGAACACGCGCCCACGCACCGCGTAGCGCACGCGGCTGTCCTCCAGCTCCTGGTCGCCCTCGCTCATGACACGGCCGTTCCCCACCGGCGCGCGATCATGCGCTCGAGCGGTCCGAAGAGCGCGCGCTCACTGGCGCGGCTCAGCACGACGATCACCGCCACGATGCCCAGGACGAGCGCGGTGTCCGCCAGATCACGCCCGGTCTCGAGCAGCTGCCCGAGGCCGCCCGAGACGAACAGCAGCTCGCCCGCCATCAGCGAGCGGAGCGCGAACGTCCAGCCCATCTTCGCGCCGGTGAGGATCCCGGGCAGCGCCGCAGGCAGCAGCACGCGCAGGAGCAGCGCGGGACCGCGCGCGCCCATGGTGAGCGCCGCACGCTCGATGGTGGGCGGGAGCTGGCGCACGGCGCTCTCGGTGGCGATGGTGACGGGGAGCGCTGCGCCGAGCACCACCACCACCTGGATCGCCGCCTCGGAGAGACCGAACCAAACGATCGCGAGCGGCAGCCAGCAGATCGAAGGGACGCTCGAGAGCCCGAGCAGGAGCGGCCCGAGGGCGCGCTTCGTCAGCTCGCTGCGCGCGAGGACGAGCCCCAGCGGGATTCCGAGCACGAGCGCGATGGCGTAGCCGACGAGCAGACGCACCGCGCTCGTGAGCACCGCGCGCACGAGCGTCCCGGTCGCGAGTGCCGCCGCGAGAGAGCGTGCGACGTCGAGCGGTCCCGGGAAGAGCGGACTGTTCGCGAGCCTAGATGCCGCCGCCCAGATTGCGACGAGCATCCCCGCCGTCACGGCTGTTCGCATTACCCCACGCACCGTCTGCCTCCTCTCTCGCGACCTTCTCCACCTCGGCCCGGATCTCCGCGGCGATCGACTGCGCGAGTCGGACCGCCCTGACGTCGCCCGCGCTGCGAGGCCGCGGGAGGTCGACGTGGACGTCGCCGAGCACCTTGCCCGGCCGCGCTCCGATCAGCACCACGCGATCGCCGAGCCGAACGGCCTCGTCGATCTGATGCGTGACGAACACCATCGTTGCGCCCGTCGCGCGGACGATGCGCTCCACCTCGTTCTGGAGGAGCTCGCGCATCTGGCCGTCGAGCGCGGCGAACGGCTCGTCGAAGAGCACCATGCGCGGCCGCGTGGCGAGCGCGCGCGCGATGGCGCCGCGCTGGCGCATGCCGCCCGAGAGCTCGTGCGGGAACGACCCGCGGAACTTCAGGAGGTGCACGAGGCGCAGCAGCTCCTCGGTGCGCTCGCGCCGCTCCGCCTTCGACACGCCTCCGAGCTCGAGCGGGAACGCGATGTTCTGTTCGAGCGTCAGCCAGGGAAACAGCGCGGCGTCCTGAAAAACCACCGCCCGATCGCGCCCCGGCCCGTCGACGGGCGCGCCGTCCCACAGCACGCGCCCCGACGTCGGCGTCAGCAGACCCGCCAGCAGGTTCAGTATCGTGGATTTTCCGCCGCCCGAGGGCCCGACCAGGCAGACCGCCTCGCCGGGCGCGACCGCCAGCGACACGTCCTCGAGGATCGCCACCGCCGGATCGCCGAGCGTGAGCGACACGCCCTCGAGCGCGGCGAGGGGCCGTGAATCCTCGCGCGGCATGCGCACCGGCGCGTCCTCGACGAAAGCGGATGCGGCTGGCGCAGCGGCCGCCAGCCACCCCTTCGTCGCCGCGTGCATTCCTTCGTTATACTGGAATCACGTCCACGAGCAAGCTCACCGCTCGTACAGGATCACGTTGTGATACCGCGCCTCGGAGGAGCCGGCATTCTCGTAGGAGTGCGCGCGGTCCGCGAGGAACGAGACGCTGTCGCCGGCCATGAGATCGTGGACCTCGTCCTCGAGGTGCAGGCGCAGCGAGCCGCTCAGCACCACCACGAACTCCTGCGTGCCCGGCGCATGCGGCTCGGAGGCATGAGTGGCGCGGGCCGCGAGACGCAGCTCGTAGAGCTCCACCAGCGCCGAAGCGCCGGCCGGCGTGAGCGGGCGGCTCTCGAGCTTGCCGTCCAGCGAGCGCAGCACCTGGGCATCGCCACGGCGCAGGACGCTCGTTCCGCTCTTCACCTCGCCGATGAGATCGGCGAACGGCACCCCGAGACCCACCGCGATCTTCCAGAGGAGACCGACGGTCGGGTTCGTCTTCACCGTCTCCACCTGCGAGAGGGCCGCGCGGCTCACGCCCGAGGCGCGGGCCAGGTCGTCGAGCGACATGCCGCGCGCCTTCCGCTTGTGGCGGAGGTTCTCGGCGACCCGCTGACCGAGCTCGGCCGCGCCGAGGTCGTCGCCCAGCGCCGCCTCCAGGGGCCTGGAATAGGTGCGGGGACCGCTGGGGGCGGCCTCTCTGCTACTGCGTTTCGACTTGCGTGCGGCCACGAATTCCTCCACTATAGTGGACAGATGAGCGTTATCACGAACGCGGGTACGTCGGGGAACGTATCACGACGCGGCGAAGCCCGTGGGTTCGTGGTCTGGCTCACCGGCCTGTCCGGCGCCGGCAAGAGCACGATCGCCGACGCGCTCGCGCCGGAGCTGCTCGCCGCGGGCAAGCGCGTCGAGGTGCTCGACGGCGACATCGTCCGCACGCATCTCTCCAAGGGACTCGGCTTCTCGCGCGAGGACCGCGACCTCAACATCGCACGCATCGCGTTCGTCGCTCACCTGCTCGCGCGCAACGGCGTGGCGGTCATCGTGTCGGCGATCTCGCCGTACCGTTCCGCGCGCGAGGCGGCGCGGGCCACCATCGGTGACTTCGTCGAGGTGCACGTCGCGCCCCCACTCGAGGAGTGCGTGCGTCGTGACACCAAGGGGCTCTACAAGAAGGCGCTCGCCGGAGACATCCAGCAGTTCACCGGCGTCAGCGATCCGTACGAGCCGCCCGACGCCGCGGAGATCACGCTCGACACGAGCACGATCGACGTCCGCGTCGCCGTACAGCGCGTGAAGGCCAGGCTCGACGAGCTCGGCTATCTCGAGGACTCGCAACGCGCCGGCGTGGACACGCCGAGCGCCGTCTAGGAACATCACCATGCCCGCTGCCCATCTACCTCGCTTTTCTGACCCTCGCGACGTCGACGAGTTCGTCGTCATGCTCGCGAAGTACGAGAGCGGCGAGCTCACGGCGGACCAGTTCCGCGCCTTCCGTCTGCTGCGCGGCGTCTATGGCCAGCGGCAAGAGGGCACGCAGATGATCCGCGTGAAGATCCCGTTCGGTCGCCTCGACTCGAAGGGGCTCGAGGCGCTCGCCGATGTCGGTGAGCGCTGGTCCCGCGGCTTCGGCCACGTGACGACGCGCCAGAACGTGCAGTTCCACTTCGTGGCCATGGCCGACACCGAGGCGCTGATGCGCCGGCTCGACGAGGCGGGTCTCACCACGCGCGACGCGTGCGGCAACTCGGTCCGCGCCGTCACCGCCTGCGAGGTCGCCGAGGTCTGCGGGAGCGCGCCGTTCGACGTCTCGCCCCACGCCGAGGCGGTCTCCCGCCAGTTCCTCGGTCATCCGCTCGCCTCCAGCCTGCCACGCAAGTTCAAGATCGCGTTCAGCGGCTGCGCCTCGGACTGCGCAAAGGCCGCCATCCACGATCTCGGCTTCATCGCCAAGGTCGAGAACGGCGTCGCGGGCTTCAAGGTGGTCGCGGCGGGCGGGCTCTCGTCGTCGCCGCAGAACGCGCTCGTCCTCCACGAGTTCGCGCCGGTCAGCGAGATGGGGCGAATCGGCGAGGCTGTACTGCGCATGTTTCACCGCCTCGGCAACCGCGAGAACCGCCAGCGCGCGCGTCTCAAGTACGTGCGCAAGAAGCTCGGCGAGCAGGGCTTCCGCGACACGTATGCGAAGATCCGCGCCGAGGTCGACGCCGAGGCTCTCGCCGAGCTGACGCTGCCGGGGCCCGCCGACCGCTCGCCGGCGGGCCCGGTCGCGGGCGAGGGCGAGAGCATTGGCGCGCGCGACGGCGCGTACCTCGCGTGGCGCGCCACGTCGGTCATCGAGCAGAAGGACGGCAGCTACCAGGGCGTCTACGTGCGCCTGAACCTCGGCGACATGACCAGCGAGGAGATGCGCGAGCTCGGCCGCATCGCCGACACCTTCGGCGACGGCACGGTGCGCCTCACCATCGATCAGAACGTCCTCATACCGTGGGTCGACAAGCGGTCCGTCGGCGCGCTCTTCGCGCGGCTCACCAGGGCCGGGCTCGCGCGGCTCGATCTCCACACCGTCCGCGACGTCACGAGCTGCCAGGGCGCGGAGACGTGCAACCTCGCGGTCACCTCGTCGCGCGCCGTCGCCGCCGCCATCACCGCGAAGCTCGAGGCCGAGGGCCTGGGCGCGGCGGGCGATGCCGCGCGCACGCTCATCAAGATCAGCGGCTGCCCGAACTCGTGCGGCCAGCACCACATCGCCGACCTCGGCTTCCACGGCGGCGCCAAGAACACCGGCGACGGGGCGGTGCCCGTCTACCAGCTGCACCTCGGCGGCGGCGTCGACGAGCGCGGAGCTCGCTTCGGACGCCAGGTGGTGAAGGTCATCGCGCGCCGCGTGCCCGACGCGGTCGTGCGCATGCTCCGGCT
>Ga0123336_10004352_pt1 | contig 11554 bp, 10 predicted proteins | sample SSSSmetaG_FD_96466 | JGI IMG/M metagenome (GOLD analysis project Ga0123336, IMG submission 96466) | Glacier valley bacterial and archeal communities from Borup Fiord, Nunavut, Canada, to study Microbial Dark Matter (Phase II) - ​SSSS metaG | ecosystem: Environmental > Aquatic > Freshwater > Ice... | reverse complement strand
TTCGGAGTTCGCGGCAAAGCAATGCTCTCGCGCTTGAAGGCCGTGACCGAGGCGGAGATCGGCATTGGGTTCTGCGTCATTTTCGCGGCGGCCTCTCTCACGTCGCAACCGCCCGCTGTGGATGTGAAGAGCAGCATTGTTCCCGCCCAAGCCGTAGTGGAGCGCATCACGCCGCATTTACCCAGCTTTACCACGCCCCGTGTGAACGACCTCACGCTGCCCGGCGTCGAACGCACCAAAAACGATTTTGCGTGGTCTGAATACAACCACCATTGGGCAGGGCTTGTGGTCTTGTCCATGGGCCTTCTTGCCGTTCTAGCGCGAACCGGGTTTGCGGACTGGGCGCGGAATTGGCCTCTTCTCTTTGTCGGTCTCGGAGTCTTTCTACTTTTGCGGGCCGATGCGGACGTGTGGCCCTTGGGACCGTTCGGCTTTTGGGAAAGCCTGCGCTCCGCTGAAGTGTTGCAGCACCGCCTTGCCGTCGTCCTGGTATTCGCGTTCGCGGCGTTCGAATGGGGTGTTCAAACCGGGAGACTCACCTCCATGCGAGCGGCCCTGGTCTTTCCCGCTGTTTGCGCGCTGGGCGGAGCGCTTCTCTTGACACATTCGCATTCCCTCACCAACGTGAAGGAAGAGCTGCTGGCCGAACTCAGCCACGTGCCACTGGCGATTTTTGGCATTGCCGCCGGTTGGGCCAGATGGCTGGAACTGCGCCTGCCTCCGTCGGATAGAAAGGTTCCCGCTGCCATCTGGCCGGTTTGCTTTTCCATGGTGGGAGTGGTCTTGTTGTTGTACCGGGAAATGTAGGCGAAAGCCTCGGGACGCGCTCCGCATATGAATCGATTGGTTGACGAGAAGAGCCCGTATCTTTTGCAGCACGCCCAAAATCCAGTGGATTGGTATCCCTGGGGCGATGAGGCGTTCGCTAGAGCGCGTGCCGAAGACAAGCCCATCTTCCTTTCGGTTGGATATTCCACGTGCCACTGGTGCCACGTGATGGAGCATGAAAGTTTTGAACGGGAAGCGACGGCTGCCATTCTGAATCGCCACTTCGTTTGCATTAAAGTAGATCGGGAAGAGCGGCCTGATGTGGACCGCATTTACATGTCATACGTGCAAGCTTCCACCGGCTCTGGCGGCTGGCCCATGTCTGTGTGGCTTACGCCGGATTTGCATCCGTTTGTCGGCGGCACGTATTTCCCGCCGGACACGCGCTACGGCCGGCCTGGCTTCGGTGACGTGTGCGAGCGAATAGCCAAGGCCTGGCGTGACGAGCGCACCCGCATCGTCGAGAGCAGCGCGAATGTGTTGGGCCAGCTGCGCGCGGCCTCTTCTCTTGAATCCGCGGCTGCCGTCAATTCAACGTCAGCCGCGCCCGACTCTGCCACATTGGATCGCGCCTATTTGCACTTCAGCCGAACCTTCGATGAACAACATGGCGGGTTCGGCGCCGCACCCAAATTTCCCCGTCCGGTGATCTTCAATTTTCTGCTGCGGCATTGGGCCAGTACCGGCGAAACACGCGCCGCCGAAATGGTCACCGCGACACTGATGGCCATGGCGCGCGGAGGCATGAATGACCAGTTGGCGGGCGGCTTCCATCGCTACTCGGTGGACGCCTATTGGTTTGTGCCTCACTTCGAGAAGATGCTCTACGACCAGGCCCAACTGGCTGTTTCCTATCTGGAAGCCTTTCAGATCACCGGGGAACCATTGTTGCGGCGCGAAGTGACGCGCATTCTGGATTACGTGCTGCGCGACATGACCGCTCCTGAAGGCGGCTTTTATTCGGCCGAAGACGCCGATAGCGCTCCCGATGCCGCCAATCCGACGCATAAAACGGAAGGCGCATTCTACATCTGGAAAGCTTCGGACATTCAGGATCGCTACTTCGAATTTCAGTTTGGCGTGGGGCCTGATGGCAATGTGGAGAACGACCCGCATAGCGAATTTACGGGCCGCAATATTCTGTTTGAGGCCCATACCCCCGAAGAGACGGCGCATCACTTCGACGTGCCTCTCAATCAGGTCCTGGCCAGCGTCGAGGGCACTCGCGAACAACTGTTGCGGGAGAGAAGTTTGCGCCCGCGACCCTATCGCGACGATAAGGTGCTGACCGCATGGAACGGCATGATGATTCGTGCGTTTGCACGTGCCGGTGCGGTGCTTGAAGAGCCTCGTTACACGCAGGCAGCGCGCCGGGCGGCCACTTTCATCCAGCATACGCTTTGGAACAACGGCATTTTGCTCCGTCGCTATCGGGAAGGCAGCGCGGCCATTCCCGCGTTTCTGGATGATTATGCAAACTTGGTGAGCGGCCTTCTGGAGCTTTACCAATGCACGTTGCAGCCGGCTGATTTGGAGTTCGCCGTTGCTATAACCGAGCGCCAGATCGTGCTTTTCGAAGACAAAGAACAAGGCGGCTTCTTCAGCACCGCTGCCGGACAAAGCGATCTGGTACTGCGATTGAAAGAAGACTACGACGGCGCCGAACCGGGTGCCAACGCCATCGCCGCAATGAATTTGCTGCAGCTTGCCCGCTTCACCGGCCGCGACGATTTTTCAGAGTCCGCGCGCCGCCTGTTTCGCGCCTTTCGATCTCGCATTGCCGAGTCGCCCCACGCTGTGCCGCAGATGCTTGCCGCTTTTGAATACTCGCTCACCGCACCGAAGGAAGTCCGTTTTTCGGGCGCCCCGGAATCGCCGGAAGGCCAAGCGCTGCTGCGCGCTTATCACAGCCGCTTCCTGCCGCTCTTCACCATTACGCCGGGCCCTCCCAGCGCGTCCGCCTCGGTGACAGTTTGCGAAAACATGGTATGCCAGTTGCCCACCGGCGACGTTGCCCGCTTCAGTGAGTTGCTACAATAGCGCCGATGGCACGCCAGGACTCGACTTTGATGGGCAACCCGATCACGCTACTCGGGCCGGAACTGAAGGTGGGCGATACTGCGCCCGATTTTCAATGCGTCGATATGGGACTTCAGCCTGTCACGCTCAAAGATACCGGAACTTCGGTGCGAATCTTTAGTGTGATTCCCTCGCTCGATACACCTGTCTGCGATGCGCAGACCAAGCGGTTCGATGAAGAGGTTGTCCATATGCCCGGCGTTGAAGTCTACACCGTTTCGATGGACCTGCCTTTCGCGCAAAAGCGGTGGGGCACGGCTTTTGACGTGGACCGCGTCAAAATGTTGTCCGATCACCGCGACGGATCATTTGGCGGCAATTACGGAACACTGATCAAGGATTTACGGCTGGAAAGCCGCGCTATCTTTGTGGTGGACAAAGAAAACAAAATCCGATACGTGGAATACGTAAAGGAAGTTGCGGATTATCCAAACTACGACGCGGCATTGGCTGCGGCGAAGAGTTCCTAAAGAACGGGAGCAAGCTCTGCACCCTGTACAGTCCGGCGCTGGGAAAGCGCTCCGAAGCTTCGTGCAACGTGTGGCCGGCGGCACGGCGAATCCGCTGGTGAGGGGAGGCATCACCATCGGCGCCGGAATCATTCTCGGCAACCTGATTGGCTTCGTTCGTGTCGCCATCACCGCATATCTGCTAGGAACCTACGCCCATGCCGATGCGCTGGCCGTAGCAATTGGCCCCATTGACACGTTGAACTCCGTGTTGATCAACACCATGGTGTTCGCGTTCGTGCCCATGTTGATGCTGCGCGAAGGGCCCGACCGCACCGCGCTGTTTCGCAAAGCGAACACCGTGTTCACATGGCTCTTCGCCGTTCTGGCCACCACCATCATCGTCTGCGCGCCTACATTGATCCACGCGCTGGGCCCCGGCCTGGCCGCAGATCAGGTTCCCGTGGCGGTGAACATTTTGCGCATCACCGCGCTTACCACTTTGTTTGCCGGTGTCACGGCCATGCAATCGGCCATTCTCTTTACGGAACGCCGGTTTGGCCCTTCGGCTTTTTATCAGGCCTGTCTCAACACGTTCACCATTGCCGGCGCGCTGTCGCTATGGAAGGTGGCGGGCATCTACGGCTTTGCGCTGGGCTATACCACCGGCTCCTGTGTCCAATTTTTGTTGGTGTACTGGTGCGCGCGCGGTTTCCGCACCAGGCCGGCGACACCGAACTTCCCCACACCCTGGCGTGAATTGGTCGCCAAGCCCGGCACGTTCCTGATCTATGCTGGCTTGATTGCGCTGAACTTAATTGTCACGCGCGCTCACGCCACGCAAGCCGGGCCTGGCATGGCCGCCGCCTTCGATTACTGCATTCGTTGCGTCAACGTGGTGGTGGCGTATCTGGTCTCACCGGTTTCCAATTCGCTGCTGCCCGAAATAGCCCGCCTGCGTGTCCGCAATAAGATTGCCGAAGCCTGGCGCTTGGTGGACCGCGCCACCGCGCTCGCCGCTGCCACTGCCGTTACTGCCTGCATCCTGGCAGAGTTGCTGCGCAAGCCCATCTTCACCCTACTGTTTCAGCGCGGCAACTTTACGGCGGAATCCACCGCTTTGGTGAGTGCTGTGTTCCTTGGCTTTGCGCCCAGCCTCATCGGTTGGAGTCTGCTTGAACTCACCTCGCGCAGCCTGTTCGCCATGAATCAGCCCTGGCTGCCGCTGATGGCCGCTGCGATTCCCGTGCTCTTCAACATCGGCGTCATCGCGCTCCATCCCACTCACGATCCGGAAGCCATCGCTCTCGGTGCCTCGGTCGGGCTGCTGCTGGCCTTTCTCGCGCTATACTCCGTGGCGCACTTCCGCCGCCGTCGTCGGTTTCTGGCCGCGCCCGCAATCGAACAGCCTGCGGAAGAACTCGTCAGCTATTAGCCCGCATTCGCGAATATCCGGTCGATCACGGTCATATTCGCCAGCGCTTCTTCAAGCGGCGTCGGCACTTCCGTGTCCTCCAGAATGGCGCGCGAAAAAGCGTCGCCTTGCCGGGTGTACTGATCGCAAGCGGGAAATTCCTCCGTCGATTGGCCATTTGGCGTGTTGACAGTGATGCGGCTGGCCTGATCGGGCGGTGCATTGAACGGCACCTCCACCTCCACGCGGCCCCCCGTGCAAAGCAGTTGCACCCGCTGATAGGGAATCAGTTGCGTGGAGCAGGTAAAGATCGCATGCCCCGATGCGAACGTGAGCAGTGCGGAGGTCAGACGATCTGTACCCATCACCGGGTCGCGATCCATGGCGCTTTGCACCGCGGTCGGCTCTGAGCCGAACATCCAGCGGGAAATCTGAATCGCATAGCAACCGATATCCATCAACGCCCCACCGCCATATTCGGGAATGTTGCGGATGTTCTCAGGGGTCTGGTTGTTATAGGTGAAAGCGGTGATCACCGCGCGAAGTTCACCCAGCGTCCCGCCCTGAACCAGTTCGCGAGCCCGGAGCCACTGCGGATGGCTGCGCACCATGAACGCTTCGCCAATCTTCACCCCATAGCGGTCCCGCGCGTCCATCAGTTGCCGGCATTCCGCCGCATTCATGCCGATCGGCTTTTCGCACAGGACATGCTTACCCGCCGCGGCAGCCTTCAGGCTCCACGGAACATGCAGATGGTTCGGCAAAGGGTTGTAGATCGCATCGATATCGGCGTCTTCCAGCAATTCTTCATAAGACCCGTAAGCCTGCGCGATGCCGAGTGGCAAGGCAGCCTCACGCGCTTTTTCCAGGCTGCGTGAAGCAATCGCCGTCACGCGGCCAAACGTGCATCGGTTCATAGCGGGAATCACCTTCACCGTTGCAATCCGCGCCGCCCCCAGCACGCCCCATCTGATTTGCTTGCGCGTCGTATCCATTTGCCTGGTGATAGTAAGCGTGTATCTTATCGTAGACCCGCGGTACTGATACGGTTGTGTTATCCATGAGCCGTTCCGCGTTGATCATCGGTTCCGGCCCTAACGGTTTGTCCGCAGCTATCGTGCTCGCGCAAGCGGGTTGGCAAACTGAGGTTCACGAAGCCTCCAGCCGTGTGGGTGGGGCCGCAAGCTCCGCGCCGCTGACTCTGCCGGGGTTTGTGCACGATGTGGGGTCGGCGGTCCATCCTTTTGCCGCAGCCTCGCCTTTCTTCGAATCCCTTCCCCTCGATGTGCGATGGATTCATTCGCCGGTTCCGCTGGCCCACCCTCTCGATGACGGGACGGCTGTCTTGCTGCATCGCGACATCGCGGAAACGGCGCGCGGCCTGGGTCGGGACGCGGCGGCCTGGCGGAAGCTGCTTGAGCCATTGGTTCGCCACTGGGAGATCTACCGGCATGAGCTGCTAAAGCCGATCGGGCGCACACGCCACCCGTTTCACATGGCCCGCTTGGGCCTGAACGCCGCATGGCCGGCGAACGCTCTTGCGGTTTCCCGCTTTCACCACCCGCGCGCCCAGGCGCTGTTCACAGGCCTCGCCGCTCACTATCCGTTTCTCGATGCGCCCTTCAGCGCCGGCTTTGGACTTGTGCTTGGCGCGGCCGCTCACGCGGTGGGCTGGCCCATTCCCGAAGGGGGAGCGCAAAGCATCGCCAATAGTTTAAGCACCAGCCTTACCTCGCTCAGCGGCCGCATCGTCACTGGCAGCCGCATCGACACATGGGACGGCGGCTATGACCTGGCGATGGCGGACACTTCGCCGCGCGCGCTTGCCCGAATCGCGGGGGACCGTTTGCCGGAGTCCTTCCGGCGCACGCTGACCAGCTACCGTCACGGCCCAGGCGCGTTCAAGATGGATTGGGCTTTGCGGGAGCCCATTCCCTGGCGCGCCAAAGAGTGCGCCTTAGCGGCAACGGTTCACGTGGGCGGAACGGCGCCAGAGATTCGCCTTTCCGAGCGGGCGGCCACCGCCGGCCAAGTTAAGAACGCGCCCTTTATCCTGCTCTCCCAGCCCACTCTCTTCGATCCGTCGCGCGCCCCCGCCGGACGGCACATCGCGTGGGCTTATTGCCACACCCCACACGGTTCCCTCGAAGACCGAACCACTCACATCGAAAATCGGATTGAGCGTTTCGCGCCGGGCTTCCGCGAGTGCATCCTGGCGCGGCATGTCGCCGGGCCGCATGAGTTGGAACTCACCAATGCCAACCTCGTGGGTGGCGATGCCATCGGCGGCATGTCCGATTTCTGGCAAATGCTGTTGCGCCCCAGCTGGCGCGCCTACCGCACGCCAAACCCGCGCCTCTATTTGTGCTCGGCTTCCACGCCTCCCGGCGCGGGCGTGCATGGAATGTGCGGCTACCATGCGGCGCGTCACGCACTCCGCCGGCTCGGGCCCGGATAGTGTACCCGGTCACTCGTCTAACTCTTCCATTCCGTCCAGCAATTCCGGCTTCGAGGCAAATCGTTTCAACACCTTCACCACATTCCCGGTGGAAAAGCCGGCCATCCGCAGCCTCCGGAACGCGGAAGCCATATCTTTATCCTCGGCAAACAGCGTCTCCCGGGATGCCGTTCGATACTTGCGGCGAATGTAAGCCTCGATCAGGACCACTTCGTCCTGTTCTGCATACACCTTCTGAACCGATTGCTCCGCCAGCGCCGGGGCCACCCGCCGGGCAAACAAATCGCGCATGGCCCTGCCGCTTCCAAAACCCTGGTTCGTCAACCGGCTCTCGGCAAAGGTTTCCGCAAAACGGCGATCGTCCAGAAAACCGTACTCTTTCAGTTTCGCAAGCGTTATTTCCACATCGTTGGGGTCGGCTGCCCTGCGGCCAAGCTTTGCCCTCATTTCCGAACTGGTCTGCGCCCTCTGTCCAACCGACTTTAAGGCATACCCCCAAAGATTTTCCCTGTCCAGTTTTTTCGGCTCGCGCTTGTTCAACACACCTCGCATTATGCGCGCTATGTAATTGGAAGAAAAACTGCTATCGTCACATTCGAAGTTTTGCAGCAACAAAAAAGGAGCAGTGACATGGATAGAGACGGAATGGCAAATTTCTTTCTGGGCCTGGGAATCGGCGTGGGTCTCGGGATGCTCTTCGCGCCCAAATCCGGCGACGAAACGCGTGATTTATTGATGAGCAAAGCCGATGAAGGGAAAGAATATCTGAAAAAGCAGACAGCCACTTGGAAAGAATCAGCCTCTGACCTGGTCGACAAGGGCAAGGATGTACTGAATCGCCAGAAAGAAACGCTGAACGACGCCGTGGAAGCGGGGAAACAGGCGTATCGTGACAAAGTCGAGCCGAATCTGCCTTCCGAAGCGCGCAGCTAAAGCGCGCTTAGTCGTAAACTGAAGTTGTGGGCCTTCATGTCTGAAGACATATTCCGAATCGTTGTTTCGAGTGGTGTGTTCATCGCGGCGCTTTGTTTGCTGGTTCAGGCGGTTATTGTCCTCCTGATCTTCAAAACAATTAAGAAACTGCAGGTGAAAGTGAATGGTTTGATTGAAAAATCCGAACCAATCGTCGACACGGTCCGCGGGGTAGTGGAGGATATAAGGCCCAAGATAAATACGGTAACCACGGATGCGGTGGAGATCGTCAGGATAGGGAAAGAGCAAGTGATTCGTGTGGGTGACTTGGTGCGCGATTTTAGCGAGCGCGCCAAAGTGCAGGTGGCGCGAATCGATGGCGCGGTAGACGATACCGTCGATCAGGTGCAGACAGCGACGGCCGCAACCAAAGAAGTGCTTCTGAAGCCGGTACGCGAGTTGGATGGCATTTTCTCCGGAATCCGGGCCGCGCTTTCCGTCTACGCGCGCCCCGGCAAAAGCTCCGTGGATCACGCCACGCAAGACGAAGAGATGTTCATCTGAACGTTTGGAAGGCGTGAGTGGTCGATATCCATTCGCATGTGCTGTACGGCTTGGACGATGGTGCCCGGGATTGCGAAACCTCTGTGGCTATGTTGCGCATGGCCGCCGCCTATGGGACCAGCGATATTGTCGCCACCCCGCATAGCGACCTGAAGTTTCCCTTCCAGCCTGATGCCATCGCCGCCCAAATAGCCGAGCTATCGCGGTTCGACGCTATCCCGCGCCTTCATCGCGGGTGCGATTTTCACCTTTCGTTCGACAACATTCAAGACCTTTTCGAACATCCCTTTCGCTACACCATCAATGGCCACGGATATCTGTTGGTGGAGTTTGCAAATCAGGCCATTCCCGAAGGAATCGGCGATGTACTAGAGCGGATGGTCGATCGGGGCATTTGTCCCGTCATCACCCATCCCGAGCGAAATCCCTTGCTGGCGAAAGATATCCCTCGGGTGGCGGAATGGGTGAAACTGGGTTGCCGTGTTCAGGTGACTGGCCAATCTTTTACTGGCCGGTTCGGACGGAAGGCCGCGCTTGCGACACAAGAATTCATGCGCCGGAATCTTGTTCATTTCGTGGCCAGTGACGCTCACGATCTGGAACACCGCCCCCCTACCTTGAAGCTGGCGTTTCATTTTGTTCAGGAAGAATATGGCGACGAGACTGCCCATGCGCTTTTCTATACAAATCCGGCTCTGGTATTGACGGGACAACCCGTTTCGGCAGCTCCCGAAGCCACGCCGAAGAAGCGCCGATGGTTTAAGCTCTGGTAAGTGAAGGAACAAGCAGCACGGGATTTCTGGCGGGATCGACCCACTTTCGTCACTGGTGCCACAGGCCTGGTAGGGACGGCATTGGTCAAACGGCTATTGGCGGCCGGCGCGGATGTGGTCTGCCTTGTTCGGGATTGGGTTCCCCAGAGCGAGTTGGTACGCAGCGGGGACATTGCACGCCTGAAAGTGGTTAGGGGCGACGTGTGCGATCAGCCGCTGTTGGAGCGCGCGCTAGGAGAATACGAGATTGATACCGTCATTCACCTGGCCGCGCAGACCTTGGTCGGCATTGCAAACCGCAACCCGGTGTCTACGTTCGAGGCGAACATCCAGGGCACCTGGTCGCTTCTCGAAGCATGTCGTAGAAGCCCGCTGGTGAGGCAGATTGTGCTCGCTTCCTCCGACAAGGCCTATGGTTCGCACGATGTGCTGCCCTATGACGAGGACGCGGCGCTGCAAGGCCGCCATCCGTACGATTGCAGTAAATCCTGTTCCGATCTGATCGGCCAGACTTACGCCCACACCTATGATTCGCCAGTCGCCATCACACGCTGCGGCAACTTTTACGGTCCTGGCGATTTGAATTGGAACCGAATCGTGCCGGGCACCATCCGGTCCGTCGTGAGGAACCAGCGGCCTGTGATCCGGTCCGATGGGCAGTTCATTCGCGATTATTTCTTCGTGGAAGATGGCGCCGCGGCCTATATGCTGCTGGCCCAAAGGTTAGCCGAGAATCCTGCCCTGCGTGGACACGCGTTCAATTTCTCGAACGAAATTCAAGTCACGGTTCTGGACTTGGTAACCAAGCTACTGACGCTGATGGGCAGTTCGCTTGAGCCCGATGTTCGCAATGAAGCCAGTAACGAAATTCGCAACCAGTATCTGAGCGCTGAAAAGGCACGTCGCGTGTTAAACTGGGCCCCGGCTTACACGCTCGAACAGGGTTTGCATGAAACGATTGGTTGGTATACCACGTTTCTCGCGGCATAGAGCACCTGCCGTCAGAGCGAATCGGTATGCTGGTTTGAGGAGAAACAGTGGCAAGACGTCCTCAGGAAATACGTGAGCAGATCCGCGGCTTGGTCGCGGAGTTCTACGAAGCCGAACATACCGGAAAAGTATTTACGGAAGGAGTGTCGCCGGTGCCGGTTTCCGGGCGCGTCTTCGATGCGAACGATATCCAGAGCTTGGTAGACGCCAGCCTCGATTTTTGGCTGACCACCGGCCGTTTCGCCGCCCAGTTCGAAAAAGAGTTTGCCGCCTATTTTGGAGTGCGCAGCGCCAGTTTGGTGAACTCTGGTTCCTCCGCCAATCTGGTGGCGTTTTCCGCTCTCACGTCGCCCAAGTTGGGCAGCCGCCGTTTGAAGCCGGGCGATGAGGTAATCACCGTTGCGGCGGGCTTCCCCACCACGGTCAACCCCATCATCCAGAACGGCTGTGTGCCTGTGTTTATCGACGTCACGCTACCCACTTTTGAGGTGGATGTGACGCAATTGGAAGCCGCGCTCAGCCCGAAGACCAAAGCCGTGATGATCGCCCACACGCTAGGGAATCCCTTTGATCTGGCTACGGTTTCCGCGTTTTGCAAACGGCACAAATTCTGGCTGGTGGAAGATTGCTGCGATGCGGTGGGCGCTCTCTACAACGGTCGGAAAGTAGGCACGTTTGGCGACATCGCGACAGTCAGCTTTTACCCCGCGCACCATATCACAATGGGCGAAGGAGGCGCGGTACTGACGGACAATCCCACGCTCAAAACCTTGATTGAAAGCTTCCGCGATTGGGGTCGCGATTGTTGGTGCGAGCCCGGTAAAGACAATACCTGCGGCAAACGCTTCGAGTGGGAGCTGGGCGATCTGCCGTGCGGCTACGATCACAAGTACACCTACAGCCATATCGGATACAACCTGAAGCTCACCGATATGCAGGCCGCTGTCGGCGTCTCTCAGTTGAAGAAACTTCCCGGCTTCATCGCCGCGCGCCGCGCCAATTTCGATTATCTCTATATGGGCCTGAAGCAGTTTGAGCACGTGCTGATGCTGCCCCAATCCACCCCAGGCAGCGAGCCAAGCTGGTT
>Ga0123336_10004350_pt1 | contig 11565 bp, 6 predicted proteins | sample SSSSmetaG_FD_96466 | JGI IMG/M metagenome (GOLD analysis project Ga0123336, IMG submission 96466) | Glacier valley bacterial and archeal communities from Borup Fiord, Nunavut, Canada, to study Microbial Dark Matter (Phase II) - ​SSSS metaG | ecosystem: Environmental > Aquatic > Freshwater > Ice... | reverse complement strand
GATACGCCCGTCTATGATTGCGCTGGTATCCAGCAATATTGGGGGAAGCGGTGTGGGTTCGGGGGTTGTACGCTCTTTCTCGCGTTCCCGCTCTTTCTCACGGTCTTTTGTGCGTTTCTCATCGCGGTCTTTCTCGCGTTCCTCGTCACGCTCACGATTCCTGCGAGTGAGCGCACTCTGAATGCTCAAGAAGAGATGCCCGATATCATTTTTGCGTAGCACAGCGATGGTAACGCCGAGGTATGCAAAGAGCAACGCGCCGACGAAAGGCAAGATATGCCCCCAATTCGAGGGGAGACTGGTGAGTGGAATTGCGAGCAGCGCGGAGATGATGAGTCCGATGGTGAGGCCAATCGCGGCGGCGACGAGATCGCTGGCGGCGGCTTTACGGATTTTATCGCTTATCCAGAGATATGGCGTGATTGTGATATATGGAGTAATAATAAAGGCAAGAAGAGCGGCGACAACGGCAATACCAATGACCCACTCAATCTTATCTGGTAGATTGCTCCTATTTAAGAAGAAAATGCCAACAACAACACCGATGGCGGTGATACACCCGATAATGCGGGCAAGTAAATTACCAAACATCCCTGCATCCTCCAAAGCAGAACACTGTGAAGACAGTGTAGAAGTACCCACAAGCGATGTCACTTATGCGACTGAGGGTAGCAGAGAAGGGCAGTGATAAAAAGAGAAAGGATAAGTGCGAAAGATATGTCGCCCGACCTGTTCTACACTACTTCGATAACGCGCCAATGAGCCATAAAAGTCTTGTACCAAGAGTGCAGTATACAATGTTCCTGCACAATAAGCAACTTTTGTGCTTTTCCTATACCCTTTGAGCAAGTACAAAAGAATAGATTGTTTTTACGCACGGATAGCGATGCGAAAATCCCTACAATAGCTAGTACGCACTACGCGGTTGCTGTGTTGTAAAAAAGTAGTTTTTGGTTTTTTCAGTGTAGCGCAATCTCTAGCGCAACTGCAAGCGAGCTAGCTGTAAGAACCTTGAAGTCGCTGGGCAGTCCCGCGTCCTCCAGTTCCGCGTGTGTCTTTGTGCCGCGTCCGGCGTTGGGAACAATGCAGCGTTTGAAACCAAGTTTTGCCGCCTCGCGAACGCGCAGTGACAGGCGGCTCACGGCGCGTAGTTCGCCGGAGAGACCGACCTCGCCAATGAGCGTCATGTCGTGCGGGATATTGCGCTCCCGATAGCTAGAGGCGATGGCGGCGGCCACACCCAGGTCGATGGATGGCTCTTCCAATGTAAACCCCCCGACAACATTCGCGTACACATCATGATTGCCGACTGCGAGTCCCACACGCTTCGTGAGGACCGCGAGCAGCATAACGAGGCGGTTGTGTTCGATACCATTGGTGGTACAACGCGCGTTGCCAAAGTTGCTCGGCGTCACAAGTGCCTGCACCTCGACCAGGAGCGGACGTGTGCCTTCCATGCTCACAACAACGGCGGAGCCACTCGCGCCAATCGCGCGGTCCGCGAGAAAGACGGCGGAGGGGTTTGTCACCTCGACCATACCCTCGCCCTGCATTTCAAAGACACCAATCTCATGGGTCGCGCCGAAGCGGTTCTTGACGCCGCGCAGGAGGCGATAGGAATGGTAGCGTTCGCCTTCAAGATAGAGAACCGCGTCGGCGATATGCTCTAGTGCTTTGGGGCCGGCAACCGTCCCTTCTTTAGTGACGTGGCCGATGATAAAAATTGGGACATGGGTACTTTTCGCGAGTTGCATCAACTGCAAGGTACACTCGCGCACCTGGCTGATGCTGCCGGGGGCCGAGGTGACGTGGGTGGCGATCACGGTCTGGATAGAATCGACGATTACCAGCGCGGGTTTGAAGCGATTCACCGCCTCCGCGATGATATCAAGCTCGATGGCTGCAAGCAAATAGAGGCGTTCGCCCGTGATGCCCAGTCGCTCGGCCCGCATCTTAACCTGCTCAATCGACTCTTCGCCAGAGACATAGAGGACGGGGCCAACTGTGTCGGCAATCGCGCCGGATACCTGTAAGAGCAACGTTGATTTGCCGATGCCCGGTTCGCCACCAACAAGGATGAGCGAACCCGCGACAAGTCCACCGCCAAGCACACGATCCATTTCAGGATAGCCAACTGAAACGCGTTGCTGGACAAGCGGTTTAATGTCTGGGAGCAGGATAGGTGTACGTGTACCTTGCGCGGTGGGTGTATTGCCAACGAGTGTCTGACGACGCTGCTGGGCCGGACTCTGCGGCGTGTCTGTTGTTTCCTCGAAGCTATTCCACTCGCCACAATCGGGACATTTGCCCAGCCATTTACTTTGTTCCGCGCCGCATTGCTGACAGACATATTTTGTGCGTACTTTTGCCATAAGAGTGTTAAACCAGACTGGATGTAGAAGACCGATAAGAAGGGGACATGAAGATAACAAATAAGCACGAACGCTATGCACAAGAAAGAGGGGCATGAAACAGTTTCATGCCCCTCCTGAACATTTAGAGATCGGAGCCGCTTTCACCACCGGCGGAGAGTGCCGCCTCTGGTGTCGCGGGTGCTGGCAACTGCTCGATGCGGTTGCGGACTTGTAGGTCAAGTGTGCCGTCAATGACAACGGCTTCAACGAGGTCGCCTGGGTGGAACTTGCCTTCCAGCAAGCCTTCGGCCAGGGGGTCCTCGACCATGCGCTGGATGGTGCGGCGTAGTGGACGCGCCCCATACTCAGGGTCGAAGCCCTTGTCGATCAAGAACTCCTTCGAGGCTCCTGGTACAACCAACTCGATCTGTTGCTCTGTCAGTTGGTTGCGGACACGGTTGAGTAGCAGGTCGATGATCGACTGCATCTCCTCCATGCGGAGGGCATGGAAGACAACCACATCGTCAATACGGTTCAGGAATTCTGGCTTGAAGGTGTTCTTCAATTCGCCAAGTACCTTGTCCTTCATGGCTTCGTATTCGTTTTGATTGGCCTTCGCCTTGTCTTTCGACTGCTTGAAGCCGATCCGCGCCTCTCTGTTGAGCAGAGCCGCGCCGACGTTTGAGGTCATGATGACAATGGTGTTGCGGAAGTCCACGGTGCGGCCCTTCGCGTCTGTCAATTTGCCATCTTCAAGGATTTGGAGCAGCATATTGAAGACATCGGGGTGTGCCTTTTCGATTTCGTCGAGCAGGATTACACTATAGGACTTGCGGCGTACGGCCTCGGTAAGCTGACCGCCTTCTTCATAACCGACATATCCTGGAGGCGCACCGACGAGGCGGGCAGCCGCGTGGCGTTCCATGAATTCCGACATGTCAATTTTGATGAGGGCGTCTTCGCTGCCAAACATAAACTCGGCGAGTGTCTTCGCGAGTTCGGTTTTGCCGACACCGGTTGGCCCCATGAAAATGAATGAGCCAATAGGACGCTTGGGGTCTTTCAACCCTGCGCGTGCGCGACGGACGGCGCGGGCGATCTTCTCAATGGCCTCGTTTTGACCAATGATGCGAGCGTGTAGCGCGTCTTCCATTTGGAGGAGCCGCTGTGACTCTTCCTGGGCGATACGCATGACTGGGATACCCGTCCACATTGAGACGATCTGCGCGATCTCCTCTTCGCCGACGGTTGGCTTCTCTGTGCCACGCTCACGCTGCCAGCCGGACTCTAGCTTCGAGATGCGATCACGCAGTTTCACTTCGCGGTCACGAAGTTCTGCTGCAAGTTCGTACTCCTGTTGCTGAATGGCGGCTTCTTTTTCACGCAGCACCGAGTCCAGGCCCTTTGTGGCCTCTTTCAGATTGAGCGGTGCAAGCGAGTTCTGCATACGCACACGGCTGGATGCTTCATCGATCAGGTCGATAGCCTTGTCAGGCATAAAGCGGTCTGTGATGTAGCGGCTTGCCATCTCTGTCGCGGCTTTGAGGGCCTCATCGGTAATCACGAGGCGATGATGCTCTTCGTAGCGTGGACGGAGGCCCTTGAGGATTTCCATTGTCTCCTCAACGGATGGCTCGCGTACAATGACTTCCTGGAAGCGGCGTTGCAGGGCGGCATCGCGCTCGATGTACTTGCGGTACTCATCGAGGGTTGTTGCGCCGATGCATTGTAGCTCACCACGAGCCAGTGCCGGCTTTAAAATGTTCGCGGCGTCAACAGCACCCTCTGCCGCACCCGCGCCAACGAGCGTGTGAACCTCGTCGATGAAGATGATACAGTCGCGGCTGTTGCGAATCTCTTCGATGATCTTTTTGAGACGTTCCTCGAACTCACCGCGATACTTTGTGCCGGCGACCAATGAGCCGACATCGAGGGTGAGAAGCCGCTTATTGGCGAGGGTTTCCGGCACTTCGCCCGAAATAAGGCGTTGCGCGAGTCCTTCAACAATGGCGGTTTTACCAACGCCAGGCTCTCCAATGAGGGCTGGGTTGTTTTTGTTACGTCGTGACAAGATTTGGATGACGCGCTCGATCTCTTGATGGCGTCCAACGACGGGATCGAGAGTGCCAGCGCGGGCGGCTGCGGTCAGATCAATGCCCATTTGGTCAATGGTAGGAGTCTTGGAATGTTTTGCATCGCGCTCGTGTGGTGCGCCGGTCTGGTTGAGTACCTGGATTGTCTGTGTGCGAACCTTTTCGAGATTGACACCCAGGCTTTCGAGCACGCCTGCGGCGATACCCTCGCCCTCGCGGACAAGACCGAGGAGCAGATGCTCCGTTCCTATATAGTGGTGGTTCAGGCGGCGGGCTTCGTCAACGGCAAGCTCGATCACCTTTTTGGCGCGTGGGGTAAGCCCGATCTCACCGAGGACGATGCGATCTCCGCGACCAATTATAAATTCAACGGCACTACGAACCTTGTTGAGTTCGACGCCGAGATTAGCTAAAACTTTGGCGGCGACACCTTCGCCCTCGCGAACAAGACCGAGGAGCAGATGTTCCGTGCCAATGTAGTTGTGCTGGAAGCGTTGTGCTTCCTCCTGGGCGAGACTCAGGACTTTCCTGGCACGCTCAGTAAACTTATCAAATCTATCTCTATCGTTCATCTGTTTGTCACCCCCCTTTGAGTGGCGGCAGAGGATGGAACCAAGCCCTCTATGTTTTTGCTGCGGTAAACAGCGTACTTCATCATACAACACTTAGAATAGCGCGTCAAGGCTAGCATATAGCCTCCTGTCTACCAGTATAACGGCGTATGAAATTGCTCTACTGTCGGTATACTGTTTAACTACACTCACGACCTCTTACAGAGAAACAATCGACCTCCACACTGCCCTACCGTAGTAGTGAAGCAGAGGGGAGGCCGCGCGATCATCTGTTAATGTACAAGTCATCTAATCCAATAAGAACGGTGTACTTTGCAGATGCCTCCATATCTCGTTTGATACGATGTCTTTAGAGTAAAGTGTATACCATATCATACTATACCTAGAGCATAGCGTCAAGACTAACGAGATAGGAATATCGCACGACATGTGACGATGCACGGTGACATAGCAAAACCCCCCGCGAAGACACGTCTCCGCAGGGGGTTCTGGTGCTGCATGAGTATGTCGTGTTACTCTTCTGACTCTTCTTTGGTGCGGCGTGTGGCGTTGCGGAAGGCTTCCGCCATCGCGGTTAGCTCTCCTGCATCGTCTGTTGCGGCCTTGCCTTGACCGGAAGCGTCGTTGTTGCGCTCACGTCTGTCGGGCCGTTGCTTGGGCTGTTGCTGCTCCTGAAGAGCAGGGGTGGCCTCAAGCGACGGTGTGACGCTGACAAGAGACGGAATGACCTCGCCGCCAGTGGTTGCTGTTGTTGCAGCGGTTACTGGCGCGGTATCCACATGTGCCTCTGTCGGCTCCCCTTGCTCGTCGGTGACGCCTTCCACGACTTCTTCGCCCAGTGGGTCGAGTTCGTCGGCCTGGCGCAGGCTAAGACCCAAACGGCGTCGCTCGGCGTCGATACGCAGGATGCGTAGCTGCAACTGAGCGCCTTCGTGCAGGATGGACTTGGGGTCCTGGCCTGGGGTCAGCTCTGAAAGGTGAATAAGCCCTTCAATGCCGTCCTCTATACGGGCAAACGCGCCAAATGGTGCTATCTTAGTTACGACGCCGGTAACGACCTGTCCGGGTGTATAGCGTTGCTCAACGGTTGTCCAGGGATCAACCTCGGCACGTTTGATGGAGAGCGCAATCTTCTTTTTGTCTTTATCGACGCTGAGAACCTGCACCTCGACCTCTTGCCCAACGTGGAGAACCTCGCTGGGATGGTTGACACGGCTCCACGCCAACTGGCTGATGTGAACCAATCCGTCCGCACCGCCGAGATCGACGAATGCGCCAAAGTTCGCAAGGTTGCTGACAATGCCTTTGCGAACCTCGCCGGGTTTGAGTTCGTCGAGCAGCTCTTCGCGGCGGCGCTGCCGCCACTCTTGAACCGCCAAACGCTCGGAGAGGATTAACCGGTTCCGCGCTCGATTGATTTCGATAATTTTAAGCTGAAGTTCTTTATCCTTCATGCCCTGGAGCTTGGCCGCCGTCTCCTGGTTTTCGCCGCCCGAAGCCACCTCTTCGCGCTTTAGATTAAGTATCTGCGAAATCGGCACGAAGCCGCGAATGCCCGCAACATCGACGATCAAGCCGCCTTTGTTGAAGTCGATGACCTTCGCCTTGAGAAGTTCGCCGCTCTTATACTGATCTTCCGCGATACGCCACTGGCGCTCGGTGTTCGCTCTCTTGAGAGAGAGGACGGCATGGCCTTCTTGTGTTTCCGGCTGAATGATGTAGACCAGAACCTTATCGTTGAGATGTAGCTCGGCGAAAGAGCCATAGCCATTGGCTGGCAGCTCTCTTGTCGAGAGAACGCCCTCGGACTTGAGGCCAATATCGACGAGAATCTCATCCTGGTCAATACGCACGAGAACGCCCTCGACCACATCGCCCCGTTTGATATTCATGGGTGCGTTTGTTGATGCCAGCAACGCTTCCATCTCATTCTGGTTTAAGTCTTCGCCTTCTTCAGAAGTGCTGCCATCTTGCCCTTGTGGGTCTTTTTCTTCTAACATCGTCTGTACCCGCCCGCTTTTCAGATTTTCCGCTGGCTCTGTCGAGAGGTCGCCGTGCTGTTGAGTCTGCATGGGTAAAAAACCCCCTTCGATCCACGGTTTTTGCCTCACCTCTGGGTTAGCCCGTTGTTGTCCTTGCTGCATGTCACGTTTCCTCGGTTTCCTCCGTGTTCCTGTGAAGGCGCGAAGTGAAGGCGAGAAGAACCACATATCTGTCGGGACAACGAGGGGTGCGCCACCTGGTGTGGACTTGTCGGAAGAGGTTGCTCAGGCGGTACTCGTTTCGGACGTTTGCTAAAATCTCTTGCCTGTACAAATTGTGTACGAGATGATCTGTGCGACTATTGTTTGCCCTACAGAACGATGATACGAAACGATGCTCGCAAGCATAGAGCCGTGTTAAAGGCACAGTGAACACCTGAATGTAAGCATACCCCCACTCGATGCTCTAATTATACCAAAAACTACCCATAAATGCAAGCCATTACTCGCCGTGTTGCGAATCTCTCCTATGTTTTTCTGCTTGTCAAATTATATCACAGTGTGGCAAGTATCGACCAGATACTCCCCATAATGCTACAATAAAGCCATGCGAAGAGTTTCACCCGCGGAGATTGTTGCTCTGCTACAACAACGTTTATATCCAGCGCAGGGTGCGCCCGCCCTCGTTGACACCATCGAGGGCGATCATCCCGCCGCGCGGAAAGCGGCGGTTTTACTGCCCTTTTTTGAGCAAGAGGGCGAGCTATACCTTGCTTTTATCAGACGTGCCAGTACACTTCGCGCCCATAGCGGCGAGATCGCCTTTGCCGGTGGTGGGATAGACGCCACCGATAGTTCGCCAGTAGCGGCGGCCTTGCGCGAGGCAGAGGAAGAGATCGGACTAGCGATTGAGCATAGCGAGGTGCTGGGGATCCTTTCACCGGTCTTTACCGTCGTGAGTAACTACTTGATTACGCCCGTTGTGGCCTATTTGCCGCAGGGTTTAGGTCGTGTACAGTTGCAGGAGAGCGAGGTGGCGGAGCTTATTCTCGCGCCGCTTCGTGGGTTGGCTGATACCGCGATTGCCCACACAGAAGAGTGGGCGCGTGACGGTATAACGCGCACTGTGTATTTCTATGATTACAAAAACTATCGTATCTGGGGGGCTACCGGACGCATCTTGGCGATGCTGTTGGAGCTTTTACAGGATGTTTGGCGTGAAGATGACACGGAATCCGCTGATATGTAACCCATTAGTCATAGAGGACTTGCGAAAAACGCTGGTACGAGTACAATGAGAGCGGAAGAAAGATTTGTAATGTGTCCCTCTAGTATGTATAACATGCGGTTGGTCTAATGACAACCAAGTGGAGAGAAGCCGTGTCCACACCTGACGAAAAGACTTCCAGGCTCCTGCCGCGCCGCCCACAAATAATCTCGCCTGCTCACTCGATACCTCCTGTGGTGTCCGAGACACCCATTGCTGTGCCGTATTCTGCTGGTCCAGCAACCCCACTCCCCCAGGCAACCCCGTTACCCTCCCCGCGAAACGCGTCCCCCGCGAGACCACAATCAGCCGCAGAACAACCTGAAAATGCGTCATATGAGAACGCCATCGACTTCGCCACCCACTCGTGGGACCTAGCCACCGGCGGGTTGAGAACCCTCACGGCCAAGCGCGAGTTTCCCACGCGGTTAGATAGACGCTCCGCCGAGGCGTCACCTGATGCCTATGAGTCCTCATCTACCCGCAACTATGTGTTCGCCATGATAGTGCTTATCTGTATTATTGTCATGCTTATCGGGGGAGGCGTTGTCTTATTTGTAATGCTACAACCGTAAATACTTTCCCAAACCACCTATAAACGGGTCGCGGGTATGCCGTGTAAGTCTGTCGCGCGCCGAACGCCGTTCGCTATGGCTTGTGCCAGAACTTTTGCCGCCGCCGCGCCAATCATGCTTACCGCATAGGCATTGGTCGCGAGGTCGGTGGTTTGTGGCTTGGCTGTGCCAAGCGAGAGGGCGAACACGGTGTCGCCATCGAAGAAGGTGTGTGCAGGCCGAATGGTCTGTGCCAAACCGTTGTGCGCCATTTGCGCGACCTTGTTGACCTCCTCTTTTGAGAGCGATGCGTCGGTGGCGACGACTGCGATTGTCGTGTTGCCGAACAGAGTGGCCGCGTCGGGACCTGCTGGTGGGAGAACATCACGGCCACCCGCGATGACGTGTTGTGTCTGCGGATCGAGAATGTTGCCAAAGGCGTTGACAATAACCAGGGCCGCAACGAGTGTGCCATCGACCAGGGTTGTACTCGCGGAACCCAGCCCCCCTTTCATGGCAAAGGCGGGGCCGAGCAGTTTGCCAACCGTTGCTCCGGTTCCCGCGCCAACGTTGCCCTGCGCCGTTGCCTCCGCGCTTGCGCCCTCACAGGCGCGATAGCCGGAAGTGGCGTTGGGCCGAATCGTGGCGGAGCCAAAGCTGAGATCAAAGATGGCGGCTGCTGGCACAATCGGAACCTTCGCGACGCCGACATCGTACCCTCTATCATGTTCTTCGAGGTAGCGCATCACGCCCGTCGCGGCATCCAGACCAAAGGCACTACCCCCCGTGAGGAGAATAGCGTGTACCTGGTTGACAAGGTGCATGGGGCGCAGCAGGTCGGTCTCGCGGGTCGCCGGTGCGCCGCCACGCACATCGACGCCACCCACCGCCGCCATGTCACAGAGAATGACGGTACAGCCCGTACCTGCCTCCAGGTTGGTGTCGTGTCCAACGCGGATACCTGGGATGTCGGTGATATCGTTGTGCATGATGGTTGTCGCTTTCTCCGATGCCTCCCTGCACCCTCTACATGGAGGCATTAACAAACGTGGTGCTGAGAACCAGCGAACGATTGAGCGCGCTCAGGATCGCCTTGACCGAGGCCAGCGTGATGTTGGTATCAATGGCTGCGCCAAAGAAGGTTGCGTCCTCGGCTGTTTGGATTTGGATGTATGCCACCGCCTGGGCGTTCGCGCCTTGCCCCAACGCGTGTTCTGCGTAGGAGAGGACGCTAAAGCGGGCCATGTCACCGCGTTGTAGGGCGAGTACAAGCGCGTCGATTGGCCCGTTGCCTGTTCCGTGCAGTTCATAAGAGACGCCGTGTTTGGCGATTTGGGCGACACATTCAACCGTGCGTGAGCCGTTGCGGTCTACCGTTGTCTCTGTGCGGAGCGTTTCAAGTGTAAACGGCGTGGTGCGTTGCAAGTACTCTTGCTCGAATGCCTGAAACAGTTGTGTACTTGAGAGTTCTGTACCGGAAGTGTCGGCGAGCGTTTTGATGACGCGCCCAAATTCTACATGCATCGCTTTGGGCATATGGAAGCCAAATTCCGACTCCATGATGTAGGCGACGCCGCCCTTGCCGGATTGCGAGTTGATGCGAATGATCGCCTCATAGGAACGCCCAATGTCTTTGGGATCAATCGGGAGATAGGGAACCTCCCAGAGTGCGCCGCGTGTGGTATCTTGCGCGGTCATGCCCTTGTTGATGGCGTCCTGGTGCGAACCCGAAAAGGCGGTGAAGACAAGCTCGCCCGCGTACGGTTGGCGCACGGGAACGGTCATCCGTGTACACTTTTCATAGACGGTCTGAATCGCTTCAAGGTTGCTGAAATCCAGGTGCGGGTCGATGCCCTGCATATACATGTTGAGTGCCACCGTCACGATATCGACGTTGCCGGTACGCTCACCATTGCCAAAGAGTGTCCCCTCCACCCGTTCCGCGCCCGCGAGCAGGCCCAGTTCTGTTGCCGCCACACCCGTCCCGCGATCATTGTGTGTGTGCAGACTAATAATCGCGCTCTCCCGATGCTTCATGTGGCGACAGAACCACTCGATCTGGTCGGCATGAATATTTGGGGTTGCGATCTCGACGGTTTCGGGCAAGTTGAGAATAATCTTCTTGTGCGGCGTCGGCTGCCATAGCTCCACAACCGCTTCGCAAATCTCAAGCGCGAACTCGACCTCGGTTAGCGCGAAGCTTTCGGGCGAGTACTGAAAGGTGATATCCGTGCCTACGAGCGTCGGGAGCAGCTCTATGATGCGCTGTGTGCTGCGCGTTGCGATGGCGATAATTTCCGGCTTTTCCAGTCCAAACACGATGCGGCGTTGCAAGGGTGAGGTCGAGTTGTAGAGATGAATGATGGCTTTTTTCGCGCCGTGAATCGACTCGAAGGTGCGATCAATGAGTTCTTCCCGCGCCTGTACAAGGACTTGAATCGTCACGTCATCGGGGATACGGTTCTCTTCAATAAGTTGCCGAATAAACGTAAATTCGGTATCCGAGGCTGATGGGAAGCCAACTTCGATCTCTTTGAAGCCAACTGTGACCAGCAACTGAAACATTTCCAGCTTCTCCTCTACGCTCATTGGCGCGGGGAGGGCCTGGTTGCCATCGCGCAAATCGACGCTACACCATGTTGGCGCGTGTGTGATTGTGTGTGAGGGCCATTGTCTGTCAGGTAGATTGATCGAGGGAAATGGCTGATATTTTGTAATATTTCCCGTTTGCATCCCTTTCTGG
>Ga0123336_10004349_pt1 | contig 11566 bp, 15 predicted proteins | sample SSSSmetaG_FD_96466 | JGI IMG/M metagenome (GOLD analysis project Ga0123336, IMG submission 96466) | Glacier valley bacterial and archeal communities from Borup Fiord, Nunavut, Canada, to study Microbial Dark Matter (Phase II) - ​SSSS metaG | ecosystem: Environmental > Aquatic > Freshwater > Ice... | reverse complement strand
GCGCTTCCGCGTCCCAAGTCTGCCCCCGCGGCTGATCTGGAGGCATCTGCCGAGAAGATCGACGCGATGCAGTCGCTCGCCGGTGTTCCCGCTGGGACTGTCGACGGGCACAACCGCGCCCACGCGACGCCTGGGGCTGTTCCGATCGTGAACGTTCCGAGTCATCCGGCGCGAGGATCGAGGAAGGGCCTTGCCATCGTCGTTGGTGGCGTCGTCGCGCTTGCTACCACAGTGGCGTTGACGCTCGCGCTTACGAGGCGTGGCCCGGATGCCGTCGTCGACAAACCAAAGACCGACGTGGCTAATGCGACAGTGGACAGTCCGAAGGCACCAGCAACAGGAGACGCGGCGCGGGGCGTGATTCGCGTGTCGACGACTCCTGCAGGCGCGCGCGCTGTCACGGCCGATGGGCGCGAACTCGGGCGGACTCCTGTCGACGTTGTCGGTGCGCCAGGGGAGGACATCGACGTGAAGCTGACGCTCGACGGATATGCTTCGAAGGTTCAGACCATCCACGTGAAGCAAGGCCGCGCGGACATCGCCCTCGCTCTCGAGGCTACGAGCACGAGCGCTTCCAATCCGCGAGACAGCAAGAAGGCGCCAGCGGCGTCAACGCACCTGGCACCTGGCGCTTCGGCAAAGATCCGGAAGGTCGGTGCGAGCAATCGATCCAGCCGCCATGCGACCAACAACGAGGATCTTCCGTCTGATCCCTTGGGTGAAAAATGACTTTGCGCTCCAGACTTACACCACTTCTGGTATTCGCGATGGTCGCGAAGGTCTCGGCCCAGCCATCGCCACCACCAGAGGCGCGGCAACACTCGGATGCCTGCATCAAGGCATACGACCTCGCCGAGTACCAAAGGGCAATCAACGAATGCAAGGCGGCCTACGAACTGTATCCCGCGCCGCTCCTGCTGTACTCGATCGCTCAGGCAAACCGGAAGCTGGGCCAGGCAGCCACCGCGCTTGAGTTCTATAAGAAGTACATCGCCAAATCCCCAACTGGAAGCCAACGTGCGCAGGCCGAAAATCAGATCGAGCTTTTGAAGCCAATCGTCGAGGCAGCCGAGCGCAGTCGCACAGCTCCTCCCGACGGTGCGGGGGCAGATCAGACCGAGCACAGTGGGTCGCGTCGTCCCGGTCCAGTGGCCGCTGCCCCCTCTCTCACGGTCTCGCAGTCACAGGTTGCCAACGCGCCGCCAATTGCCGGTGAGGTTTCTTCCACAGGCAGTCGACCCAAGAGCCGGAGATGGATATGGGGTGTAGTCGTGGGTAGCGTTGTGGTTGCGGGGCTCGGAATTGGCTTGGGTGTTGGCCTTGCTCCTCGCTCAGTGTCGTACCCTTCGGCTACGACGACGGCCGGTTCGGTGCAGTGGTGACCCGACTCCTATCTCTTGCGCTCGTATTCGCCGCTGGCGCATGCACGGACCAAGGTTCGCTCGTGTTTGTGGAGGCCACGCAAAGGGGCCTCGCTGAGCCTGTCACGAGCTTGAAGGTGCCAGTACGCATCGGACAGACGACACGGGAGTTCGCCATCCCTCTGGCATCTCCTTCAAGCACGACCATATCGTTCGCCATCCGGCTTCCGCCTTCACTGGAAGGCGATATCAACGTTCACGTGGACGCATATTCTGCGAACCAGATCCTTTTGGGATCTGGCGGTGCCTCGGGCTCGATCCGGCGTGGAGCGCGGACGGACCTCACCGTCGCACTAGTGGGTAGTTCACCAACAGATATGGCTCAAGATTTGTACGGGGTGGACTTGACCACAGTCGACGCAGACGACATGAAGAGCGTTCAGACATGGAAGGATCGATCCCCCATGGCTGCGAAGGGGCTCACCGTATTTTCTGTCTGGGGCGCCGGAGGCGACGACGTCTTCGCAGTTGGTACTGGCGGTCTGGCGATGCACACCTCCGATCACGGCGTGACATGGTCAGCGGTCGCGACCTCGGGAATCAACGATCTGTACTCGGTGTGGGGATTTGCCGGGTCCGATGTCTACGCGGTAGGCGACAGCAGTATTTTTCACAGTACAGACCACGGTGTCAGTTGGAAGGCGGCACCAAGTGGCAGTTCCTTCGCCACGACGCAGTTTCGCGCGGTCGCTGGCGCTGGAACTGTTGCGGTCGCAACAGCACTAACTGGAGATGTCGCCAAGTGGAACGGATCTCAATGGGCGTTCGTGAGCCCCAAACCGGCCAGCTTCGATCTCAACGGTGCCTTTGCTGTTGGCTGCGGCGCCTCGAAGACGTGTTTCTATGTCGTCGGCAGCTCTGGAATGGATATTTCCAGCACAGATGGCGCCGGAGCGAGTTGGGCCGGCGGCTCAGTATCGGGACCTACATCCCACGCCAACGCCGTGGGTGGAACAAGCGCAAGCAATTGGTTCGCTGTCGGAGATTTCGGAATCCTACACACGAGCAATGGTGGCAGTACGTTCAATCCGCCGACAACAGTTCCCGCAAGCGTTGCGAGTGGGAAGATGAGGGGCGTCTGGGTCGCTGGTTCTGAGGTCTATGTTGTTGGAGACAGCGGCGCCTTTGTTCATTCCGTAGATGGCGGCGGAACCTTTGCCAACGTCGCAATTCCGGCCTCAGCGAGTACCACGGATTTTAGGGGTATTGGGGGTGCGTCCACGACGGACATCTACGCCGTTGGCAGCGACGGCATGGTCCTTCATCTGGAGTAGGCAGTCCGCACGATGATAGACTGAGAGACCAATTGAAGTAGAAGGGCGGGACCGCAGGCGATGCAAATCCAACAATCGTACGCGCTCAACAAGTCCCGCCGGAGCGCTGCCAAAGGGGTTGCCAATATCGGGCTCGCCGCAATCCTGGTTAGTGGCTGTGGTGGAGTCGAAGTCGGCGAATTCTCGGAAGCGAGTACGCAGCAGTGTCCTACTTCGACCGTCGAAGGTGTCGACGTCTACGCCGGCAATGGAACTATCAATTGGAGCCAAGTAAAGACCTCGGGCCGAGTCTTCGCGTTCATGAAGGCCACCCAAGGTAACTACAACAAGCAGTCCACATTCAACTCGAATTGGGCCAACACTAAGGTCACCGGACTCGCTCGCAGTCCATACCACTTCTTTGATGCCACCGTCGATGGGGTGGCACAGGCGCACTGGTTCTTGGACGAGATCGCTCAGGCGGGAGGGATCGGCCCAGGCGATCTGCCGCCGATGCTCGACATCGAGTGCCCAACGAGCAATGTGCAGGCATCTGCGAGCGCGACGTGCTTGGGCTCCGCGTCCGGTTGGGCGCCCTCAGGTACGATCAGCCAGCGAGCGTTCGATTTCCTCGACACGGTCGAAGCAGCAACCGGGATGAGACCCCTCATCTACAGCTACCCGTCGTGGTTTGCCTCGGTCGGATTCACTGATCCGAAGCTAGCCACGTACCCCCTCTTCATCGCCAGCTACAGCTCCAACACATGCGCCACCGTGCCGGCGCCATGGACCAAGGCAGTGTTTTGGCAGTACTCGGCGACGACGAAGGTTCCCGGAATTGGTGGCGGAAGCGCCAACGTCGACGTGGACCGCTTCATCGGAACGGGCGCCGAGCTTGCTGCCTATGCGGCTGGGGATATGGCCGGTGATGGGGGGACCGACGGTGGCGGATCCGTAGCTCCTGTCGACTTTGCGGCACCTGTTGATCTGGCGGCGGACGCTGGAACTGGCACTGCGTCCGGCCATCCGGGAACTGGTTGCGGTTGCCAACTCGGCGGGAAATCTGACAGACCAAGGGGACCTTGGTTGATTTCGATCCTTGCGCTACTGGCGATGTGTTGGGTCGGTCAAAGACAGAACGGTAACCGGACACCCCGATAATCTGCAGCAGTCGCGGCTTACACCGCAGACCGTGGCATACGCTTGATGAGCCCCCAGAAAAGCAGTCCGTTCCAGACGGTTCCCGTCGCCTCCTTGGCGACGGCAGAGAGCGAGCTGAAGTTCTGTCCTCGAAATCGAAAGCCGTCGTCAAGAACCGTCACCTTGAGCGTCTTGCCATCATGCTCGCGCTCGAGAACGGTGCCCACCGCCGGCAAGCGTGGGTCTCGCCTGGGACGCTTGGAAGCTGGACGCGGGGGCTGCTTCTTCGTGGCTGGATCCGCCGGTGGCACACCGGCCTGCAAGGCCTGCAAAATGCGCCTCACGAGGTAGGGCCGGTTGGTGGACTTGGTGGCGGAGCCGACGGCTTCCCGATACTTCGCCAGTAGCGCTGGGCCCTTCAGCTTCAATAGCTTTCTCTCTTCCTGATCAAGATTCATTGCATGCTCCTTCCTTCGTGGTGGTCGGGGTGGTGGCCAGCCGTCGAGCTATCAAGCGAGCTGCGCGGCGATCTGGTTGAGCTCGTCGAGGTGCTGCTGAATGGTGTCGCGCACCTTCGCCCGGGCCTCATCGGCTTCACCGATCTTGACGGAGCTGGCGGCGCGCTCCCGGTAGCGGTCCCATGCCTTACCAAGCCAATCGACCGGATCTTTGGCGGCCGCGGCGCGAGCGGAAGGCTTCTTGAGCTTCCAGAACGCGAACCCGTCTTGCGTCGTGCCGCCGAGGTTGAGGTCCTTCGCTGCCGCCATTGCCGCCGCGGAGAGCGACTTGTAGGCGGTGCCGTTGTACTCGATGCCGGCGTCCATCACCGTGCACCGCGCCCGTTCCGCGCCGTGGCGGTCCTGCTTGATGATGACGGTGCCAACGGGGGGCAGCCGCGGATCGCGCGGGCGCGGCGTGGCGGGCGGTTTCTGGCCGTCTGGCGCAGGCGAGGCCAGGGAGGCATTCGCCTCGCCCGTGTCCTCATCGTCGTCCTGACCGTCCTCGTCGTCCTCGTCGTCCTCGGCCTGACCCTCGCCTTCGGCCTCCTCGCCTTCGCCTTCGTCGGCCGGCTCGACGTAGCCAGGCTCAGGCAGGGCGTTGTCCCAGCTCGCTGCGTTGGTCGCCGCGGTCGGGTTGTTGGCCAGCGCCTCATCTAGCGAGGTAGCCTTCGCGGTCGCGCGCACCTTCGCTGCTGCCGCGTATCCGGTCGCCTTGATCCGCTCCACGCGGGTGCTGGCCGTGTTGGCTACGCGGGTCCAGGCCTCGGCTGCTTCGGCCCACCGCCCCGCTTCCTGGTGGCCAACGGCCTCCGCGCGCGCGTCGTCGACGAGGTTCGACGGCGCTGCTTTTGCCTGCTGCGCCGAGGCCGTCTTGGTGGTGGCCTTCTTGGTGGTGACCTTCTTCTCGGGCTGCTTGGTGGTCTTCTTGCTGCTCTTCTTGGCGCTCATGATCGTGTCCTCTAGGTGGGTGGTCTCGACGGGGGACAGAGCAAGTCCCGGTCCATCTGCTCTGGGCGCAAGCCAGGCCGAGATCACGAAGCAGGAAATTGGGAGTGACCCAAAACACCCCTGTCCCAATCCAGCGAAAACCGGCCGATTTCCCGATTCGCACAAGATGTCGCGAGGTCACATGTTCTCGTCGCAGAGGGGTGAATCACCCCTGCGAAGTGGCATTCTGGGTCAATGGGCTCTGAGCCCCGTATTGCCCCACTGAGGGACGTAGCCCTCTGGTTTATGGCCATTTAGCGCCGCGTAATCAGGGCTGATTTTAGGGCGAGGCGAAACGCCACTTCGGCTGGGGTGGAATGGGCTGCTACGCTGGAGTTCTCGACGGCACGGCGCCCAGATCGAGCAGGACCAGACGTTGCACAACGTCAAATCAAGAAAGGACGCCAATGAAGGCATACGGAACGAAGCGAAAAGACCGCGGCTGCTGCCCAGGCCACGACAAGTATCCGGGCGATCGGTACAACGCGAAACCGTCCGCGGCCAAAGTCCGCCGCCGTCCGGACCGGCCGCGGAAGGGGCGCGCTCGACAGGAAGGGCGACGCGAGTGCGACCTCAAAACTCCCCAAGGAGACGGACCATGAAACCCTACAGTTACGACGGCGCCCGCTACTCGAACATGAGCGCGATCTTCAAGTGGGCCGAGTCAAGCCAGCGTGGCCCGCGCCGTCGCCCGACGCGGCGCGCTTCTGCTGCGGCGAGCGCCCGGCGGGTCACCAACAAACGTGCGCGCAACGCCGCCAAGCGGGCCTGCGCAGCGAACGAGGTCCCATGAAGGTCAAAGACCTGATTCGAATCCTCAAGAATGAGAACCCAGAATCGCAGGTGCTCCTCTTGTCCCAAAACGGGAATCCATTTGAGGGCGAGCTTTCTGGCGTGATCACGCGCGGCGAGACTGCCAGCCAGGGCGAGTACGACGAGGAACCGGACCTTGGCGACGATGAGGACGTCGCCGAAGCAGATGTCTTCCCCGTCGACGGCGAAATGCTGCGCCCCGGCATCATGTTGAACTTCGATGCAGTGCTGAGGGACTAACCATGGGACCCATCAAGACCGAGGAAGCAATCTTCGCTGTGGACCGAGCGCTCGCGCGCGGCAACGCGGTCGCCGACATGCTGGTCGAGTTGGCTTGGAGGCTGCGCGCCTTTTTGCCGATTGGCCCCGCCGCCGATCTGACCAGGCCCATCGACGAGCTAGCCCGCGCGACGCGGGTACTGTTGGCTACGTCTGTCGATGGCATTCGCGACCAGATCATGGAGTGTGGCCTGCCCTCCGACGATGTCGCCTGCACGGAGTGCGGCTCGCTCGACTTCTCGAAGACCGACTGCGGTGCTTGTGCCGCGGTGCGCAGCGACGGGTTGCAGCTCGCTCGACGCCTGAGCGGCTGGACGTGCGGCTGACCGACCACCCGAGGCAGGCGGTCGGATTCACGTTCGCCTGTTCCGCAACGTGTGCGGCGCGGCCGCAGGCGCTCACGCAATCAAGGAGACGATATGAACCACGTTCCGTTTCACCTGACCCGCATGGGCGCCCGGTTCTACGAGCACACCGGCCCCGCGCTGGCGCGAGAGCTTGAGCGCCTCAACAACAACCTCGAAAAGCTGCTCGGCCCGGTCGCGACGCCCACCCCGGTCGACCACTCTGCCAGGACGGGTAAGGCAGAGGAGGGCACGTGATGACTGCCGACCCCATGTACAAGAATGAATCGCTGGTGGTGGTGTTCGAAACGACGGTGGCGGGCGCTTGGCTCGAAATGTGCCGCAGCCCAGAGCTCTTTGCGCGCACGTGCTGCGGCTACTGGGCGCGGGGCGTCGAGTACGACGACGGCATGGGTTGGTTGATCTGGGAGTCGCCCGACAAGTGCAGACTCCGATGCGAGCCTGATCGAGACGTAGCCCTCGTCGCCTGGAGGTCCAACGCGCCGCTGCCGCCAGAGTGGTTCCGCCTCGACGTCGCGATGGCCGAGAACGCGTGGGTTGCGGGCGTTCGTCGATGGGGCGAAGGCTGGTTTCTGAACGGCGACCACGGTCGCTGTGACGTCGCTGTCCAGGAGGCACTCTTCGGCGAGGTTCGGTACGGCTGACGTTGCGACGGTGCGGCGGAGTCACTTACCCCAACGAACGGCCACGTCCGTTGGTTGAAGGCGAATTCCGATTTTTTCAGACTTGGTAAAGAAGAGGGACTTGTCGAACACGCGCCCTGCCTTGTCGAAGGCACGGCAAAATACGCGATCGAGTTGGGTCTTCATGGAGTCCACGCGACCGTAACAATCGTATTCTCTCTCCGCGGAACAATCGAGGGCCTCGACCACCTCCATGTACGGACGAGGAATGCCGGGTGTCTTGAGGACGGTGCGAAGGAGGATGTGTGTGTACGGGGTGAGCTCGACCTCCACACCGTCGAGCACGCACGCCATGCCTCCGTTCCAATGCAATCGTTGCACGGGCACCGACGCGGGCCGAGGCCACTGCCGCATCAGCGCGCACACGTGGCTGTACGCGGTCCGCGCGTCGGAGGCGCGGTCCATCGCGTCCTCTGAGAGGGTCTGGGACTCTAGGATGCCCGATACCCGAAACAAGCCCACGCCAATCAGCGGCAAAAAGAGCGCCACCGGCCAGCCATTGATCTGATCGGGAACGCGCACGGATTCGCTGTAAACGGAGAAGACGCTCCAGTCGGTCGCCATCATGACTTTTGCAGCTTTGCCAACCGAGGCAGCACCGACCGACGGAAGTGTCTCGCCACGTCATCCGGCAGTCCGAGCCGTGGTAGCGACTGCTCAAAATGGCTGGCGAGCCAAAAGAGATTCTGGTCGAAGCCACTTTGCCTGTCGCGATTGCGCTCGCCAAGGCAGCGCTCGACCACGGCACGGCTCAATCCAAGCGACTCACACTCCTGGGTGACAAGGTCCGTGGCACGAGGGGCGGTCTGCATTTCTTCCCAGAGGTGCCGCAGCCGGACGTAGAGCTCGATCAACTCCTGCGGGATCCGTCCCTTTCCGAAAACGTCCTTCATGAAGGACAGGATGGCGAGTTGGTGCTCTTCCTTCTCCGTCAGCGTTCGATGAGACCGGTCGTCAGTGACCGCTGGGCGGTGGTGGCGATCAAGCAGTCTGGTTGGTTCGGTCGAGAGCTGGGTCCTGACCGCGGCCGATGGCAGATCGGTGGTCTGCGCGAACAACGACGTAGGGCGGACGTGAAGCCCCAAGAGCGCCTCGCACATCTCGTCGGCCGAAGGGCGGTTGTTCGGATCGGCAGCGAGGCACGCAACCAGCTTGGTGCGCAGAAAGCCTGGAAGTCCGGGTATACCCCTGAGCAATGTGCCCGGATCTACCGTCGCGATGCGCTCGCAGATGGAGTTCGGGTCGCCGCCAAAGGGCGCCGTACTGGTCAGCATCACGTGCGCGAGGACGCCGAAGGCAAACATGTCGGTCTGTTCGGAGTAACGAGGCTCCGTCTCGGAAGCGGGACGGCGCGGATTGACGGGTTGGATTTCGGGAGCGAGGTAGGGCGCTTGGCCCACCACGCCTGGGATGGTGGAGGCGTAAAGTTCCTTGAGGCCGAGTACCTTGCAATCGCCCCAGTCTATGACGACGGCGTGTGGTGTCGGATCGAGGCGCACCAAGATCTGGGTCGTCGACAGGTCACGATGGAAGATCTGCGCACCGTGCATGTGCCCAAGCGCAGAAGCGATCTGACCGAGCAGCGTCAGGGTGACGGCGAGGGGCAGAGGCCCATGCTTGGCCAACAGGCGCCGCAGTTCGGTGCCTTCGATGTACTGAAGGACGATGATCGTCTCGTCCTCGGTGTCAAAAGTGCTGAGCACCGCCTGCACATGCGGATGCTCCTTGACCCGCTCTTGTGCTTTCAAAGGTCGCCGCTGGCGATAGCGGTGCTCGGTGTCCCCCGCCACCGACTTCATCGCAACCAGACGCCCTGTGAGGGGTCACGACCCAATCGGACGATGCCTGTCTTGCCCTGCCCCAACACCCGCTCCCCCTCGAAAACATACCGATCCAGAGATGCCGTTCGCTGAGGTCGCATAGCCAATCCTAACTGGGTGTACACAGTTATCGGCGGATGTAGCCTAAAGTTGCTTCTCTTCGCTTTTGGTCCGTGGTCGCCAGGTCTGTCAGACCAAAAGGCAGACCAACAGGTCGGCAGGTTTGTTGGGTGGGCTCGGTGGTTGGAGCGCGCTCGGTCGGCGGTAGGTCTGGGCGCATGCGAGCAGAAGGACGCCGCAACCTCAAGAGCGCCTACAAGGCTGCGTCCGCCCCTGCCGGCGTACTCAGAGAGCTCGTCGCCGAGGGCAGGGTGATGCGGGCGACGCTTATGCGCGCTGCGCGCTTCGCCGGGACACCCTACAGCATCGTTCTCACGGGCGAGTCGGGCACCGGCAAGGAGCTCGTCGCTCGACAGATTCACGCTTGGAGCGGCCGCCGCAACCGGCCGTTTGTCACCGTCAACTGCGGGGCGATCCCGAGCACGCTCTTCGAGGCCACGCTCTTCGGAACCCGTCGCGGCGCGTTCACAGTCGCTGTCGACAGCAAGGGCCGCCTCGAAGAGGCCCATGGTGGGACGCTTTTTCTCGACGAGGTGGGCGAGCTCAAGCCCGAGGACCAACCGAAGCTCCTTCGGTTTCTCCAGGAAGGAGAGGTGCAGCGGCTTGGCAGCGGTCACAAAAGCTGTGTCGACGTTCGCGTCCTCGCGGCGACCCATCGGACGCTCACGCCGTGCGGAGTCCTGCGAGAAGATCTTTACTACCGTCTCGCCCAATTGACGCTCGAGCTGCCTGCGCTGCGCGACCGAGGCGCTGATTGGGAGACGATCGCGAAGCGCTTTCTGCTCGGAGAAGCCGCCATTGTGGGACGCAAGCGGATTGCACCGTGTGCCCACGCGTTGCTTCGCCGCTATGGCTGGCCAGGCAATGTCCGAGAGCTCTTCAATGTTCTTCGCCAGGCGGCGCTCGAGACCGACGATACAGACGTTCTCGCGACACATCTGCCCGCTCGACTTCGCCTCGCGGCCGACAGCGTCGACGCAACGGTCGACCCCGAGGAGATGGTCAACACCCTGCTGAAGCAACAGGGGAGCTTTCGGAGCATCGATCTGGCCGACGGGTTGCAGATTCGTCCGGGCGCTGCGTTGGAGCTGCTCGCCGTCGGGCCAAAGGTCTCATCGAGCGGCGAGGCAAGTCCCGATCGACGCATTACGTGCGCCGAGAAACGTCATCCTGATTCCGTGCGAGTCGAGAGCTGGTTGCGCGTGGTGCTTGTCACCCACCGGGGACCTGCTCGTATTCGCCACATCAGGACGGGAGCCCAGCCACTCCGGACTCGCCAGTGGGCGATGTAGCCGGCCGTCCGCACCTCGGTCGCCACCGCTTGGGGAGGCACCGCCGACGTCAACGGGTGAGACCGGCCCGAGGTGCTAGTGCCGGACTTTGAGGGCAAGCGCGACCGTTTTGCACAAGAGGCGAGTCTCGACGGGCTTTGTCAGATAGCGCGTGACATGGTTCTCGATGGAGGAGGTGGTTGCGTGATCGGCGAGGTTACCTGTTAGCAAGATGAACGGAAGATTGGGACGCTGCTCCCGGATGGAGCGCAGCAGCGCCAGACCATCCATTTCCGGCATCTGGAGATCACTCAGCACCAGATCGAATTCGGTGTGCGCCATCAGAGCCAGCGCAGCCGCGCCACTTGGGACTGTCTCCACCTGGTGGCCGTCAGCCTCGAGAATGCGTTTGAACACGCGCAATAAGGCGGGCTCATCGTCGGCGACGAGAATGAGCGACTGCCGCAAGACCGCAACCATTTGCTCTACGGTACCACGGACAAACGGCAGGCTCCGCGCGTGAAGCGGTGATGGTGAGCGCAGTACGCCCGGCTCGCACGGCGGGAGGCGAAAGGCGCGAAGGGAACCACATACCCAGCGATCGAGCGACGTCTTCGACCGCGCTCGTTTTGTCGCTGTGCGACTGAGAACGTATTCGGGACCAAGCGGCGATTACCCTGCTTGCGCGTGAAGAGGCGAGGTGCGAGCTGCACGATGGGCCGGTCAGAAGGGGAGGGGCCCTTGGTCTTCCGGAAGAGGCTCAGGGGCTGGTCGAGGGCACCGACGATGCCTTGCGTCTCCAGGCGCTCCAAGTACGCCGTAAGGAGCGCCGTCTTGCCCATGCCGGGGGCGCCGCGCACCAAGATCCAGCTCGTGCCGAGGTTGAGCTGGTGGTCGATCTCGGCGATGACGTC
>Ga0123336_10004347_pt1 | contig 11566 bp, 8 predicted proteins | sample SSSSmetaG_FD_96466 | JGI IMG/M metagenome (GOLD analysis project Ga0123336, IMG submission 96466) | Glacier valley bacterial and archeal communities from Borup Fiord, Nunavut, Canada, to study Microbial Dark Matter (Phase II) - ​SSSS metaG | ecosystem: Environmental > Aquatic > Freshwater > Ice... | reverse complement strand
TTTAAAACATTATTTCAGCTATAACTTTTATTAAGCCTAAATCCTAGTAACGAGACCGCCAGGAAAAAGGTCATAAGTGCACCTATAACCATGCCATATTGGTAAAGTACCTGATAATTACCTTGGAGTGCACCATCTGCTGCTAAGATAAACCATCTTTGGGGCAAAAGCATGGCTACATTTTTCATCCATGTTGGGACCCCTTCGAATGGAAAATAAAGGCCAGAAAGCATATTTGTTATTATAATAAATGCAAACCCTACATAATTCGCAGTGGCTATATTATCAATAAAACTTACACAACAAATACTTATACAAGTAAATACTAATCCAAGCCCAAATATCAGAAGTCCCATAATCCATATACTCATACCTAAATCAACTTGAAATATGATGTTGATCCCAATCATGATAAGCCCTGTTTGAATGATTAGAGCTCCGAGTGCAAGGGCTAATTTTACTAAAACATAGCTTAGCATACTTACAGACGTAAGTTGTATTCTTTTTAGTACACGATTATGTTTTTCTTTTATAAAAAGACCTACAATAAAATTATTACTAAATATGAGGGTCATCGTTAGGGCTGCAACAAACATGCCGAGTGAAAAAGAATAGCTTTTTTCATTGTGAGGTATTACTTTCCCTTCTTGATCTACTATTACCGTGTGACTCTTTGTTTCATTCTTTGCTGCTTGCTCCAGTAAAGAATGAAACGCCTTATCATTCCCTTCTGTTATTTTTGAAAACATTGAAAATTTACTGAGGGACATATTGAGATGCGCCTCTAATAACTTTGCTCTCTCATCTGTTCCTGTATCAAATAAAAGTATGGTTTCTTTTACAGCTCCTTGTAAAATCTTTTCTTCAAAATCACTTGGAATATATACAAAGCTAGTTATAGAAGATTTATTAGCTGTTTTTATAAAAAAATCTTTTACTGCCCCTATGCTAATCCCTTTTTCTTCGGAGACATCCACTATCATAGAATTATCTTTTTGCAAACTATTAATAAGTTCCTTGGATAAAACTGTCTTTGACTCATCTACTACTAAGATATTCATTTTAAACTCACGTGCTGGATCTTGCCCCTCTGATACACTTGTCATATTGAGTATAAACGTACTTAATAATGGAATCAGTATAATTAAGAAGAGTGTTTGTTTATTTCTAAGCACTAATTTGTAGTTGGCCTTTAGCATCACCCAAAATATATTCATTATACTTCCCTCCTTGTGTACATATAGAAAAGGCCTATAGCAACTGATGAAATAGTTATCACAAGTAGCATCACTAAGGTTGTTCCTAGGTAGTCACTGTGGCCTTTCGTTGAAAGCTCTACCAACGTACGATTAAGATAATAAAGAGGTGAGCGGCGCACTATGTCTTCACTTAAAAAATTATACATATAACTTTGAAAGCTCCCACCCATAAATCCAAATACAAAGGCCCCGATATACATAAACATATTAATAATGACGCTATTTTTAATAACAATGATAAGCATCGTTCCAAGCGCACTGATTGCTATAACTTCAAAGAGTAGTATGCCCCCCGATAAAAAGAGATGTTCTCCCCAATTCACCTTGAGCAGTAATGTTGATACCCCTATTGCTATACCTACTTGCATGCATGTAGCTAGAATATTAGGAATGAATTTTCCCATAAACAAGATAACTGGCTTTACGTTTGTAAGTCTTATTCTATTAGAAATCTTATTTTTTCGTTCTTCACTGGTCAGTGCTACAACCGATGAAACCCCAAACCATATAATAAAAACAATTTCAATAATACCATAGTAATCTTCAGACGTTGGTACTGGATCTACATCTATACGCTGTTTTTTTACAAAGTTTATTTGCTCGTTGCTAGCCAACGACTTCATCTGGCCTTTTATTTCTTTTTCAGGTATCACTTGGTTTTTCACGGCATAATCTATCATCGTTTTAAGACCATCATATAAATACATACTGCCCTTAAAGCTACTTTCAAAAACCATTCCATTAATATGAATACCTTCTTTATTGTAAAGGGTATATTGATCATCACTTAGCGTAAGGTAACTTACTAGTTCTCCCTCTGCAACTGCCTTAAGTCCCTCTTTTTGACTGATAGGTTTTAGCATGATTCCATTTTCTTTAAATTGTTCTTTAAGGGCCGGAAAATAGTTTGTGATATCACTGCCCTCTTCAATATTATAACCAACTGAAAAATCTTCTAATGCAACTGTTTTCCCGAGCGTTGAAGAAAATGCACTTGATAAAATAAGAATTAAGATAACGGGGAATATACACATAAATAAAAATGATATTTTATCTCTTAATATGAGCTTCACATTATTTTTTACTAAGGTAAGCAGCATGTTATAGGACCTCCTCACCATAATCTCTTAGTTTTTTACCTGTAAGCTTTAAGAATACTTCTTCTAAAGACATATTTGTTCCCTTTGCATTTACTAGTGTTACGAGTTCTTCTTTGGTCCCAAGTGCTATAATCTTTCCTTTATCCATGATTGCAATTCTATCGCAAAGGGCTTCAACTTCTTCCATGTAATGACTTGTGTAGATAACAGTTGTTCCCGCTTTATTCATTGTTTTAATCTTTTCTAAAATAAAATGACGTGATTGCGGATCAATAGCTACTGTTGGCTCATCAAAAATCATAAGTTCTGGATGATGTGCAATGGCACAAGCAATATTAAGTCTTCTCTTCATCCCGCCTGAAAAAGTCTTAGCAAAACCATTTCTGCTTTCTGTAAGTCCCACAAAATCTAATGCCTCATCTATGGCCTCTTTAAGTGCCTTACCTCTTACACCGTATAAGCCTGCAAAAAACTCAATATTTTCCCATGCTTTTAGGTTGCCATGAAAAGCAATTTCCTGTGGAACAAGCCCTAGCTTTTGTTTGATTTTTGACATTTCCTTTTTGTTATCATAGCCAAATATGCTAATATCTCCTGCTGTTGGCTTTGTCATAGAACAAATCATATTAATGGTTGTACTTTTACCTGCCCCATTAGGTCCTAAAAGTCCAAATATTTCCCCGGTCTTTACTACCAGCGAAATGTTATCAACAACTGCTTTTTGATCATATTTTTTTGTAACTCCTTCTAACTTTAAAATAGTTTGTTTCATTTCAAACCACCTCCATACCAGTATCATACGCTATGGAGCTATCCCTTGTAAGTGTAAAAAGATACAATCATCTATGCCAAAAGTCATGGACCTATTTAAAATACCCGTATCTTATGGTATATTGATTTATATACATCATGATTTATTATAAGGAGGAGTACTTAGTGCAAAAAAACAAGTGTTTTATTTTTACTTTTTTGGTATGCTTTTTAACTATAGGATTCATAAATTGTGCTACGCTCCAGGGTGCTTCAAAAGATATAGTCCTCTATCTTAATAACAAACAATTAGTTTCTTCATCTTCTCCCTTTGTGGAAAAAGGTGTGACATTAGTTCCTATGAGATTAATTTTCGAAGCATTAGGAGCAGACGTTACATGGTCGTTTGAAACACAATCTATTATTGCCAAGAAAAATGATACAACTATCGTTTTAACTATAGGTAAAACCACATCTTTTGTAAATATGAATAAAAAAGTATTACTTTCTCCCCCTCAAATAAAGAAGGGTACGACTTATGTTCCGTTGAGATTTATAAGTGAAAGTTTGGGAGCTCGTGTAGAATGGAATGAAAAAGACCGAACTATTTTTATACATTCAAGCATAGCCAAACCGTTACCTACTCTTCCTGAAGTTAAAGATTCACTCCTTCAAAAAGAATTATCCGTTCAGGAAGTTGGAAAGCTTGAAAATACCATTGCTTTTATCTATAACAATGAACTTGATGGCAGTGAATCTCTTGGCAGTGGTTTTGTTATTTCTAAAGATGGTACGATAGTTACAAACTACCATGTTATAGCCAATACTAAAAAACTTACTATTTCTTTTGATGATAAAAAGACATATACTGATATCTCCGTATTAGGTTATGATGTGCTTAAAGATATTGCTATTCTTAAGATTAATACGATGGATACCTTTCCGTTTTGTAATCTCGGAGATTCAAGCCTTGTTGTACTTGGTGACAGTATTGTCGTAATAGGCAATCCGATGGGACTTAGAAATACGCTATCAACTGGCATCATTAGTTCTTTAAAACAACAAGACCTAATACAAATCACTGCCCCAATAAGCCCAGGAAGCAGTGGTGGTGCTCTATTTAATATGTATGGCGAAGTGATTGGAATTGCTTCTTCTGGTGTCGTTGAAGGGGAAAATCTTGGTTTTTGTATCCCTATTAATCAAATGAAAAATATTCCTCTTGCTAAACCCGTAACACTCGCAGAACTACATAATGCAATAACCGTTTTAAGTGCCCCTACGTTAAAAAGTAATTCTACTGCATTTATTACTATCGTTAAAGAAGGCAGTTTTTATGCATTTCCTAATCAAAAAGTAGGCACCTATTTCAACTCATTTTTCAGTAATCCTAAATGGACCTATTTTCGTTCAAGCCTGGATGAAGATATTGTTCAATTTGCCGGTACTTGCAGTTCTGACGATGAGGAGGTTACAATACTTCTTCAATTTATTGTAGATGATGGGCTTAGCTCCTTTGAAACTATTTATATGGAAAGAGATGGAACTGCCATGCTTAGTTCTGAACTTGATGATTTACTTGACGGCATCTTTAATAGCTAATAGTGTCTAACAAAAAGTGAGAAAAGGTAGTAACCTTTTCTCACTTTTTGTTAGATATGCATCATTAAGCCGTTACTTTTTAATCTTCTCTTGTCATTGCTTCTCTTGTCATTGCTTCCTTAACCATTTTTTTAAGTTCTAGCGTAGCTGGGGACAAATATTTGTTTTTATTATATATAAGACTATAAGGATAAATTATTTTTTTATCTTTTAATTTAAGCTCTTTGATTAATCCAATACTCATTTCTAACTTAATAGCCGAAAAAGGAATAAGCGAAACACCCAAATTAGCTATAACAGCTTGTTTAATTGCGTCTATCTGTCCAAGATTCATAGTAATTTTTTTAGTTGAAAGCTCATACTCATCAATAAACTTTTTAACTGTTCTATACAGCTGTGAATTGTTTTCATGAACAATAAATTGCATAGATTGAAGTTCAGACATATCTACATACTGCTCATTGCAGTACGCACAGTCTGGTGATGCGGCGATAACAAGCCTATCTTCCATCAATTTTTCTGAGGATACGCTGTTGTTATAAACTATATCTCCTCCATTAACTGCAAAATCTAAAGATCCATCTTCTATGAGGCGACGGATATCATCTGTATTAGATATGTGTAAATTTATTTTCACATACGGATACTGCTTTTTAAAGGCTCCTATGATATGAGGTAAAATATAAGCGCCTGGTGTATTACTCCCGCCAATACTAATAGATCCTCCGATGTATTTTCTCTTATTAACTAATATAGCTTCTACTTCATCTACCATACCAAATATTTTTTGTGTATAGTCAAAAAGTATCTTCCCATTTTCATTAAGTATAATTTTGTTACCTACTTTATCAAATAACTTAAGATTAAGCTCCCCTTCTAACTTTTTAATCTGAATAGATAATGCTGGCTGACTAATATGCAACAATTCAGCAGCTCTTGTATAACTTTCATGTGCAGCCACTATATTAAATAATTTTAAGTAATGCAAATCCATTATAAACGCCCCTTTTTAAATAACCCTTTATACCTATTTATACTCTTATTCCCAGGGAAATGCAATTTCTAAAAATTAAATGGTCTGCTATCTCGTTTTGTAGAGCCTTGCCTCATAAGGTCTTAGTTTAGAGTCATTTTTGTTTTCGCTATCATCTTTTGAGTAACTTGTTAGAAGTAATTCTTTTTCTGTAAGCGTATAGGGCAAATTAAAAGTTGCTTGCTCCTCTGACAAATTACAAATAATCAGATATTCGTGGTCTGTATCTTTTCTTGTGTAGGCATAAATTTGTCTATCCTCTTGTAAGAGCCAAGTATATTCTCCACCAATTAGAGTTTTGTGCTGTTTCCTTAGTTGTATCATTTTTTTATAGAAATGCAGGACTGAATTTTTGTCTAACTCCTCATGCGCCACGTTGAGCGTTTTATAATTCTTATTCACTTCTATCCATGGCAACCCCGTTGTAAAACCTGCATGGCTATCTGCATTCCATTGCATAGGCGTTCTTGAATGATCTCTTGAAGTTTTAGAAACTTTTAGTAATGCTTGCTGCTGATTCTTACCCTTTTCTAGTTCCTCCAGGTAGCGATTAAGTGTTGCAATATCTCTATAGTCTTGTATGCTTTTAAAATCTTTATTGGTCATGCCTAGTTCTTGTCCTTGGTAAATAAAGGGCGTTCCTTGCTGCATAAAGTACATAAGTCCTAATGCTTTAGCACTTTCTACCAGATAGAGCTTGTCATTTCCAAGGCTTGATACAGCTCTTGTAAGGTCATGATTTTCTATATAAAGCGCATTCCATCCTTTTTGGTGGAGGGCAGCTTGCCATTTAGACATGGCTTTTTTAAGTACATAAAGCTTTGCCTGTTTGTCCTCCTCCTCGCCCCATAAATGCAAGTGTTCAAATTGGAAAACCATAGTGAACTTGCCATCTTGCTTATTTACCCACAATGGCCCTTCTTCTGATTTGACGCCATTTGCTTCTCCTACAGTCAAGATATCATACTTATCAAACGTGTTTTCTTTTAACTCTTGTAAAAAGGTAAGTATCCCGCTTTTATTCATGTGCTTTGAGAAAGAAGGAACATACTTTAAGCCTTGTGGATTTATGATATCTTCAAAATCCTCTTTTTTAATGTGACTAATCGCATCTATTCTAAAACCATCTATGCCTTTTTCTAACCACCCATTAATCATAGCATAAAGTGCTTCTCTCAACTCCCTATTCTCCCAGTTAAGATCTGGCATTTTTTTGCTGAAAAGATGTAAGTAATAAGCTTTAGTTGTTTCATCATATTGCCAAGCGGAGCCTCCAAAAATACTTTCCCAATTGTTTGGTTCTATATTTTCCTTGCCTTCTTTCCAAATGTACCAATCTCTTTTAGGATTACTGGTTGAGCTTTTGGATTCTATAAACCAAGGATGTTCATCTGAGGTATGGTTAATAACCAAATCCATTAGGAGCTTCATATCCCTGGCATGCACTTCTTTAAGCAGCGCGTCAAAATCCTTCATCACCCCAAATTCAGTCATGATATTTTCGTAATCGCTAACATCATAGCCATTATCATCATTAGGTGACTGATACATAGGACAAATCCATAATACATCCACACCTAAATCTTTGAGATAGTCTAATTTTTCTATGATGCCTCTTATGTCACCTATACCATCCCCATTTGAATCCTTAAAGCTGCGAGGATAGATTTGATAAACCACGGCTTCCCTTTGCCAATTCATACTTGCCTCCTACAATGTGTATATTCTTGCCTCATAAGGCTTTAACATTATTTTATCTATCGTTTTATTCTCATCAACAGCATAGTTTGAAAGGATAAGTCTTGCCTTGTCAACTTGCATATCCATAGGTGTTTCAAAGAATACCTCTGTATCTCCAAAGTTAAGAATAATAAGCCATTTTTCATCTTGCAATGTTTTGGTATAAGCGTAGATTTGCTCATCATCATCTAATATAAGCTTATACGCACCATAAGGCATAATAAGGTGCTCTTTACGAAGTGTAAGAAGCTTTTTATAATAATAGAACACAGAATTTTTGTCTCTGATAGCCTCATCTACATTAATCTTTTTATAATTTGGATTAACCTCAAGCCAAGGTTTCCCCGTTGTAAATCCTGCATTATCACTCTCATCCCATTGCATAGGTGTTCTCGCATTATCTCTGCCATTTACATGCACACCTTTTAATAATTCTTCTTCTGTTAATGTGCCTGTACGTTTAATTTCTTCCCATTTGTTGAGAATTTCTAAATCTTTATATTGATTTAAATTTTCAAGATACACATTGGTCATGCCTATTTCTTCACCTTGATAGATATAAGGTGTGCCTTCTAATGTGTGCAGATAAGTAGCTAGCATTTTTGCAGACTCAATGCGGTATTTAGTATCGTTTCCAAACTTAGAAACTTGCCTTGGTTGATCATGATTATTAAAGTAGAGACTATTCCATCCCTTGCCATGAAGTTCTGTCTGCCATTTATCCATAATCCTCTTAAGCTCCGTTAACTTAAAGGGTTGTGGCGTCCATTTGCCTTCTGCGCCTTGTCCAAGACTGACATGCTCAAATTGGAAAATCATATTAAGTTCATTCCTATCATTGCCTGTAAACATAGCACCATCTTGCGGCGAAACATCTCCTGTTTCCCCTACAGTCATAATATCATATTTTGAAAGAACTTCTCTATTCATTTCGCGCAAATACTGATGCGCACGTGGCCCTGTTACAAAATGTTCCCCACCCCACGCATAGCCATCCGCCCCAAGCTTATCCTCACTTATACTTGGAAGTCCGTCTACTTTAGAAATGAAATTAATGACATCCATTCTAAAACCATCAATGCCTTTTTCAAACCACCAGGCCATCATATCATAGACTTCTTTTCTAACGTTCTTATTTTCCCAATTTAAATCAGGTTGCTTTTTAGAAAAGAGATGTAAGTAATACTCTCCTGTTGCCTCATCTAATTCCCATACACTGCCACTAAAAAAAGAACGCCAGTTATTAGGTTCCCGGCCTTCATCTGTGGGTTTTCTCCATATATAATAATCTCTATACGCAGATTCCTTACTCTTTCTTGATTCTACAAACCATTCATGCTCATCTGATGAATGATTAACGACAAGATCCATAATAAGCTTAATTCCTGCCTCATGTAGTTTGCTAAGAAGTTCTTCAAAGTCTTCCATTGTTCCAAATTCTTTTAAAATAGAACGATAGTCACTGATGTCATAACCATTATCATCATTAGGCGAGGCATAGATAGGATTTAACCAAATAATGCTAATGCCTAATTCTTTAAGATAAGGAATTTTAGCAATAATACCTTTTAAATCACCTATACCATCTCCATTTGTATCATAAAAACTTCTTGGATAAATTTGATAAACGACTCCTTCTTTCCACCATTTGCGTTCCATTTCTATCTCCTCCTTGTTATTTGTATTTTAACTAGATTAGATCTCATCATTAATAATATTTTTAATCCATATTTTACGTTTCATCCATATTAGGCCTATGATAAATCTTACGACCTCCTCTAAGCTAATTAAAAGATAAACAGCATAAAGCGGTAGTTTCAACACAAATGCCGCTAATAATCCTATAGGAATACCTATTCCCCATGTGCCTAATATATCTAAAAAAAGTGTCAATTTAGTCTGCCCACCACTTCTAAGGACTCCTCCCCCCATAATCATATTGCCTACCTTAACACATAATACACAACAAAATACTATAATTAAAATGATGGCATTATTTTGAACTTCATGTGAGATCTTATAAGTAGAAACATATATGTCACTTATCAACATTACGCCTATCCCTACAATGACTGCTCCAAGAATTCCTAAGATGGTAAAGTTTTTAGCATAATCATAAGCTATGTCATACTTGTTCTCTCCTAGTTTATTACCTATCATTACACCTGCTGCACTTGAAAGTCCGATAAAAATCGAAATACAAAAGGATTGCAGTGGATAAGTTATAATCATACTTGTCGCTTGCTCAGTGCCCATAAAACCATAGATTCCTGTGTAAATGGACTCACCTGCTGACCACAGAAATTCATTAATAAGTAAAGGTAAAGTGGTAATCATAAAAAGTTTAAAAAAGTTCATTTTAAAAGTTACTAAGTCCTTTATCCTAACGCATCCAGGCAATTTCTTACCATATACCACCGCTACAATGACAAGTGCTTCAATCACTTTACTGACAGTTGTTGCTATTGCAGCTCCTTTAACACCCATTACAGGCATACCAAGATATCCAAAAATTAATATGTAATTGAGTATTGTATTTGTGACTACTGACATCAGTCCAGCATAAAGTGTTAACTTAACATGATGCGTGCTCCTAAGAACAGAAGAATAAGTCATTGTTATAAGTACTGGCACAAAGCTAAGAGAAACAATGGCAAGATATGAAGCTCCCTCTTGAATAACTGCCTGATCTCTTGAGAATAACGCAACTACGCCTTTTGGCATTAAAAGTGCTAAACTCATAAATAAAATAGCAACTAGTGTACCAATCATGAGGGTTGCCCCCATAACTTGCTTAATATTATTTGTATCCTTTTTACCCCAATATTGAGAGACATAAATCGAAGTCCCTGAAGTAATCCCCGCAATAACCATAAAAAATATAAAAGGTATTCTTCCTCCTAGCCCCACTCCTGCTACAGCATTTTGTCCAAGCTGCCCAACCATCACTTGATCAATAATACCTAATGATGATTGAATCATACTTTGAATGGATATGGGTATTGCTAGCATCATCATGTTTTTTATAAATGACTTATCTTTAAATATTTTTCGAATCATAAGTATGCCTTATTCCTTTCCAACTAGTCTAATATCTAAATTTATTATGAATAAATACTTAAACTACCTGCAGAAAGTTTACCTATCTATTAATAAAACATGTTGTTATCATTGTAAAACAAGGTATACTAATAATAAATGCACAATTTCCATTTTATTTATAAAATATCTACTTTATGAGGTGAAAGATGACTATCTACCAGGCTAATATAGATGATAAATTGATTGTAAGATATATGGGCCACGTGACTTACAGCAACCCATGGACTCATTTTGCAAGAACTACTGATGAATATATCTTATATGTTTTCCAGTCGGGTTCTCTTTATCTTAAAGAAGGCGCGGAATATTTTACGCTTAAAAAAGGCGATATGATTTTACTTGATCCTTTTACCGAACACGTAGGCTTTAAAGCAAGCTGCTGTGATTACTATTTTATTCATTTTCGCTTTGAGAACTTAGATAAGTTAACTATAAACACTCCTGATTTATTAGATCATATTAAGCATAGCCGCGCGCAAGCTTTAGAGAGCAACCTTTACGCGAGCGAAATCTATCATGCTAATGATAATTTACCCCTTTATTTGCCTAAACACTATGCACCAAGTAATGCTTCTGCTTTGTTTTCACTGTTAGAATCTGCTAATAGTAATTTTTATCAAAAGCTTGAAAATTACAGAAAAATAACATCTCTTAAAGTAAAAGAGATGTTGATACAAATTGCTCGTAACTTTGCGAGTCACCTATTATCTTATGCTGAGGCGCCTCCAACTAAGGCTTTAAGCCGTGCAATAGAAGCTAAAAGTTATCTTGATGCGCACTATTCACAAAAAATTACAAGTATACTTTTAACGCGTATCTTCGATGTTAACTATAATTACTTAAATCGAACTTTTAATGAACTTACTGGCCGTACTATTATGGATTATTTAAATAACTTACGTGTTGAGCATGCTAAAGCACTTATTGCCTCTTCTAGTCATTTAAATTTTTCTGATATAGCTTATCTTGTGGGCATTGAG
>Ga0123336_10004345_pt1 | contig 11568 bp, 12 predicted proteins | sample SSSSmetaG_FD_96466 | JGI IMG/M metagenome (GOLD analysis project Ga0123336, IMG submission 96466) | Glacier valley bacterial and archeal communities from Borup Fiord, Nunavut, Canada, to study Microbial Dark Matter (Phase II) - ​SSSS metaG | ecosystem: Environmental > Aquatic > Freshwater > Ice... | reverse complement strand
GCCGGCCTCGTGATAAATCTTCTCTTCCACTACGGTGCCATCGATATCGTCCGCGCCAAAACGCAGGGCAATTTGAGCGATTTGCGGCGTCATCATGATCCAATAGGCTTTGATGTGCGGGATGTTATCCAGCATTAGGCGTGAGACCGCGATGTTCTTCAAATCGTCGAAGCCGGTGGTCTTCCCCAAGTGATGCAGCGCCGTGTTTTCCGGGTGGAACGCCAGCGGAATAAACGTAACGAACCCATTTGTTTCATCCTGCAATGCGCGCAGCCGAACCAGGTGATCCACGCGGTCTTCGGCTTGTTCGATGTGGCCATAGAGCATTGTGCAGTTGGAATGCAGCCCAAGCTCATGCGCGGTGCGGGCGGTTTCCAGCCATTCGTCGCCTGAGAGTTTGTGATCGCAGATGATGCGGCGCACGCGCTCTGAAAGACTTCCGCGCCGCCGCCCGGCATGGAATCCATTCCAGCATCGCGAAGGCGCACCAGCGTTTCACGCAAGCTCAGCTTCGCGCGCTTGGCGAGGTAGCCGATCTCCACCATGGTGAAGGCTTTCAGGTGTACCTGCGGGAAGCGCTCTTTCAGCCCGCGCAGCATCTGGCAAAACCAATCCAGCGAAAGCTCCGGATGCAAGCCGCCCACAATGTGAAATTCCGTCACCGCTTCGGTCCAGCCGATTCCCGCCGTCTCCCAGACTTGTTCGAGCGACATGGTGTACGAATTCGGATCTTTCGAACGTTTGCCAAAGGCGCAAAGCCTACAACTGGCCACGCAGACATCGGTCGGATTGATGTGCCGGTTGACGTTGAAATAGGTACGGTCGCCATGAAGCCGTTCACGCACCAGGTTGGCCATGTAGCCGATTCCAAGCAGGTCTGAACTTTCGTAGAGCGCAACCCCATCTTCGGCGGAGAGGCGCTCCCCGGCCGTCACTTTCGCAAGGATTGAATAAAGGCGGCGATCTTCAAGGAAGAGGGGCATAGGGGGAACGAAGCAGGAGCATATCAGCCGCCCAAAAACAGAAGAATAGCACGCTGACCCAGCCATTCATGGTGAAGAAGGCGGCGTTCACGCGGCTGAAATCGCGCGGACTGACCAGGGAATGTTCATAGATCAGCAGGGCTGCGACGGCTGCGATCCCCACTAGGCTGAGCGCGCCCAGATGCAGCGCAAAAGCCAGCGCCAACAGGCAGAGAATCATCCCGATATGCAAGGCTCGCGCGATGGAGAGAGCGGCGGCTAAACCTACTCGGCGCGGAACGCTGAACAAGCCTTCGGCGGTATCGAACTGGAAATCCTGGCAGGAGTAAATAATGTCGAACCCGGCGGTCCAGAACGTGACAGCAACCGTGAGCCAAAGAATTTTCGGCGAGAGCGACCCGCGCACCGCAATCCACGCCGCGGCGGGCGCGATTCCGAGCGCGAAACCGAGCACCAGATGCGATAGCGAAGTGAATCGTTTGGTGAAGGAATAGAAGAAAACAATCGCTAGCGCCAAAGGTGAAAGCAAAAAACAAAGCCAATTCAGTTGGCGCGCGGCCAGCAGAAACACGAAGCTGGTGAGCACAACAAACATCCAGGCGAACCCCGTGGAGAGCAAGCCTGCGGGGATGTGGCGCATCCTGGTGCGCGGGTTGCGCCGGTCGATTTCGGCATCGATCACGCGGTTGAATGCCATGGCGGCGGAGCGGGCGGAGACCATAGCCACCACAATCCAGAACAATATCCATGCGGTTCCCGGTACGTGGAAGCCGCTCTCCCGGAAAGCAAGCAAAGCTCCTGTCAGCGCGAACGGCAGCGCGAAGATAGAGTGCTCGAACTTGATCATCTCCAGCGTGAGCATCAGCCCGCGCGCGAATTTTGGCATTAACATCTATTGTGATGCCGCGAATCGCCCTTTGGATTGCCCTAACCGCCTTTGTGTCCCTGACCGCGTGCGGCGATAGCGAACAGCAGTTTCTGGATATCAACGCGCGCAAGGTGACGTTGCCCGATGGCGCGGTCATCCACGCCGAGGTGAAAGCCGACCGGCAGAGCCAGGCCATTGGGATGATGTACCGTGATTCGCTCGCCGCCGACCGGGGCATGTTGTTCGTTTATCGTGGGCCCATGAAGGAGGCCTACTGGATGCACAACTGCAAGATCGCGCTCGATATCATCTGGCTGGACAAAGCCTTGAAAGTGGTGGAGGTTGTGCCCGGTGCGCCTCCCTGTGATCGGCCCGCGAAGGAGTGCCCCTCGTACGGCGGGCACGAAATCGCGTATTTCGTGTTGGAATTGGGCTCGGGCCAAGCCAAGGTTCACGGCGTGGAAACGGGCAAGACTCTCAAGTTTTGATAACGTGGCAGTGTGAATGAAGAGCAGCTACGGCTGATGCTGGAACAGGTTCGCGAAGGCGCGATCGACATCGACGCCGCGCTGGAGCGTGTGCGGCACATGCCTTTTGAAGATTTAGGATTCGCCAAGGTGGACCATCACCGCGCCTTGCGCCATGGCATGCCGGAGGTGATTTTCGGGCTTGGCAAATCTACGGAACAAGTGGTCGCGATTGCCGAAAAATTGTTGGACCGCTCACCCAATATTCTGGTGACGCGCGCCAAGGCCGAAACCGCCAAAGCCCTGACGGATCGCTTCCCGGAAGGAGAATACTTCCCCCTTTCCGGCGCGGTGCGCTTCTGGCGCGAGAGGAAAATTACCGGGCGGGGCAAGATTGCGGTGGTGTGCGCGGGCACCAGCGATATTTTCGTCGCCGAAGAGGCCCTCGTGACGGCGGAGGTGATGGGCAATGAAGTGGATGCCATTTACGATATCGGCGTCGCCGGCATTCACCGGCTGATGAGCAATCGTCCGCGCCTGATGGAGGCGCGTGTGGCCATTGTCTGCGCAGGCATGGAGGGCGCGTTGCCTAGCGTGGTGGGCGGCTTGGTTTCGTGCCCGGTGATTGCGGTGCCCACCAGCGTGGGCTATGGCGCCAGCTTCCAGGGCTTGGCCGCGCTGCTGGGGATGCTGAATAGCTGCGCCAGCAACGTGACGGTGGTCAATATCGACAACGGCTTTGGCGCGGGCTATTCGGCCAGCCTGATGAACCGCGCTTAAATCAAGTGGCGAGAGTTGGCCGCTTACGGTGCCAATCCGTTCTGGTCTGAAATTCCTTACCGAGCGACAGCAGCAGATTTTCGCTGAACGGCATCCCGCACAGTTGGACCGCGACAGGCAGTCCGGCTGCGAACCCGCACGGCAGCGACAACGCCGGCATGCCCATCAGATTGCCGGCTGGAATCAGCGCCGTCATACCGGGAGCACGGTCTGGCGGGGGTTCCGGGCCACGCGCATCCAGCGGGTCTGAAATGTTAGGAGCCGGCCCGAATCGCGAGGGTGCCAGGATGGCGTCCAGGTCTGCATACAACTTTCGGAATTCCTGCTGAGCCAATGTCCGAACGCGCATGGCGCGCAGATAATCCTTCGCCGGGATTTGAAGTGCCGCACGGAACCCAGCGGCTTGTTTGGGGTCGGCCAACTGGTCCACCTGTCCGCTAGCCACCAGCGGCTCGAAGATAGATGCGCCTTCCGCCGCGATGATGGTGCCGGTCATTGCGCCGTAGGGAAAATCCGGCAGCTTGGATTCCACCAGCGTGACCCCCATTCCCCGAAACACTTCAAGCGCCGCGTTAAAGGCAGGCCGGGCGCGTTCATCGGCCCAATCGCTGAAATCCACCGGCGCGTAGCCGATGCGCAAGTCTTTCCACTCGCGATGGTATTCCGGCGAGTAATAAAAACCCTTGCCGGCGGAACCCGGGTCTTTCAAATCGCCGCCGGCGATGGCTTGCAACACGTGGCCGCAGTCTTCCGCCGAACGGCAGAGCGGGCCGATCTTATCAAGCGTCCAGGAAAGCGCCATCGCGCCATAGCGGCTGACCAGCCCATACGTGGGCCGCAAACCGGTGACACCGCAGAATGCTGCCGGCGTCAGAATGGAGCCCGATGTTTCCGAGCCCAGCGCAAACGGCACCAAGCCCGCGGCCACGGCGGAACCGGAGCCGCTGGAGGAGCCGCCGGACCAATAATCGGTATTCCACGGCGTCTTGCCTGGGCCGAAATAAGAGGCGCCCGTAATGCGATAGCCGCCGCCACCGGCAAGCTCCACCATGGCTAGTTTCCCAATCAGCAACGCGCCGCTCTGCGACAGCTTGGTGAGAACGGTTGCCGTGTAATCGAACTTCTGCAATGCATAGGGCTTCGCGCCCCACGTCGTGATCTGATTGGCCACGCTCAGCAGATCCTTCGCGCCGAAAGGGATGCCTTGGAGCGGCCCTCGAAAACGTTCGCGCTTCAGATCGCCATCCACGGCCTTCGCGCTTTTTAGCGCATCGGTAGTGAGGGGCAGCGCCAGCGCATTGAAGCGTGGCGCGAACGTGTTGAGCCGCTCCGCGAAGGCCTTGGTCAACTCCACGGCGGAGAACTCTCCCGCACGCAGCTTTGCATTCAGCTCTGTGATGGTTGCATAGAAGATATCGTCCGTCATGGTTTGAAGTGGAACGCGGGTTCGGTATCCATCGGCACGGCCACTTTCGCCAAGGCATCCGCATTGCGCTTATATTGAGCCGCCGAAATGGCCAGATAGTCCGGCGGCGCCGCCGGGGTGGGGGGCGTTTGGGCGGCGGCCAAAGCGGGAAGCGCGGAGGCAAGCACGGTTCTTCGTGTCAGCTTCATAGTTGTTGATTCAGCGCTTCAAGAGCGGCCTTCTCCATCACTGTACGCGGAGCGTTTTCTCCGGTCCAGAGTTCAAATTGCTTCACAGCTTGCTCCAAGAACATTTCAAGGCCGGGTATGATGACTTTTCCCTGTTCGCGAGCCAGCTTGAGCATTCGTGTTTCGTGCGGGTTGTACACCATGTCGAATACAATTTCAGCCGGAATGCGTTCTTCGAAGAACGCTTCTTCGGTGTGGGGAAACATACCTATGGGCGTAGCGTGTACCAGAACCTGAAAGTTGCCGGCGGCAGCTTCCGCGCGGGGGATGGCTGTGCCTCCGCAAAACTTGGCAAGCGCCGTGGCCTGCGCCATATCGCGCCCAGTGATGAAAATTTTCGCGCGAGCATCTGCCAAAGCGCACGCCGCGCTTCGGGCCGCTCCTCCGTAGCCGGCAATCAATACGGTCGCGTTGGCCAAGCGCACGTGTTTCGCAAGCGGCACCAGAACGCCGGCGGCATCTGTATTGGCGCCCCGCCACTTGCCAGCCTTGCGATACACCGTGTTCACGGCCCCAATGCGTTTCGCAAGCGGGTCCACGTGATCCAGAAGTTTTAAAATCGCGCGCTTGTGAGGAATGGTCACGCTGAAACCGGCAAGACCGGTCAGGTCGGCGAACTTGATGAAGTCGGTGAGCTTGCCTTTGGGTACAAGGAAGGGCAGGTAGGTCGAATCCATCCGCTTGGCTTGGAACGCACGATTGTGCACGGCGGGTGAAATGGAATGGCGGACGGGGCTGGCCACCACACCGTACACCTTGGCGTTGCGTGTCAGTCGATCCGCGTGATACAGATGGCGTAGCTGCTGCGCGGTGACTTGGCCTGGCGCCGTGCCCTCCCCACTGCTCGGCGCGGCATAAGTGAACAGGCTCCCGAAGGCCATGGCCAACACGCGGCTGGGTAGGCCCATTTCGCCCATGGCAAGACACACCGCCGGAACGCGCGGATCGAAGCGGGTGAGCGCCAACACGCGCCCCGAATCGGACACCTTACGGGCCGTGGTGACCAGCTTGTAGACGTCGGCGGGGACTCGCTGCAGACGTTTCAATAGGCGCTCCACGGGGGGCGTGCATTCGTAATTGCGGTAACTCACGATAAGCTGCGCGCGCGACCGTAGAATGGCGAGGTCGGCGGGCGCGTCTTCAGCCGTTTCAATCTCGGCGTCAAAGGCTTGGGCGCCACTCTCAACAGCCGCTGTCAGCACGCGAAGCTGCTGCTGCACCGTCCCGCGGAACTGGCCATGGTTCTGCAGCCGGCGGCAGGTGGCCAGCAGAAAACACTCCGGAAACTCCGTCAGAAAACCGGCGATGGCTTCCGCGCCCGCCGTCGGGTTCTCCAGGTAATCTAGCCGAAACTCGAGGAACGTTTCGCCCGCCAAGGCTTCGCGCCGCGCCTCGTTCAGAAGCGTTTTTAAATTGGGGAACCCGAGCGCGACACAAATCTTAGGGAGTACCCTTTTGCGCGACATCGGTTTCAGTGGACTCAGGATATCAGGACGCCGTCGGGGGCGGGGACGCGCGCGCCTGGGCGGCGAGAAACGCTTTCCACTCTTCCATGAGCGGCCCGGGGGTGACCGTGCTCAGGCGTGAAGCACCGGCAGCGAATGCATCCCAAGCGGAGGCCAGCGAGTCGACAGAAGCTACTTCCACCAACACATCGTCGGGTAGATGCTGGCGGAACAATGCAGTGTCCGAAGCCGGTGCCGGCTGCCCAAAGCCGGTCGCGGTCTTGACCACCGCCACTTCGGCGCGCCCACAAATGCGGCACGCCACAATCTTCTGTTCGTCGGTGAGATACCCGCTCTCCAGTGTGACGCGCAGGGTCGCCCCTTCCTTGCGGCACGTTTCCGACATCTGCATGATTTCCATATCGACGTATTGAAACTGGCGCGAGCGCAGTTTCGACAGGCTCACCACCATATCGATTTCACGCGCCCCGCGTCGCAGCAAATCGCGCGCTTCGTAAAGCTTCACACCAGTGTTCCCGCTTCCATGCGGAAAGCCCGCGGTGCTGCCCGGCTTCACGCTTGAGTTACCTAAGATGCGCACCGCCACGTCTATATCGCAGGGGCGCACCGTGACCGACCCGAGCCCCAGACGTTTCGCTGCTTCGCAAGCCTGAGCTGCCTCCAGTTCACTCCATTCCGGCTGCAGCGCCGTCGCCGTCACACACGCGGCGAATGAGGCATAGGTATCCGGAGTACCGGTCACGGCTTCCTCCCCGCGTGCAGCGTCAACGTGGTCCAGTCGCGTAGGTTAGTCCGTGTCTTGGGGCCGCCGGAAAGCCAGTCTTCATGATGGAAGTTGCCGAAGATACCCAGCCCATCTTCTTTGCGGTCCAGATCGCCCAACGCTATATTCAGGCCGACGGTCAGATCGTGCCGGGGATCGTAAAACTGCCCCGGCGCATATTCCAGGCACGGGTTGAAGCGCACGGCCCATTCGATGACGTAGCCATGGCCACCCGGTTTCGGCTTCGCCACGGCCTGCTGCGCGCCTGTATCGATCCAGTGCCGGTACGTATCCCATGCCGCTTGATTTGATCGCGGTTCGCCTTCCAGCAGACCGCCTGTTCCGATTCCGCCTTTGCGTGATTTCGTCAAATTGCACACCATCTGCCAGGAAGAACCGTTACCGGCTGCACCCTCGTCGGCAATCCATTTGTTGGTCGCATTGATGAGCAGTTCCATTTCATCGCCAAACCACGGGTAGCCTCTCTGTGTCAACTCATGCGCCAGCGGATTTTCATCCGGAAGCCAACGCGGTGTATCGATCCCGTACAGGACGTCGTCAGTCACATCGAAAGCGAAGAAAAGATGTGTGCGATCATGCTTCACCCAACCTTTCACGGAAAGGTCTCTGGGGTCGGTGGTCTTAGTGAACGTGTGGGTCCAGCCTGCGGTGCCCACGAACGAAGCGGCGTCGCTCCACTCACCTGGCGACAGCACGCCATCCAGCTTCGGTGTGGTGCCAGAGTAAGCATCGAGCGCCGCGCTGAGCGGCAGCACGCTCACCAGTTGCGCGACAAAAACGACCGCGAACTTCACCTGCGGCGGCGTGCGGGCGCCGCCGTAGCAGGCGGATTCATCCCCAACTGCTTCAAGGCAGCCTTGCTTGTTGCGGCGGCGGCACTCGATGGAAACTGCGTAACCACGGCCGTGAACTCGCGCGCGGCCTCATTCCGCTGGCCGAGTTGGATCAGAGCGCGCCCTTTCATATAGTGCGCATCCGGTGTCTTCGGGTTCGTAGGAAACGCCTCCAGCACCTGATCGAAATCTTTCACCGCAACATCCAGCTTGTGCTGCGAGTAATGAATCTGTCCGATGTTGAACTGCGCATTCGGTGCCAGATCCGTGGTGCGGTAGAACTTCAGATAATCTTGAAATTCATTCAGCGCAAGATCGGAATTGCCGCTGTCCATATCGCGTTTGGCGTTCAGCCAAAGCTCGGATGAGGAAATGGGAGGAGCGGAAGGATCGGTCGCCGAAGGTACCGCGGAGGGCGGCGCTGCACTCGTGGGAGCACCGCCGGCTCCAGGAGCGGGCATTGTGGACATAGCATTCTTCAAATCCACAAGCTGCTGCTGAATCTTTGCCATGCGCGCACTTTGATCCGCCACGCCGGCCTGCAAAGATTGCAGATCCTGAGCCATGCCATCGATCCGGCTACTCATTGCCGCCATGGGTTGCAACACCTGCTTGCCAATATCGGCGCCGCTCGCCTGAACGGAACGCGCCAGGTCCGCCACCGAAGTATTAGCGCGATTCGAAGCATCGAGCGATTGTTGGGCCAATACCTGAAGCTGGGCCATCTTCGTATCGATTGACTGTTGCAAAAGACGGGTCTGTTCCTGCAACTGCGCCACGTCGCGCTGCAGTTCGATCATTTCCTTATTCGCTGGCCGGGCAGGAGCGGCGGCAAGCAGAACCACGCAAAGGGCGGCTAAGCGAGAAGTGTTCATATCTGTTCCTTGCTGCTGGCTCTTACTGTCCGGCCGAGAAATGGGCCCGCCGATTCTTCTGATAACAATCGTCGTTCGCCTCCGTGCATTGCGGACGCTCTTTGCCGTAGCTCACAGTTTTCAAACGGTCTCCGCTAACGCCAAGCTGTACCAGATATGCTTTCGCGGAGGATGCGCGCTGATCGCCCAGGCCCAGGTTGTATTCCGCCGAACCGCGTTCATCGCAATGCCCTTCCACCACCACGCTGCGATTCGGAAAATCAGCAAAGATCTTTTTCAGTACGTCAGCGTCTTTGTTCAATGCTTGCTGTGCGTCGGATCGAATCGTGTTGCCGTCGTAATCGAACAGCGCGTCGCTCAGTTGCGAATTCACCACTTGTTCAAACGTGCCGGTGGGCGTAAGGCCAGAGTTTGTCGGGGCGGCGGCGGTTACGTTCACCGTAGCGCTGCCAGAGATGGTGCCATTCGGCCCGGCGGCGGTCAGCCGGAAAGTTGTCGATTCAATCGGCGTGATACGGCGCGTGCCGGTGCCCTGCACCTCGCCAATGCCGTTATCGATGGAGACCGCATTGGCATTGCTCACCGACCAGCGCAGCGTGGCGGATTGGCCGCGCTCAATGGACGATGGCTCAACTGAGAACGAAAGAATAGCAGGCTTCAAATTCCCGGCATTCGGGTCCACGGCGTTCGTATTTCCCGAAGCGATGGGCGCGGCAGGTGGCGCGATGGGCGTTTTCTTCTTGCAGGCTGCCGTTCCGAGCGCGAGCGCCGCAGCCAAACAGATGGTTCCGGCGGTCCGATTCATTTTCATTCTCTCAATCCTCTCCGTTCGCTTTATATTGTAGGTACTTTTCCTGGTTCTTCCTAAGTTCGCGCGTTACTTTCCCCACACAGGAGACCGGTTCACTCCCGCGCTGGTCAACCGCTGCAACTGCGAACCATCCGCCAGCATGCTGTAAATCTGAAAGCTGCCAGTGCGATTCGAAGTGAACACCAGGTGGCGGCCATCGGGAGCCCAACTGGGGTTTTCATTACGGCCCGCGTTGCTGGTCAACTGATCGTATTCTCTGGTGGCAGGGTCCATCAGAAAAATGTTAAAGCCGCCAGTGGCGTAGCCGCGTGTCCACGCGAAAAGCAGCAGACGCCCATCGGGAGACCAGGCTGGGTTCGATGCCTCGCCTTCCCCATTGGTGAGGCGCTCCATGTCGGCGCCTTCCATGTTCATGCGATAAATCTGCTGGTGCCCCGGCCCGGCCACGAACGCGATCACTCCGCCCTTCGGATTCACCTTGGGCTCCACTTGAATTGCTTTCGAAACCGAGATGCGGCGAAAGTTGGTGCCGTCCAAATTCGCCGCGTAAATCTGTGAAAGGCCGCTGGCCGAAGATGCGTAGTACAGCGTGTTGCCATCCGGCGAAAAGCTGGGTGTTGCGTTCAGAGACGCTTCCTGGTTATAGAAGCGCAGAGCGCGCCCGGATTCCGTCGAGATCAGGCTCAGCTTCGGAGTGCCGGAAGCAAAGCTGGTGTAGGCCAGCTTTGTGCCATCGGGCGAAACAGCCGGCATGATGGCCAGGCTGCCGGTGTGTGTGAGCGGCTTCTGATTCTGCCCGTCATAATCCATCTGCCAAAGTTCTTTGGTGCGGCCCGTCTCACGAACAAAATGAATATGGCTGCCGATGAGCGAACCGCCGCCGAATTTTTGGATAATATCGGCCGCGAACTCATGCGCCACCTTGCGGGCGCCGCCTTCATCCAGCGCACCGAAGTAGCGCTTTCCGATGGCCTGCGCGCTTTCCGCCGTCTTCTGCGCGGTGTCATACAAGTAGCCATACAGAACCAACTGGCCCCCTTGCGCGGCGTTGTATCCAAAGGCCAGCCAATTCGCGTTCACCGGTGCTCCCGCCCAATCCGCCAGCGCCATGCCCTGGCCGCTTGCGGGCTTCAACTCCTCCGGCCGTTGCGGATTCTGTAGCGGATAAAAGCTCTTCGAAACCATGTTGAAGAGGCCTGACGTTTCCAGGTCGCTATAGAGCGTGCCGTTGAAGGCGTTCATCAGCGGTTGCGCACCGCCTGAACCGCGAAAGTCCGTGACAGCTAGGTTCGGCTTGCCTCCACCTTTGCTGATGACGCTCTGGATCAGATTGCCCTGCCCAAAGGCCAGCGCAACGCTGAACGAAATGAGAACGAGAGATCGCATTACTTTACCTGAAACCATAGTTCCACCTGTGCGGAGTTTTGCTGATAGCCTTGCGGCAATTGCGGAAGCGGGCTGGCTTCCAGAACAGCGCGCTGCGCGGAAGTATCCAGCGAATAATTGCCCGAAGGAGTCGCCACACGCACGTTTTCCACGGTGCCATCCCGCAGGATGGAAAACGTGAGCAGCACCCGCCGGCCATCGTTCGCCATGCCTCCCGTATTCCATTTTGAAGCAATCTGACGCCGCATTAGATCCACGTAATAACCGAATCGGCTGCCCAGTGTTGTGTTCTCACCAATGCCCACACCGCCCGCGCCCTGCATGGCGAAGTTATTCGATTTCAGCGCTTCCGGCGTGGACGACGTCACTTGATTCGGGCGCATCGGCTGCGGTTTGTAAATATCCCGCGTCGCCGCCTGCGGTGCCGGTTTCTTAAGAGCATTGCGACTGGGAATAGGAATCGCGCGCGGATCGGGCGGCGGCTCTTTCACCACTTCCTGCTTCTTCGGCTGCGCTTGCGGCACCACCGATTGCGTATCGTGTGCCAGCTTATTCACGCGCCCTTCGCGCTGCGGAATCGGAATCGTCTTGGTGATATTAATGCCCACCGAACCCGAAGAAGCCGTCTTCTCCCCGAACGTCTCCACCGGCGGCTTTAAAAT
>Ga0123336_10004344_pt1 | contig 11571 bp, 14 predicted proteins | sample SSSSmetaG_FD_96466 | JGI IMG/M metagenome (GOLD analysis project Ga0123336, IMG submission 96466) | Glacier valley bacterial and archeal communities from Borup Fiord, Nunavut, Canada, to study Microbial Dark Matter (Phase II) - ​SSSS metaG | ecosystem: Environmental > Aquatic > Freshwater > Ice... | reverse complement strand
CATCACCAAGCCGATCCTCTACCGCCACTTCGGCGACAAGGGCGGGCTCTACGCCGCGCTGGCCGAACGTCACACCGACCGGCTGCTCGAGGCGCTGACCACAGCGCTGCGGACCGGGGCCGGACCCCGCGAGCGGGTCCACCGGACCGTCGGGGCCTACCTGACGGTCATCGACGCCGAGCCGCAGGTCTACCGCTTGCTGGTGCAGTCGTCAGAGGCGGCCGCGATCCACGGCCAGGTGCGGGGCTTCCTACGCCGCCTGCAGGAGCAGCTCGGTACCGGCATCGCCGCCGAGCTCGGCCTGCCACCCGACGACGTACGCGCCTCGGTCTGGGCCGCGGGGATCGTCGGCATGGTCCAGGGCGCCGGCGACTGGTGGCTGGAGGCTCGGCCCTGCACCCGCACCGAGCTCACCGACCAGCTCACCGACCTGCTCTGGGGCGCGTACGGCGCGGCCGCCGGCTGACACCCGACTGAACGGCGCGAACGCGGTGCAGCCCCTTGTGTGCGGGGTAGGGCGGGGCCGCACGCCAGCCGCTACCCTCGCCGCTTCCCCCCGGGTCTGCGGTGACGCCGTTCGCCAGGTGCCCGGGCACAGAACCCGGGCCGCGCGCGTTGTCCGGGCGCCGGAGACGAACAGAAGAGAGCCCCACACCATGGCCACCGACTACGACACCCCCCGCCGCTCCGAGGCGGACGACCTCACCGAGGACAGCCTCGAGGAGCTCAAGGCCCGTCGCGCCGAGGCGCAGTCCGCGAGCGTGGACGTCGACGAGACCGAGCTCGCCGAGACTCTCGAGCTGCCCGGTGCCGATCTGTCCGGCGAGGAGCTGACCGTCAAGGTGCTGCCCAAGCAGAGCGACGAGTTCACCTGCAGCTCCTGCTTCCTGGTCCACCACCGCAGCCAGCTCGCGTCGGACAAGGGCGGCCGGCTCGTCTGCCGCGAGTGCTCCTGATCCGCTGACGTGACCGTGCCCGGCCCGGCCCTGTCGCCGATCGACGTCGTGCTTGCCCAGCTCGAGGGGTTGCGCGGCGAGGCCCGTGCGGGACAGGGGGCCGGGCCGGGGATCCTCCGGGCCTGGGAGTTCGCCAGCCCCGCCAACCGGGAGGCGACCGGGCCGGTCGAGCGCTTTGCGGACATGGTGAGGAGCACCGTCTACGGCGTCCTGCTGGAGCACCGGGCGGCCCAGCTCGGCCCCCTGCTCGAGCACGAGGGGGAGGCCCAGCAGGAGGTGCTGGTGGTCACCGCGCAGGACGACACCGTCGGGTTCACTTGGGTCCTGTCCCTGCAGGAGGATCCGCCGTACGCCGGGTGCTGGATGACCGACGGGGTGCTGCGTCACCCGGACCGGCGGGTTCGGTGAGGTTGCCCCGCTGCAGCCGCGTGGACCTGCCCGTGGGCGAGGACCCGCCCGTGCGCGAGGACGTCGGCGAGCTGGTCACCCAGATGTCGGCGCAGGACGCCAGCAGTGCCGAGCGCCGGTCGGTGCTGCTCTCGCTGGTGCGCGTCCTCGGCAGCGGGGCGCGGGCCGCGGGGGGCCGGGCCGTCCTGTCCGGCCGCTGGCTGGCCGACACGGTGGTCGACGACGTCGCTCCGCGGCTGCCCGTCCGCGACCTGCTGACCCTGCGCGAGCACCACGGACGCCTGTCGGGCGACGACCTCGCCGCGTCCCTCATCGCCGCCGCGGCCACGGTGACGGCGGCAATCGGCGCCGCTGCGGGCGCGCTGGCCGCTGTCGAGCTGGCCGCACCGCCGACGCTGCTGGCCGCGCCCGTCCAGCTGGCGGCCGAGACGCTCGCCGTCACCGCCGTGGAGCTCAAGCTGGTGGCCGAGCTGCACGTGGCGGCCGGTCGGGCCCCGCTCGGCACCCGCGCCCAGCTCGCCACGGCGTACATCTCCTCGTGGGCGACGAAGAAGGCCGTCGACGGTCGCGGACCGGGGCTGGCCAGCGTGCTGACGGGGGCGGCCCGCTCGCAGGTCCGCTCCCGGCTCGTGCGGCGCCTCGGCACGAGCGTCACCACGCTGGCACCCTTCCTGGCCGGGGCGATCGCCGGCGCCGAGCTGAACAGGCGGCAGACCCGTTCGCTGGGCGAGGCGCTGGCGAAGGACCTCCGACGTCGCTGAGGCGCCGCTACTCGCCGGCGGGCGTGGGCTGCCCGAGCTGACCGGGGGCGACCTTGGGCAGGGCCCGGACGAGCAGGACCGCTGCTCCGAACACCAGGACCTCGAACAGCAGGGTCCGCTCGATGCTGTAGAGGAAGTTGTGCGCGCGGGCCGACGTCGCGGCCCGGACGAACGCGGCCCCGACGGCCCGGGGTCCACCGGCCGGGATCTGGCAGCCCGCGGGAGTGGCGTTGGGGTCGGGGGCCTTGCTGCGACGTACGAAGCAGGTCTAGAACTGCACGACTGCCGGGCCGGCCGGCACCCCGGCGGCCGTCAGGGCCCGGGTCAGGGCCGGCCGCTCGTCGCGGGCCGCCGCTGCGGCGTGCCCACCCAGGAGCCCGAACAGCGCGATTCCGATGAGGGCGACGCCGAGGCTGCCGCCGATCTGCTGGGTAGTCGACAGGACCCCGGAGGCCGACCCCGCCTCCCGGCCTTTGATGCCGGCCAGCACCAGGTTGGTGAGCGGCGCGATGAAGCACCCCAGGCCCAGTCCGGCGACGAACAGCACCGGGCTGACCTCGTAGGCGTGCAGGTCGGTCCCCGCCGCGTGCAGGGCCACGATGAGGCCGACCATGGAGACGGCCAGGACGGCCGCCCCGAGGGACAGGACCTCCTTGCCGATCTTCTTGGCCAGCTTGTCCGAGCGCGCCGAGGCGAGCCCTGACCCGACGGCAAAGGGGAACGTCGTCAGCCCCGAGTGCAGCGCGGTGAAGCCCAGGCCCACCTGCAGGTAGAGCGAGAAGGTGAAGAAGAAGGCCGGGATGCCGGCGAAGAAGACCAGCGAGAGCACCAGTCCGGCGCGGAAGGACGTGTTCGAGAACAGCGTCATGAGCAGCAGCGGGTTGGCGTCGCGGGCGGTCTTGCGGCGCTGCAGCAGCACGAAGCCGACGAGCAGGGGCACCGAGGCGAACAGCATCGCGTAGAGGTAGAGCGGCCACCCCTTCTCCCGCCCCTCGGTGAGCGGGTAGACCAGCAGGAACAGGCCGCTGGCCACGAGCACGGCGCCGAGGACGTCGAGCCTGACCTTCTCGGGGGAGCGTGAGTCCGGCAGCTCCAGGTAGGCCGCGACGAGGGCGACGATCCCGACCGGGATGTTGACCAGGAAGATCATCCGCCAGTCGGTCCCGAACAGGTTCACGCTGATCAGGGCGCCACCGATCAGCGGGCCGAGGATCGTCGCGATGCCGATGGTCGCCCCGAAGATGCCGAAGGCCTTGCCACGCTCCCGGGGCGGGATGGTGACCTGGATCACGGCCAGCACCTGGGGGAACATCAGCCCGCTCCCGAGGCCCTGGATGATCCTCGCGACGACCAGGGTCGTCGCGTCGGGCGCCAGCCCGCACAAGGCGCTGGCGACCGTAAAGGTCGACATGCCGATCATGAACAGCTTCTTGCGGCCGTAGATGTCGCCGAGGCGCGCACCGGTGATCAGCAGGCAGGCGAAGGCCAGCTGGTAACCGGCCAGCACCAGCTGGATCGCCGCGAAGGACGCGTGGATGTCCTTCTGGATCGCGGGGATCGCCGTGTTGACGATCGAGACGTCCAGCAGCTGCACGAACACCGCGGTCAGGACGATGGCGAGCACCAGGAACGGGTGCCGTTCGCCTCGGGACTGCCCGGCCGGGGCCGCCGCGGCAGCGGTCGGAGCGCTCATCGGATGGTGCCTCTCGATCGGGTCCGGTCGGCAACGACGCTAGTGCTCGCGATCTGCAACGGCCCCCCGGGCAGGCCTGCCCCCGGTGGCCACTGGCTAGCCCAGGGTCGCCAGGAAGCCACGGATCATCGCGTTGGTCTCGGCCGGGTGCTCGAACTGCGGGACGTGCCCGCAGTCCTTGAGGACGATCGAACCGGCGTCGGGCAGGGCGTTGCTGACGTGCCGGGCGAAGCTGCTCGGCACCAGGCGATCGCGGTCACCCCACAGGAACAGCGCCGGCGGCGTGAGGCCCGGCAGCCGGTCCCAGAAGCCGTCCCGGCCGTAGGCGTCCTCGAGATAGATCTGCCGGGCGCAGGAGAAGAAGGCCACCCGGTGGGCCCGGGAGCGGAACACCCGGACGCACTCGTCGGCGGCGGCGTCGTACCAGGGGCGGGGGAGCCGGTCGGGGTCGCTGAACATCGCGCGGACCGCCTCGACGACGACGCGGTGGCTGAGCACGAAGGGCACGTTCGCGAGCTCCGGGCGCAGCAGTCGGACCGCGGGGACCCACTGGCGCAGCCGGCGGAACGCGGGCGACGGGGCGAGCAGGACCAGCCCCGTGACCGAGCGGGGGTGGTTCAGGCCTGCCTCGAGGCCGATCCGACCGCCCAGCGAGTTGCCGACCAGCACGGCCTGGCGGGCACCCACCTGATGCTGGAACTCCTCGACCCACGCCGCGAACCACGCTGGGGTGTACGACACGGAGGGGGCCGAGCTCTGCCCGAAGCCGGGCAGGTCCGGGGCCAGGACACGGTGGTCGACGGCGAGGTCGGCGAGCACCGGGAGCATCGAGGCGTTGGTGGCCCCGAGGCCGTGGAGCAGGACCACCGCCGGGGCGTCGGTGGGCCCGGCCTCCAGGTAGGAGGTCTGCACGCCCAGCGCCAGGACCTCCCTGCTGCGCGGGAAGGAGGCGGGCCGGTCCTCGGCGTCGGCGAACATCCCGTCGAGCTGCAGCGAGAGCCCGAGGTCCCCGCGGACCGTGATCGCCCCCTCGAGGAACGCATGGACGCCCGAGGCCTGTCCGGCGACGACGCCGGCCAGGACGTCCCGGGACCCACGCACGACCAGCGTGGCGCCGGGCCGGGCACCACGCCGGACCCGGCCGCGGCCCCGGTCCAGCTCGACGGTCCACCGGTCGCTGTCACCGGCGTCGAAGACGACCGTGGCGACCCGGTCGTCCAGGGTGCTGTCGGACAGGGTGCGGCGCAGCCGGGAGTGCAGCAGCGCTTCCAGCTCGATCCCGCGAGCAGGTGCGGCGGCGGTCACGGCAGGACGGTAGCCGCCGTCACCGATCCCAGGAGGCGATCGGCGGACGTGTCGCCGGCCAGTCGAGGGCCGTCTCGAGCTGGGCGGCCACGGACAGCAGCAGGCTCTCGCTGCCTGGGGCTCCGACCAGCTGGACGGCCAGCGGGGTGCCCTCGCGGGACGTCCCGGCGGGCACGCTGATGGCCGGCTGGCCGGTGACGTTCCAGGCCGGGGTGAAGGGCACCCGGCGTCCGGCGAGGGCAAGGGTCCGCCGCCCCTGCAGCGAGCCGACCTTCGCCGGTGGGCCGGCCATCGTCGGCATGAGCAGCAGCTGGGCGCCGTCGGGCAGGTCGGCGAGGCGACCGGCCGCGGTGCGTCCGAGCCGCAGGGCCCGCTGGAGCGGGCGACCGGCCAGCCGTCGACCGATGGCGCCGACCAGGCGGGTCCGGGGCTCGGTCACGCTCGGGTCGGCGAGCTTCGCGAGGTCGTCGGCCGCCCCGACCAGGTAGCGGACGAGGAACGACTCCTGCACCCCGGCGTACGCCGGGTCGGCCGGGAAGGTGCTGTGCCCCAGTCCCTTCAGCACCTCGACGACCCGGTCGAGCGCGGCCCGCAGCTCGGGGTCGACGGGGGTCGGCAGGGGCGCCTTGAAGGTCCAGCCGATGCGCAGGGGGCCGGGGTCGGTGACGGTGAGCTCGCGGTCCTGCAGCACGTTGAGCATGGTGACGGTGTCGGCGACGGTCCGGGTGACGCAGCCGGCGCTGGACAGGCCGTGCCAGTGCTCGGTGTCGGGCTTGAGCGACACGAAGCCGACCCCGGGCTTCAGGCCCACCAGGCCGCAGCAGGCCGCGGGGATCCGGATCGACCCTCCTCCGTCGGTGGCGTGGGCAGCCGCGACGAGGCCGGCAGCCACGGCGGCGGCCGAGCCGCCCGACGAGCCCCCGGGGGTGTGGGCCAGGGACCACGGGTTGCGGGTGTCCCCGAAGGTCATCGACTCGGTGAAGGGCCACAGCGCCAGCTCGGGCAGCTTGGTGGCCCCCACGATGACCGCGCCGGCCGCTCGCAGGCGGCGGGCGATCTCCGCGTCGGTGGTGCCCACCGGCTCAGGGGAGGCAGTGCCCTGTGAGGGCGCGTGCCCGGCGACGGCGAGGTTGTCCTTCACCGCGACGGGGATCCCCAGCAACGGCCGGTCGTCCCCGGCGGCGAGGGCCACGTCGGCGGCCCGGGCCTGCTCGTGGGCGCTGGCGAACAGCGTCCGGTAGCAGCCCAGGTGCGGGTCCAGCCGGGCGGTGCGGGCGAGCAGCAGCTCGAGGAGCTCGACGGCCGTCAGGCGGCCGGCCCGCAGCAGGGCCCGCTGGCCGTCGATGCCGGCGTACGCGATCTCGTCCTCGGTCAGGGTGGTGTCCATCACGCGACCTTAGGTCCAGGTCAGGCGCCGACGTCGCTGACTCCCGGCGGCAGGCTTCCGGTGGTCTTCTCCCACGCCCTGGCAGCACCTTGCTGGGCCAGCATCCGGGAGACGGCTATCGCCGTGCCGGAGGCGGCCGACCACACGATCGCCTCCTTCCAGCCAGTCTCCGAGGTGGACGGGTTGCGGGGCGGCGCGCCGCGGCCGGCCCTTCGCCAGCCCTTGTCCAGGAGGGAGCCGGCTGCCCTCGCGGCCACCAGGCCCGACCCGAGAGCGAGCACCTTCCAGATGACCTTCGATGCTGCCATGGGCGCTGCGTGCCCCGCGACGGGCGACAGCAACCACTGCTGGGTCGACGGCGCGAGCAGGTCAGCGGCGCAGCGCCGCCAGCAGCGCGTCCGGCTGCCGGGTCCCGACCAGCCAGTACGGCGTCTCGTCGGTGGGGTCGTCGAGCTCGAGCCGCACCGCGGTGGCCAGCCACGGCCGGACCCGTACGTGCGCCCAGCGCTGGGCACGGGGCCCGAGCCAGGTCCGCAGCTCGGCCCCGGTGAGGACCTCGGCGACACCGAAGGCGCCGACGGGGGCGCGGGCCCCGGGAACCTGCAGGATCCCGTCGACGACGCTCACCCGCTGCCGGCTGACCAGCACCAGGAAGGCGAGGGCGAGCCCGGGCAGCACGACGTACACCAACGGCGTCCCTGCGCCCCTCTGCAGCTCGGCGGCGGCTCCACCGGTGAGGCCGAGGGCGAGCAGCCACCACCACCAGGGGGCGACGAGGCGTTCGGAGAAGCTCACCGCCGGAACGGCAGCGACTTCAGCCCGGCGCCCACGGCCTTGACGTAGTCGACGAGCACCGTCGGGACCAGCGTCTCGGCCAGGATCCCCCCGACGGCGTCCGCCCCGATGACGTAGCGGGCGAGCGGCACCGGGTTGGACAGCGCCAGGCGGACGGTCCTGGCGACCCACACCGGATCGGGGAGCTTGTCGGACCGGGCCCCGAGCGCCTCGGAGCGGGCGTAGGCCGCCGCGTAGCGGTCGTGGCTGGCGACGGGGAAGCCACCTTCCTGGGCCGCCGACCAGATGTCGGTGCCGAACATCCCCGGCTCGACGAGGCAGACCCGGATCCCGTCCGGCTCCACCTCCATCCGCAGCGCGTCGGTGACGGCCTCCAGGGCGTGCTTCGAGGCGCAGTACCACCCCATGAGGGGCGTGGAGAGCCGGCCCGCGACGGAGCTGATGTTGACGATCCGGCCCTCGCCCCGCTCCCGCATCCCCGGCAGGACCAGCCGGGCCAGACGCATCGGTGCGACGACGTTGGTCTCCAGCTGCGCCCGGATCTGCTCGTCGCCGATGTCCTCCACGGCCCCCGACCGGGCGAAGCCCGCGTTGTTCACCAGCGCGTAGATCCCACCGGTGAGCTCCTGCGCCTGGGCTATCCCCGCCTCGCAGGAGGCGGCGTCGTCCACGTCCATGACCACCGTCTGTAGCGTGAGGCCCTTGTCGGCCGCGATGTCGCGGGTCCGATCGGCCTTGGCCTGGCTGCGGGCGGTCGCGACGACGTCCCACCCCCCACCGGCCAGCTCCAGGCAGGTCACCAGCCCGATCCCGCTGTTGGCCCCGGTGACGACGACGTTCTTAGCCACTGCTTCTCCCGCTGCTCGGATGCTCCGCACGACGGTACGGCGCGGGTAGCGTGCCCCGCGCGGGCGGGCACGAGCCCCCCCACGGGTCGGGAGGTGCGTGCCGCGTGCTCGAGGTCGCCGTCGTACGGCTGGACCCCGAGGTGCCGCTGCCCTCCTACGCACGTCCCGGCGACGCCGGCTGCGACCTGGTCACGACGGTGGACGCCGACGTAGCACCGGGGGAGCGGGTACAGCTGCCGACGGGGATCTCGCTGGCCCTGCCGGAGGGGTTCGCAGCGTTCGTGCACCCCCGCTCCGGGCTCGCGGCGCACCACGGGGTCGGGCTCGTCAACGGGCCTGGGACCATCGACGCGGGCTACCGCGGCGAGGTCACGGTGGTGCTGATCAACCACGACCTGCGGGAGACGGTGCACCTGCGTCGGCTGGACCGTGTCGCGCAGCTGGTCGTGCAGCGGGTCGAGCACGTGGCGTGGCGGGAGGTCGGCGAGCTGCCGGCCTCGGAGCGAGGCACCGGTGGGCACGGGTCCACCGGCGGCTTCTCGGCGAAGGGCGACTGAGCAGTGTTCAAGCGGCGCAAGGAGCAGGACGCACCAGACGGCGCGGAGGTCGACGTCGACGGCTTCGTCGACGACCTCGACGACTCGGACCGCAAGCTCGAGGACGCCGAGATCCTGCGTGAGCTCGAGCGCACCGAGCTGGAGGTGCGCCGCGCCGGCGTCGCCCGGCCGCAGGGTCCCTGGGATGCCGCCGACGCGCCCGTCGACCCCGACCGGCCGCGCCTCGACCTCGGCGCGCTGCAGGTTCCGGTCCCCCCGGACACCGAGGTCCGCGTCGACGTCAGCCCGGAGGGTGAGGTCGTGGCGGCCACCCTCGTGCAGGGCGAGTCGTCGTTGCAGCTCAACGTCTTCGCTGCGCCGCGCAGCGAGGGCATCTGGGACGAGGTCCGCACCGAGATCGCCGACGCCCTCAACGCCGGAGGGGGTCAGGCCCGCGAGGTGCAGGGCAGCTTCGGGACCGAGCTGCGCGCCGACGTCCCGACCGAGGTCCCCGGGCAGGGCGTCGTCCTGGCCCCCGCCCGGTTCGTCGGCGTCGACGGTCCCCGCTGGTTCCTGCGCGGACTGGTGATCGGTCCAGCCGTCGACGACCCGACCACCGCTGCCGGGCTCGAAGCCGTGCTGCGCGACGTGGTGGTGGCCCGGGGCGGTGAGCCCATGGCGGTGCGTGACCCGCTCCCGCTCGTGCTTCCCACGGAGATCACCGACGCGGCCGTCACCGAGCAGCAGGAGGGTCTGCAGATGCCCGAGCGCGGTCCCGAGATCACCGAGACGCGCTGACGCGGTCTACGCTCCTCCCGTGAGTCGATTCAAGCGAGCCCTCGACCGGCTGAGAGCGGACGAGCAGGACGTCGAGAGCGCCGAGCTGCAGTCCGATGCCGCCTCCGTGGGGGCCACTGCTGTGGGCAGGTGCTGCGTCGGTGAGCTCGCCTGCGTCGCCGGGACGCTGCGGGCCGTCGTGCTGCGGCCGCTCGCCGGCGTACCGACCCTCGAGGCGGAGCTGTACGACGGGACCGGCACCGTGACCCTCGTCTGGCTCGGTCGCCGGCGGATCGCGGGCATCAACCCGGGTCGGTCCCTGGTGGCCCGCGGGCGGCTCACCCAGAAGGACGGCCGCTACCTGGTCTACAACCCGACGTACGACTTGCGGGCCTCCGGTGGCTGAGCCCGCCCTGCCCGGCGAGGACATCGTCGGTGAGCAGGACCCGCGGCCACCGGGCAAGGAACTGACGGCCGGTGCGCTGCTGCAGGTCTTCGGCGGCGGCAAGGGGCTGTTCGACAGCTCGGTGCCGTCGCTGGTGTTCGTGGGGGTGCGGCTGTTCGCGACCCTCAACGCCGCGATCGTGGCCTCCGTGGTCGCCGGCCTCGTCGTCGTCGCCCTGCGCTCGGCCAGAGGAGAGTCGCGCCAGCAGGCCTTCGGTGGCTTCTTCGGACTGCTGCTGGCCGTGCTGATCTCCCGGAGCACCGGGACCGGCAAGGGCTTCTTCCTGCCCGGGATCCTGCTGACCGCCGCCAGCGGGGTCGTCTTCGGTGCCTCGCTCCTGGCCCGTCGACCCGTCGTCGGGCTGGCGCTGGCCGGCTTCGACGAGCGCTTCGCGGGCTGGCGGGAGGAGCCGCTGCTCGTCCGGGCCTGCTCCCGGGCGACGTTCGTGTGGATGGTGTCGTTCTTCGTCCGGGCCGCCGTGGCGACCACCGTCGTCCTCTCGGTCGGCGACGGGGCCGGTGACAACGTGGTCCTGTACGTCGTCATCAACGCGGTCAAGTGGCCGCTCATCATCGGCTCGGCGCTGTACACCGTCGCCGTCGTCAAGGCCGCTGACGCCGCCGTCCATGAGCAGGCCGCCCGCCCCGCCTGAGCCGCCCGGCCCGACGCGCCCCGACCGGCCCGCCCCGCCCCGCCCCACCTGACCCGCCCCACCTGGCCCGCCGCGACGTCGCTGAAGGCTTTCGGCTTCAGCGCCCTCGAAACCGGACAAGCAAGAACAGAACGCCCGCCGTACGCCGAACAACCTCAGCGACGTGGGGGCGAGCCCTGGCCACGTCTGCGCAGCGCCAGGCGGTGGCGTACCGGCTCGGCTGCTGTCCCGAGGCGGGGGCGGGTCAGCTGGTGAGGAGCCGGTCGAGGTCGTCCTCGACCTCGGCGGTGGCGACCAGCAGCAGCTCGTCGCCGGCCTCGAGCGAGTCGTCGGGGGACGGCGTGATGACCCGACCGGCCCGCAGGATCGCCACCAGCGCGCTGTCGGTGGGCCACGTCACGCTGCCGACGGTCCGGCCGACGATCGGGGCGTCCGCGGCCAGCGTGAGCTCGACGAGGTTGGCCTGGCCCTGTCGGAAGGTCAGCAGCCGGACGAGGTCACCGACGCTCACGGCCTCCTCGACGACGGCGGCCAGCAGGCGCGGCGAGGACACCGAGACGTCCACGCCCCACGACTCGTTGAACAGCCACTCGTTCTTGGGGTGGTTGACGCGGGCGACGACCCGGTCGACGCCGAACTCGGTCTTGGCCAGCAGGCTCAGCACCAGGTTGACCTTGTCGTCCCCGGTGGCGGCCACGACGACGTCGCACTCGGCCAGCCGGGCCGAGATCAGGCTCTCCAGCTCGCAGGCGTCGCCGAGCAGCCACTCGGCGGTGGGGACCGACCCCACCTTCATGGCCCGCTGCTCCCGCTCGATGAGCAGCACGCTGTGCCCGTTGCCGAGCAGCTCGGCGGCGATCGAGCGCCCGACGTTGCCTGCTCCTGCGATGGCGACGCGCATCAGTGCTGCCCTGCCTCGGAGGGCCCGGCGGCGAACGCGGCGATGACGGCGTCCCGGTCGTCCCAGCGCATGGTGACGTGGACGAGGTCGCTGTCCTGTACGACGGT
>Ga0123336_10004343_pt1 | contig 11572 bp, 10 predicted proteins | sample SSSSmetaG_FD_96466 | JGI IMG/M metagenome (GOLD analysis project Ga0123336, IMG submission 96466) | Glacier valley bacterial and archeal communities from Borup Fiord, Nunavut, Canada, to study Microbial Dark Matter (Phase II) - ​SSSS metaG | ecosystem: Environmental > Aquatic > Freshwater > Ice... | reverse complement strand
ATGCCAATAATCTGGGCTTCACTGAAACGACTTTTTTTCATGGGGCAGTGGGAAAAGAAACAAACGGTAAAAACGACCGTCCGTCTCTACTTTTCACTGGCCTACTTTTAGGGGAAGCTTACAGAAGCACTATACTTTTTCTGGTTCGGTATTGACACTGACACAGCTAATCGAAAGCAGAAGCTTCAACTCGAAAAGTCAACTGAAGAAGTCGTTTTGAAGCGTCTGAAACGAGAGACTTCCTTGTCGCTTATTAACCAAGCCATATCTATCATAGAGGCTGATATAAACGAGCTAAACTTGGCTAAAGCCGATTTTAACATAAACCGAGATTATGAAGCCGACTTTCATTCGCTGAATAATGTTAAGGCAGACATTAATGGGTTGTCCACAGAGTTGGGCAGGTTAGAGATTCGCCGTAAAATCATATTTGAAGCGAGGGAAGAGTTACAAAGGCAGGAGTTCGTTGCTGACGTTGCAGAATTGCGCGAGATATACTCAAACGCGAAAGCTTTGATGCCAGAGATTCAAGTTCGATTCGAGGAACTAGTTCAGTTTCACAATAGCATGCTAAACGAGAAGATTAGCTTTGTTACGAAAGAGCTTCCAAATCTTGAAAATAAGCTCACTCTATTAAATAGCGAGCTTAAAGCTCGCCTATCTGAAGAGGATTTCTTAACTCAAAAGCTGGGCAAGGCAGGAGCCATAGAAGAACTCGAGTTGATAATAAATAAGCTTAATGAGAAGTACCAACAAAAAGGCAAGTTCAAAGAGCAACTTCGCCTGTGGAATACCTCTTCAGAAAAGCTCGAGCGAATAGAAAAAGAGTTGGAAGAAATTAACGCGGGTATATCTTCTTTTGGCCAAGACTTGGAGGCCAGCATAGCTTTGTTTAACAAGTACTTTTCAAGGATTTCACGCAAGCTGTATGGTGAACAGTTTATTCTGAGTCAGAGTAATAATGGTAGAGCATACCAGCTTGATGTAAGCTCCATAGGTGGCCTTGGAACCGGTAAGAAAAAGGGCCTCATAGCTGCTTTTGATATTGCATATACTGAGTTTTGCGATGAAAAGGGCATACCGTGTCTCCACTTCATACTTCATGACCAAGTAGAGAACATTCACGATAACCAGCTCAGCCTCATAGCCGAAGTAACCAACGAGGCAAATGTGCAATTCATAGTACCCGTATTAAGAGACAAATTGCCAGCAGACATAAGGCCAGAACAATACAAAGTATTATCGCTGTCACAGGACGATAAGTTATTCAGGATATAGCTCAGGAACAATAACTAGAATCACTTCCGGCACCAAGGACAGTGAGGATACTGAGGACCGCTTCAAAGCAAGTGGTAACTGCTTCTGAGGAATTAAGCACTGTACTCTGGCGTAGAGTTGGTCGAAAGTCGGCACCGGGCGGGACATTTGCTGCAAGTGGCCTTGCGCAAGTCGGTAACTAGGACGGGCAGGATGGAAGCAGTAACGCCAGTGCAGATAACCTACCTGCTCAAAATCAAAAAAACGCCCCCGACTGCTCGGGGGCGTTTCGTATTCTACGACTCAAGCCAAAAAACTAGTCGAGGATTTCGGTCACCTGACCGGCACCCACGGTGCGGCCACCCTCGCGGATGGCGAAGCGCAAGCCTTTCTCCATGGCTACTTTGTTGATAAGCTCCACCGTGATGGTGATGTTATCGCCGGGCATGACCATCTCCACGCCCTCGGGCAGGGTGATAATGCCGGTTACGTCCGTCGTGCGGAGGTAGAACTGCGGGCGGTAGTTGTTGAAGAACGGGGTGTGGCGGCCGCCTTCCTCTTTCGAGAGCACGTACACCTCAGCCTTAAACTTCTGGTGGGGCTTCACCGAGCCGGGCTTGCAGATAACCATGCCGCGACGGATGGCTTCTTTCTCAATGCCGCGGAGCAGCAGACCCACGTTGTCGCCGGCTTCGCCGCGGTCGAGGATTTTGCGGAACATTTCCACACCGGTCACGACCGACTTCAAGCCCTCTGCACCCATGCCGAGGATGTCCACCTGCTCACCCGAGTTGATGATACCGCGCTCGATACGACCCGTAGCCACGGTGCCGCGGCCGGTAATCGAGAATACGTCCTCGACGGGCATCAGGAAGGGCAGGTCGGTGAGGCGGGCCGGAATCGGAATGAACGAGTCCACGGCGGCCATCAAATCGTTGATTTTAGGCACCCAGTTGGCATCGCCGTTCAGGCCGCCCAGGGCCGAACCCTGGATAATCGGAATGTTGTCGCCGTCGAAGTTATAGAACGAGAGCAGCTCGCGGATTTCCATCTCGACCAGCTCCAGCAACTCGGGGTCATCCACCATGTCCACTTTGTTCATGAACACCACCAGCTGGGGTACACCTACCTGACGGGCCAGCAGGATGTGCTCGCGGGTCTGGGGCATGGGGCCGTCGGTGGCGGCCACCACGAGGATGGCACCGTCCATTTGGGCAGCGCCGGTCACCATGTTCTTCACATAGTCGGCGTGGCCGGGGCAGTCCACGTGGGCGTAGTGGCGGTTCACGGTCGAGTATTCGACGTGGGCCGTGTTGATGGTGATACCACGCTCTTTTTCCTCGGGCGCGTTGTCAATCGAGGAGAAGTCGCGCTTTTCGGCCAAGCCCTGGTTCGCCAACACCATCGTGATGGCGGCGGTCAGGGTCGTTTTGCCGTGGTCAACGTGACCGATGGTGCCGATGTTGACGTGCGGCTTCGAGCGGTCGAAATTTTCTTTAGCCATTGTAAAGAGTTGAGAAAAAGAGGGGTAAGTAAAAGTAAAAGCGAGTGGGCCTTTTACAGCAAACAAGCGAAACCCAGCCGCTACCCGTCCCGAAGGAACAAAGTCGCGCCGCGTATCGCTGTTGCCGGCCGGCCCGGCCCTGACCCACCCCAAAGGCAAGTCGTGCCGTACCTGCTGAGCCATTTATGGGATTTGAACCCATGACCTCTTCCTTACCAAGGAAGTGCTCTACCACTGAGCTAAAACGGCTTAATTTTTAATAAGCAATGAACAATTATCAATGAGCAATTACCAGCTATGGCTGACGAGCATTGTTCATTGCTCATTGATAACTGTTCATTGCAAAGAGCGGGAGACGAGTCTCGAACTCGCGACCTGCAGCTTGGAAGGCTGCCGCTCTACCAACTGAGCTACTCCCGCGAGTGGTGATATGGTGAACTAGTGAGGTGGTGAGTTTCCTAGTAGAGACTCACCATCTCACCACTCACCATTTCACCGCGTGGGGGTAACAGGACTCGAACCTATGAACCCGAAGGAGGTGAGTTACAGTCACCCGCAATTGCCGCTATGCGATACCCCCAATGCTGACAAATCCGGCCGTTTGCCGGAATTGAGACGCAAAAGTACGGCTTTTCCGGGTTGGTGCAAGGGCAGGTACGGAAAAATTTGTCGCATCGGCGGGACGGAGGCGGATGGGACGAACGGAAAAATCCGGCTTACCCGTTGACTCACATGAGGTTGTAGTACGCCTTGAGCCGCTCGTCGGTTTCCTTGGCTTTGATGTCGGCGAGCACAGCTTTGAGGCCGGGCTGACTGGGCAGCAGCGTGGCCAGGCCATGGTAGGCCCCGAGGCGCACGCGGTATTGGGCGTGGGTGCGGGCCAGGCTGGTGAGGGTCTGGATGCCTTTATCGCGCTCGGCCACCGGCAGCTGGGTCATGAACTTGCCCATCGCCTGCAAATAGTCGGAGAGGTCGGCCTCGGCCACGTCGGGCAGGCGGCGCAAGTACCACTCGTACTGGTCGAGGCCGCCGCGCTGGGCGTAGTAGCCGGCCAGGGCGGTGAGCAGCACCGAGTTGGGCGTGCTTTCGAGGGCGGCCAGCGGGGCGCGGGCCGCCGGGCTGGGCTGACGGGCCAGCGCGGCCACGGCCCCGGCCTGCACCCGGTACGAGCTGTCGCGCAATGCCGCCAGAAACACGGGCGCGTAGCTTTCGCTGAAGGCGGCCAGCGTGGTCAGCGCCTGGGCGCGCACGGCGGAGTTGGGGTCGGCCGTGGCCAAGCGCTGCACATCGGCGCGCACGGCGGCCGGGTTCGGGCCACGATAGCCGCGCAAATGCTCCAGGGCCAGCCGACGAATGGCGTAGAAGCTGTCGTTGAGCGCGTTGCGCATGAGGCTGCTCACGCCCAGCTCACCGGTCTGATTTTGCAGCAGGTCGAGCACTTCCGCCCGCTGCCAGTAGTTGCGGGCGTGGTAGAACTGAAACAGCAGCTCCTCCGGGCTACGCTCCTCGTCGAGCTGGGCCAGCAGCTGGCTTTCGCCGTCGAACTTGACGAGCGTGGGCCGCTCGACGGCCAGAAACGTGAAGGTCTGGTCGGCGCGGTCCACCATGACGCGGTGCTCGGTGGGCCGGTCTTTTTGCCAGACCGTCACCGTCACCGGCAGCCGGAACACGGGTTGGGCCAGCGTATCCTGCACCTGCCGCACCCGGAGCTGCACCTGCCCGTTGGCGTAGGAATGCGTGATTTTCAGTTCCGGGTGCCCGCGCCGCATGAACCACTGGTCGAAAAACCAGCGCAAATCCTCGCCCGTGGTTTCCTCGAAAGCCAGCCGCAAGTGGCTGATTTCGACCGCCGAAAGCTTGTTCTGGGTCAGGTAGCGAGTGAGCGCGGCAAAAAACGCCTCGTCGCCCACGTAGCGCCGAAGCATGTGCAGCACCCGCCCGCCCTTCTCATACGAGTGGCGGTCGAACATCTCCTCGCGGTCGGTGTAGCGGTAGCGGATAAGCGGCTCGCGCTTCATCTCGGCTTCGTCGAGGTAGCTGGCCAAATCCTGCTGCTGCACGAGGCCGGCCACGTCGGGGCCGTAGCGGTGCTCGGCCCACAAATACTGGGCGTAGTTGGCGAAGCTCTCGTTGAGGGGCAGGTTGCTCCACGACTCAGCCGTCACGTAATCGCCGAACCAGTGGTGAAACAGCTCGTGGGCGATGGTGGACTCGCCTCCATCGTAAGGCACGTCGAGCAGGGCGCGGCGCGAATCCGGCATGATGCTCGTGCCGTGAACCGTGGCCGTCGTGTTTTCCATCGCCCCGGTGACGTAGTCGCGCACCACCACCTGGGCGTATTTCTCCCAGGGATAATCCACGCCGAGCCGCTTCGAGAAAAAATCGAGCATGGCCGGCGTGTGCCCGAACACGGCGCGGGCCAGGTCCTTGCGGGCCGGCTCCACGTAGTAGTCCACCCGCTTGCCGCGCCACGAGTCGGTCACGACGGCGAAGTCGCCCACGGCCACCATCGTCAGGTAGGGCGCGGCGGGCAGGCTCTGCCGCCAGGTGTCGGTGCGCGAGCCGTCGGGGTTTTTGCGCGAAGCCGTCAGCAGTCCGTTCGAGAGGGTTTTGAACTGGTCTTCGACCGTGAGCGCGATTTCCTGGGTCATGCGCTGGTTGGGCTGGTCGATGGTCGGAAACCAGCACGAGCTGCTCTGGGTCTCGCCCTGGGTCCAGATTTGGCGGGGCTTACCCGGCTCCTTGCCCAGCGGGTTGATGAAATACAGCCCTTTGGCCGCCGTGATAGCCGCCGAGCCGCCGGCGGGCAGCTCGTTGGGCCGGGCCACGTAGCCCACCCGCACCTGATACGACTGCTCGCGCGGGAACGTCTGCCCCAGGGCGATGGCCAGCTGCCGCCCGTTATATTTAAAAGTCAGCGCCTTGAAGCCCTTCGCCGTCACCAGCTGCACGCTCTTGATGTCGAAGCCTTTGGCATCGAGCACCAGCGAATTTTGCGGAAAAAAGTGCGCGCGCAAGGTCAGCACGGCCGTGCCGAGCACGTACTGCCGGGCGTAGTCGAAGCGCAGGTCGAGGCGGGTGTCGAGCACGTCGGTGAGGCGCGTGGCGGCGGGCTGAGCGGGCGCGTCGGCGGGCAGCCAGACGGGCACGGTCGGTACAACGGCCGCGGCCGCCACCGGGGCAGCCGCCACCTTTGCCAGCCGGCGCGCCGGGGGCACGGCCGCCCGCTGGGCCAGCGCCGGCCCCGCCGCGCCAGCCAGCAACAACTCCAGCAACCCCAGCAGCCAGGCCCGGCCCGGATTTAACAGCTTGATAAGCTTCATTTTCGTGGTAAAAGTCGCTACCGGACCCGCGGCAAGTTTCCGACGAAATTAAGATTGCCCTTACCTTTCGCGCCGCTTCGGCCGGTGGGCCGTCGCCATTCGGCTGGCATTCGGGCCGCGTTTGGGCCGCGTTTGGGCCGCTTACAATCGCCAATCGGCTCATGGGAGCCGCTGGTCAGCGTTATTTATTTTTGTAGCTACCCGCCAGAAATTAATCTATGCTCTTTTAGGATAGGAGGCAAAGGGTAACTGTCCCGCGCCATACCTAATACTCAATACCTGATACCCACCCATGCTTTCCGTTCGTATCGGCGCTGCCGCCGGCCCGCCGCTTGCCGTTGCCGTCGCGTCTTCCGGGGCCATTACCGTGGACGGGCAGCCGCTGGCCTGGGACGTGGCCTCGCCCGGCCCTGGCCGCTACCACGTGCTGCACCAGGGCCGCTCGTTCGAGGTCGAAGTGGTGAGCGCCAACTACGCCGCCAAAGCCTTCAGCCTAAAAATCAACGGCCAGCGCCTGGAGCTGACCGCCCAGAACGACTTGGACCAGCTCCTCGAACGCCTCGGCTTAAGCAACGCCACCGCCCAGAAAATCAACGAGCTGAAAGCCCCCATGCCCGGCCTGCTCATCGACATTCGGGTGCGGCCCGGCCAGGCGGTCCAAAAAGGCGACCCGCTGCTCGTGCTCGAAGCCATGAAGATGGAAAACATCCTCAAAGCCCCCACCGACGGCATCGTCGCCAGCATCCCGGTCAGCCTCCGCGACAGCGTGACGAAGGGTCAGGTGCTGCTGAAATTTAGTTAAGAGTTATGAGTTAAGGGTTATGGGTTAGGTCATGCAGAGCGCAGCGAAGCATCTCGCTCGTGTTGTTGAATTGCTCATAATAAAAGAGTCGGATTATGCCTGATAAGACCTTCTGCATGAAGTGAGCGAGATGCTTCGCTACGCTCTGCATGACCTAACCCATAACTCTTAACTCATAACTCCTAACTAAACTTGACTTACCAGCGCATCCTTCTCAAGCTCAGCGGCGAGGCCCTGATGGGGCAGCAGCAGTACGGCATCGATGCCGCCCGGCTCATGCAGTACGCCACCGAAATTAAGGCCGTGGCCGCGCAAGGCGTGCAAGTGGCCGTGGTCATCGGCGGGGGCAACATTTTTCGCGGGGTGCAGGCCGAGGCGTTTGGCCTCGACCGCGTGCAGGGCGACTACATGGGGATGCTGGCCACGGTCATCAACTCGATGGCCCTGCAAAGCGCCCTGGAGAAGATGGACGTGCCCACGCGCCTGCTCTCGGGCCTCACTATTCAGCGCGTCTGTGAGCCGTACATCCGCCGCCGCGCCATGCGGCACCTGGAAAAGGGCCGGGTCGTGATTTTCGGGGCCGGCATCGGCTCGCCGTATTTCACGACCGACTCAGCTGCTTCGCTGCGGGCCATCGAGGTCGAGGCCGATGTCGTGCTCAAGGGCACTCGCGTGGACGGCATCTACTCGGCCGACCCCGAAAAGGACCCCACCGCCGTGCGCTACCCGCAGATTTCCTTCGAGGAAGTGCTGGAGAAAAACCTCAACGTGATGGACATGACGGCCTTCACGCTGTGCAAAGAAAACAACCTGCCCATCATCGTTTTCGACATGAACACGCCCGGTAACCTGGCCCGCCTCATCGCCGGCGAGAGCCTGGGCACACTCGTGACGATGGACGGCGGCAATGGGCGCGGCCGGTCCGGCGCTTCGGCGCTCGGCGGGGCGTTGCCGTCGGTGTTGGGCAATGAGCCGGAGCAGGCTTGATGTAGTTTAGTTTGCGACCGTGCGAGCGTGTTTTAGCCCGCAGAGGGCGCAGAAGTTTACGCAGAAGGCGCAGGGGCTCTTGAATTACACGCCCGGCGCTGCTGTCCCGGACGAAGCTGCTTGTTGCCAAAAGCCGGAGCGCTTCCCAATTTTGCGGCGCGGTAGTCGTTCGTTTCCACCGCTGCCGCGAAATTTTTAATTCTTAATTTTTAATTCTTAATTCCCCTCCCGTGGACGAAGAAATTCAGTTTTACCTGGCCGATGCCGAAGAATCGATGGGCAAGGCCGTGGGCCACGTCGGCGTGGAAATGAGCCGCATCCGGGCCGGCAAAGCCTCGCCGGCCATGCTCGACGGCTTGCGCGTGGACTACTACGGTACGCCAACGCCGGTCAGTCAGATTGCCAACATCTCGGCTCCTGACCCGCGCTCGCTGCTCATCAAGCCCTGGGAGAAAAACATGGTGGCCGAAGTGGCCAAAGCCATCAAAAACAGCGACCTCGGCCTGAACCCCATCGCCGATGCCGACGGCGTACGGCTCAACATTCCGCCCATGACGGAGGAGCGCCGCCGCAACCTCGTCAAGCAGGCCAAGAACGAAGCCGAGGCCGGCAAAGTCCGCGTCCGGGGCATTCGCAAGGACGTGAATGAGGCATTGCGCAAGCTGCAAAAAGACGGCGCGGCCGAAGATGCCGTGAAAGGTGCCGAGGAAAAAGTGCAGAAATACACCGATAGCTACATCATGGAAGTAGATAAGCTCTTCGCCCAGAAAGAGTCGGAAATCATGCACATCTGAGCCGGACGAACACGACCGAACTCACGTACAGCATTGTTGCAAAATTCAGCGGGGAATCTTCGGCGACGTTTTGCAACAATGCTTCTTTATGGTCGATACCACTGCTGCTCAGCTATTTCGGTCTCCACGGCGGCGGGCACCAGGTAACGAATGCTCTGCCCAGCCCGCAAACTGGCTCGGATGAACGTGGCGGAAATGTCGAGTAGCGGCGCGCTGACCAGCCGCGCGCGGGGCAGACCCGCCAGCAGCGCGGGCGGCGGCTCGGGGCCGGGGCGCGGGTAGGCGTAGATATTGGTGGTGGCCAACAACTCGTCGGCGCGGTGCCAGCGGGGCAGGTCGGTCAGATTATCGGCTCCCATCAGCAGCACGAAGTCGGTACCGGGGTGGCGCGCGCGCAACGTGTCGAGCGTGACGATGGTGTAGCTCGGGCGTGGCAGGCTCAGTTCGATGGGTTCAGCACGCAGATGCGGATTGCCGGCGATGGCCAGCTCGACCAGGCGCAGGCGCTGGGCTTCGGGCAGCAGGTCGGCGGCGACTTTAAAGGGGTTTTGGGGCGAGACGACGAGCCAGACTTCGGCCAGGTCGGTGCGGGTGGCGAAAAACTCGGCCAAAATCAGGTGGCCGACGTGGACCGGGTTGAAGGAGCCAAAAAGTAAGCCCACGCGCCGAAGCTTGGCGGGTGGGCTACTGGCGATGGGAAACAGTTGGCTCACGACGCGGCGGCCGTCGAAACGGCCGGTTCGGCGGGCGCGCCGGAAGTGACAGGAACCGTGGCTTCCGGCTGCGGCTCTATTCTTGGCGCGACTCCTGGCGTAACTTCCGGTGCCGGCTCCTGGTCGGGTCCGGTCGCGGACTGAACCTTGCTGAGTGGCAGCCCGATAAAGTCGCGCACGAGCTGCTCGGCCTGCGCCACGGCCATTTCGAGGTCATCGTTCACGACGGCTACGTCGAATTTATCCTCGAACGCCAACTCAAACGTGGCTTTGTAAACCCGCGAGGAAATGCTGGAGGTCGAGTCGGTGGCACGAGCGGTGAGACGCTGGGCGAGGGCCTCGATAGACGGCGGCCGCACGAATATGGCCAGCGCGCGGTCCTGATAGAACTGCTTGATGCTGAGGCCACCTTTCACGTCCACGTCGAGAATGGCATGGCGGCCGCTAGCCCAGATGCGTTCGATTTCCGACTTGAGCGTGCCGTAGAACGCGCCCTCGTACACCTCCTCCCATTCCACGAACTCGTCGTGGCGGATGCGCTCCTGAAACTCAGCCACCGAGAGAAAGTGGTAGTCTTTGCCATCGATTTCGGCGCGGCCGCGGCGGTCGCGGGTGCAGGCCGAGATGGAGAAGCTCAGCGCGTCGGGCAGGGCGGCCATGAGCCGGTGCACGATGGTGGTTTTGCCCGCGCCGGAGGGGGCCGAGAAGACGATGATTTTACCGGACTGGTCGCGCTGGGCCTGCATAGGCCCGCAAAGCTAGGCGATATCGCCCTGAACCCGCGCCAGAATGGTGCCGTGCAAGTGGCCGGGGGCCGCGCGGCGGGCTACTTTATCGCTCAAAAAGCTGATAAAGAATTGCTGCTTTTTTAAGTCCGCGAAGCAGGGTGAGCAGTCTTCAGCGTGGTGAATGAGGTAGTCCTCGTCGGCTTCGGCGAGGCTGCGGCCTTCGAGCAACTGGTCGAGCACGATGTTCACGCGGTCGCAATCGGGGGTGCCGGCCAGCGGGTTGGCGGGGAGCGTCGGGGCCGACAGGTGGGGTTTGGTAGCGATAGCAGCCATGAGCGGGACGGAGAACAGGGGGAAAACCTCTGCGAAGAAAGCGTGAAAATAGTGGACGATTTCAACCGTCGTCCTCTTCGGTATCGGCGCTATCAACTGCCGGCTCGTTTTCATCGTTCCCGTAGCCCATCGAGGCGGCGTACTTTTCGAGCTTGTCCTTGAGGAAATTGCGCGCCCGGTGCAGGCGCGAGCGCACCGTGCCGATGGGGATGTCGAGCACCTTGGCCATCTCCTCGTAGGTGAACCCTTCGAGGTCGCAGAGAATAATAACCGTCCGAAAATCAACGGGCAGCGAATTTAACGCCGAGGCTACTTCGTCGCCGATAAGGTCGCGCGTGGACTGCTGGCGCAGGTCGCCGCTGCTGGCCCCGGTGTCCTCGCTTTCCACCTCATCGGGGTTGTAATACCCTTCAATTTCGCTGTAATCAACTTTGGCGGGCTGCTTGCTTTTTTTCCGAAAATCGTTGATGAACGAGTTTTTCAGGATGCGAAAAAGCCAGGCTTTGGCATTGGTGCCCTGCTCGAAGTACTCGAAAAAGCGGTACGCCTTGAGGTAGGTTTCCTGCACGAGGTCGTGGGCATCGTCTTCGTCGAGCGTGAGGCGGTAGGCGAAGTTGTAGAGCGGGTCGAGCACGGGCATCAGCTCGGCCTGGAAGCGCCGGTCTTTCACCTCTTTGCTCAACTTGACCCGTTCGGGGGAATCACTCATGGAAGTAGGGGGTAGGGCAAATGAAGGAGCGCGCTACCAGGCAGCCAGGCCGGGCCACCGCGGCAGGGTCGCAAAAGTAGCGTCGAAACCCAGAGCCAAAACCACTGGCCTAGCGTGGTGTTTGGCCCCGCTTACGCAAGGGGCCGTCCGCTTGGTTACGCTAGTTGGTGCTTAGTTGTTAGTTGTCGGCTGCTGATTGGGCTGCCATCCCGAATCGACACGCACCCCGAACCCGCTTTAGCCCGCACAGGGCGCGGTAGGTCGCGCGCAAGTGAAGGAAAGTTGTGTGCCGGCTGGAACTAGAGCGGTTCCCAAGTGAGTGTACACGTTTTTGGTTTACTTTCGGTCATGAAAGCTTATTCACTTGACTTACGGGAACGGGTGGTGGCGGCCTGCCAGGCCGGGGGAAAGCAACAAGCGGT
>Ga0123336_10004342_pt1 | contig 11572 bp, 11 predicted proteins | sample SSSSmetaG_FD_96466 | JGI IMG/M metagenome (GOLD analysis project Ga0123336, IMG submission 96466) | Glacier valley bacterial and archeal communities from Borup Fiord, Nunavut, Canada, to study Microbial Dark Matter (Phase II) - ​SSSS metaG | ecosystem: Environmental > Aquatic > Freshwater > Ice... | reverse complement strand
CGTGGCAGCCGAGACCGTAAGAAAGCGGAAATGACCTCGGTTGCTTCGGCGAAATCCTCGATCGGACAAAGCCGTTCTTCGACGACGGCTGCCGAAACACCAAAGACGTCGGCCAATTGGAGACGGCGATTCGTAATCGTGCGGACCGGTGCGCCAAGAAACGGACGAAAGCCACCTGGTCGAAACCGGATTCCCAGCACGGTTCCACTACCCGTGAGCGTCCGAGAAAATCGCGTATCCATCACGCCGACGATCTCGGATCGGTCGCGTTCGATAACGACATGAACCGCGGGGTATGGCAACGTCTCGGCCGTATACGGTTGCGCGAGCGACCAGCGCACGGTCCAAAAATGCTCCACGAGATAGGCGATGGATTCGTCGCTTGGAACGCGTCGATCGACGTGGTAGAGGCCGCGCTCGATGCCCCGTTCGAGCACGGCACGCGGCTCGGGTCGGGTTTTTACAAGCGCTGTTTCGGATTTTGTGGGAGACTCATCCGGCATGGAATTACGCTTTACGTTTTATATCGATGCCCGGCCGGAACGCGTTTGGGCTGCCATTTGTGAAGGCCAGCCGATCGCGGCACTCATGCCGGTGGAGTTTCGCTCGACCTTCAAAGCGGGGACGCACTACGCCTACGTCGGGAAGATGCCCGATGGGAACGAGGTCGAGTACGTGCATGGCTCGATTCTCGCGATCGAGCCGAACCAGCGCCTCGAGATCACCCAAACGATCGGAACCGAGACGTTTGAGTCGCGCGTCACCTATGAATTCGAGCTGGAAGCCGGCCGCTACACGAAGCTAACGCTCATCAACGATCGATTCGCCGAAGCCGATCCGAATTACCGAACCAACATCGATGGGTGGGCGCGCTTCCTCTCGAATTTGAAATCGTTCATCGAAACCGGGAAGGTGATGAACTTTCACGCTTAGATAGTCAATTCGTCTGCGCTTGCCTATCTTTTCGTGTGTCTCTTCCGCAGGCGGCGTCGAATCGCTGTGCAATTTTTCCCGTAGTCAACGCTGGGTGCAGCTACTACGTATACGCTGGTTGACCAAGGGAGAGCACTATACGAAGTTGGGTGTCGTTCGCTCTCGCGGTATCGATTTTCTTATGGCCGGCGACACCGGTGACAGCCTCCGATCCGCCAGGCCGAATCACCGGGTTCGGTGGCATTTTCGTCGTAAGCAAAGACCCCAACGCGTTGAGGGCTTGGTATCGAGATGTATTGGGCATCCCGCTTGAGCCTTGGGGAGGCGCCAAATTCCGCTACGATGCGAACGGGCATCCGCCCGTCGCAGTTTGGAGCGTTTTCGCGGAAGGGGAGAGCTATCTTGCGCCCTCGCGGCGTGACTTGATGCTTGACTTCGCCGTGGATGACCTCGACGCGTTTCTAACTCGCCTGAAGACCAAAGGCGTCACGATCCTCAAGCGTGATGACTCCGATGCGAACGGCAAGTACGCGTGGATACTCGACCCCGACGGCATGAAAATCGAGCTCTGGCAGCCGACGAAGCGATGACACGACCGAAGACGCAATCGATTTCACCGTTTTTCATCGTCAGCGACGTCGATCAAGCCACGGCGTCGAATTTGGCGAGCCGTTTGGCCGCCGTAGCGCGGATGCGCTGGCGTACTAGTGGCGACCACCCGAGGAGCGCTCCGAGCGGGCCGAGCGCTTGCGCGGACCAGCGCCACAGATCGAATACATCGGTTTGGCGGACGATCGTGCCATCGCGAAATGCGAACCTCGACTGGACGACGTTACGCACGCGTCGGCCCGTTGCCGAATAGGTATACGTCGCGATCCAACGTGCCTCTCCCGATATCTCGTCCGCGCGTACGATCTCGTACGTCAAAGAAAATTCACGAAGTGCCCCGCAGAGCATCGTCCACATCGCGCGCGCTCGATCGCCTTCGAGCATCCCGAAAACCGGATCCTCGAACGAGACGTCTGCGGCATAGCAGGCATTCATGGCAGCCGCATCTCCGCGCGAAAATGCCTCGTAAAAGGCTCGTATCGCTCGCGTGCCATCCGATTCAATCATACGTCCAATAATAGCCGATCCGTTGTCGCTTCGCTATCCTCGGCGCAAGGACGGATCGCGTCGCGGTCGATCTCGAACAATCAGCGGAAAGCGTTCGGGAGCGGCCTTTGCGGACACCGTCATGCTTACGACGCGCGCACTTTGGTTTCGCAGGTGCTCTCGTGATCCCGCCGTTCTACTACAAGAACGTGACGGAGGATGGCGTCTTCGCGCACGTTGCAAACCTCATCGAGCGTGTCGGCTCATCTGAGCTTCGCCTGTACCTGTACCATTTTCCGGCGATGAGCGGCGTTGCGTTTACGCCGCAACTCGTCGGACGCCTGATTGGCGCCTATCCGCAGACGATCGTCGGCTTGAAAGACAGTTCGAATGACGCGGGCTAGACGCCGCTCTCAGATGCGATGAACGCCCCCGCGTAGCGCGGCTAAAAAAATGACCCTCGCACGCGAGGGCCATTTTTCGGTATCAGTCGGATTATTTCAGTGAAGACATATCGATGACGAATCGATAGCGCACGTCGCTTTTGACGACGCGATCGTACGCGGCGTTGATGCCCTCGACGTTCACGAGTTCGATGTCGCTTGTGATGTCGTGCTTGGCGCAGAAGTCGAGCATTTCTTGCGTCTCGGCGATGCCGCCGATCAGCGAGCCGGCAAGGCTGCGGCGCCCCATGACGAGGTTGAACGCTTCGATCGGGACGGCTTGGTCGGGGATGCCGACGACGACCATCGCGCCATTGGCTTTGAGCAAGCGCAGGTACTGATTCCAGTCGAGGGCCGCGGAGACCGTGTTGATGATGAGATCGAAGCTGCCGGCAAGTTTTGCGAATGTTACGGGATCCGACGTTGCATAGTAGTGGTCGGCACCGAGGCGCTTGCCATCGGCTTCTTTGCTGAGCGATTGGCTCAAGACCGTGACCTCGGCACCGAGTGCGTGCGCGAGCTTGACACCCATATGACCGAGCCCGCCGAGTCCGACGATCGCGACGTTCTTGCCCGGTCCGGCATTCCAATGTTTGAGCGGCGAGTACAGCGTGATACCCGCGCAGAGCAGCGGCGCTGCGGCATCGAGCGGCAGATTCTCGGGAATGCGTAGGGTGTAGTTTTCATCGACGACGATCCGCTCGGAATAGCCGCCCATCGTTAGCGTTCCGTCTTTATCGACGGCGTTATACGTGCCGATCATCCCGACCGTGCAGAATTGCTCGAGTCCGGCTTTGCAATTCTCGCACACGCGGCACGAGTCGACGAAGCAGCCGACGCCGACGCGATCGCCGACTTTGAATTTTGTCACGCCGGTCCCAATGTGCGAAACGATTCCGGCAATTTCATGCCCGGGAACCATCGGGAATTGCGAGCCGCCCCATTCGTCGCGGACCTGGTGGATGTCGGAATGACAAATTCCACAAAATTTGATGTCGATGCCCACATCGTGCGGACGAACCTCGCGTCGCTCGAAGGTGAAGGGAGCGAGCGGTGCTCCCGCCGCGGTTGCCGCGTAGCCTTTAGTCGTAAGCGCGGTTTTTTCAAGAGTACTCATGGTTCAGAGGACACCAATCGCGATAGTGACGGTGTCAGTTGGTCGATACTTCCCGAGTCGCTGCGCGCTCGTGGAAACGGTCTTCGGCTTAAGCCGTTTGTAAACGCTTGGTCGTGCGACTTCCCAAGCGCGTGGAATGGCGCCGATCAGAGACAAACGGCGCGTGTACGATGACGAGCTTTTCTGTGTTTTCGCTAGTCGTGCTCGTGGCGTTTGCCGGCTGCAACAGCAGCACGTCCAGCTTCCCCACTGCGCCGCCCGTCGTTGCCGATGAATATGTCGGCCCGGTCGTCGACAATGTGGATGGGACGGTCACTGGCGATATGATTCTCTCGCAGCACGGGTCGAAACTCGGTGGGGTTATGACGATCACGTCGAGCAAAGTCGCGGGGGTAGCGTCCGTAGCGCTCGCGGTGGGGGGTTCGAATCTTTCGGGCAGCGGCGTGCGCGATATCAACGGAGCGGCCTGTAATTTCGGCATCACCGGCACGACTAGTAACGGAATTATTACGGCGACGTACGCGGGCGCGAACGGTTGCTCGCCGGGACCGACGATGGTGACCAACGGGTGTTCTGCGAGCATCGCGGTTATCGCGCGCAGCTCGGCCTCGCGGCCGATGAAGCTCGTACCTTGGCGCGGCAGATTCCGCTGGCGCACCTTGGCCTTAGGTGAACGTACGGTAACGCGCTCGGCGATCGACGAGCGGACGGCCGGCGGTATGCACTCGAGCGCGGCGTTGAAATCATCGAATGCATCGAGCCAGTGCCGCCGCCGGAGATAGAACTCGGCCGCTCCTTGCGGTTCGATCCGTTCGATCCGCACGGGCAACACCGGGATGCTGCGATTCGCTGCCAGCTCGAGTTCGTTGAGAACGGCATCTGAGTCGTTTGCGGCCTGCGAAAAGAGGAGCAGCACGAGCCGACTCTGCGAGATCGCATCGACGAGAAGCGCGGCGTACGATGTGCCGGGCACTCCGTCACGCGGCGCGATCCAGCAGCGCATTCCGGCCGCTTCAAGCGTTGTGCAAACGGCTTCAGCAGATTCGCGGTCGCGAGTTGAATAACTGATGAAGATATCGTGCGGCCCGGTCATACCCTAGTGGCAACTATTCGATCCCGGGAGCCGAGCTCCCCACACGTCGGGTGTTCTCATGCGGATTGCCCACCGATCGTGCCGCTATGCCGACGGGGGTACCGGTGCCGTTGCCGTAGCCGTTGGCCTATTTGGGAGCGGGAGCTCATGGCAAATGGCGAATCGCATCGTAATGGGCGGCTCTATCGAAAACGACGTCGACGACGGGTTAGCGGAGCGCGCCGCTCGTCGGCGCCTAACGGCGTGGACGCACCTCGGCAGGCTCTCCGATGAAAGCAGCGACGATCCGGACGAGAGCGCCGCGACGCCAGACGAACGCGTGGCACTCGTCGATGTGTTGACGATGATGGCGCTACGCGACGGAGCACCCGATGGACAGCTACCGCGACTTCGACGATCTGCTACGCTGCTTTATCGACGCGAACGTTGATTTTCTCGTCGTTGGCGCGCACGCACTTGCGATCTACGATCGACCGCGCGCGACGAAAGACCTCGACGTCTGGATTCGCCCGACCGCTGAAAACGCCGAACGCGTTTGGCACGGGCTCACGATGTTCGGCGCGCCGCTGGATCGCGTGACCCGCGGCGACTTCACAAGCGACAACACGGTCTTTCAGATCGGCGTCGCGCCGATCCGCATCGATATCCTCACCTCGATTACCGGCGTAACGTTCGATGAAGCGTGGCCGCACCGGGTGTTGGTAACGCGAGCGGGTATTTCGGTTCCGCATATCGGCATCGAAGAATACTTGCGAAACAAAGACGCGGTGGGCCGCGATCAAGATCGTATCGATGCCGCCGCCGTGCGCGCGCGACGTCGCAGATCGGATTCCGAGAAGCGCTGATTTTCGCCGATGAAGAAAACCGTCGTCCGGCAGCGAAAACGTAAAGCGAACGCACCTTCGTCGAGAGGCCAAGCTACGCGGGAACGGAGAAAAAGCGATGATGAATGCGTTTCTACGCCGCTGAGCGCGACCGGCGTTCTCGCGTCGCCCGCACCGCGCGTCGACATTGCATCCTACAATGACTGGGCAATAGAATATAAGGTGCTCTTCCACTTCGCCGACTGGGGCGATGAGACCGAAATTGCAAGCCGCGTCTTCGGCACGGTCTGGTCGCACTTATCGTGGGCGGGTATCTCGCAGCCGGCTCCGCGAACCGTCATGACGACTGCTCCGCCGGACGCAGACGACGGCGTCGCCTTGCCGACACTCCTCAAACGCATCCCGGTTTTCGCCACCCTTGCCGATGACGATCGTGCGCAACTCTCGGATTGCTTGCGCGTGCGTTCGGTGGACGCGGGTACGCGACTGATCGAACAAGGCGATGGCGGTCAGTCGCTCTTCATCGTGCGCGAAGGTATCTTCGATGTGAACGTACGCGACGAGTTTGGCGTGGAGCGGATCGTCAATCGACTCTATCCGGGCGATTATTTAGGGGAAGCGTCGCTCTTGACCGGCGTTGCGCGCAACGCCGCCGTCGAAGCGGTGACGGCCGCGACGGTCTATGAAATCGACAAAGCGGACTTCGAACCGTTTCTCATTGCACGGCCCGAAATGGTCGAGATGCTCGCGCACACCCTCGCCAGCCGCAATTCGCACCGCGATTCGAACGCGATCGCCGTGCCGGCAGCTACCGCGTTGACCGCGATCGCCAATCAAATTCGTACGTTTTTCCGGAACGATCGCGGACCGCGCTCCTAGAAACGCGCGGGCGTGTTACCGGCTTTTGTGGTCGCGGCGGCCCGCTTGTTTCTTGAGGCGGGTGAACCGGACGTGCGATCGTGCGCGGGATGCGGGGAAGCGGTCGGTGCCGGGCAAATACCAAGCCCTTAGATGGCTGACCCGATCTTCCGGCGCGAAGCGCTCGATCACGCGACTGCCGGCGAGCGGTATGAAGACCTTTTCGTTGTCGTGCCCTCGCGGGCGTGGACGATGCTTGTCGCGATCGGCGTGTTGCTCGTGGCTGCGTTCGTCTGGAGCCTCGTCGCCACGATCCCGGTCACGGTCGACGGCACGGGCGAACTCATCGCGGGCGGCGGGCTGCAAACCCTCACCGCGCCTGCCGATGGCGCCATCACCGACGAGCGTTCCTCCGGTGATGCCGTTACGCGCAATGAAGCAATCGCGCGTATTCGCACATCGAGCCTGTCGTACGCCGTCGTCCGCACGCCGATCGAAGGTAACGTTATTGAAGTGCCGCACGGGCGAACAACGTTCGTGCATCGCGGCGACGTGGTCGCCACGATCGAGCCGCCGCTATCGTCGTTACAAGCGATCGTGTTCGTGCCGGTCGCGACCGATCGATCGCTGGTGCCCGGCATGCCGGTCCGCATTTCACCGGCCGACGCGAATCCGCACGTGTACGGCGTGTTGCGCGGCACCGTCGTCTCGGTTGCGCCGTATCCCGCCACGCCGGACCGCATCGCCTCGACTCTCGGCAACGCGACGCTAGCCGCTGGTTTGCTCTCACAGCCGGTGCGCGAAGTGCACGTTGCGCTCGGACGCGATGCGCTTGGCGAGCCGCAGTGGTCGGGCTTCGCGCGCTCGCGGCCGCGTGTCGTTTCCGGCACGCCGGTCAGCGCCGGCGTCGTTGTCGAGGATCGCCACCCGATCGCCTTCGTCTTCCCTCCGCTGCGATGAGCCGCGCCGAACACCGCTACGCCCGCACGCCAACGGTGCTGCAACTCGAAGCGGTGGAGTGCGGTGCGGCATCGCTTGCGATGATGCTCGGTTTTTTCGGCCGCACGGTGCCTCTCGAGGAGTTGCGGATGCGCTGCGGCGTCTCGCGCGACGGCAGCACGGCCGGCAACATGGTGCGTGCCGCCGCACTCTACGGACTCGAAGCGAAGGGGCACAAATACGGTCTTGAAGCGCTGCGGAAGGTCGCGCCGCCGTTCGTCGTCTTCTGGGAATTCCGGCACTTTCTCGTGGTCGAAGGCTACGACAACCGCCGCGTGTTCCTCAACGATCCGGCCACCGGTCGGCGCAGCGTGCTTTGGGACGAGTTCGACCGCAATTTCACCGGCGTCACGATCACGTTTGCGAAAACTGACGCGTTCGAAACGAATGCCGTCGTGCCGTCCGGTCTCGTCATTCTCGCACAACGCGTGCGCGAATCACTCGATGCGGTCACGTTCATCGTGATGGCGGGCATCGCGCTTGTGGTGCCGGGCATCGTCATCCCCGCGCTCACGAAAGTCTTCGTCGACGACGTGCTGATCGGTAAGCACGTTGTGTGGGGACCATGGATCGTGCTCGTGATGGGGCTTGCCATTGCGCTCAGCTCCCTGCTCGTTGCGCTACAGCAAGCCATATCGCTGCGTTTGCAGACGAAGCTGGCGGTCACGAGCGCGAGCCGGTTCTTCTGGCACGTCCTCAACATGCCGATGAATTTCTACGCGCAACGGTCGGCCGCCGAACTAGCGTATCGCGTCCATCTCAACGACCGCATCGCCGAACTGCTCTCCGGCCGCGTCACGACGGCCGCTATCCGCGCGATCTCGGCGCTGTTCTTCCTCGTGCTGATGCTGCGCTACGATGTCGCGCTCGCGCTTCTCTCGGTTGCGATCGCGGCGCTCAACCTGCTCGCACTTGCGGCCGCCAACCGGAGCCGCTCTGATGCGAATGCCACGCTCTTGCAAGCCGAAGGCGAATTGCTCGGCACCGCCGTTATGGGCATCCGATACATCGAAACGCTCAAGGCTGCGGGCGCCGAGCGTGCGTTCCTGCAACGTTGGGGTTCGCGGCTCGCGCGCGTGGTGAATGCGCGCCAACAATTGGGGTTTCCGACGCAACTGCTCGTCGCAGCGCCACGCCTGCTCGCGATGCTCAACGCAGCGGCGATCCTCGGGTTCGGTAGCCTGCGCGTGATCGACGGCACGCTCTCGCTCGGCGCGCTCTTTGCCTTCTATCTGCTCTCCGAACAGTTCAGCGCACCGTTCGCAGAAATCGTGCGCTTTGGTTCGGAGTTCCAAGAGATGGATGGCAGTCTCAAGCGCATCGAAGACGTGTATCGCTATCCCGCCACCGTGCCACCGCTCGAGGTCGCGGAGCCGCGCCGGGAGATCTTGCATGGCGGGCTCGAACTGCGGAACATTCGCTTTGGGTACTCGCCGGTCGCGCCGCCGCTCGTCGACGGTCTCTCCTTACACGTCGCGCCGGGCAAGCAAATAGCCGTTGTGGGCTCCACCGGCAGCGGTAAGTCGACCGTCACGAAACTCGTGTCCGGCCTTTACGAACCGTGGGCCGGCGCCGTGCTTTACGACGGTAAGCTGCGCGCTGCGTACGATCGCCGCGCGTTCGCCGCCGCCGTCGCGATGGTCGATCAGGAGATCGCGCTCTTTGCCGGGACGGTTCGCGCGAACATCACGCTCTTCGATCCCACGATCGACGATGCCGCGATCGAACGCGCGGCGCGCGATGCCTGTATCCACGACGAGATCATGGCGCGGTCCGGCGGCTACGATGCAATCGTGGAAGAAGAAGGTCGCAATTTCTCGGGCGGTCAGCGGCAGCGGCTTGAGATCGCGCGCGCCCTCGTGCGTGACCCGGCGCTCATCATCCTCGATGAGGCGACGAGCGCGCTGGATGCGATCACCGAAGCGCAAGTCGCGGAAAACCTGCGTCGCCGCGGCTGTTCGTGCGTCATCGTTGCGCACCGGCTTAGCACGATTCGCGATAGCGACGAGATCATCGTGCTCGAGCGCGGCGCAATCGTGGAGCGCGGGACGCACGATTCGCTCGTTTCGCTCGGCGGGCGTTATAAAGAGCTGGTGACGGCGATATGATCGTCGATAGCGCGATGCTCGAACTGGGCCCCGAACCGCGTGCGCTCGAACCGGGCGGCGCGTGGCAAGCGCGCTCGCCCGTGATGCTCTGGGCGGCGACGCGCGAGAACATCGACGAGCCGGTCGCCGTCGGCACGATCGCGGCCGGCGATATCGTGTTCGGCGGTGGCTTCAGTGGCGATGACGGCACGCGCTACACGTTGCTTGCATCGAGCGAGACGCGAACTCTACTCGAGCCGCTCGATGTCGGTACGCTCTCACCGACGAGCCGCGACGACGTTCTGCAGCACTACGTTCGCTTCGTGCTCAGCGCGATGGGTGTCGCCGAAGTGCACCCCGACCGGGTGTTGGAACGTGAGGAAATCACGCTTGCGACCGGCGAGACGGCCGGCGCGCGCCGCCGCGTCGCCTTTGCGCGCGTAAGCGCCGGGAGCGCGCTCTACAACGGACTCGTGACGGTGACGCGGGGGACGGTCGTACCGCTCACCGCCGGTACGTGGGTGCGCGCGCTTGACCCGTGTACGCTCGGCCCGGTAGGGCGTAGCGACGATGTGAGCGTTGGCGATCGCATGGGCGCGATCGATCTTGTGAACGCGCTGCTCGGCGCGCTCTGGATCGAACGCGAGCGCACGAAAGAAGCGGCACGCTTCGAGCGGCTGCGTGAGGGCGCGGCGCACGAACGCGGGCTGCTCGGCCGCGGCCTGCGCGAACTCGGCGGCGTACTCGACCGCGATTCGCTTAGTATCGAAGCATCGAGCGACCCCGTGTTCGCGGCGGCGGCGCTCGTCGCGGCGGCAACCGGTGTCATGCTGCATGAAACAATCACGCGCCGCACCGGGCTCGCGCGCTTGCAGGCGATCGGCGACGCCTCGCACGTGGCCGTGCGGATGGTGGCACTCACGCCCGACTGGTGGAAACGCGAAATCGCACCGTTCGTCGCGTTTCGGGGCGACGACGATGAACCGGTCGCGGTGCTTGCGACGCCGGGCGGCGGCTACGCGATCGTCGACCCGCGAACCGGCTCGCGCGAACGCGTCGATGCGGGGGCGGCGAAGTCGCTTCCGGCTGAGGTCCATACACTCTTGCGGCCGTTCCCCGATCGCGCGCTCGGCGTGCGCGACCTTGCCGCTTTCGCACTGCGCGGTTCGCGCGTCGATGTCCTCGGTACGCTCGGGCTCGGTTTCCTTGGGGCGCTGCTCGCCACCACGATCCCGCTCACCATCGCGCTCCTTTTCGATTCGGTCGTGCCGTCCGCGCAACGCGGCCAACTCGGGCTCATCACGCTCGCACTTGCGTTCTTCGCAGTCGTCGCTGCAGGGACGGAGTTCGTACGTGGCATGTTCATCGTGCGCGCGCAGTCGCGCTTCACCACGAGTTTGCAAACGGCGCTGATGGAACGCCTTATCTCACTCCCGGCGTCGTTCTTTCGCAAGTTTGGCGTGGGCGATTTGGCACAGCGGGTGGTTGGCGTCGATCAGATCGAGCAGTACATCTCCGATATTACAATTTCGAGCGCACTCGGCGGAATGTTTTCGCTCGTGAGCCTCGTGCTGATCTTCGCCTACGACCGGCCGCTCGCGCTCGTCTCCGTCGGTCTTGCGATTGTCGCCGTCGCCGTTCAGGTGCTCGAAGCGCGCTACGCCGTCTATTTTGCCGGTAAGATCGCACAGCTCAGCGGGCCGCTCGCCTCCGACGTGTTGCAGATGATCGACGGCGTTGCCAAGCTCCGCGTCGCGAATGCCGAGATTCGTGGCTTCGCGCGGTGGCTTGAAAAATTCACCGGCCAGCGGCGCGTGATCGTCGCTGCTGCGAACACCGCCAACGCTTTTGTCACGTTCGCGCAAGTGTGGCCGATGTTTGCGGGTTTCGCGCTGATCGTATGGGTCGTTTTCGGGCAAACGAGCAAGATTGATGTTGGCGCGTTTCTTGCGGCGAGTGCGGCGATGGGACAGTTCGTCGCCGGCATCCTGGGCCTGGGTTCGGCAGCGGCGACGGCGGCGAAAGCCGTGCCGATCTATCGCCGCGCGCGACCGTTTCTTGATGTTGTGCCGGAACGCCAGGATGTGCGCCGCGATCCTGGCCAGCTCAGCGGGGCGGTCTCG
>Ga0123336_10004341_pt1 | contig 11573 bp, 7 predicted proteins | sample SSSSmetaG_FD_96466 | JGI IMG/M metagenome (GOLD analysis project Ga0123336, IMG submission 96466) | Glacier valley bacterial and archeal communities from Borup Fiord, Nunavut, Canada, to study Microbial Dark Matter (Phase II) - ​SSSS metaG | ecosystem: Environmental > Aquatic > Freshwater > Ice... | reverse complement strand
TTTGTCGGAGACGACCTTGCCGGCCAGGGCCGACGTGGTGACCTGGGCCGAGGCCACCCGTGCCCCAACCAGCAGCACAAGAAAAACCAGGAACGTGAAGAAATTGCGAATAGGCATAAAAAATTGGATTGATTGTGGGTGCAAAGTTCCGACACGTAACGGAGCGGGCCACCCTGGCAACGTTTCCTAATTATTGTATTTCAGCGCCTGGCTTAACACGTTAGTAACATTGGCGGGTAGGTTGCTGCCGGTGGCGCATCGTTTGGGCCTTCCCACTGCACCGAGCAGGACCGATAAGGAAACGGGGTGGGCCCGGGCCCGGGTAGTGTGTCAGTCTCACTTCCAAAGCCGGCCGGAACCGGTGGACTGGAGCCGCGTTTCAGTGGCTAAGCCGGAAGCTGAGGGGCATGGTGCGCGCCACCCACACCGGCCGGCCCGCCATGCGGCCGGGGTTCCACCAGGGCATGATGCGCACTAGGCGCAACGCCTCCTCGTCGAACCCGTCGCCGCAGCCCCTCACCACCGCCGCGTCGCGGATGCGGCCCTGCTCGTCCACTACGAACCGCACCACTACCGTGCCCGACAAGTTGCGCCGCCTGGCATCGGCCGGGTAAACGGTTTTTTGCACCAAAAACTGGTGAAAGGCGGCGTCGCCGCCCGGAAACGACGGCATTTCGTCGGCATACGTCAGCACCTCGGGCGGGGCGGTCGGGGACGCTCCCGCCGTTTCAATGCTGGCCGTGGTGGCCACTACCCGTTCGGTGGCTTGGGCGTGGCCCACCTCTACCAGCCCCAACAGCAGGCCCCCCAATAGCAAGATGCTGCCTTTCATACGTGTCATCGCCCATTGCCTGGCGGTTTGATTGCTTGGCAAAACTACCGCGAGCACATAACTAGAAAGCCGGTCGTAAATTATCATTTTATGACGCTTAACCCCGCCGGTGCTTAAACCAGGCCGTGCGCAATTGCAGATTCCCAATTATCCGAAGTTCCTGCAACAGCGCGAGGCGCGGGTCCCGCGTTGCGGCCGCTGTCACCGCGTACCCTGTAACTTTTATTTTAGTTACATTTTGTTTGGTGACACCCCCTGTTACCTTCGGCCGACGAATGCTTTCCCTCGACCCCGCCCTGTCCCTGTTGCAAGCCGTGCGCCTGACCTTCGGCGTGGGCCTGGGGCCGCTCGCGGGGTGGCTCGGCGTGTCGGAGGCCCTGCTGAAGCAAGCGGCCATCAACCGGCGCGAACTGCCCACGGCCGCCTACCTGCGCCTGGCCCCCCTGGCCGCCGCCCTGCCGCCGCCCTGGAACCCGGCCCCGCCCGTCCGCTCGGACGCCCCCGCCCGCCCGGCGCCCGCCCTGGCCGGCCCACCGCCCACGCCCCCCGACCCCGCCCCGCTGCGCCGCCGCCTGGCCGCCTGCCAGCACCGGGCCCTGACCGGGGCGCGGGCCCTGGCTTTCCTGGAACGGCGGCAGGCCCAGGCCCAACGGCTGCGGGCGGTGCTGCCCGCGCTGGCCGCCGCCTACCCGCCGGCTACCGACGCCCGCGCCGCCCGGTGGCTGCCCCAATTCGCGGCCCTGGCCGACGAGCGCCTGGGGCCGGCCGCGGGCGCCGCCCTGGCCCTGGCCCTGGCCCGCCAGCGGGCCGTGGAGCTCGAAGCCGCCCAGCTGCGCATCTGGCTGGATGAACCGGCCTGAGCCCATTCGCGCCCGCGGCTTACCTCGGGGCACAATCGCCTTACATTTGACGGGTTGGGGAACCCCGGCGGGGCGCGTGCCCGGCCGTTTACCATCCCCGGCACTCCGTTACATGGCGTATGATTTGACTTCTCTCACCACCAAAGCCATGTGCGACCGGGCCACGGCCCTGGCCGAGCCCGTGCGCGACGACCTCACGTTCCAGCTCTCGCTGGTGGGGCGGCACAACAGCATCGCCACCGGCGGGGCCACCGCCACCGACGCCAACCTCGACGCGGCCACGGCCGAAGTCACCGCCCTCACGGCCTCGGTGGCCGCGATGGCGCCCGGCCCCACCCGCGACAAATACGAGCGCAAGCTGCGCCGGGCCACCGAACGCCAGGCCCAGCTTCGGGACCGCGCCACCGACTTCGACGGCGTGGTGCTCACCGACAACGAGTTCGACCGCCGCCGCCTCACCGCCGGCCTGGCCGAAACCACTACTTACCTCGGCGAAGTAGCCGCCCGCAAGGCCGCTCTGCCCAGCTAGGCTGGGGTGCGCTATTAGTCAAAAAGCCGCTTCAATCGATTGAAGCGGCTTTTTTGTTGCTACAAGCCTCTTCCAATTCAGGACAAGCGCCGCAAAGGCCAGCCCAACGGCGGTGGGCCTCGGCCCGCTACCGGGCCCGGCGCCGGTTGCCCGCCCGCGCCGCCGTTCCTTTGCGCTGCCGCCGCTCCCGCCCGCTTCCCCACCCCGCGCCGGCTAACTGCTTCTTTCATGCTCCTTTCCATGACCGGCTACGGCCAGGCCCACCGCGAAACCGACTCCTACACGGCCACCGTGGAGCTCAGGTCCATCAACTCCAAAACCCTCGACCTGACGCTGCGCCTGCCGCGCTTCCTGCTGCCGCAGGAGCTGGAAATCCGCAACGCCGTGGCCAAGGCCCTGCTGCGCGGCAAGGTCAACCTCAGCCTGGAGTTTGTGCGCCCCAGCGCGGCCCGCGCGGCCGCCAGCCTGAACACGGAGGCCTTGCTGGCGGCTTTCCACGAGCTGCGGGCCGTGGCCCAGGGCCTGGGCCTGCCCGTGGGCGAGGCCACCCTGCTGGCCGCCCTGCGCCTGCCGGGCGTCATCCCCAGCGCGGCCGAAACCCGCGAGGCCGAACCCGCGGCCGAAGACGTGACCTGGGCCGAACTGCAGCCGTTGCTGGCCGAGGCCGTGGCCGCCGCGCAGCAGTTCCGACAAGACGAAGGCCACGCCCTGAGCACCGAAATCCTGGGCTACGTGGGCACCATCCGCCAGCAGCTGGCCGCCGTGGAGGCGCACGACCCCACCCGCATCGAGCACGTGCGCCAGCGCCTCACAGCCCACCTGGCCGAACTCACCGGCCACGAACAGTTCAACGCCACCCGCTTCGAGCAGGAGGTGCTGTATTACATCGAGAAACTCGACATTGCCGAAGAAAAAGTGCGTCTGGCGGCCCACCTGGCCTACTTTGAGCAAGCCGTGCACCAGCCCGACGAGGCCGTGGGCAAAAAACTGGGCTTTTTGGCCCAGGAAATCGGCCGCGAAATCAACACCATCGGCTCCAAAGCCAACGACGCCACCGTGCAGCACCTCGTGGTCGGTATGAAGGAAGAGCTGGAAAAAATCAAAGAGCAATTAAATAACATCCTCTGATTCTGACCTGTTGCTGACTGCCCCGGTTTCTTCGCTTTGCCGTTCTTCGCACCCACGATTGAAGGCGAACATCTCGAAAATTGGATTATACTTTTAATTACTGAAATCAAACATCTGTATCAATCAGTTTGGTCGGGAAATTGAAATACGGTTTCAAGTCCCGCGACCAACGGGTTCAACAAACCGATTATTAAGCTGTTATTACACAAATGGCAAACGGGGCCAAGCAGGTTTCAAAAATAATCGCAATATTTGTTGCCCGAAAGTTGGAAAGTTGGATATTGTATCTAACTTGGCTCGGCAAAGCAGTTTTAGTTACTCACCTTTTATACCTACTAGCATGAAATCTACATTTTTACTCTGTATTCTGGGATTATTACTGACGGCGGCCCGGCCGGCATCCGAAATTGAGCTGGTGAAGAAGCGCGTGCTCAGCGAGCGGGTGGAGATTTTGATTCCCAAGGGCTTCGAGGTAATGACCGAGCAGCAGATGGACTTCGCCTACGCCAAGGCCCAGAGCCGGCCCAGCGTGATTTTTACGAACAACAACCTCATCAGCCTCGCCTTCAACTACAGCGACAACGACGCCGACCAAGACATGGTCGACATCTACTCGGCTTCGTTTGGCAAGACGTACCACAAGCAATACAAGGATGCCACGTGGTTCGGCGACGGCGTGAAGAACATCAACAACCGCAAGGTGGGCTACCTCGAATTCATGAAGCCCGAAATGGGCCACGAGGTGTACACGCTGGTGTTTTTCACCGACGTGGAAGGCAAGCTGATGATTTGCACCTTCAACTGCGCCGACCGCCAGAAGCCCGAGTGGGAGCCCATCGCCAAGCAAATCATGCTCTCGCTGAAAGCCAAAGGCTAGCCCCAGTCCGTTGCAGGCAACGAGTAGTCGGTGGTCGAACGTTGGTTCGGCCACCGACTATTTTTTTGCGGCGGGGGCGGCGCCCAGCTCGTTCAAAAAGTCCCGCACCAGCCCGAACGCCCCCGCGAACCCGGCCAGCGACAACGCTTGGGGGCGGTCGTTTACGTCGTGGTAAGCGGCGCTGCCGCCGCGGGTGTAGATGAAGAAGGCGGGCACGCCGGCTTCGGAGAAGGGGTAATGGTCGGAGTTGGCGGCGCGGCCGCGGGCGCCCAGGGCGGGCAGGTAGTGGCGGGCGTCGTTGAGGGCCACCAGGTGCCGGTAGGGGCCTTCAAACACCTTCCCGTTCACCACCGTGGCGCCCTGCTCGCCGGTTCCCAGCAGGTCCAGATTCACCAGAAACTTGATTTTTTTGAGCGGCACCAGCGGGTGGGCCACAAAGTAGCCAGAGCCCACTAAGCCCGCTTCTTCGGCCCCAAAAAGCAGGAAAACGACCGAATAGGCGGGGCGGTTTTTGGGGCGGGCGTAATGGGCGGCCAGCTCGAGTAGCAGGGCCACGCCGCTGGCGTTGTCGTTGGCGCCGGGGAAGTAGGCCTGGCGGCCCATCGTGCCCAGGTGGTCGTAGTGGGCCGAAACAACCAAAAAGGAATCGGGCCGGGCCGTGCCGCGGAGGACGGCGGCCAGGTTCTGGGTGGGGTAGTTGCGCCGGAGCTGGGCCTCGACCTGCACGCCGGCCCACACGGTTTTGCCGGGCGGCGAAGCGGCGGCCGTGTCCCCAAAGATGGCCTTGTCCAACCACAGCGGCATTTTTTCGGCCAATACCTCGATGCGGGGCTGCGGGGCCTGGGTAGCGGCCAGCGAGGCCGTGAGCTTGGGCACCACCGTTATCCAGGCCGCCGCCGCGTTGAGGCGCTGGCGCACGGCCGGGGGCAGCTGGGCCAGGCGGGTTTCATCGGCGGCGCGCAGCAGCAGCACCTGCTGGCCCAGCGGCATGCGCCGGTAGCGGGCCTGCACCGCGGGCTTGGTAAAAATGCTGGTGTCGAGGAGTTGAATCCGCCCCTTGACGTTGCCGCTGCCCGAATTGGAGGCGGCGATAAACGAAGCGCCCGGCGTCCAGGCCAAGCCGGTTCGGGAGTTGGCGGCCCGGATGTGGGCGGCGAGCTTGCCCGGGAACGTGTTGACGTCGAGCGTGAAGGGCTGCGTAAAATTGGGCGCCAGGGGTTCGAGCTTCAGCTTGCGGAAACGCTCGCGCAGGTAGGCGGCGGCTTCGTGCTCGCCCTGGTTCACGTAGCCGCGGCCGGCCAGCCCCGGCGAAGCCAGCTTCCTGATGGTACGCCGGGCCCGGGGCAGGTCCTGCGCCCGCGCGGGCCGGGGGGCCGGGCCCATGACGGCCGCCAGCAGCCCGGCCCACACAACAACGCCCGCCGGCCGCCGGCGCGGCCGCCCCGCCGCCCCCAGCGTGGCCAGCCCCACCGCCAGCGCCGCCCCAAGGGCGTCGCTCAGCCAGTCGGTCCACTCGGCGTGGCGGCCCAGGTGCATGGCGTATTGCAGCACCTCAATCAGGCCCCCAAAGGCCACGCTGCCCAGCAGCGCTGCCGCGCCCGCGAAGCGCGCCAGCCGGGGCCAGCGCCGCTGCCGCCGCAACGAAAACCAGCTCAGGCCGGCCAATACAACAAACACGCCCGCGTGGGCAACCGTGTCGAACGACAACAGCTTCCACACGGGCGTGCGCGGCATTTCATTGGCGGGGGCCAGGGTCAGCGCCAGCACCACGAGGGCCCAGAGCAGGGGCAGCGCGGCGTGAGAGCGGGGCCGGGGCATGGGGTGGGCAAAGGCGCGGGGCCCGCAGTAGTTACGCGCCCACCAGCTCGCCGTAGGTTTCGGCCGACAGCAGGCCGTCGAGCTCGGCGAGGTTGGCGATGGAAATTTTCACCATCCAGCCGTCGCCGTACGGGTCCGAATTCACGGTTTCGGGGGCATCGGCGAGCTTGGCGTTTACTTCGAGCACGGTGCCGGTAATGGGGCTGAACAGGTCGGAAACGGTTTTCACGGCTTCCACCGTGCCGAAGACGTCGTGTTGGGCCACGTCCTTGTCGAGGGTGTCGATGTCGACGTACACAATGTCGCCGAGTTCTTTCTGGGCGTGGTCGGTAACGCCAACGTAGGCCACGTCGCCTTCAATGCGAATCCATTCGTGGTCTTTGGTGTACTTGAGCGTGGCGGGCAGGTTCATGTGGCGGGTTGGTGAATTGGTGGGGTGGTGGATTGGCGGGTCAAAAGTAAGCACGGTGGTTTGCCAATCCATCCCTCCATCGCTCCACCATCCCACCAATTACTGCGTCAGGCTGTAGCGCAGCTGGATGCCCCCTTCCGTGGCCGAGTTGCGGAAAGCGTTGCTGATGCGCGGGGTGGTGATGGTCTGGCTGTAGTACAGCTGCAGGTTCAGGCGGGTGTTCAGCAGGTAGTCGATGGTGGGGCGCAGCTGCAGGGTTTTTGAGCCGTTGGTAATCTGGCTCTGCGGGCGGCCTTGGAAAGGCTTAATTCCCTCGCTGTTGCCCGGGTCGGCCACGTCGAGGATGCTGCGCTGCACGATGATGTTGTCGCGGATGCTCAGGTCGAGGCGGGCGGTGAGGTTGTTTTTCAGCACGCGCTGCTCGCCGCCCACCCGGAAGGGCAGCTTGAGGCTGTTGGTGGCGTAGCCGAAGCCCACCACAAACTCGGTGGTGGACAGCTCGGTGACCTGGGCGTTGGTGATGTTGAGCGACACCGTGCGGTCGGTGCGGTACTCGAACCGGCCCGTGACCTTGCTCAGGGTCTGGAAATTGACCCCAATCAGCGGCGAGAGGCGCTCCACGATGCTCACCTGGCCCACCACGTAGTACGGGATGAACTGCCCGCTGACGTTGCGCGCAGTGGGGAAAGCGGGGGCCGAGGTGCGGTCCGAGTAATTGTTCGACGTGGTGTAGTTGCCCACGCTGTACACGGACGAGTAGGCGTGGTTGAGGGTGAAGGAATTGAAGTACCGCTTGATGAACGGCAGCTGGGCAAAGCCGTTGTAATCGACGCGCCAGTTGGGCAGGGGCAGCAGGGAAAGCAGGTTGAACCGGGTTTCCTTCACGCCGTTCGACGTGCGGCCCTGGTAGGCGTCGATGAAGCTCTGCAACAGCACATCCTGGGAATTGAAGCCATACACGCCGGTTTTGTCCGGGTTGGCGTCGGCCAGCTGCTGGCGCACAATGGTGCGGTTGCTCACGAAGCGGTTGAACGCCCGCGACGTTTCGCCGTTGGCCCCCAGGTCGCCAAACAGCGTTTGGATGGTGATGGTGGAGGTGCTGAACGTGCCCGTGCCCAACGACTGGGTCGTGATGGGCAGCGGCACCCTGGTAACGGGGTCGAACGGGGTCAGCGAGTCGGGGTCCAGCGACCGGCGGTAGTAGGCTTCGCGGTTGCGGGCCACCTGCTGCCGCGCGTCCACCTGGATGTTGAAGTCGCGGAACGGCTCCAGGGCCGTGCGCAAGGTGAGCGTTTGGGTGAGCAGCGAGCTGAGCGGGGTGTTCAGGAACTCGCTCTGGTCGGTGTACCAGCCGCGGCTGCTGGCCCGGTCATACAGCGTTTGCAGGCCCGGCTGCTCGCCCAGGATAAAGCCCAGGCCGGGCGCCGAGAAGGTTTCGTCGAGGCCGAAAGCCTTGGTTTTGGGCAGGTAGCCGGGCAGCAGCGTGCCGTTGCTCTGGGCAAAGGTGAAGTTGATGGACCGGGCCGTCATCAGCGAGCGCAGCGCGGCTTTCACAAAGCGCAGCTTCTCGCGGGTGGTGTCGGCGGCCGGCGCCGGCTTGGGCCGGGCCAGCGCCCCGTCGCTGCTGGGCGCCCGCAGCAGGTCGGCCACGCGCGGCGCGCGGGCCGTGGGCGGCGGGGCGTTGTTGATGATGTTCAGGAACTTGACCTTGTTGTAGAGCTTCACCAGGTCGATTTTGCCGTTGGCGCTGATTTCGGCGTTGTTCTGAACGGTGTTGCCCAGGTTCAGCGCACGGGTGGTGGTGTCGGTGCTGCTGGTGGGGTGCACAGGGGCGCGCTGGCCCAGGGCGGCGGCCTGCCAGCTGTAGTTGGCCGCGTAGCGGGTGTCGGCGCTCAGCCAGTCGGTGAGCGGGAACTTGTCGAGCGGCAGCCGGTAGGTGAGGGCCGCGGTTTGGGTGAAGTTGGTGGTGCGGCCGCCGCGCAGCAGGTTTTTGCGCACCAGGCTGTCGTTGCGCAGGGCGTCGCGGCCGTTGCCGAGCGAGCGGCCGGGGCCTTCGTCCACCACGCCCCGGTTGGTGGCGGTGTAGTCGAAAATGAGGCTGCGGGTCAGGTCCCACTTCAGGTCGTAAATCCGGCTGATGAAAAACGACTTCTGAATCACCGGCGCGATGCCGGCCGTGCTGGGCACCTCGCCGGGGTTCAGCACGCGCTGCAAAAACCGCTCGTTGTAGCGCCGGTCGATGTCGGTCCGGAACGAGAAGCGCGAGGGCAGCGGGGTAAAATTGAACTGCTGGAAAATCTTCAGGTACGGGTTGTCCAGCGCCTTGAACTTGCTCAGCGGGGTGTAGTTTTTGGGCGTGGTCTGGTACACGTAGGCCAGGGCTGCGGTGTAGGACCGGGTGTAGTCGCGGTCGGTGCGGATGTCGGTGTGCAGGCGGTCGGTCAGCGAGTAGCTCACCGCCACGTTCTCGATGTCCCAGGGCTTGGGCTTGGCGGTGGGGGCGCCGGGCTGGCCGGGGGCCCGCTCCTTGCGCACGTTCAGCACCGCGATGCTGCGGCTGGTGGTTTGGTCGATGACTTTGTTGCGGTACTCGGCCTGGGCGGCGGTGTTGAGGCTGCCGTCCGTGTTCTTGAATTTTTGCAGGCTCTGGGCCAGCTTGGTGTCGGGGTCAAGGGGGTCGTACAGGGGCGAGCGGCTTTCGTGGCCAATCTGCATCAGCACCGGCACGCGCAGGTGCAGCTGCTCGGGCAGGAACTTCTCGGCCGCCACCGTGGCGTTCAGGTCGCCGCGAAACACGTCGTCGATGGAGCGCTGCTGCACCTTGTCCTGCAAGCCGCCGAAGCCCACACTGGTGAAGCTGCCGGTGGCCGTCACGTTGGCCAGGTCGGCCAGCTTCACGTTCAGGCGGGCCGTGGCCGCGTAGCCGGCCTGCTGCTCAAAGTCGAACACCCGGAATTCGTCGGCCCACAGGTTGGCCGTTTTGTCGGCCACGTCGGTGCCGTCGCCGGAGGGGTTCAGCAGGCCTATCATCACGCCCTGCACCGCCGAAAAGTCGGGGTTGCCGACCACCGTGATGGTGGCGCCACTGGGCAGGGTCACGGTGTAGGGAATCTGCAGCTGCGGGTTGAGCTGCTGGTTGCGCTTGGCCTTGGCGTCGATGAAATCCTGAAAAGCCACGTCGATGGTGTTGGCCGCGGGCCACACTTCCTCCGGGGTTTGCTGGCCGGGCTGGGTCAGCTGCAGGGGCAGCGAGTACTGGTAGTAGTTCTGGGTGTAGTCGGTGCCGATGCGGATGAAGGCCTGCAGCTGGCCGCTGGTGGTGGTGGGGTCGTCGGTGTCGCCGTGCAGGTACAGGCGCAGGCGCTTGTAGCGCAGCATGTTGATGGTGATGTTCTTGTAGGCGGCCTTGCCATAGCCGTCGTGCAGGTTCACCACGGCCAGGCGCAGGCTCTGCTCGTTTTGCAGGCGCGAGGTGCTGCTGCTGCCGTATTCCTTGTCGCGCTTGATGCCGGGCGGCGACACGTAGGGAATCTTGGTGCCGGCGCCGGTGGCCACGGCCACGCCGTTTTCCTCCACGCTCACCGTCGAAATATTGAACGCCTCCACGTCGGTAAGCTGGCCAACGGGGGGGGTCTGCCGGGGGTCCAGAATGCGGTAGTTGAAGCGGCGCCACTGGTTGGCCACGAACTGCGGCTGCACCAGGCGCAGCACCACCGGCTCGGCCCAGCCCGTCATGTACATCCGCAGGAAACGGATGGACTTGAAGCCGAAGTCCACGCCGTTGTTGCCGCGCACCTGGTAGCCCTCCCGGACGGGAATGCGGAACTGGTACCACGTCACGTTGTCGCCGTTGACGTTGTTGGTTACCTTGTCGATGATGTACTTCGCGTCCGCCGAGCCCACGTCCAAGCCCCCGGGTTTCAGCGACATCTTGTACTCGTAGTAGCGCTCCACGTCCTGCACCACGTTGTCGCGGTTCAGGTCTTCCTTGTCGGGAAAGGCCGTCGAGCTGAGCTGGCTGTTCTCGGGCGAGTTGCCGTCGTAGCCGTTGTAGTTCTTGTAGCGGCCCAGGATTTTGGTGTCGCTCTGGTCGTAGCTCGGGTCGAGGTGGTGGCGGAAGTCGTCGGCCGAAGGGTCGGGCAGGTTGGTGTACGGCGCTCCGTACTGGGTTTGCGCCTGCTCGTCGGCGTCGCCCACGCCGTCGAGGCCCACGTCCTGGGCCGCGCGGGCCCCCGGCGCCGCGTTGAAGGCGTCGGTGAGGAACTGCTGGCGCGTCACCTTGCCGTACACGGTGCGGCGGGCCTGGCCCGTAGAGTCGGCGCCGGGCACGGGCAGGCCGTTCTCAAACTCGTGCTGGTTGCCGTCCTTCAGGGCGTCCTCGCTCACGTTGCCCAGGTTGATGACGAACTCGCCGCCGGTGGTGTTGGGCTGGTTGTTGCCGTCCTTGTCCACGACGTTGGCCAGGCCCCGGGCGCTGTTGATGAACGGGTCCATCATCCAGAATTCCAGGTACTCCACGTTGGCGTTGTCGAAGTCCGTGTCGAAGGTGATGGCCCGGCTGATGCCGCCAAACTTGTCCTGCGGCCGCTCGGCGGCGGTGAATTTTTTGCCCGCCCCGTCGATGTTCGGGTTGTAGTTGTACGGCCCCCGCTCGCCCGGGAAATAGGCCATGTCGAAGGTGTACTCGTAGCCGTTGCCGGTCGAGCCCAGGTCCTTGTTCGGGAACACCTCGTCGCGCTTCACGCCGCGGGTGTAGTGGTTGGTCAGGTCGTTGGTCCCGATGTTGCCCGGCACGTTGGGGCCGCCGGTGTAGTAGGTCTGGTCCACGGTGTACCAGGCCAGCTTGGCCCGCTGGTAGTTGTAGGACAGCCCCACGGCCGTGCTCCCGTTGATGGGCAGCGGCGTGGCGGCCAGGCGCCAGGCCGGAATGCTGGCCAGCCCGCCCAGGGTGTAGGGCGTGCGCGCGTTCTCGAAGTCGTCGATGTAGCTCACCCCGTTTTCGCCGTTGCCCAGCTGCGAGCGGCCCGGCAGCAGCTTGGCAAACTCCCCGCTGAAGGCAATGGTCGAGATTTCCTTGGTCGAAATCATCGGCAGCATGTCGAGGTACTTGGTCAGCA
>Ga0123336_10004340_pt1 | contig 11574 bp, 14 predicted proteins | sample SSSSmetaG_FD_96466 | JGI IMG/M metagenome (GOLD analysis project Ga0123336, IMG submission 96466) | Glacier valley bacterial and archeal communities from Borup Fiord, Nunavut, Canada, to study Microbial Dark Matter (Phase II) - ​SSSS metaG | ecosystem: Environmental > Aquatic > Freshwater > Ice... | reverse complement strand
CAGGAAATTATTTTATTAAAAGGAGCCAGGGTTTTTCAGTTTGAAAAAATAAGCAGATTGCTGGAACAGAAATTTCATGAAACGCAACTGGAAATTAACCTTAACGCTTTGCGCCACAACCTTGCAGTGTATAAAAAAATGTTGAACCCGGGTGTTAAAATGATGGCTATGGTAAAAGCGTTCAGTTACGGCAGCGGCAGTTTTGAAATAGCCAATGTGTTGCAACATGCAGGTGTAGATTACTTATCTGTTGCATATGCGGATGAGGGTGTTGATTTAAGGGCTGCAGGTATAAAATTACCGGTGATGGTGCTTAATGCAGAGATAGCAGGTTTTGAAAATATGGTACAGCATGTACTTGAGCCTGAACTGTATTCTTTCTCAATTTTAAATTCATTTATGAATTTCTTAAAGGATAAAAATATTACAAATTATCCGGTTCATATTAAAATAGATACCGGCATGCACAGGCTTGGTTTTGAAGAAAGCGATGTAGCAGAATTGTGTAGTATTTTACAGGGAAATAATTGTTTAAAAGTAGTTTCTGTTTTTTCACATTTAGCTGCAAGCGGCTCCTCCTTGCATGATGATTTTACAAATCAGCAAAAAAACACATTTACCAGTGCTGCGGATTATATTGAAACTAAAATTGGATACAGTTTCATGAGACATATTGCAAATTCATCAGCTATTTATCGACATCCTCATTTGCAGATGAGTATGATCCGCTTAGGTATAGGGTTATATGGTGTGGACAGTAACTCATCTGTACAACATCAGTTACAAAATGTAACTACTTTAAAAACTACAATTGCTCAAATAAAGCACGTAAAGAAAGGAGAAAGCATAGGCTACAACAGAGCCGCATTTGCAGATAAAGATTTAAAAATTGCAACCGTAAGAATAGGCTATGCTGATGGATATCCTCGTTTACTAAGCAATGGTATTGGGAAAATGTTGGTGAACGGAAACAGTGCCGCAGTAATCGGAAATATTTGTATGGATATGACCATGCTGGATATTACAGGTATTGAAGTTTTTGAAGGAGATGAAGTAACTGTATTTGGAGAAGAACCAAACGTCTCAACCATCGCAACTTGGGCTCAAACTATCTCCTACGAAATACTCACAAATATTTCTCAAAGAGTAAAGCGGGTATATTTTGAAGAATGAATAAACTTCTCACAAAGAAAAAAGAAGCAAAGTGATGTATAAGTACTTTTCCTTATCGGCTTATAAAACTTATCATTCTTTGCGAGAAACATTTTTAGAAGACCTTGAACTTTTTTTAATCCCTCTCCCTGTAGATTCCTTTAACTTCTAATCTTTATATTTGCCTTTCTTCTATGAAAAAAATACATATCGTCATAATTGTTTTACTTGTACTTATTGCAGACCAAGCCCTTAAGATTTACGTGAAAACTTCTTTTCCCCTCAATACATCTAAAGTAATTGCAGGCAACTGGTTTCATTTATATTTTGTTGAAAATCCCGGAATGGCATACGGTTGGAAATTTGGAGGCAGTTTTGGAAAAATGGCACTAACTATTTTTAGATTAGGCGCAGTTATATTTGGTACATGGTATTTAGGAAGCATTATCAAAAAAGGATACAGCAAAGGGTTTATTATCTGTGCTTCTTTAATTTATGCAGGAGCATTAGGCAATTTAATAGACAGTTGTTTTTACGGATTAATATTTGATAAGGGGATGGTTTTTAATACTGAAATAAATGACTACGTAAATTATAGTGGGCTGGCAGTTTTTGCCAATAAAGGTTATGCATCTTTTTTGCATGGCAATGTTGTTGATATGCTTTACTTTCCAATAATTCGAGGTACATTCCCAAACTGGTTTCCTTTATGGGGCGGGGAATCTTTTGAATTCTTCAGACCCATATTTAATATTGCTGATGCTGCAATAAGTACAGGCGTTATTATTGTATTTCTATTTCAGAAAAGACTGTTTAAGCAGCGCCAAGTTGTGGTAGAGAGTCACATAGTTGAAACTGTATCCCTAACTGATGACCAGTCTCAGGTATCATAATAACGGCATTAAAATGCACTCTGTTATATTTAAAATCCAAATAATAGTAATTATTTTCCAAAAGTATATACTTTATAAAGTTCTGAATACGTTATGGTAATAATGACACCGTTTATTGAAGATTTTTAGGAAACAATTAAGAAGACAACGAAAATCAGTCATTCGGAATCTTTATGTGTGTCCGTATCTTTAGAAACTAAATTATCAGGAAAAAATTTTAAAAATTCCAATTATGAAATACTTGCGATTATCGGTTTTATTTATGTGTGGTTTGATAATATTTACTTCCTGCCAAAAAGAATTAAGCTATGAAGCTGGTTTGGGTAAAGGATCTTTAAAGAAAGATGCTTCAGGAGAGTGTTTGCCGGTAAATATTAATGGGTCCTATAAAACAGATACATTGTTAAAAGCTCTTGTGAATTATGTAGATATACAGGTAAATGTTTCGGATGTTGGTAGTTATTCAATGAAAACTGATTCTGTAAATGGCTATTCATTTAGTGCAGCAGGTGTATTTGCAGCACAAGGATTAAATACTGTTCGATTAATTGGATCAGGAAAACCAATAGCAGCAGGTACAAACATGTTTACGTTAAAATTTGATACCAGTGTTTGTCAATTTTCTGTTACTGTAACCGGTGCAGGTGGCGGTGGCGGTGGCGGTGGAACTCAAGCTGCATTTACTTTGGTAGGATCACCTTCTACCTGCACAGGAGCAATGCAGACCAATAATTATTATGCAACAGTGCAAACATCTACATCTAATTATGTAGATATAAAAGCAAATGTTACAACTGCGGGAACATATACAATTACTGTTCCTTCCGTAAATGGAGTTTCCTTTTCATCAACGGGAAGTTTAACTGTAGGTACTACCCAAACAATTCGTTTACTTGCTTCTGGTACACCAACTGCAGCAGGAAGTATTCAATATGCATTAAATACTTCTTCCCCTGCAAGTAATTGTGGATTCTCACTTATAGTGCAGGCGGCACCTATACCTGCTGCATTTACATTTGAATGCCCCAGCAATCCAACATTCTTTGGCATTTATCAAGCCGGGCAGTCTACAGTAGGTGATTCAGTAAAAATAAATATTACCTCTATAGCCGGCGGATCTTATTCAATAACAACTAGTACAACTACAAATTCTAACGGAGTAATTTTTTCTGGAAGTGGTGTTTTACCTCCTTCACCAAATCCGCAAAGCGTAACCTTGTATTCATCAGGGACTCCCACTGCAGCCGGACCATTTACTTATACAATCACCGGCCAGAGCGTTACATCTACTTGTACATTTAATCAGACGTATAGCAGTGCACCTGTTCCAACAGGAGATTCAATAACAGCAAATATTAATGGAGTTCATTATACGTTTAATGATACACCAACAGCGCTTAGTATAACCAATATGGGGGTTACTTTACTGACTATAAATGGTTTTGGAACTTCGTCATCAACTAATGATGAAATATCTGTTTTCGTTTCTGCAAATGGACCAATTACTCCGGGAAGTTATAATGTAAATACAATTCCTTTTCCAACAGCCGGAGGAACTTACACAGACCCTAGCGGAAATAATACATATATTACCTCATTCACAGCTACCGCTCAGACTAATCCACTCACAATAGTGATACAAACCATTTCGGCAACGAGAGTTAAAGGAACATTTTCTGGAAGATTTTATGATAATAATGGAAGTGGCCCTGGGTTCGTAACAGCTACCAATGGTACATTCGATGTTCCAATACAATAAATGAAAATGAAATTGTTCAAAAAGAGTTGTCTTGAGTAAGGCAATTCTTTTTTTATGAGATTAACCTTACCTTGTTACGGCATTCTTTAGCCCATTGGGTAAGCACACGATTGTCAATCCATTCTTGAATATTAGCAAGATCGCCGTTACTGCTATTTATTGGTATGGAGCGAAAATAAGAAGCCGAACTTACCAACGATATTTGCAGCAATTTAAAAAAGCAAATGAGCTCTTTTAAAATGTAGAAAGGAATTTGCTAGCTTCTCTGTATAAAATTGGGACGAGATAACACCGCACAAAAAAACCCTTCAAAATAAATTGAAGGGTTGTAAAGAGTCGGGATGGCAAGATTCGAACTTGCGACCTCCTGGTCCCAAACCAGGCGCTTAACAAATTGAAATCCAATTAAATAAGTCGTCCTAAAAATTTTCACTATCTTCTATTTTTCAATCGGGTATTTAAATGGGGAACATGATTTAGGTTATTTATTATAAAAGCATTTGTTACAAAAAAGGTGTTTATCCCTTTTAAATTCACTGCCACATGTACAAAGCTCCCCGATGGGCTCCTCAAAATCGGGACCTTTATCTAGATAAAACATCTTCAAAGTTCCGCAGGCTTGACATTGGTATTCCAAACCATATTTTACCAGATCTCCCAATAAATTAGGATCAGAAGATTCGGTTCGCAAACGTATTTTATTTGTGTATTGCGTACATTCATTGCAGTTCCTACAAGTGGCATTTACAGAAGATATAAAACTGCGGAAGTAAATTTTTTTTAGATCCATTACGTTTATTTTAAGAAATGGTTTCGCCTACAAAACTAAAAAAGGTATGTTCTACAGTTTGTATTATACTTTCTTGTGAAGAATTCCGACTGCAATAAAAATGTTTGCTTTTTAAAAAAGAGTTACTAGACAGAATGTAGGACTGAATTATAAACTGGAGACGGTTATCGGATTGATAGATTATTTCCAAAAAGTAATACCTGTTTGATGAACTTAAAAGTTTAGAAAGCTTAACCTCAGTTTTTGTTTCTTTTTCTATCTTAAAATCTTCGTCCAATAAAAATTCAAACAGGTGAGGATATCGGTTTATTAGACCTACTGTTAAAGTGCCATCAGACGATAGCTCCTTTTTTGCAGATAATTTATCATACAGAATCCAAAATAATAAAAGACCTAGTAATGAAAGAATGATTGTTCCCATGTTGTAAGTTTTAGTTAGTAAAAAAATTGGTAATTGTTATTCAATGAATTCATCATGAATTTTAGAATATATCTGATTAATCATGTTGATATAATCATCTTCTGAAAAATTAACCTCAAGACCCTTTGCCTGCTTTAAAAGATTAAACGGCATAGATTTTCTTATTTCACAGTAATCTATAATGGTTTTGTTCAAAAAAAGTCCGCCAGTCATGGCATCAGAGAACTGCTTTGCACATTTAAAGCATTCTTCTCTAAGTTCTTTTTCATACTCTAGTTTAAGTTTCTCGGAAGGAAGTTTTTTCGAATTAAAATTGAACATTTTAAAAAGTTTTGGTGATAAATAATAAAAGCAAAATATATAAAAATATAGAGAATTCTCCATTGTGTAAGGTTTTCATTTTCTTTCACTTTGAAATGTGAAAAAAAAGGAGAAAACAACTTATCATATCAATGAAGCTGCACTCCGATTGATTGGCAGTAAATTGAGGGAGATAAGAAAGGGGAAAGAAATTTCTATCGAAAGTTTAGCAAATACGTCAGGTATGGACTATTCTCAATTAGCGAGGATGGAAGGAGGGAAGGTTAATTTTTCTATTTCATATTTGTTTAGAGTTGCGGAAGCGCTGGGTGTCACTCCAAAAGATCTTCTTCCATAAAACTTGGTGTCTTACTATAATACTCCCTTAACATTTCTTCATCAACAATTATATGTTTTACATCTTTGAACGAAGTATTAGTTGCGCCTACAATTTTTGAAGCATCTATCAATAAACACCGAGTTTCTTCCATTCCATAAAAAATTCCCATGCAATCTTCAAAAGTTACCTTCTTACATTGTTCATAATATTCTTCTCCATCGTATGTGTTTGTAATTATGCACCAATCTGCGGGAGATATTGATATATTTCGATCAGTAAGAAAAGCATCATAATAAATCCTGCCTTCAGTATTTGGATATTCACTTGTTAATCGGTACTTATTAAAAGTAATTGTCGTAAAAACCTCAGTGGGAAATTTTCCATTGTTTAGAATAAATTTAATTTCAATCATAAGATTTGAATTTTTGGATAAATAATGCAAACCAAATCTTTAAGGGTTTTGTGGATTTATTAGAACGCTTTGGGTTATTAATATTAATGCAGTTAGTTTTATTTTATACTCTTGTCTGTGTTTTATAAAAGCTTCCAATCGTTCTTATGCAGCCCTTTTCCTAAGCTCAATTATTAACGCTTGCATATCATCATAACTTCCTTCTATAAATTGTAAACATAACATAAGGATAGAAGATGCAAGTTGAAATTGAATTACCTCTATTTCAGTTGTCGAACTTTTTGAATAAGAACGAATTTCATTTTTAAGAAGGGTTAGAATTCTTTCCTTACCTTCTTTTTTTGTTTCAATAAGTTCAGTTATTTCTATTGCTTTTAATGCGGTTTGCATCATTACTCCTTTATCAACTGTACTATTAATTTGTGTTCTTAACTTGTCTAAAGAATAAATAATTTGTATATTAAGTGGTAATTCCATAAAGCAAATATACTAAATTATTTAGTACGTTTGTGGTATGCCCTATTATAGAATAATTATTTGGACAAAACGAAGGAAGTTACCTTTTCAAGGCATAAGTTTTATTGGAAATTCTAATATTAATGTTGTTCATAATCAATACCAAAATCAAGCAAATGATAAATTCAGGGAAAATTTAATTGATGTAGAAGTACAAATGCTATCAAAATTATCTACAGCTGTAAAACTTTTTGAACGAAAAGAAATGTCCAAGAAGGAGTAAATGACGGAAAGTAAATAAGTTCGACAAGTAATAAAAAATAAACACTAATACAAACACTCTAGAGTTTCAAATACATTAAAACTGCGTGTGAAGGGATAAACTTTTTAAGCGCTTTTTTTGATAAAATTTAGGATACGTGCAGTACAGTAAGTATCTCACTTTGCCATACCTTATCTATTTATTATAAGGGTTCAATTTGGTTTATATCATGATGGGGTAAATGGAAAATTAACTTTTAGGTGTTTGCACTAGGGGTACCCGAGGAATGGGCTTAATGACAGCATCTTCACAAATCTTCTTAAGAATTGAGTAAGAATTAGATCCTGGGATAATTACAAGAGGGGACATTTTTTCGGCATTAAAAGACAAAATTAAGTTTCTACAATCTGAGAAAACTTTAATGTCAAAAACCCTTAATTTTTTATTATCACAACTTATAATCATTTCCATTTTGACAATAACATTAAAATACTCTTGGTTAAAAATTTTCACATGGCGTGCATATCTCATTACATTAGCTAAATATGTTTGCTTTTCTACAAACCAATAATCTCCGTTATTAGAATAAGAAGTAAAAATCCAATCTTTTTTTACCACTTTTTCTAAACTATCAACATAAAAATTTGAACCCTTTTCTGGTCTCTTTGTTGAAGAAGGATACTCTACCACTTGTGTGCCGCGATCAAACACAGGAGATGGAGTACCATTACGCACTGCCCAACCACTATCATTTAAAGGATCAATTATTAAAACCTTGTATTCATTAGCAGTTAAAGGAATTGTGGACTGTGCGAATGAATGGATAGAAATTGTAAAAAAAGAAACGAGTAATAAAAATCTCTTTATCATTTTGTATGAAATAAGGATTGTTCAAATTGGTTAGTCAACTTTTCATCGCTAATACATTTTTCAAGGATGGTTGATAGGACTTCTTGGTAACCGTTGTTTGAGGAGGTGATTTCAGCCTGATCTTGGCTCACAGGAATTTCATTACTGAATCCATAATTACATCGAAACCAGAATTTTTGATTTAAGCCAATTTCGTTAAGAGAATTCTTACTTGTAAATTCAAATACACTGCCCAAATCTCCATTTGGTTTCTGCATAGAATCAATTGTTATTGATTTTCCTAAAACAAAATAATCCATAATAATTTTTTTATTCTCAAATGTACAGATTATTCTATAGTTCCCACCTAGTGCATTCTCACCCTCCCACACCTAGCGCATTCTATTAAAAAAAATAAACAAAATTATTTTATTCTATAGTTCCCACCTAGTGCATTCTCACCCTCCCACACCTAGCGCATTCTATTAAAAAAAATAAACAAAATTATTGTGTTTTTTTAATAGAATGCGTTAGCAGTGGTAATAATAATTTAACCCGTGGGCTCCAACGAAGATGCTAGTTGATGGGGTTCACTATTTTAGTCGGTTATACAGAATTAGTATTAAAGTTTTTAGGTTTGAATTTTTAAGAGAATTATTTCTTATGTATTCAACTGGAGCTTGCACAATCCTTGGCGTTATATCTAGAGAGATGTAAAAATTTGTAATTTTATTTAGGGGATCATAATCTTCATTGTTTTTAACTATAAAATAATTATTCCAAACATCAACAAACCTATTTTTTTCATTTCTGGAAATCAAACTTCCCATATTAGAGACTATTTCCCTCTTTAAAATCGTGTTTATTTTTAAACTCTCTACAACTTTTGTAATCTCCAAATTAGAAACCTTATAATTCATAGACCTTTCATTGACAATAGAAATTGCCTTTACAAAAATTGTATCATTATATGGAAATGAATGTAGTTCATAGTCATTTATATTCATCTGAATATTTGAATACCCGCCTAATTGAATTTTGTAAATTTCATAACCTTTTGTTTCAATCTCTTTCACATTCAAATTGATTTGTTCAATTGCAATTTGCGAATTTGATAATGATTGTGAATGAACCCTAATGGATAAAATAATAATAAAAAAAATTATAAATATTGTTGCTCTTTTCATAATAAGCCTTTTTAATTTAAAATGAAGATATTCAATGATTTCTACAAACACATCCAGAGCAGAAGTGATTTTTGGTTTACTGCTTTTGATAGGTAGATAACTTATACTTATTTCTGCAACTTCTAAAAGTGGTTTCATATAAATGTTTAATGTTCGCCCATCATACCCTAAGGAGTGGAGGGGACGAACAGTGAATAATGAGATTAAAATTTAATTGTAATTAGAAAAATGTTGTAAGGCCACCAATGGCCTGTAACTCTGTAAAGCAATTTGTGTATGCTGTGGGTTTTTATCTCCTCCACAACAACCCAACTACCAACTAATAAAATGGTTGTAGGAGTAATTACCTTAACAGTAAAAGGAACAAATATTTGTTTTAGTTTTCCATGAGGGTTTATAACCAACAATGAATTTGCACTTATGAAGTTTATTTTTGGAGGATCCATCTGATAAGTTTAAAATGATTTTAATTCAAGTACCAACTTTCCTGTTTCCCTTCAAGTCCCCATTTTATCTGTTCAACAAAATTGTAAGCGTTAACAGATTTTTCAAGGAAGTTATCTATGTAACTGGATTTGTTTGAACCTGTAAAAAGGTTGTAGAGTTTCCACAGATTGATGTTTCCATTAGCGTCTTTACAAAAGCTTGTATCCCTGAAGTAATCTTTACAGATAGCATTGATCTGGTTGTCTCCAAATTTCAAAACAGGAATATCTTTTTTAACTGTTGCTTCTAAATGTTGATACAAACGGCATCTACCAATTACTAAAGCAAATTGCTGTTCGGTGATATAATATTGCGCCAACTGCTTTAAATGAAAAAGTTGATACCCTGAATTGTACGATTGCAAAAGAGTATGAATCGCACCTTTAAGCTGTCCAATATTTTGTACCCTTAACTCCGATTGTAATCCATCTGTCCATATGCACATATTGGTACAAACTTTATTTTGAAAGCCAATAAAAATCTTAAAATGTTCATCGCTTCCTTTTTTGTTATAAAGGTTGTCACTGGCATGAGATTTTACACCGCCAATCGTTAGAGATAATTCATTACCGTCTATGCTATCAGCAATGGAAGGAATTTCAATTGTAAAAGCCATTCGTTCATAGTAAAGCGTTTTTTCATTATCAATAAGCTCATTTGCAGGCTTGTTTCTTGCTTCTGGAATTCTTCCTTTGATTGGATGCGAAACTCTAATTACGGGCTTTAAAATGCGCTCTCCTTCAAATATTTCTAATGCAGTATCCTGCATCGTTTGTATAAAATCATTTTGGCTTATTACAGGCTCATTATCTTTTACAAACACAGGAATGATATGATGGTTTATTAACTCATCATGTTTAATTGATAAAGTATTGGCTTCTATGAACTGAGTATCCGAGTTTGTTTCTTCTGCGGGCTCGTCTGCAATTATCACAGGATTAATAACTGCAGGTAAAGAATTATTTATGAATTCCATTAGTAGAAATTTGGGGGTTAAATAATGGTGTTACTGTTTTTAGTAAAAGCTGACGCTTTTGATTTTCATAATCTGTTTGCAGTGAACTTTTAAATTGTGGGTATTTTTTATACAGCTCTAAAAGTTCTTCAATGCTTTTGCAATCGTTTATACGAACGCTTACATCAGTTACAGAAACTTCTGCTCCTGAATTGCACCAACTGTTTATTTGCTTACCTGTTTCAATAGATAATTTTTGCTCGGGTTCTCCAAAAAATAATCTTGTTCTATCCTTGGAGGCTGTAGCATGATTTCTCATATTTAAATCAAATACTAAAGTGAATTCATAATCAAGCCCATCTCTTTGCACAGCTTTTAAACCTACCTTCTCAGGTACAATTTTTCCATTGCGTTCATTTAAAACATAATCCTGTTTAGTACGGATAGTTGCAATGATGTGAATTGAAGTTTGAAGGATCTTTTGAATAAATGCATCCTGGCGCGGAGTAACTTTAGCCCAATTTGTAAAACTGTTTCCTTGTAAAGAAGCATGATAAGCCAATAGATTTTCCCAACAGTGTGAGGTGGAATCAATAATAATAACTTCCATGTTTTCTTGCTCACATACTTCTAAAGCCTGTATGTATTTTTCAGGTGTATAAGGAGCTGATAAGGGTAACACATTAAAAACACCCAAATGTTCATACAACTCTGCTGAATGATTTTCAGAATCAATAACAGCAATTTTGCTCCAATCGCCACACAAACCAAAAGCAACCAACAGAGCAGAAAATGTTTTACCGCTACCGCTTGGACCCTGCAAGCCCATTTTAATTTTTGCACGTTTACGCAACGCTTTTTCAAGAATCATAATTGTAACTTTTAAAGTAAAAAAAATGGGTTGAAAGCTCTCGCCCTCAACCCTTGTCATCTTGTGAAATACTGCTGCTCCTTAAGCAGTCTGTAATTCGTTCACCTGTGTATGCCCAACCAATTCCATTGCTTCATTTGGTCTGTAAGCATACGTGTGCGTTAATGTAATTACTTCTCCTGTGCGAGGATTAGTAAAATCATAAGGATCACACTGTACCCGAACAATTTCCCCTTCAATTTTTTGACCTACCATCATTTGAGCTGTTGGCTCATCAAGTGTTGAAGGAATAGAACACTTTCTGATTGTTGCATAGAACTTTCCTGTTTCAGCAGATTGGACCATTTCCAACCCTCCTGCTAATTCAAGAGCAATAAATGTTTCTCCGTCTTTACGCTCACGCAGAGCATAGTTTTTTACATGTACCATGTTTGTTTTTTT
>Ga0123336_10004333_pt1 | contig 11578 bp, 8 predicted proteins | sample SSSSmetaG_FD_96466 | JGI IMG/M metagenome (GOLD analysis project Ga0123336, IMG submission 96466) | Glacier valley bacterial and archeal communities from Borup Fiord, Nunavut, Canada, to study Microbial Dark Matter (Phase II) - ​SSSS metaG | ecosystem: Environmental > Aquatic > Freshwater > Ice... | reverse complement strand
TCGGACTTGGACTTGGACTTGGACTTGGACTCGGACTGCGCTCAGATTCTACGGCCACGTATTCGCCGGTGAGATTCTAGTGCGCCGCCTTCGAGGTATCGTGTTGGCGATTGGGTGTGCGCTGGCAGGTTGCAGCACTGCCGATCCGTGCGCCGGTATCACAGACGCCGCCTGCATCTCGGTAACAGTGCGCTCCAGCACGATCAGCCAAATTGACTCTCTTGACGTTCGGCTATTGGGTGTGACGCATTCGTCGACGGGAAAAAGGGGAGCTCTGCCTGTGCGGTTCGCGTTGGTGCCTCCGCAGACTGCCGCCGGTACGACCGACTTGTTAGTCACCGCATACCTGAACGGTTCAGCAGTCGCCTCTGGAAAGACGCCCGTCTCAGTGGATCCGGGCCGTCGTCAGGTGGATGTCGTTCTCGATCAAGCCGTTCCAGATCTAGGGACAAGCGATCAAGCACCCTGTGGCGCTGATTCGGACAAGTTGAACTGTGGCTCGTGTGGGCACGATTGCACCAAGCTTCCCAACGTCGCCAACGCCGATCAGGTAGCATGCATGAACGGCGTTTGTGCCGTGCCGTCGGCAGCCTGCAAGTCGGGATTTGGTCATTGTTCGTCGAATCCAGACGACGGATGTGAAGCTGATTTCTCGCAGCCCGCACACTGCGGTGGTTGTACGGCCTGTCCATCGACTCTCTCCCTTTGCTCATCGAGCTCGGGGACGTTTTCCTGCCAAAGTAGCTGTGTCGCACCCACTCCCGACCAGTGCGGCTCTTCTTGCGTCAGTCTGCAAAGCGACGCTCAGCATTGCTCGACGTGCAACAACGCATGCAGCTTCCCGCACGCCAGCGCAAGCTGCAGCGGGGCCACTTGTCAGATGGGCGGTTGCGATCCGGATTACGCCGATTGCCTCAACGGTCCCAGCGACGGCTGCGAGGCACACCTCATAGACTCGGATACCAACTGCGGCAGCTGCGGATTTGCGTGCAAGCTCGGCCAGCACTGTTCAGGATCGACTTGTGCTGAGGTAAGTCTCACTTGTTCGAGTCCGGGCATCACATGCGCCCAGTCGGCATGCTACGAGGCCGGTCGGTATTCGATTTCGAAAAATGGGCAAGGCGCAATCGCTGTAGACACTGCCAACAACCGCATTTTGTGGACCCGAGACAAGCGTGGTCCCTCGATTGGCAATGATTGCGCGACGCTGACTCTTGAGGGGATCAGCGGATGGAGATTGCCAATCATTGCGGAGTACGCGTCTCTTGCGTACATGGCAGGCACCGGCTGCCCAGTTTGCAACGCAGCCATCGATCAGGCTGCCTTTATCAGTCCGACGAGCAGCAAGAATTTTTGGTCCAATACGTATTTCTCGGGCTTTTACAGCACAGAGAACTACTGCACCGGCAAGGCGGAGCCTGGAGATTCAACTAAGGCGTATTACTTCTACTGTGTGCACGATCCCTTGTAGTTTATCCGCCGCAGCGGAATTCTACCGGGGCGAATTGTAGGCGGCCGTGGTCGGTGTTTTGGTCGTAGGGAAGCTCGATGGCTAGGAAGGCTTCTAGGGGGCGGCGTTGGAGGTCTTCTAGGAAGGCGGTCAGGGCCGCGGTTAGCGTCGGGCCTTCGCCTTTGATTTCTAGATCCAGCGATTCTAGTTGCTCGGCCAGGGTGGCGTGGCCTAGCTCGTGCCAGTAGACGTTCTCGCACCAGCGACGCCAGGTGGCGGTTTCTTCGACGGTGGGCGAGGGCCAGGGCGGTGTGGCGGGATCGGGAAGCATGACGGTCATGTCGACGCGGAAATGGCGGCGGGCGGTGACGCGGGTGTGGCCGTCAGCGTCGACGCGAACGTCGACTGCGTCGGATTCGATGGGGCGGAAGGTGGGGCGGGTCTTTCCGAAGACATACGGGCCGAGATCGCGATGGGCGGCTTCGGCTTCGGCCTGCAGGCGACGGAGCTGATCGGCGGCGGCAACAAAGCCTGCGCACGACGCCGCGCGCGGCTGGATCCACACGATCACCGGATTGCGTGACGGCACCGACAAACGCCGCGAGCCGCCAATCTCGCGGCCCACAGTGGGTGCGCGGTGCAAGCGGCTGGCGAAATGCTCGTCGCTGAAGGGTTGAGCAGACTCGTGCACGTAGCCAGGCAGATCCGGCATGCGACAGCCGGCTTGGGTGCAGTCGATGACGCTGCCACTTGGCTCGGGCATGCAGCGGAGGTCTTGCGAGATGATCCCGGCCGAGTCGAGTCGGGTCTGCGTCACTTCGCAGGCTTGGCGCGCATGGGCCTCCGCGCCTGCCAGCAGCAAGGTGAGGAAAAAAAATCGTCGTCCGGGAACGTAGGTCACGACTATGGATTCGGCGGTTGAGGGACCTTCTGAAGGGGCAATTGGCCGCGGCCCACCTCAAGTTCTGGGGGCCTGGGGCGATTCGTTCAACATGGATGCAGCTACGCAAACCAAGCTAGAGCGATGTCGGAGTTTGCCTACCTTGCCAGCAGTGGCGATGAAGGTGTTGGAGCTGGCCCGGGCCGAACACCCCAACGTCGACGAGATTGCCCGTACCCTGTCCAGTGATCCGGCGCTGACCACCAAGATCTTGCGGATGGTGAACTCGCCCGCCTATAGCCTGCGCTTCGAGGTGACCACGGTTCGGCATGCGATCTCGCTGCTCGGCCTCATCACCGTGCAAACGCTGGCGCTGTCGTTCTCGCTGGCGCCGGGCAAGAGCGCCGACCAGGCCGGCCTCAAGTCGTACTGGAAACGTTCGGCCATCGCTGCCGTCGCTGCGCGGGAGCTGGCCAAGCGCTTGGAGCTGCCGCCCGAGGAAGCGTTCTTGGCCGGCCTGCTTCAAGACATCGGCTGTCTAGCGCTGGCTCAGATCGGTCCCCCTGCGTACCGCGCCAAGATTCCGACCAACCATGCCGCGCTGTGCGCCGCCGAGATCGCCGAATTCGGCTGTGATCATGCCGAGGCCGGCTCCTGGCTGCTCAAGCGTTGGCGGCTTGGCGCCAGCTATGTCGCCGCAGTCCAATACAGCCATGCTCCGCTGGAGATCCCCGCCGATCTCGAGCCGGACATGGGGCGGTTCGTGCGTGCCATTGCCGTCGCTGGGCGTTTGGCGGATGTGTGGACGCATCCCGAGCGCGCCACCGCCGTCGACGAGGCGCGTGCCTTGGCCGCCAGCGAGCTCGAGCTCGATTCGAATGCCTTCGAGGCCGTGCTCAGCGTCGTCGCTGGCCAGCTGGTAGACGTGGGGCAGCTCCTCGATGTCCAGATCGGCAGCAAGGAAGACATCGACGCGGTCCTCGACGAAGCCCGTGAAGCGCTGGCCGATCTGACGCTGCAGAGCGCCATGGTGGCCGAGACCGCACGCCAGACCATCGGCACGCTGGAGGCGCGCACCGTCGAGCTACAGGACGAGGCGCGTACCGACAAGCTCACCAAGCTGGCCAATCGTGGAGCGCTCGACCTCTTTCTCGATCGCGCCTTCAGCGACGCGCGCCGCGACGGCAGGGCGCTGTCGGTGATCTTGGTGGATCTCGATCATTTCAAGTCGGTGAACGATACGTACGGACATCTCACCGGGGATCAGGTGTTGATGGCTGCGGCGGCGCTGCTGGGTGCCGGCGTGCGGCCACGCGATCTGGCCGGACGCTGGGGCGGCGAGGAGTTCGTGGTGGTGCTGCCGGATACCAATGCCGCTGGCGCCATGATCGTCGCTGAGCGCTTGCGAGCCCGGATTGCGGCCGAGCCCATGCCGCGCGCTGGCGGCTCGCCCATCACCGTCACCGCTTCGATGGGCTGCGCCACCCTCGGTGGTGAGTCGTCTCCCGCCGAGCTCATCGACGCTGCCGACCGCGCGCTCTACGACGCCAAACACAGCGGTCGCAATCGCGTCGTCGCCGCCGTCGCTGCACCCATGTCCCGAATGGCGCGAGCTGTCTAGTCAAGTCTGGCGGAGGGGCACGCGGGGAGTCCTCGCCCGCGAGGGCGAGCGGAGGAGACCTTAGGCGGGCAATTCCAGGGTGAAGCAGCAGCCTTTGTTGGGCAGGTTGCGGACTTTCACGGTGCCGCCGTGGGCTTCCGCGGCTTGGCGGGCGATGGCCAGGCCAAGGCCGAACCCGGAGCGATCTTTGTTGGCCTGGACGAAGGGTTGGAAGAGGCTTTCGTTCTGATCGTCGGCGAGCCCACCGCAGGCATCTTCGACCTCGATGGCGATGGTCGAGGTGTCGCGACGATAGCGAACCTCGACGGTGCTGCCGGGCTTGGTGAACTTGACCGCATTGCGAACCAAGTTGTTGACGGCCGACAGGATAAGCCGCCGGTCGAGCTGTAACTTTGCGTCTGGGAGGCCCTCGGGGAGCGAGAGCTTGACGCCTTTTTCGTCGGCCTCGACTGCGGCCTCGACCGTCGCTTCGGCGAGGAGCTCTTTGACGCTGACCGACTCCCGACGCAGCTCGACGCCGGAGCCGATGAAGGCGAGACCGAGCGAGTGCTGGATGAGGTCGTGCATGCGGCTCATCGAGCGATCGAGCACTTCGGACTGACGGTTGAGCGGGACCAGCGCTTTTTCGCGCAACGAGCGTAGCGCCAGCATCGCTGTCGACAACGGATTGCGCAGCTCGTGAGCGATGAAGGCAAAGTGCTCACTCGACTGACGCTGGCGTTCGGCCTCGCGCTCCGCGGTGTACTGAGTGACCGCGTCGGCGATGCCGGAGATCAGACACTCGAACAGCACGTCGAAGTCGGCCGGCGCGATCTCCGTGCCGTCTTGAATGACGAGGGTCACGATGGTGCGGCGGAGCATGCCGTACTCCCGCACCAGCGACTGCAGATCGAAGCCGAGTCGCAGTCGCTGGCCGCCGTGATCGGCCGCGGTGGGCGTCTCTGGGGTGGGCCCATCGCCGGCCGCAAAACGGCTCAGGATGGCGGTGATCTCGTCGAGAAATTGGGGCAGGTGGTCGATGAGCTCGAGCCTGGTGAGCGGCGCTGGCGCCAGCGCGTGTTTGATCGACTCTGTCCAGTGCCGGATGATCTCGGCACGTCGTGCGGTCAGAAACTCATGTAGGCGTGCCATGCGTGCAAGGCTCCTGGCAGGGCTGTATCACAGATTCCGAGAAATCCGACGGGGCAACTGCCGATAGGTGACCTCGGTGTGGCTCATCAGATCGTGCAGCGCCAGCTTCTTGGGATGGAAAGCGGCCAGGATGAAGCCCCCCAGGTAGGCGAGAAAGATCGAGGCTGACACTCCGACATACAAAAGTGGCTGCCACAGGTGCGTCCAGCGGAGCTGCCCGAGGGTGAAGCTGACCTGCGTGTCGCGGTGCAGATAGTAAAAGATGGCCGCCAGACCGAGCCACAGCATGGGTGCCCAGGCAAAAATGGCGAAGCGCAAGAGGGCCGCCTTCCAGCCCAAGAGCTTGCCGTCGCCGTCGGTGACTTGCAGCTTCAGTAGCCATTTGCCGAGCGTCTGACCGAGGAAGCGCGAGGTGAGGACGAAGTAGGGCGGCACCGCCAAGAGGGCCCAGCGACCGAGCAGCAGAAAGAGCACGCCGAGCAGGGCCACGTCGATGCCGAGAGCCATGCCGCGCATCCAGAAGCCGGAATATTCGCGCCGGCCGGGCAGCGCGGCTTCCATGGCGGCGATGAGGTCGTCGTAGCCGACGAAGCGATCGTTCATGTTCTTGGCCATCATGCGGTCGACGAGACGCTCGACGGCTTCGGGCACTTCGGGCCGGAGCGCGCGCAAGCGGGTGGCGCGATCGGTGACGTGCATGCTCATGACAGCGACGGGAGATGGGTTGTCGAAGGGCGGCTTGCCGGCGATGAGGTGATAGATGGTGCAGCCGAGCGAGTAGATGTCGGCGCGGTGGTCGAGCTCCTCGGCGCGGCTCTGTTCGGGCGCCATGTAGAGCGGCGAGCCGACGATGACGCCGGCTTGGGTGAGCTGGGCGTCGCCGGCGAGCTGCTTGACGAGGCCAAAGTCGGCGATCTTGACCTGGGCGTCTTTGTCGACGAGGAGATTGGACGGTTTGACGTCGCGGTGGATGAAGCCTTTGGCGAGTGCGGCCTTGAGCCCGCGTGCGGTCGCGATGCCGATCTCGAGTGCGCGGCCCCAGGGGATTTTTTCGCCGCGCGCCAGGATGGTCTCGAGGAGCACGCCGTCGACGTACTCCATGGCGAAGAAGTGGACGCCGCGGTCCTCGCCGATGAAGTAGATCTGGGTGATGTTGGCGTGGCCGAGCTGGGCCTGCGCGCGGGCCTCTCTGACGAAGCGGGTGACCATCTCCGAGTCGATGCCGATCTCGGGTGCCAGGACCTTGATGGCGACGGGGCGATCGAGCGACGTGTCGCGGCCGAGGTAGACCGCGCCCATGCCGCCTCTGCCGAGGAGCTGGGTCAGCTCGAAGTGTTTGAGGCGCGTCCCGATGAGCGGGTCGACCTCGACGCCCTCGGCGGGGGTCGGGCCGCCAGGGAGAATGGCGGTGGCGGCATTGTGGGTGTCGGGCCTGGTTTGAATCCGCGGCATCGTCCTGTCGAGGCCCGATGCCTTGCCGCCGCCCTTGCGCCCAGTCATGGTCCGGCTAATTTAGCATCGCTTGACGATCAGAAACAGGTGGGCGGAAGACCACATACAGCCGGCAACGGAGACCATTCGGGGCCGTAGATTTTCTTCCAGCTCGACGGCAAAACCAGGTCTGGGGTGTTGGGCTGGTTGATCAAATGGTAATGCAGCTCATCATTATTGGCGGTGTAGAGGATGGCTTGGCCGTCGAGGGCGAAGCTGGGCGCGTGATCGCCGTCCTGTCCGAAGGTCTGTTCGACCGCGCCGGCCTGCGTGGCCAAGAGGTGGAGCCCGCTGAGCTCGAAGACCGCGCTGTCGCCGGTGGGCGAGATGCGAATGGGCCCGATGGTGGTTTGCTTGGCGAGGAGCTGGGTCAGGTCGCCGCTCGCGACTGCGGGTCGGAATTGCAGGGCGGTGCAGCCGATGCCACACGATTTGTCGACGATGAGCAGTGGCCCGGGGCTCAGTGCCGCGTCGAAGTCGATGGCCGGCAGGGTCGTCTGGCCGAGCCGGCCTTTGCCGAGCTGCCACTCGGTGATGGTGGATTGTGGGGTACCGGGGTCGAACAACCAGACGCTGTTGTCGCTGGCCCAGGCGAGGGCCGAGGGCTTGAGCCCCGTCGAGACCTGGTTGCGACAGGTGACGTTGCCGTAGGGGTCGACGCGGACCACGTGCAGCGAGCCCGAGTCGGTGGCGTAGGCCAGTCGCTCGTGATCGGGGGCCCAGCGCGGTGGGCTGAAGGGATGTTCGTTGGTGACGTCGTGGAGGTTGCAGCCGTTGTCGTCCATGACCACCACGCGCAGGCCACCGCCGCCGCCGGCCGAGACCTGCGCGCTGATGCGTCCCGTCGCTGGGCGGCATAGACCCTGGGCGCCGCAGGGGCAGCCAGCGTCGCCCGTTTGCGGCGGCGGTTGCTCGACACACGGGCCGCTGTCGCGGGCCGGCGTGAGGTCGGCCGGCACGCTGAAGTCGGTGGCGAGGAGCTCGGCCAGATCGTATGGCTGGGTCCGGCAGGCGACCCCGGCCAGTACGACCACGAGGCTGAGCCCCAGCAAAATCAACAGCCTCGAAAACATGGCGTAGAGGAAGCCTTGGCGCCTGGCTTGTCAAGGCAACGTAACCTGCGCTTGACGTCGAGATTTCCGGGGGGTAGGTTGCGGCCTCGTACGCGCTCGTAGCTCAGCTGGATAGAGCGTTGGCCTCCGGAGCCAAAGGTCGCAGGTTCGACCCCTGCCGGGCGCGCCCATGGAGTTTTTAGGGCCTGAAGATGAGCAGTTTCTCCGGGAGGCCTTCGGGCAACTCTCCGCCGACGTGCACGTCTCGGTGGAGACCCGGGCCGTTTCGCGCATCTTGCTGGCCGGGGGGCCGGGACTCGAGGCGACCTCGGCAGACGTGACCGCCGAGCTCAACGGGCTTCTGGGCGAAGTGGCTTCGACCTCGCCGCACATCAAGCTGACCTCGGCCGAGGTCGTGGCCGGTGACCATCTGCCTTCGATCACCTTTTCGTCGACGCGCTCGCGGGGGCGGCTGCGGTATCTGGGCCTGCCGGCGGGACACGAGACGTCCACGCTCATCTCCACCATTCTCGATCTCGGCACTGACGCGCCGCTCATCCCCGACGAGGTCGCCGAGCGGCTCGGCAAGCTGGAGCGCGAGGTCCACATCCAGGTCTTCGTCACCCCGACGTGCCCGCACTGCCCGCGGATGGCGCGCGTGGCGTTTCAGCTGGCGATGGTCTCGGACAAGATCAAGGCCGACGTCGTCGAGGTGCAGGAATTTCCGGAGCTCGGCGAGAAATATCAGGTGCGCGGCGTGCCGATGACGGTGGTCAACGGTAGCGAGTCGTTGCTCGGCGTGGTCAATCCGCTGGAGCTGGTCGCGCTCGTCGAGAAACAGGGCGCCGAACCGCGCCGCATCATCACGCTGTAAGTACGCTGTAGTCACCTCGGTCGTCGTCGTTTTCTGCCATTCAATTCAAGTGTAGGGAGTGGAAATGAAGATTTCTCATACGGTATGGCTCGCGTGCGGTTTGGTGGGACTGGTTGGCGGGGCGCACGCCGACGAGGGCATGTGGACCTTCAACAACTTCCACAAGAAGCTGGTCAAGCAGGCCTACAACTTCGACGTCGCTGACAGCTGGCTCGACCATGTGCGGCTGTCGGCGGTGCGGTTCAATTCGGGTGGCTCGGGCTCGTTCGTGTCGCCGCGCGGTCTCGTCATGACCAACCACCACGTCGGTGCCGACTGCATCGCCAAGCTCGGCAAGAGCGACAAGGACTACATCAAGGAAGGCTTTTACGCTGGCGGTGACGCCGGCGAGGTCAAGTGCCCCGACCTCGAGCTCAATGTCGTGGTCGGCATCGACGATGTGACCGCCGAGGTCAAATCGGTGGAAAAAGTCGGCATGGACTCGGCGCTGGTCAACAAGGCGCAAAAAGAGAAAATGTCGTCGCTGGAGAAGGCCTGCAGCGACAAGACCGGCGCGCGCTGCGACGTGGTGACCCTGTATCAGGGCGGCGTTTATAATCTCTATCGCTATAAAAAATATACCGATGTGCGGTTGGTGTTTGCGCCCGAGTTTCCGATCGCATTTTTTGGCGGCGATCCGGACAATTTCGAGTTCCCACGCTATGACCTCGACGCTGCGTTCTTCCGTGCCTATGAAAACGGCAAAGAGGTCGCGCCAGCCAATTATCTGAAATGGTCGAAGAATGGTGCCGCTGACGGGGAGCTCGTGTTCGTTCCCGGTAATCCTGGCAACACCGAGCGGCTCGATACCGTGGCCCAGTTGCAGATGCTGCGCGATACGTCGTACCCGACGGTGCTGGCCGATCTGTCTCGCCTCAGGACCGCGCTCCTCGAGTATTCGAAGAAGGGCACCGAAGAAGAGCGCCAGGCGCGCACGCTGCTCTTTTATATCGAGAATTCGCTGAAGGCTGTCGGTGGATATCACAAGGGGCTCGCCGACAAGACGTTGATGGACAAGAAGATCGCCGCCGAAGAGGCGTTGAAGAAGCAGATTGCCAGCTCGCCCGAGAAGCAGAAAACTTACGGCGGCATCTGGGCTGCCATCGAGAAATCGCAGAAAACCTTTGCCGCGTTCTACAAGCGCTGGCTGTATCTGGAAGGTCGCCGTGGCAATCCGTTTGCGTCGGAGCTGTTCGGCTATGCGCGCACCGTGGTCCGCGCGGCCGAAGAGAAGCAGAAGCCGAGCGAGAAGCGGCTGCGTGAATATCGCGACTCCAACGCCCAGTCGCTGGAGCTGGCCTTGTTCTCGACGGCGCCGGTGCATATCGGGCTCGAAAAAGCCGTGCTGGCGTCGGGGTTGGCGCGGCTCGAAAAGGAGCTTGGCGCGACCGATCCGTTGGTCAAGTCGCTGCTGGCGGGCAAGACGCCGGTGGCCCGCGCCGAGGAGATCGTCGCTGGGACCAAGCTGGCGGATCCGGCGGCGCGTAAGGCTTTGTATGCCGACAAGAAGGCGTTCGATGCGTCGAAAGATCCGATGATTGTCTTTGCGCGACTGGCCGATCCGGAGTCGCGCTCGCTGCGTAAGCGCTACGAGGACGAGGTCGAGGGCGTGGTGAAGCACAACCTCGGGCTCATCGGGCGCGCGCAGTTCGAGGCGGGCCTGGCCAGTTATCCCGACGCCACGTTCACCTTGCGGCTGTCGTACGGCAAGGTCGCCGGCCTTGTGTCGGCCGGCAAGAAGATCGCAGCGCAGACGACGCTGGAAGGCTTGTACGCGCTGTCGGCGGCGAAGAAGGATGCAGCGCCGTGGAAGTTGCCGTCGCGCTGGGCCGATCCGGCGCGCAAGGCCAAGCTCAAGCTGTCGACGCCGATGAACTTCGTGTCGACCAACGACATCATCGGCGGCAACTCCGGCAGCCCGGTGGTCAATGGATCCGGCGAGGTCGTCGGGCTCATCTTCGACGGCAACATCGACTCCTTGGCCGGCAACTTCTTCTATGACGGCAGCGTGAACCGCGCGGTCAGCGTGCACTCTTCGGCGCTGGTCGAAGCGCTCCGCGTCATCTACGACGCTGGCGCGCTGGCCGAGGAGCTCACCGGCGCCAAGTCGGTTGCGCCGTCGGGGAAGAAGGCTACAGTCCAGTAGTGCATATGCGCTTTCTGGCTCTTGCGCTCGGTCTTGCCGGCTGTGGTCCGGCGACCGCGATCGAGTGGGGCAAAGAGAGCTTCTCCGACCGCGGCCTGTCGACCGCGGCCAGCAATTCCTTCAGCTGCGCCACCTGTCATGATCTGACACCTACACAAGCACTGCGCGCCGGCTATCCGCTCGCCGATGTCTCGCTGCGGCCCACGTTCTGGGGCGGCAACGTGGTCACCATGCAGGATGCGGTCAACCAGTGCCTCGTCGACTTCATGAAATCGAAGCCGCTTTCGCCCACCGATGATCGCGGTAAGGCACTCTTCATCTATCTGAGCTCACTGGTCACCAGCGACGGCAGCTTGGCCGGAGCGCAGCCGCTCACCATCGTGCAGAACATCGTCGACCTGCCGAGCGGCGACGTCTCGCGCGGCGCGGCGCTCTTTGCCAACGGCTGCGCCAACTGTCACGGCGCGGTCAAGACCGGTGCCGGCCGCATCGGCTCCGACTCGTCCATCTTGCCGGACGACACCATCAAGACCTTCGGCACCGATCCTGTCCGCGGCGCGCGCGTCGTCACCGTCGAGAAAATCCGCCACGGCAAGTTCTTCAACATCGGCGGCGTGATGGCGCCCTATGGCCTCGAGCGCTGCAGCGACGCACAAGCCAGCGACATCCTCGCCTACATGGAAACCGCCGGTCTGCCCAAACAGCCATAGCCGCCGACGGTCGTCGACCATGGCTTGCCCGCTGGTTGCAACTGCCTTACGCTGCCGAGAGTGCTCGCCCGTGTCTTCTCTCTTGCGCTGATTGCTCTGTTTGTCGTCGAGACAGCGGGCGTCGCGCGGGCGTTTGGGCGGGGGTCGACCACGCAGTGCTGCTGCGGCGCGCACGCGACTGCGC
>Ga0123336_10004330_pt1 | contig 11595 bp, 8 predicted proteins | sample SSSSmetaG_FD_96466 | JGI IMG/M metagenome (GOLD analysis project Ga0123336, IMG submission 96466) | Glacier valley bacterial and archeal communities from Borup Fiord, Nunavut, Canada, to study Microbial Dark Matter (Phase II) - ​SSSS metaG | ecosystem: Environmental > Aquatic > Freshwater > Ice... | reverse complement strand
GCAGCACGCAGCACGTAGAACTCCGCTTACCGGCGGGCGGCGCGCACTGTGCCGGGCGTGAGCAGCGCCTGAATGCCGGCCAGTTGGCTACGGGCTGCTTCTTCGCCCAGGCGCACAAACTCGTCCAGCCGTTCAGCTTCGGTCGCGCTATACATCCCCACTTTCGGGCTGATCAGCACATCATAGGGAGCCATTTTCAGGATAGCGATCTGCGCTTCCATGATTTCGCGCATACTGTTGTAGACTTCCAGGATCGTTGGCGGGCGACCGGGACCGACGCGCATCCGCACGCTGCGATAGGCGCGCTCCTCCAACTGCGGGATGACGTTCGAGGCGATGATGATGTCGGCCCCCGCGCCGGCCAGGGTGCTGCATGGCACCGGGTCCACCTGCCCGCCATCCACCAGAAACTCGTCGCGGTAGAGGACGGGCTGCATCACGCCGGGCATGGAGACGCTGGCGCGGATGGCTTCGGCCAGCTTGCCACTGGTGAACGTGACCGCCCGCCCGGTCAACACCTCGGCGGCGACCACAAAATAGGGGATTTCCAGGTCTTCAAACGATTTGCCGCGCATCCAGCCGTCGATCCAGCGTTTGGCCGCATTGCCTTTGACCACGCCGGAGCGCGGGAACTGGAAGTCCCAAAACTTGCGCCAGTTGCCGAACTTTTTGACCAGCGAAAACTCTTTGCCCATGCGGTAGAGATCATCCGGCGTGTTGCCGGCCACGAACGCGCCGCCGATCAGCGACCCCATACTCGTGCCCGCCACCATGTCAATCGGAATGCCCGCTTCGACCAGCACGCGCAACACGCCGATATGGGCTAGGCCGTGCGCGGCTCCACTGCTGAGGGCGAGGCCCACGCGCATCCGTACCACCCGCCGCGCGAGGCGGTCTAGATCGCGGTCGGCGCGGTCCACCTCATAGCGCGGGTCGCCGGGGCCGAGGACTTGCACAATGCGGTCGGGCAGGACGGCGCTACGCAGCAACCAGTGGCCCAGGCGCTGGCCGAAGATGATGATCGTGTCGCACAGATCGAGCGCCTGGGTCATGTAGGGACCACCCTGATCGGGCAAGCGCACCAGCAGGTGGTCGAAACGCACCAACAGGCGTGAGGCGATCTCGCTGAAATCGCCGCTGCTGACCTCCACCGGCACGTCCACGCGCGACACCCGCTCGGTCAGGGCCGTCACATCGTGGAAGGGATCGGCGGGGTCAATGGTGCTGCACTCGTCGCCGGTTTCCACCAAGTCGAGCAGCAGCACTTGGCGGCCGCTCTGGCGGGCCATGCTTGCGGCCAAGCGCGCGGCATCTTGCGGCGTGCTGACCAACCCGACGAGGCGCGAAAAGTCTTCGGTGTCGCGGCGGTTGTCGGTCAGTGTCAGGCGCTGGGCCAGCACGCGGCTAAAGGTCAGCGCGATGGTCGGGTACTCGTGCAACACGGCATCAAAATCGCTTTTGCTCAGTTGCCACAGTTCGGCATCAATACTGATGATCAGCGTGGCGCTGCGCGGTTCGCCGGTCAGCAGGGCCATTTCGCCGACCGGGGTGCCGGGGCCGAGCGTCGCCAGCACGGCGCGGCCGTCAGCGGTCTCTTTGTAGACCTTCACTTGGCCGGCTTCGATGATATACATCGCGTCGCTGGGATCGCCTTCGCGGCAGAGGATCTCGCCCTTTTTGGCCCGCCGGTAGCGCAACCGTCCGGCCAAACGCGCCAGTTCGTCTGGCGACAACCCAACAAACAGCGCATTGCGGGCCAGCGCGGTGGGCGACAGGTGGGCTAGTGCGTGTGCGTCGAGTATGGGGTCTAGGATGGCCTCGTCCATAGGCGCATTGTACGCCCCCGCTGCGGCCTTTGTCAAATGCGGCGGCGGACCTAACCCCCCCACCCCCTTCCCTACAAAGGAAGGGGGTGGGGGGGTTAGGTCCGCCGCCGCATTGCCGGCACGATCCCGTAACCAAACGGGGTGCGCCGCCTTTACTAAGTGAGTAACTCTCTTGTCGCCATACGAAAAGCTCTGTGTCTGGGGGTCTTGGGCGTGTCCTGGGGCATCCGCCAGGGATCAAGCCCTGCCCCTTGATCTCACGCCGCAGGTTGCGTATACTACAACAGATGCCGGAAACAGGGTACTCATAGTACCCGCTTTTATACCTAACACCGGGGGGCTTAGTGGGGCGGCGGTCGGCGGCGGACCCCGGCCCAAAGGGCGAGCGATAGTGTATGGATGAACCCGCAGGCGCGTTCGATGCGAGTTTGCAGCGCCGCTACTGGGCAGCGCAACGCCGGGCACAGGCGCTCTACGATCTGTCCACGCTGATTACTTCGACGCACGAAATCGATCCGATTGTCGAACTGCTGCTCAATCAGGCGCGGCAGGTGTTTGGCGCGGATCGCGCCGCAGTGTTCTTGCGGAATCTGGGCGAACCGCTGCGGTGTGCCAATGCGGTGGGGCTGTCGGCGGCCTACCTTGAGGCGGTCAACGAGAACTACCGCCGCGCCGCCGGGGGGGCCGCCGAAGTGCGCCGCCAGCCGGTCTATGTCGGCGATGTCCAGACTGACCCGCTGATGGGGCCGTTGCACGACGCGGTGGTGCGCGAAGGCATCCGCAGCTTGGTCGTGGTGCCGTTTATCCACGAAGACGCGGCGCTGGGCGCGCTGGCGCTCTACCACGATACGCCCCACTCCTATGCCGCCGATGACTTGGCCGCCTTGACCACCTTCGCCAACCAAGTCGCTGTGGCGTTGGCGAACGCGCGGCTGTTCAGCGCCGCCGAACGGCAGTTGCGACGGGCCACGTTCCTGGTCGAGACAGGGCGCTTGCTCAACTCCAGCCTCGAAATGGGCCAAGTCTTGCACGCCCTCAGCCGCTCTGTGACCGAGGTGTTGGGCGAAGCCTGCGCCATTTATTTGCTACACAAAAACGAGGAAGACCTGACCCTGGCCGCCTATACGGATACTCGCCCCGCCGATGGCTCCGACTGGATGGCCTATTTGCAGGCCCGTTTGCCGCGACTGGGCGGCGGCGGCATTGGGCAGGCCGCGCTGCATGGCGAGACGTTGCTGGTAGACGGGGATCATCCCCTCGCCGCTGACCCGCCCGATCCCTACCGCATCCCGTTCGGCGCACACACCTATCTGGTCACGCCCTTGCTGGCCCAACAGCGGCTAGTGGGCGCGGTGGTGGTCTGGCTGTTCGACCCCCGCCTGACCACCACGGCGGACGACATCCAACTGCTGGATGCCCTAGCCGATCAAGCCGCCATTGCGCTAGAAAACGCGCGCCTCTATGAACGCGAAAGGCACGCCCAGCAGGCCAAAGACGAGTTCCTCTCCGCCGTCTCGCATGAACTGCGGACTCCGCTGACGGCCATCCTGGGCTACACTCAGTTGATGCGGAAAAGTGCGCTAGACGAAGGGAGCCGCTTCGGTCAACAGGTGAATATCATCTGGTCGCAGGCGCAACGCCTGAATCGGCTGGTCGATTCGCTGCTGGACATCTCGAACATCGAACAGGGCCAGTTGCAGTTGACGTTGGCGCGGGTGGATCTGTGGACGGTGGTGCAGGAGGCGTTGGAGCGGGTGCGTGCGTCTAGCCGGCCCGGTCTGCTATTCGAGGTGGTCGCTGCAACGCCGCAATGCTGGGTGCAGGGCGATGCAACCCGCCTGAGCCAAGTGTTTGAGCAGTTGCTGGCGAACGCGATGAAATATTCACCCGCTGACGGCACGATCTGCCTCGAACTGACCGACACCGACAGCCGCGCCATCGTTCGCATCCGCGATAGCGGACCGGGCCTCAGCGCCGCCAAACTGTCGCAACTGTTCCGCCGCTACTACCAGGGCGACACGCCGCTGAACCGCACCGGCGGCCTCGGCTTGGGCCTTTATGTCAGCCGCGCCATCATCGAAGCGCACGGCGGCACGATCAGCGCGGCCGGTGCCCCCGGCGGTGGCGCGGCCTTCCAGGTGACACTGCCCTGCGAGTAGTGCGAGTAGGCGGGCGGCGGGTGGCGGTCGGCGGTCGGCAGTCGGCGGGGGCTGTAGCAGCGCTGCCGGCTACGCGGGGGGTGGACTGCGCCGGTATTTCACGGTGAGATGCCTGCCTTTCCCCTATAGATCGGCGCAGCGACCGCACGGATAACCGCCGCCCCGCATTCGGGTACTCGTTCCCCATGCGGGGACAGCCCGCCCCCGCGCAGCCGGCAGCGCTGCTACAGCCCCCACGACCGCCGACCGCCGACTGCCGACTGCCGACCGCCGACCGCCACCCGCCGACCGCCACCCGCCGACTGACAACCGCCGACCACCGACTAGACGTACACCTCGTCCACATAGCACCAGCGCCAATCCTCGCCGGGTTGGAAGGATTGGATGATCGGGTGCTGGGTGGCGTGGAAGTGCTTGGTGGCGTGCGTGTTTTTCGACGAGTCGCAGCAGCCGACGTGGCCGCAGGTCTGGCACTCGCGCAGGTGGACCCAGGTATCGCCGGTTTTCAGGCACTCTTCGCAGCCTTGCGCGCTGGGGGTCACGTCCTGGATCTGGTCCAGATGGGTACAGGTCTTGTCTGCCATGGTGGTCTCCTTGTCACGCACAACGGGAGGGTGCGCGCCTCACGGCCCGGTAAACGATCAGCCAGTGAGGGGCAAGCGCACTTGGAAGCGCGTGTTGCCCGGTTCGGATAAGAGGCGAATATCGCCATGATGGGTCTGTACGACGATGCGATAGGCAATATCCAAGCCCAAGCCAGTGCCCACGCCGACACCTTTGGTGGTGAAAAACGGCTCAAAGATGCGCGCCTGGATCGCGGCGGGGATGCCGGGGCCGTTGTCGCCGATCTCCACCAGCAGGCCATCGGCCCCTTCGCGGGCGGTGCGGAGGCGCAGCGTACCGGTCGCACCCATCGCGTCCAGCGCATTGTCAATCAGATTGGTCCAGACTTGGTTCAGTTCGCTGCCGTGCGCGCACAGGCGGGGCAGGCTGCGGTCATAGTCGCGCTCCACGGTGAATGGGCGCAATTTATGGCCCAAGATCAGCAATGTGTTCTCGATGCCGTCGTGGATGTCCATCTCTTGCACCGGCGCTTGATCCATGTAGGTGTAGGCTTTGATCGCTTTGACCAGATCGCTGATGCGCCCCGTGCTGCTTTCGATGGTGCCGATCAGGCTGCATACGGTCAGCGCTTGGCCCAGCCAAGTGACGGTGCGATCCAGCGCAGGTGCGGCGATTTGCGCCGCCACGCCGTCAAGCCACGCCGGGTCTAGCCCGGCTTCGACTAGCGTGGGAGCCAAATCCCAAGCGGCAGTTACGCCGTGGTCGTCGAGCCAAGTACCCAGCGCGTCTTCGGCATCGCCTTTTTGCAGCGGGGTCAGGTGCGACGTGGACCGCGCCTGCCGGCGGACAGCGGCGATAATGGCCGGCAACGGGTCGCCGCCGCCGCCCGCCGCGCCGCCGGGGGTGGCCGCGAACAGCGCATCCAGGCTACCCTGTAGCTGCGCGGCGGCGCGGTGGGCGGCGGCGGCGGGATTGTTCAGTTCGTGGGCCAAGCCCGCCGACAGCTTACCCAGCGCGGCCAGCTTTTCGCTTTGCTGGGCGATCTGTTCCGTCGAGGCCACGCGGCGGGCCATCGCCGCCAACACCACCTGGGCCCCCGGCACATCAGCAGCCAGCGCGTGGCGGAAGGCGGCGGCACTCACGATCAACACCCGCGTCGGGCTGAGGGCGTAACCGTCAGCCGTGTAGCCGTCGCCCGTCAGCAGCGACAGTGCGCCGCTAAAGCCGCCCGCCTCGTGAATCGCCAGCACCACCTCTTGCTCGCCGATGTGTTTGCTGATTTTGATCTGGCCTTCTAAGATGATAAAGAGATTGGTGGCCGGCTCATCCTGGCTGAACAGCCGTTCGCCGGTGGTCAAGGTTTGCTCGGTGCCATGTACACATAGCGAATCAATATCGGCGGGCGATAGATGGGGAAAGAGGGCGGTCTGCCCTGCGGCGCTGGTCATAATGCGAACCCGGCCTTCTACAACTTGCTCAGATACTGATGGATCAGGGCCACGGCAATCGCGCCTTCGCCCACCCCGGAGGCGACGCGCTTGACTGAGCCGTGCCGCACGTCGCCGGCCACAAACACGCCCGGCAGGCTCGACTCCAGCAGGAACGGATCGCGGTCGGCGGTCCAGCCGGGCGGGCGCTTGCCGTCGGTCAGTAGGTCGGGGCCGGTCAGGATGAAGCCCTGCTTATCGCGGGCCACCGCCGCCGGCACCCAATCGGTGCGCGGTTGCGCGCCGATAAAGATGAACAGCGCCATGGCGGGCAGCGTTTCACTCGCCCCCGTTTGCGCGTCGGCCAGAGTGACGCTTTGTAGGTTGCCTGTCCCTTGCACACTGGCGACGCTGCTGTTGAGGCGCACTTTGATATTGTCGGTGGCGTGGATCTGGTCCACCAAATATTGCGACATCCCTTTCTCCAGCGAGTCGCCGCGCACCAGGATCGTGACGGTACGCGCATACTTGGCGAAAAACATCGCGGCTTGTCCAGCGGAATTCGCGCCGCCGACAATAAATACGTCTTCATCGCGGCACGAGAACGCCTCGGTCATGGCCGCGCCGTAGTACACGCCTGCGCCGACCAGCGCTTCGATGCCCGGCGCGTCCAGCTTGCGATACGATACGCCGGTGGCAATCATCAGCGCGTGGCAGCCGACCGTAGACCCGTCGGCCAAATGCACCACCCGATACGGACCGTCCACCGCTAGGCTGGTCACTTCCTGCGGGGTCAGGATCTCCACGCCGAAGCGGCGGGCCTGCGTGACGGCGCGACGGGCCAGATCGGCCCCGCTGAGGCCGGTGGGAAAGCCGAGATAGTTTTCGATACGCGAACTGGTGCCCGCTTGCCCGCCCGGCGCTTCGCGCTCGATCAACAGCGTCCGCAAGCCTTCCGACGCGCCATAGACGGCCGATCCCAGCCCGGCGGGGCCGGAGCCGACGATGATCAGGTCATAGAAGGGCATCACGGCCTGGGTCTGCAAGCCGATTTTCTCCGCCATTTGGGTGATAGTCGGTTGTGCCAGCCAAGTGCCATCGGGCGAAAGCGCCACCGGCAACGTCGGGGCGGGCATACCAAACCCCGTCATCAGCTTGGCCGCTTCCTTATCCGTCTCAATATCCAGCCATTCATAGGGGATGCCATTGCGGGCCAGGAAGTCTTTGATGGTGTGCGACTCCGGCGACCAACGATTGCCGATGATGCGCGTGCCGGAGAAGGGCGGGTGGAAATGGGCTTGCCAGTCGTCCAGCAGATCGTCCAGCACCGGGTAGAGTTGCGTTTCGGGCGGATCCCACGGCTTCATCAGGTAGTAGTCAATCCGCACCGCGTTGATCGCCTTGATCGCCGCGTCGGTGTCGGCATAGGCAGTGAGCAGGGCGCGCTTCACGTCGGGATACAGCGTCAACGCCTGTTGCAGGAAGCCCACGCCGTCCATTTGCGGCATCCGCTGGTCGGCCAGCAGCAGGGCCACAGGGTCATTGCGGCGGTGCAGTTCGCGCAACGTGTCCATCGCGCTGTTGCCCGACTCGGCGGCCAGCACACGGTACTCTTTACTATACTTGCGCCGCAGATCACGCTCAATGGCCCGCAACACATCGGCATCGTCGTCAATGGTCATTATGACCGGTTTCGCCACAGCATTCACCTCTGCTCAAATGCGGAATGCGGAATGTTAGCGCTACACGCTACACGCTGCACGCTGCACGCTCAGAGCGTGATCAAGCCCCGGTGCGCGCCGCGACTGACGGCCTCAGTGCGGCTGCTCGCGCCTAGTTTACCATAGATTGCGCTGACATGAAACTTGACCGTGTGTTCGCTGATCGCGAGGCGGCGGGCGATGGCTTTGTTTGCCAAGCCCTGGCCGAGCAAGTCCAGCACTTCCTGTTCGCGGGCGGTGAGTGGTTCGGCGGGGCCGAGATCCACCTGGGCGGCAGCGGGCCGACCAACCAGCAGGCGGGCTGCCAATGATGCGGGCAGCACAATCAGCCCCTGGGCGGCGGCCTGCACGGCGGCTTGCAGTTCGGCGGCGGGCGCGGCCGGCGCGACGATGCCCCAGCCCGGTAGGGGCAGAGCCCGTAGGACGGCGACGGTGCGTTCGCTCTCGGACAACACGACGAAAGCAGGCAGGCGCACCCCATCGGGTGCGCCACCTACATCAGCCAGCGCGCGTTCATCGCCGACCACCAGCACATCCACCGCCGGCCCAGCCAGGGCCAGCGCCAGGGTGCCGGCCTCGCCGATCACGTCGAACTCCGGCGCGGCCAGCATGGTTCGCAGCCCGGCCCGCATCATCGGGGTCGGGGCGGCGATGCCAATGCGTGTCAAGAAGCCAAGTCCTGCACGGCGGGGGTCAGGTCAAGCGAGAGTAGCGCGCCGCGCCGCAAGACGTGCAGGTGAACCGCGCCGTTGCCGTCGCGCCCGTCTACCGCATCCAGCAGCGCATCGGGGTGATCCAACACTTGCCCGTCTATATCGAGCAGCACATCGTCGGGCTGCAAGCCGGCCAGCGCCGCCGGACCGCCGGGTTTGACCTCAACCACCCGCAAGCCGGCGGCGCGCCCACGCCGGCTTTTGGGCAGTTGCACCGGCTGGATCGCCACGCCCAGGAAGGTGCGGCGGCTCGGCTGGCCGGCCACCCAGGCGGTCGCCACATGGCTGGGGATCGCTACGGCCATATCGCCACCAAAAATCATGGCGTTGATGCCGACCACGTTGCCGGTCGCGTCCAGCAGCGGGCCACCGGAGTTGCCGGGCGCCAGCCCCACATCGGCGCGGATGTACTGGGCGCGATGATCGTCGCCGCCCGGTATGCCCACTTCGCCCAGCCCGCTCACGATGCCGGCCGTGACCACGCCGCGTTGGCCCCACGGATGGCCGATGGCAAACACCAGTTCGCCGATCCGCAGGTGGGTCGAGGCGCCCACCGGCGCGGCGGGCAGGTCGGTCGCGTCCACTTTGAGCGTCGCCAGATCGAGCGTCGGGTTGCGGTGCGTGACCTGGGCCTCGAACGTGCGCCCATCGGTCAGCAACACTTCCACCGGCCCGCCGTGGCTGACGACGTGATGGTTGGTGATGATCCGCCCATCGGTCGTCCAGATCACGCCCGCGCCGCCGCCCTGGCCGCGCCGCCGCACCTGCACCACGCTCGGCCCCACACGCTCCACCATATCGGCGATGGAATGCGAGATCGCATTCGGAAGAAAGTCAGTCAACATGATTAGTCCCTCTGGCCCACGGTCACGCTGATGTCGTGCAGCGCCCCGGCGCGGATCACGTTCAGCTTGACGGCTTGGCCGACCCGCCCGCCGCTGAGGAGCGGTTGCAGGTCGTCGGTATCATGGATCGCTTGGCCGTCGAAGGCCACCAACACATCGCCCAGCAACAGGCCACCCTGCGCGGCGGGGCTGTTCGGCTCCACGCGCACGATCAGCAAGCCCATTTCGGCCTGACCGCCGCCGCGCTGACCTTCCGGCAACTGCACCGATTGGCTGCTGATGCCCAGGTAGCCACGTTTGATCGTGCCATGCTGGGTCAGGCTATCGGCCACGCGCCACGCAATGGTTGCTGGGATGCCCAGCGTCACGCCGTTGATCAGCCCGGTGGTGGTCAGGCCGACCACTGCGCCGGCTGCGTCCACCAGCGGCCCGCCGGAGAAGCCGGGATAGGGGGTGGCATCGGTGCGGATATATTGTTCCAGCGCTGCGCCCCACTCGGTCCGTAGCGGCCCGCCGACCGCGCTGACGATGCCCAGGCTCGCCATCGGCCCGTCGGCAGACGGACGGCCCACCGCCAAGATGAGTTGGCCGACGCGCGCCGCGTCCTCGGCTTTCGCCACCGGGCTGAGGTTCAGCCCCTCGACGCGCAGCACGGCCAAATCGCTGGCCGGATCGCGGCCCACGAACGTGGCGGGCAGGGTGCGCCCGTCGGGAGTCTGGATGGTCAGGTCTTCTTCGCGTTCCAGCACATGATCGGCCGTCAGCACCAAGTCGGGGGCATAGACAATGCCCGTCGCCGCTTGGCGCGGTCGCCCGGCCACTGTGACTAGCCCCGCGCTCACCCGCGCCACCGCATCGGCCAGCCCGTGCGAGACTTGGCGCAACACATCATTCTTTTCAGTCGTATCCATGGGTTCCTCCATAATGGGGCCTTGCGCCCCGCTGTTGTCTTATGGATACACTATACCGCCGTCGCCGGCCCCGCAGCATCAGCCGTTCGGGGGGCGATTGACCCGGCTAAACGGGTAGGTGCGCCGCCCTAGACAGCGCCGCGCGGCAAGAGGGCACGCAGCGGTTGGGGGACAGTGAGATTAAACTCGGTGGGCCGCGTCAGCCGCAAGATGATCGCGGCTTGCAAGGGATCATCGTTGATGACTTTCGCCGCATTCGCCGGTGTGCTGAAATATTCCAGGGTCATAGACATGATTTCGGTGCTGCCATCGTCATAGGCTTTGGCGCTGTAGGCGCCGGTGGCGGGCATGGTGGCGTTGAAAGCCGGCTCTTTCCGCACTTCCGAGTCGCTATGATTGGGGTAAATGGAGACCAGCTTGCCGCCGGTGTGGCGCATCCGCAACAGATCCTGGATGTCGCGCCATTCCTCGACCGAGAGGAAAAACTCGACCTGATGGCCGAATTCATGCACCACCGTCGCCACATCGGTCAGCGCCGAAAGGCGCACGCGGTTGTTGTCGCGGTTAGCATCGGCGCGGAACTCCTCCACGACTTGGATGGTCGCGCCGCGCAACTTACCAAGAAACGACGGGTCGGGTTTGTCCACGATCTTGTCGGGGTTGACCTCAATGTTGGGCACCCGGCCTTTCGGCGGCAGCTTCCCACTCTCTACTAGATCGCCCAGCTTCGTCAGCCCCTCAGTCACGCGCTTAATAAACTGCTCGGTGATGTGTGCGCCCCCGGTCTCCTCCATACCGTTCAGCAAATCGGCAGACTCCCCCCCGCCCGTCCCTAGTGTGCCAGCTAGCATCCGTTTCACCACCGGCATTTCCTTCAAGGCGCTGCTGAGGGCCGTCTTGTTCTCGATACTCAATTCATGCAAGGCACCGCGTACATTGTTCGCCAGATGGGTGGTCGCCGCTTTTTCCAACTGATTGCCGCCCGTTGTCGTCGCACCGACCATCGCGCGCAGTTCCGCATTCGGGTTGTGAACGGCACTGGTGTAGATGCTGCGTTCGGCGCTGCTCACATAGGGGTCTAACAGCGTCTCGGTCGCGTCCCTGACCTGATCCACTTTGTTATTTTGCAGCGCTTCGACTAGCGCCTGGTTGGAAACGTACATCTTAAAGACTCCAACTTCAGGTACGCCACTATTATCTACAGCGAGTTGGCTTTGTAAGCCGCGTAAGATAATGTCTGCTATCGGTACGGGCGCTAACGGATGGTCCGGCGGGGCAGGAATGACAATGGTCCCGGCGAGAATATCGGCGCGAATCAGACGAATCATCTCGTCTACGATCTTTTTGGGGGTGATGCCGGCTTCTTTCGCCATTTGCCCCACCCGCTGGTTCAGTTGCGAAGCGAGAGTGGGCGGCGCTTTGCCGACTT
>Ga0123336_10004327_pt1 | contig 11600 bp, 7 predicted proteins | sample SSSSmetaG_FD_96466 | JGI IMG/M metagenome (GOLD analysis project Ga0123336, IMG submission 96466) | Glacier valley bacterial and archeal communities from Borup Fiord, Nunavut, Canada, to study Microbial Dark Matter (Phase II) - ​SSSS metaG | ecosystem: Environmental > Aquatic > Freshwater > Ice... | reverse complement strand
GGCTCATGCACGCATTTCGCCGAATTCGAGCGCCGCGCGCCACTTCATTCGCGTGAGATCACGTGGGATCACATATGGCAACGTGGGATCACGTATCGTCACGAAAAGGACCAGTCACCTAGCGGCGTGCTCGCCCAATCGGTGGCGCGAGCGAGTGCGCCGGCCTCACCACCTTCGCTGAACCAGACAAACTCCTCCAAGCGTCACCTCGACTCCACGCTCCAGGGTAGTCGAGGAGGCCGTGCGCCAGCTACGGCTGCGGACGCGGATGCGGCGACCTGCGACGAGGAGTCGCGAGGCACGAACTAGAGCAGCTGGTCTTTGTCGCGGGGGGCGCGCCCGTGCATCGTCCTCGACGCGTCCACCTCCACCTAACCGACGCGCTTGACGCCGCGACCGTGCGTCGACGCGAGGCCCACGCGAGTCCGACGGACGGACGCGTAGGCGCGGCGCGGGATCGCTATGGCGTCACCGAAGCGATCGGCAAAGGTCGCACTGGGCGGTAAGATTGTCCAATAATTTCGTTAGTTTACATAATCCTGCTTATGCGAACTTTGCCCGCGCCCCGGTTTTGCCTTGAAACCAGGCGTTTTCGGCCGTCGGGCCGCCGCGACCGAGACTGTAGACCGTCGCCCGCCGTTCCCCCTGCTTGGTGATGGGACGTGCGGCAGCGCGAGGACCTTCACAGCGCGAGACTGCTCTGGGCGTTGCTTTCAGCGCCGGGGCGCCCCGGCGCGCCAGCGCTATCTGCACCGGCGATGAGGCCGGCGACGCCGATGGCGACTGTGAGGCGACGGGGGTTCCGGCACCTCGAATGCACGAAGTCTCGCGGAGCACGGCGCCCGTCGCCGAGTGGCTACCGCCGCCGCACCGCTCGGGGTCGCGGCAGCCCTGGCGCTCGAGCGGGAGTCGGACGAGGTGGATGATGGTGGGCGACAAGCGCCGCGACCTCTCACTTCCCCTCACCATCGAGCTCATCGCCGAAGCCGAAGCTCACGAGCCAAAGACCCCCGACGCTCGCAGGCAGTCGCACGCCCTGCGCCGCGCATCATCGAGCTGGTTGGAGCCGTGTTGCCACGGTTCCGCGAGCAGATCGGCCTGACACACCGTGTCGCTGAGCATCACAGCGTGGAGCCCGCAGCGAGCAAGCGCGTCGATGCCTCCAAGGCGCCTCATGAGCTCGGGTCCGAAGAACGTTCGCGCGTGCAGGGTCGACGGCCCCCTCTCCAGGAATAGCGCGTGATGCTCGCGACTGCCGCTGCTCGCTGACCCTCCTGACGCGGCCGAGAAGCTGAAATCCAGCAGGCCGAATTCAACATCAAGCGATGACGCGAGCTCACTCGTCAAGCGCACCAGTTGCCACACGTCTTCGCGTTGCAGCCGAAGGTCACTGTCGATACAAAGCCATGAGGCGCCCCCAGACTCCTGGTCGCTTGAGGACATACTTATGGCGCATATGTACCGTGGTGGCACGACGCGCTTGATGTACAGCAAGCCCTGGGCTGATCCGGCCGTACTCTCGTCTATGTACTCGTCTATCTCGACTCGACTGTAGGGATCACGAAGGCTCTTAGTTCGCGACCAGTGTGTTGGCTGGCACACCTCGGATCGCTCTAGTGTCGCAAGGGCCTGGTACACCGTGCGCCGGTCGCCCGTTCGAACAAACAGCTGGCCAATCAATTTATCAATCATAACCTGACTAGGTCGCCATTAATACGATCATCGCTATACGGTTAAAATCTGGTTGGTACTCAACTCGCAGTTTGTAACTAAACTGCTCCCAAGTGTCATATCTGTATTTGTCTTTGGATTCGTCGGGCGGGCGGCCTATCAGGCGTCTCACTTCGGCCCGATTCATGGCAAATGACAACTCATTAGGGAGGTCGCCCTGATAGGTCCCATCCTTGTCGTCCTTTAGAAATACTGAAGTTACGCGACTGGATGCGGAGTCGATAATGAGCTCTAGCCCACTCTTTGGGTACACTCGGTACTCCGTGAGAGTATCCGTATCAGTGGTGACACTTGGCGCCTCCGTGATGGTGGAAGTAAGGCCCACTGTTTGGGCGGACTCAGCCCCGCTGCCAACAACTAGTTCGACATCCATACTCGGCTCACTATTGCTTCTCTGTTAGACCTACGAGGGTCTCGGGATCATACACGCCTTTGTCGACGTTTTGTTGGTTCACCTTCGCTAGCGCAGCGTCTACGGCTTCGGGGGACTGCCCAGAATCGACAAGTGGCTGCCGGATCGCAGCCGTGTCTCTTTGAGCTGCGCCGCCTAAGTCCTGCGCGTCACCGGCGATCTGAGTGCTATTGTTGCGGCCACCATAGGTGCGACTGTCGCCTCGGTGGACGCCATCGGGCGACGTGATCGCAGTGAGATTGTTCTTGAGATTGGTTGCCTCTTGCTGCGTAAGCTGACGCCCTAGTTCCGTTTCAGCTGCCGCTTTGCATGCGGCGAACGAAGGAATGTGATCATTCTGCAGACCGTCATAAGGCTTCGACCGGTCCGTGAGTTTACCATACGAGTCGACGTCCAGCGACTTCACGCCCTCCTCGTCGGGCATTCCGGGCTGCGCCGGCTTCTTCTTCGTCGCGGCATCGGGGTCCGGCGCGCCGTCCGGACAGAGCCCATCCACGTCGACGCGGAATAGCGGATTGTTCGTGTAGGCGTAGACGTTCTCGAGACCGCCTCCTCGTCCCAGTGGGTCAGGCTCCAGGTAGCGCCCGAGCTCTGGCGAATACGTCCGGAAGCGGTTGTATTGAAGCCCGAGCTCGGCATCGAAGTAGTGGCCGGGCCATCGCAATGGCTGATGGAAATCCGCGCCAGCGGTGATCTGTGCGGCACCGTAGGGCGCGATGACCGCGGCCCAGGCGGTCTGCCCGGCCATGTCCTCGACGCGCTCGGGACACCCGAGGTGGTCGGCAAACACGGCAAACACGACGCCCGAGGTGGGCTCCGCGTCGACGCTGGCGTAGTCGACGAGGAGCATCGGCGTCATCGCCAGCGCGTCGGCGTAGACGTAGACGCGAAGCGCGCCGGTCGGCAGCACTTCGGCCGCGAGTCGGTCAGTGTCCCAGTAGAACGCTGTGGTCTGGCCGGCGGCGGTCTTCTCGATGCGCCGGTTCTGGGCGTCGTAGCGAGCGGTCCACTCGGGGCGCGGCTCCCACGCCGCGCCAGCGCCTGCGGGGGAGGCACGGTAGGACTCTACGCGCACGAGTTGGTCGCGCTCGTCACGATGAAAGCGGCGAAAGCCTCCCTGCCACGCCTCTGTGCACACGGCGTGGCGGTGATCGTGCTCGTAGCGCCGAAGGCCGGCGTCAGCGAGGATGTTTCCAGGGTGATAGGTGGCGAGGCGGCCGGCGTGGTCGAAGAGATTGCCGGCGGCGTCGTGCTCGTAGAGTCGCTTCTGTCCGGTCGGGAGCTCCTCGCCGATGAGGCGGTGCGCAGCGTCAAGCGCGTAGCGGGTCGTGCCAAGCGCCGAGTCGTGGCGCGCGAGGAGGTAGCCCTCGGCGGAGTACTCGTAGCGGCGCGTCCAGCTCGGCACGGCCGCGACCTTCCCCCCGTTGACGCCCTCCACCACCTTGCCGAGGCAATGGCCGTCGGGATGGTATTGCACCGTCTCGCGGCGTCCGCTCGCCAGCGCGCGCGTGACCACGCCGAAGCGGTGGTCGCGGAGGCGATGCTCGCGCCCGGTGGGATCGGTGATGACCACCTCGCGGGCATGCGGCGTCTCGAGGTAGCGGTAGCGCGTGACGAAGGCGTCGAGGACGCGGTGCTCAAGCAGGTCGGAGCCCAGGAAACGGCGTTGCACCCCCCTGCCCTCGCGGAGGTCGGCGGTGCGCTGCCCGTTGTAGTCGTAGGCGAAGGACTGTTCGCCCGCGGGGGTCTCCGCGCCCACGACGCGCAGCGCCCGGTCGTAGACGAAGCGCTCGAAGCCGCCCGAGGCAAAAAGGCGCTCCAGGACCTCGCCCTGCGGGCCGCGCGTGAGCGTGTAGAGGCTTGCGCCGCTGGCGGCGGTCTTGGCGATGAGGCGTCCGGCGCCGTCGCGGCAGTATGCCTCTTTCCAGACGTTGGCGCGCGAGACCCCCGCGAGCTGGCTGCGCGTGTCGCGCGGGAAAAACGTACGCGTGCGGCGCGCGTCGGTCACCGCCGCGAGCTCGGACTCCTTGGTGTACTCGAGGAGCGTGACGTGGCCGTTGGGGTCTGTCTTCTGGACGCGGTGATCGTCGGATGCGTGGACCCATTCGGTCCTGGCTCCGTCGAAGTCGATTCGCCAGCGAAGATTCCCGCCCTGGTCGTAGGCATACCGGCGCGCCAGCCCATCGCGCTCTTCCCGGATCAGCAGGCCTTGCACGTCGCGCACCTCACGCACTCGCCCGGCCCCCGCCGCCTGGGCGAGCGCCAACGAGGCCACGATGGACGGCGAGAGGCTCCGCTGGACCAGCTCGAGCGTCGGCAGTTCGGTAGGAATCGTCGCGAAGTTGCCTAGCTCGTACTCCGCCGGTGTTCCCGGCAGCAAGTGCCCGCGCCGCGGAGCAATGGGGCGACCAAGCGAGTCGCGACGTGCCACGCACCGACCGTCGTCGTCGTAAACGTAGACGATATCGTTGCCGGCGCCGTCAATCTCGAGCGCTACCTGTCCGTCCTCGGGACGCGGGACGAAGGAGCGAACGACGCCCTCTGGCTCGACGATCTTGATGAGGACGTTCGAGGCGTCGTAGAAGTACTCCCACACGCCGCCGTCGCTCTTGGTGACCCGCGTGCGTAGCTCGAACGGAAAGTATTCGAGGCGCACCTCCAGGACGCCGTCGTCCCCGGCGCTGTGAACGCATCGCCCGTCGGCGTCGTAGGTGAAGTGGAAACTGTAGCCGTTGCGATCGGTGCGCTGGATCAGCCGGCCGGCTGTGTCATAGGCGAGGTGAACGTGGCCCCCGTAGGCGTCCTCCATCTCCACGAGCAGATCGTTGGCGTACCGATACTGCACCAGCCGGTGCCGTGTCCCCCGACGCGCGAGGACGCTCGCAGAGACGATATGCGCAGCGTCCCACGTGAACGACACAACATTGCCGTCGAGGTCGACGAGCGATGCCAGGCGCCCGCCCCGATCGCGTGCGACGAAGATCGAGCCGGCAACGGCGCGTACCTCGACGAGATGCGCCTGCCCCGAAGCAGCCATCTCGAAGATGAGATCGGCCTCTGCCGGACGGCGCAACCGCAGGCGGGTCCCCTCCCGGGCCAGGACATAGCCGGTTCGCGCCACGCGCGAGACGCCCGCGTGAAACGCTGGAAAGTCCACGATGACGTCCTGCGGCGAGGTGTAGCGAATGCCGTCGAGGTCGACCTTCAGTCGATGATCGAAGAAGTGAGAGTGACCGCGCCCCAGTCCACGGTCCTCGGCGATGCGCGCCGTGGAGTACGTGCGGCGCCACAAGATGGGGAGGGCACCGGCGACGCTGAAGTCCTGAACGCTGTCGAAAAACACGCCCGTGATCGCGTCGATGGGGTCGCCGACCGAGCGCGCCGCCACCTCGGGCGTGAGCGGGCAGGTCTTCATGGTGGACAGTTCGTACAGCCCTGCTCCGCATCCTTCGGCTTGCTGGGCGCCGGCTTCGCCAGCATCTTCTTCAACTTCTCGAAGAGCTTTTGCATAGGGTCGGGCATCGGCGGCATGGGAAAACCACCGATCAGCACCGTCGGCGCTCCGGTAAGAAGGATTCCCTCCGTGGGCGGCACGGCAATGTCCTTGCCGAGCATCGATTTGATCGCCATCGCAGCAATATCCATCGCGAGGGCCTTCGCCGACATCTCCGCATCGAGCGCCTTGGCTTCGGCCAGCGCGTCGTCGCCATCGGCCACGGCGTCAGCCCCCTCCTGCGCATCGGCGACGATGCCGGCGCCGGTGGCGATCGCGCCGAGCGCGAACGACGCGATGGCGAGGCCGTTCATGCTGGCCTTACCCGGCGCGCACTCGAGACAAAAGTCGGTCATGCGCGCCGCGCGGGCGCCACCGATGAAGACTTTCGATGAGCCAAACTTGATCTCGAACGCCGGAACCAACCCGCAGCAAGTAACGGCCATCCCGATGTCTCCGGCGCGCGCCGCCGGGAGGCCACAGATCCGAACCTTGACGCTCGTGCCGATGAGCACGCTGCCGATGCTGGGCAGCGGAACCGGGGGCGCCGGCGGAATCAAGCTCGGGGGGTGGGTGTGCCCGTGCGGAGGCGCGTAGTACATCGAACCGAAGAACGCCGCGGGCAGGGCCGGACACAGTGCGGCCAAGGGAGCGGTCGCCAGTGCAAATCCATCGTTGAGGAGCTGCACGGGAGCGGAGAGCGCGGCGGTGATCGCGCCGGCGGCCGCCTGGATCCTGCGCGCGGCGTGCGGAGGCCGCGTGGGCGGGGGCTGCCCCTCGGGCGGTAGGCCGCGGGCCTGCTGGAGAGGAGTGATCACCTTCTTCAGCTCGTCCTTGAGTACGTCGAGGCCGGCATCGAAATAATCAGCCTTCATGGCAGGCTCCGCAGCTGAGCGTCGATGGCGGCGAGGCGATCGCTCATCCGCGCCTCCCGGTAGAGGTTGCGGAGGCGCGTGAGGAGACGCCGGGCGGCGTCATGATCTCCAAGCTTCGTCGCGAGCCCGACGCCGTTGGTCCAGGCTTGCTGAGCGCCGGCGTAGTCCTCGAGCTCGAAGCGACACACCCCTATGTTCTCGAGGCATGCCAGCTTCGTGCTGGCATTGAGGAGGGCGGTCGCGAGCGCCTCGGCGCCAACGTAGAACTCCACCGCCTGCGCCCACTTCTTCATCCCGAGATAGAGATTTCCGAGGTTCAGCGAGACGTTGAGAAGAATCGGAGTCGACTCATCTTCGATGGCTACCGTGACCGCCATCTCGAAATGAGCAATGGCCTGCTCGTGCATCTGCAGCGCGGCGTACACCTCGCCCATGCCGTTGAGGGTCGCCCCCAGGAGCGCCTGGTTACCAACGACCGAGAAGAATTGGTAGAGCAGCTGATACTTGTCGAGCGCCAGCGGGTATCGCCGATTCGAGTAGTCGACGCTCGCGTCGATCAGCAGTGTCTGCATGCGATCGGCCAGCGGAACCGTGGGATCCAGGATCTCGTCCTTGTTCGCCCGCTGCAGGGCCTCGAGGCTGAAATCCACGGCATAGAGCTGCGTGCTCGGGAAGTCCTCCGGGTCGAGGCGCGACCTCATGTCCGCCGACAGGACATCCATCGAGACCCGTGGATTCTCGCGCGCGATGATGCGCATGTGGTGGCACCACGGAGACAGAACGTCGTAGGTCGAGAGCTCGCGCAGCAAGAGGCGCCACGAGAGGGGATCGGCGATCTCCAGCGGCGCCAGCACGGCGACGAGGTTCGACGCCGTCAGGTCCGGGATCCGAGTGCGCGCGTACATCAAGAGCAGACGCAAACGAACCGCCGGCGGGGTCTTCGGGTCGAGCGCGGGTGGCGGAAGCGCGGGCCACGGCGGGTCGCCGGCGTCGGCGAGCTTCTTCGCGAGCAGCTCGGCGCGCTCGCGGAAGCTCGTGACGAGCGACTCCACATAGCCCTTTGCGTCGACGAAATCGTTGATGAACATCCAGAAGAAATCCGGAGACGCCTCTTCGATTGCGTCGATTTGCTTGAGGATGAGCGCGCACTCCTCGGCGCGACAGCGTACGAGCAGCAGAACATCGTCACGCTGGGCGACGAAGTCCTGGAGACGCTTCGTCAGATCCTGGAAGAGCCTGCGCATGGCTGGTTCACCCGATCTTGATGATGGCGCCGCCGATGACCGTCTGGCCGACGGCACTGACGTCCACGGCGGCGCCGCTGACCGTGGCCTTCGACCCGTCAAGCTTCATGAGGCTGCTCTTGACGCCGAAGCTCACTTCGGTGCCGCCGGAGCCCGTGATGACCCCGCTGCTCTTCATCGTCAGGCTGGCCGAACCGCAGCTGAGGGCGATCTCGCTGGCGGCGCTGATCGTGACTTTGCCACCCTCGAGCGTGAAAGTGCTCTCTCCGGTGGAGAGGACGACCTTGGAGGCCGCGCGCAAGGAGGCCTCGCTCGCCTTGATGAAGAGCGTCGAGTCGCCGCCGTGGTGCAGCGTGATCGACGTCCCTGCGCTGATATCGAGCGTGGTCTCGATCACCTCCGTCGCCGACTTCGCCGAGAGGCTGTGCAGCTGCGCCACCTTCACCGAGCGATTGCCGCTCGCGACGCTCAGGGCATCATCCTTCGTGGCCACGGTGTGCGACCTTCCGCCCTTCACCGTCACCGACTCGCCGTCGTCCACGTTCTCGTGGCGTGAATTCTTGATGTGGATGTTCTCGTCGCCCTTCACGTCGACCGTGCGGTTCGCGCCGACGCTGATGCTCTGGTTGGCGCCGACGCTGAACGACTGGTTGGCGCCGATGCTGTAGCTCTGGTTGGCGCCCACCGTCTCGCTGTGGTTGTGCAGGACGCGCTCGTTGAGGTCCTTCTGCGCGTGGAGGAAGATTTCCTCTCTGCCGGCGCGGTCCTCGCAGGAGATCTCGTTCTTGCCCTTGTTGCCGGGCACGCTGAGGCCGCGGTAGAGGACGGCGCGCGTGGCGTCGTCGGGGAGCTTCTGGGGCTGGCGATTGTCGCCGTTGAAGAGGGCGCTGACCACGATGGGTCGGTCGACGTCGCCGTCGAGGAAATCGACGAGGACCTCGGCGCCCACGCGATGCGCGATGTAGCTGCCTTGGCCGTGGTGAGCAACGGGAGTGGCCATGCGCACCCAGCAGGAGCTGTGCTCGTCGAGCTGGCCCTCGCGGTCCCATGCAAACTGGATCTTGATGCGGCCGAAATCGTCGACGTAGGGCTCGTCTTCCTTGGGCCCGACCACGCGCGCCGTGCGGAGATGCGCGCGCGGCTTGGGCGGCACGAAGGGGCGGACGGGCGTCTCGGCCGGCACCGCCGTGAACTCGATGACGATGGCGGCGCTGACGCCGGGAGCGCGATCGCCGCGCTCCAACCGGGCCGGCTCACCGGGGCCCCCGCCGATGCGGGTGCGGACGACGAGGTAGGTGCCATTGAAGGCCTTGTCTGCATGATCGAAGATCTCGAAGCGCTGACCGACTCGCAAGCGCAGCGAGTTGCTGGTGCCCGAAAAGGTGAGGGCCTCCGAGCGCTGCTCTTCCAGCCTCAGCTTGGCGCGCGCCGAGCCGGAGCGCGTCTTGCGCTGCACGTCGTCGCCCACGCCGGCGCTCTCCTCGTCGGGATCGTTGTAGTGACCTGGGTATTCGTAGAATTCGCGGTCGCTGAGCGAGCCCGGCGTTTTGGGGGCGGAGCTCTGCTCGCGAGACGTAGTCTCGCGCTGCGGCTTGAGGAAGTTGTAGTCGCGGTAGGCGGCTGAGCCGGGACGCACGCGGCGCTCGCGGCGGATGCTCATGATGTGGTCAACGGTGATGGCGCCGCCGGCGTCGCGGTAGGGGATCTTTTCCTTGCCGACGATGGGAAAGTAGCCGCGTGGATCGTTGACCAGGACCACGACCGACTTTTCCTTGCCGTGTTCGAGATGGATGTGGATCCCGTCCTCGGCGAGGATCCGGAGGACGAAGTCGTAGTCGGTCTCGTTCACTTGCGTGCAGTACTCACGCGGTAGCGGCTGTGGGTGCAGACGCGCATCGATCTCGATGTGCCACACCTTGAAGAGCTGCTTGGCGATCTCGACGACGGTGAGGTTCTGGAACACGCGGCAGCCCTGGGTGTGGCTCAGCTCTGCGAGGCGGGGGACGACGCGCAGCATGGTCTCGCGCTGCTTCTTGCCGACCGCGACGCCGCTGGGAAAGACCTCCTCGACCACCCCGCGCATGACGTGAAGCGACGTCGCGTCCTCGAGGCGCTCGACAGTAAAGACGACCTCGCGCCCCAGCGCATCGTCGAGACCGGCGGCGGTCTCGGCGGTGCTGACGACCGTCAGGTCATACGACGAGAACCCGGAAAGGATGTCTCGACCGACGAACGACTGCACGGTGAGCGCCCCCTCCTCCTGGCCCTCGATACGGAGGGAGGTGCGCACCTCGTCGACTCGACCGAAGAGGGAAGCGACTTCAGCGGTATCTATCATCGGGGCTGGAGAGTGGCCTGGGGTTAGGTGCCGATGCAAGACAGAGACGAAGGTCGCCATCTCCTTCTGCGCCCCCCTCGGCTTGGCACTGGGCGAGTTGCGTGGAATCGCTTCGTACCGGTCGTTGCATCGACGAACACGCCAAATTCGCTAACGGCGCACTTCGGAGAGTCCTTCGGCTCCGCCGATGGATCGCGCCCCGCAGGCGACGCCACAACGTCGTGCGTCGGCGGGTCCGCCATCGGATGTTGCGCGCGCGTGACTATCGCCGCCAGAAGAGGATCAAGCCGCGAACGCGGCGAAGGCCCGGCCGATGACGAGCGGCAGCGCGAGGACCTTCCACAGCGCGACGCGACGGGGTCATTCCTTGCGGCCGTCGACCGTGGCTTGCCAGGGTCGCGTGACGATGGTCATGGGAGCGCGAGGTATCTGCGGTCTGGCCGTCCGGACCGTCGTTGCTTCCGGCGGTGCCGCCGGTGCCCTTGTCTCCCTTCGCTCCAGCGGCAAGCGCGGAACCTTCATTCGTGGGGGCAGGCCCTTTGTGGAGCACCGCGACCGAAACTCCGCCCGCGCCGCCACTGCCGCTCCCGCCGGCTCCCCCCTGACCGCCATCCGCGACGGTCGGCCAGCGCGATCCGGTCCTGGGTTCTGGCTCTCCGCTCGACGCCGAGCTCGTGGGCGCCGCTCGACGCCGGACGAGGAACCCGCGACGCATAGCGACTAACGGCGCAATCGTACGGAGGAGCTGCAACCTCGTCACAGGGCGAGCGTGTTCTGCGACTTTCCCTCAGGTCCGGGTGTGCCTGCAGCGCCGGCACTGCCCGCTCCACCTCCCGGCGCTCCGCCAGCCCCTGCACCGCCCTTCACGCCGGGCGTCAGCGCTGCGTCCGTGGCCTTTGGCTCAGGTCCCACAAACGCGATGGGCACAGAGTGACCTCCGGGTCCTCCGGCTCCCCCACTCCCGCCAGCGCCGCTTCCGCCTGGACCGCCATTGCAAGAATTAGCAGTTCCCGCTCCACCACCACCTTGGCCGTCCTGACCACCGCCACCTGTCCCACCGCCGCCGCCGCCGCCTGCTGTTGTGAGAGCGCCACCTGCGATGGTGACGTTCGAGTTGAACACGAGCAGTGCAAAGCTCGATCCGCCAGGCCTGCCAGACGCGCCGCCTGCGCCTCCACATCCGCCGCATCCGCCGCCGCCGCCGGGGGTAGAAGAGTCCAGTTTCGTGCCGCCACCTCCTCCTCCCTGAGCAGGCCTCCCGGCCGGCGCAGAGTTGGACGCGAGATCCGAGGTCCAGCCGGCTGAGGAAAAGGCGCCCGCGCTGAGCAGCGGCTGACCGATGCCCCCTGGCGTACCGTTGGCCCCGACCAGTCCTGGATCGCAACTAGCACTACTGCGAGAGGTGCGGCCTGACGCGAGCGGCGGCATGGCCGCGGTGAGCGTGTTCGGGGTCGGCATTCTCGCGATGACAGAGCGGGCATCGGGGTAGCCACCGTGCGATCGCGCG
>Ga0123336_10004326_pt1 | contig 11601 bp, 11 predicted proteins | sample SSSSmetaG_FD_96466 | JGI IMG/M metagenome (GOLD analysis project Ga0123336, IMG submission 96466) | Glacier valley bacterial and archeal communities from Borup Fiord, Nunavut, Canada, to study Microbial Dark Matter (Phase II) - ​SSSS metaG | ecosystem: Environmental > Aquatic > Freshwater > Ice... | reverse complement strand
GTCCGCACTGTCGTATCCGCACTGTCGTGTTGGCACTGTCGTGTTGGCAAAGCGGCGTTCGCACTGCGGCGCCCGCAATGCTGCGTCTGCGCTCCAACGCCCGCACTGCGGCGAGCGCATCCACCACAGCCAGCTTCGCTGATGTTCTCCAATTTGCATCTTCGTCGGGTGCGGCTCGTCCGTTCAGGACTGGGCCGAACACCCTTCAGACGAAGCCGACACAAGGCATTCATGAAACACTTTTTCTTTCCAATTTCTCCCAGCCGCAGGCACCGCCTGAAGGTGCTGGTGGCTGCGCTCGCGGCCCAAAACGCGGTTCTGTTTCAAGCCCACGCGGGCGGCGAGCAAACGCTGGAACGTGTCATCGTCAATGGCAACAGCACCGGCTTGGTGGGCGTGGCCGATTCCGCCAACTCGGGCACGGTCACACAAAAGCAGTTGGAAGCGCGCACCGTGTACCGGCCGGGTGAATTGCTGGAGGCCACGCCGGGCCTCATCGTCAGCCAGCACAGCGGTGAAGGCAAAGCCAATCAGTTCTACCTGCGCGGCTTCAACCTCGACCACGGCACCGACCTGCGCACCACGGTGGACGGCATGCTGGTAAACCAGCGCTCGCACTCCCACGGCCAAGGCTGGACCGACCTGAACTTCTTGATCCCGGAACTGGCCATCGGCATGGAATACCGCAAGGGCCCGTACTACGCGGCGGAAGGTGATTTCGCCTCGGCGGGTGCGGTCAGCATCAAATACGCCGACAGCCTGGCGCGCGGTCTCGCCAGCGTCGCACGGGGCCAAAACGGCTTCAAACGCGTGTTGTTGGCGGACTCACCGAGCGTGGGTGTGGGAGTGGGCGCGGGAGTGGGCCCGGGAGTGGGCACGGGCACGGGCGCGAGCACGGGCACGGGCACGGGCAGCCCGCCCGGATCGGGCAAGCTCCTGTACGCACTGGAGGCCGTGCAAAACGACGGCCCCTTTGTCAACCCTGACAGGTTTCGCAAGCTCAACGGCGTGCTGCGCTACAGCGAAGGCGATGCATTGAACGGCTTCAACGTGTCGGCCATGGCCTATAAAGCGCGCTGGAACGCGACCGACCAAATCCCCAAGCGCGCGGTCGATGCCGGGTTGTTGAATCGCTTCGATGCCATCGACCCCACCGACGGCGGCAGTTCGCACCGCTACAGCCTGTCGGCCGCGTGGCGGCGCAGCGGTGAGGCGTCCGGCACGCAGGTCAACGCCTATCTCATCGACACCCAACTCAACTTGTTTTCCAACTTCACTTACGCGCTGGACGACGCCTTGCGGGGCGACCAATTTGCGCAGCCCGACCGGCGCCGCACCTTCGGCTTGAACGCCGCGCACGCCTGGGCGCTGAAGGGCGTGGGTATGGAGTCAGAAAACAGTGTGGGCCTGCAAATTCAAACCGACAACATCGTCAACGGACTGCTGAGCACACAGGCACGCCAGACGCTTTCCACCACCCGCACCGACCACATCGTGCAAAGCAGCGTGGGCCTGTATGCGGAAAACGCGACGCGCTGGACGCCGTGGTTTCGCAGCGTCGCAGGTTTGCGCGCCGACGGCTACCGTTTCAAAGTGGGCAGTGACAACCCGGCCAATTCCGGCACCGTGAACGCCGCCATCGTTAATCCCAAATTAGGTTTGATCTTCGGGCCGTGGGCCAAGACCGATTTCTACGTGAACGCGGGCGGCGGGTTTCACAGCAACGACGCCCGAGGCACCACCATCCGCGTCGATCCCAAAAGCGGCGCTGCGGTCGATCCCGTCACCGCGCTGGTGCGCTCGCGCGGCACTGAGCTGGGCGTGCGCACGGTGTTGATTCCGGGCCTGCAAACGTCGCTCTCGGTGTACCGGCTGGACTTCGGGTCGGAGCTGCTGTTCAAGGGTGACGCCGGCACCACCGAAGCAGGCAGACCAAGTCGGCGCACCGGCTTCGAGTTGGCCAACTTTTACAGGCTGTCGGATTGGCTCACGATGGACGCCGATCTGGCCTTTGCGCGCGCCCGTTTTCGGGACATCGATGCGGTCGGGCAGCGTATTCCGGGGGCGGTGGAAGGCGTCGCGTCGTTGGCCATCGCGGTCGACAACCTGGGGCCCTGGTTTGGCGCTTTGCAGTGGCGCTATTTCGGCCCGCGCCCGCTGCTGGAAGACAACAGCGTTCGCTCGAGCAGCACGGCGCTGTTCAATGGACGCATCGGTTACAAAATCAACCCGCAAAACAGCGTCGAGCTGGAAGGCTTCAACCTGGGCAATAAAAAAGCGTCGGCCATCGACTACTACTACGCATCGCGCCTGCCTGGCGAAGCCGCTGGCGGTACGGACGACATTCACTTCCACCCCAGCGAATCGCGGTCCTTCCGGCTGACTTGGTTGCACCACTTTTGACGCTGATCGCCATACCGCATCCTGCCCTGCCGCTGCCACAGCGCTGAGCCTGCCGCTATCATCCAACTTGAGGATTGAAAAAAGGAGTAATGCCGCTTCTTCTGGTCCATCCCCGTCCCAAGATCGACAGTTCAAGGCCGGTTCGAGCCTGGTGTATGCAGCGCCCGCGGCCTCACAGGAAGAGGCATTCATGAGTGAGCTGACGTCGTCGTCTGCACCAGACCTTTCAGACCGGGCCCGTGAATTGGCGGCCGCCCTGGAGTTGGACGGCGGTGCGCTGGGCGCGGTGCTGTTCGGCCTGGTGACTCGGCTGGATGCGTGTTTGGCGATCAAAGAAATTGCCACCGGCCGCTACGTCAACGTGAACGCTCGGATGGCCGCTTTGTTTCACTTGGCTGGCCACCAAATGATGGGCCACACCGACGCCGAGTTGCTGCACGCGGTGCACGCCAGTTCGTGGCGCGCGGCAGAGCAATTGGCAGCAGCCCAAAGCGGACCTCACCTCAGCGAGCATCGCCTGGATCTCGACGGCCACAGGCGCGACTTCAGCGTCTCGCGCATGGCGTTGCCCGCGCGTGAAGGCCCGCCGCGCTTCTTGTTTTGCGTCTGGTCTGAAGTCACCGCCGAAAGACAACGCGAAGCGCAATTGGCCAAAGCCTTGCAACAACTGGAGCAGCAGCAACAGCAACAACAGCCGCTGGAGACCGTGCGCCGCGAAATTGCCGACGGCGGCCTGCGCGATGTCGTCACCGGCCTGTTTCAACGCGGCCACTTCGACGACCAGTTGCGCCGCGAAGTCGATCTGTCCTCACGCGAACACCGTGAATTTGCGTTGGTGTCCATTTCGCTGGATCCGCCGACCGACATCGTCAAAGCCCTGGGCGAGCCCGCACGCACCCGCATCCTGGAAGCCTTGGGCCGCTTGTTGCGCAGCAACACGCGCGCGATGGACGCCTCATGTCGCCTGGACGAAAGCCACTTCGCAGTGCTGTTGTCAGGCGTGGGTCTGGCCACCGCCCACGCGCGGATGGAGGGACTGCGACGTCAGTGCGCCACGCAAATCGTGGTGTTGGACGGACGCGATTTGGGCTTCACCGTGTCGATGGGTGTGTCAAGTTTTCCGCACACTGCGCACACGCAAGAGGAATTGATGAACGCGGCCGATCTGGCGTTGCGCGAGGCGCAGGCGCGCGGTGGCAACCACGTCACGCTGGCCAGCATCAAGTTCCAAATGCTTTGAACAGCATGTAAAGCGCCAGCGCGTAAAGCAGCACGGCGAACATGCGCCGCAGTTGTGCCATGTCCATGCGGTGCGCAGCGCTTGCGCCCCAGCGGGCCGTGCTCATGCTGGCAGCAGAGATAACCAACACCGCGGGCAAGTACAAAAAGCCCACGGCACCCGGCGGCAGGTCGTGCAATGACCAGCCCGCCAAGACGTAACCCACCGTTCCGGCCAACGCGATGGGAAACCCCAGCGCCGCTGACGTGCCCACCGCCTTGTGGATGGGCAGATTGCACCAGGTCATGAACGGCACAGAAATAAAGGCCCCACCTGCGCCCACCAGCGAAGACAACAAGCCGATCAAACCACCCGCGCCCAACATGCCGCCAGCGCGCGGCAGCTGTCGTGACGCTGCAGGCTTTTTGTTGAGCAACATCTGCGTGGCCGAAAAACCGATGAAGGCCGCAAACAGCACTGCCAAGGCGGTGGTCGGCATGGCCTTGGCGATCTGCGCACCCAGCAAACCACCCACCACGATGCCTGGTGCCAGCATCTTTACCACATCCCAGCGCACTGCGCCGCGCGCATGGTGCGCGCGCACCGAGGCAATCGAAGTGAAGCAAATCGTCGCCAGCGACGTGGCCACCGCCATCTTGATGACCTGGGCCGGCGGGAAGTGTTTGTGGGTCAGCAGCAGCGTCAGAAAAGGCACCATCAGCATGCCACCACCGATGCCCAGCAAGCCTGCCAGGAAGCCGGTTACGCAACCCAGCAACATCAGTTCAAGTACCAGTTGCCACGACAGGTCAAAGCTCAAAATAGGTGTCCGTTGCAAACCGTGAGCCGCATTCCTGAACCGGTGCAGTTCAGGTGGGCGAGGTCAGCCAAGTTTCGGGTTCATCTGACGCGAGACGATCACGCCTGCCTGGCGATGTTCCAAGCCCTGCTCGTATGAGCATTGGTACAAGGAAATATAGAACTCACTGGTGAGCAACGGACAGCCCAAGTCTACGCGCGTCGCTGTGACGACAAGGGGTCAAAGCAATTGACCATTCGATCCCAGGGCGTGATCGATTCGTCGGATCAATCCGCCCACATCGACATCACCGGTGTGGGCGTTGGCCTCCACAAAATCGGCGCTGTCGCGCTCGGCAGGCCGGTCGGCCAACGCATAGGCCAGGTTCAATGCGGCCAATACGGCCATGCGCTCGCGCGCTTTGACCTTTCCAGCGTCGCGTATGCCGCTCATCTCGCGGTCCACCGTGGCCACGGCAGCCAGCAACGAAGCCTCGCCGCCGTCGGGGCAGCCCAAGAGGTAGCTTTGACCGAGGATGGTCACTTCCATTTGTTTCATGGCTGCGCACCTGGGTTGATGACTTCGTGCGACGCTTTGTCGCGATTCAAATCGTCGCAGGCCACTGCTTCTGTGGGCAGGCGGTCGAGCAGTGCATCGATGCGACTGCGAGCGGCGTTCAGTCTGGACTTCAAGCTGTCGCGCTCTTGCGTCACGCTGGCCAGTTGTGCTTCAACCAGCTGTTGGGTGCGCACCAATTCACCGTAACGCAACAGCAAACGCTCAACCCGGTCAGCGAGTTCCTCGATCTTGGCCATGGCGCGCAGCTGCTTGGTGGACGAGCCGAGATTGTAGGCGCGGCGCATACAATTCGACCCGTTGGTGCCCGTGTTTGCTCTTCTGCGAACACAGTTAAACGGGAAGCAGAAGGACTGGAGGTAAAGCACCAGTCTCAACCTGCGCTGCCCCCGCAACGGTAAGACGGACGACGCTGAATGCATTTTCAAAATGACATCCGGCGTCAGTTCTTGTGCTCACACCACTGGTGACCTCACGGTCGCTGGGAAGGTCACAGGAATCGTTCCGTCAGCCCGGATACCGGCCAACATGCGACGCGGCGCAAGCCGTGTCATACCGCCAGCGCCTGCGGGGAAGCAGGACGTTGGCAATTTGTCCGAGTCTTCATCACCATGCGTTCTTCCTTCCAGGTGCTTCGCGCACCGATGGCTGTGTCCAGCCTCTGCTTTGCTATTTCCGCCGCTTTCTCCTCGCCTGTCCTGGCGCAGACTCAACTCTCGCCAGTAGTCATCACTGCCACTCGAGAGCCAACGCCGTTGTCGCGTGTCACGTCCGACCTTGTCGTCATCGATGCAGACCGCATTCGCAACAGCACGGCCGATTCGGTTGAAGATTTGCTGCGCCGCGAGGCCGGCCTGCAAATCAGCCGCAATGGCGGCCCCAGCAAGAGCGGCGGCTACTCCATTCGCGGCAGCAATGCCAACAGCACGCTCGTGTTGATTGACGGTGTGCGCGTGGGATCAGCCACTTTGGGGCAGGCCGAGTTGGAGTTGCTCAGCCTGGCCCAGGTCGAGCGCATAGAAGTCCTGCGCGGGCCGGGCTCCAGTTTGTATGGCGCTGATGCGATCGGCGGGGTGATCCAAATTTTCACGCGCCGCGGCGAAGCGGGCTTGCGCCTGGCGGGCAGCGCGGCGGTGGGTGCTTACGGATCGCGCCAAGCGGACGTGAACCTCAGCGGTGCGCAGTCAAGCTTCGACTACGCGTTGGGTTTGGCGCGCGAGAGCAGCAAGGGCGTGTCCACCTTGAAACCAGGCGACCAATTTGGCAACTACAACCCCGACGCTGACGGCTATGTACGCAATAGCGGCCAACTGAGCCTGGGTTACACCTTGGCGCCAGGTCACCGAGTCGGTTTGAAGGTGCTGCAAAGCAAACTGAATTCGCAGTACGACGACAGCGAGTACCTCGCGCCCAACTTTGCGCAAGATGCCACGCCAGATTTCCGCAGCTTGCTCGACAGCCAGGTGCTCGCCGTTGATTACCGAGGCCAGATCAATTCCGCGTTGAGCACCAGCGTTCAGTGGGCACGCAACACAGACGATCTGCTCAGCGGAGCAACCTTGAAAAGCCGCTACCTGACCCAGCGTCATCAACTCACGTGGCAAGGCGCTTACAAAATCGACGCCGACAAACAAGTGGTTTTGGCCTACGAGCGGCTCGAAGAAAAAGCTGAGGCTGACAGCTACACGGCACCCGTCAAGCGCAGCAACAATGCCTTGGTGTTGGGCTATTCCGGTCAATACGGTGCGCAGTCCTTGCAAGCCGATTTGCGCCAAGACCAAAACTCGGTGTATGGCGGTGTGACCACCGGCCGCTTGGGCTGGAGCAGCGAGGTTTTGAGTGGCCTGAAACTGCGTGCTGTGGCGGGCACCACGTTTCGCGCGCCAAGTTTCAATGACCTCTACTACCCCGGCTACGGCGTGAGCACGGTGGTGCCCGAACGGGGCCGCAGCATCGAGGTGGGCTTGGCGTGGCGTGTGTCGGACAGCGAGGCCTCGGTCACGGTGTACCAAAACAAGGTGCGCGATTTAATTGGCTATGAGTCCAACAAAGCGCTGTGTCCCGCAGACCCGGCTTATGCCTACGGGTGCGCGCGCAACATCAGCGCGGCTCGTTTGCAGGGTGCCACGCTGACGGCTTCGAAGCGCATGGGGGCGCTGAACTTGCGAGGCAGTGTCGACTTTCTCGATGCGAAAGATGCTTCCACGGGTCAGCGTTTGAACCGTCGTGCAGCGCATCAAGAAAGCTTGAGTGCCGACTACGCCGCTGGTGCCTGGAATTTTGGTGCGGCATTGTTGGGTGTGGGTTCACGTCCGGACGGGTCCAAGCAGCTGAGCAGCTACGAGACTTTGGACTTGCGCAGCACATGGCGCGTCGCACCTCAGTGGCACTGGAGGCGAAATTGCTGAACGCCACCGACCGTCAATACGAGTCGGTTCGCGATTACCAAAACTTGGGCCGCCAGGCTTGGCTGGGCATTCGCTTTGACGCCAAAGGCTTGTGAGCCAACGCTGGGATGTCGGCTCAGGTTGACGGTGAATTAACGTCATGCATGAGCTGATCCTGGGTGGCCAGCGCAGTGGCAAGTCGCGCTGCGCTGAGCGGCGTGCGGCGCACTGGTTGGCGCAGCCCGGCCGGTCTGCCGTGCTGCTCGCAACCGCCCTGGCAGGCGATGCCGAAATGGTGGCGCGCATTGCGCAGCACCGCGCAGACCGCGCAGACATCGCAACGGGTATTCCCGATCTCGATGTGGTCGAAGTGCCGCGCGACTTGGGCCTGGCACTGCGCCAGCACAGCGCGCCGCAGCGTTTGGTGCTGGTCGATTGCCTGACCCTGTGGCTGACCAACCTGCTGATGCCGATGCAAGGCGCGCCGCTGGACGCAGCCGGCTGGGCGCAGGCAAAACGGGCCTTGTTGGACGCACTGGAGGCGGTGCCGGGACCGGTGCTGTTGGTGTCGAACGAAATCGGCTGGGGGCTGTCGCCGATGGGCGCCGAGGCGCGCCATTTTGTTGACGAGCTGGGCCGTTTGCATCAGTGGGTTGCGGCGCGCTGCGAACGCGTGACGATGATGGTGGCCGGCATCGAATGGAGTGTTAAATCACCCGGCGTTCGGAGCGTGCCGTGAGCTGGCGTCGCTGCGCGCCTGCTGTGGTGGCGCTGTGCTTGCACGCCGCGGCGTGGTCGCAAACCACCTTGCGCGACGACCGCGGTACCGCGCTGGTGCTAGTTGCTCCGCCCCAGCGCATCGTCAGCTTGCTGCCGTCTCTGACCGAGAGCGTCTGTGCCCTGGGTGCTTGCGCGCGTTTGGTGGGCACCGACCAGTTTTCCAATTGGCCGGTCAGCGTGCTGAAGCTGCCCAAACTCGGAGGCCTGGACGATGCGCAAGTCGAACGCATCGTGGCGTTGAAACCCGACCTGGTGCTGGCCGCCACCTCGGCGCGGGTGATCGATCGGCTGCAAGGTTTGGGTGTCAAGGTGATGGTGCTGGAGTCTCGCAACCATGCCGACGTGAAGCGCAGCTTGAACTTGTTGGCGCAGGCGCTCGGTACGCCCCGTGAAGCGGACGCGGTGTGGTCAAAAATCGAAATCGACATCACGGCCGCAGCCGCTCAGGTGCCTGCGCGCGTGCGCGGCCAGCGTGTGTATTTCGAGGCCGATGCCACGCCTTACGCGGCCGGTGCGTCATCCTTCATCGGCGAAAACTTGACGCGCTTGGGGATGGCCAATGTGGTGCCCGAGGCGTTGGGACCTTTCCCCAAACTCAGCCCCGAATTCGTGGTGCGCGCCCAGCCCGAGGTTGTGATGGCCACTGCGCGCAGCGTCAGCGACATGCCGCAGCGACCAGGGTGGTCGGCGCTGCGCGCTTTGAAGCGCCGCCAGACTTGCGGCTTCGAGCCGGCGAGCTACGAAATGCTGATCCGTCCGGGGCCGCGCATGGGCGAAGCGGCCTTGGTGCTTGCTGATTGTTTGGCTCACCTGCCGCCGCCGCGCTGATGTCTGAGCACGACGCACGCCGACGCGCGCAACTGGCTTGGAGCCTGCTGCTTCTGAGCGCTGTCTTGTGGGCGGCGGGTTTGGCCGCGGGCAGCGAAGGCTGGTCGCCGCGTGACCTGACGGCCCTGTTGCAAGGCTCGGACGCTGCGCTCATCGTCGGTGAGATTCGCGCGCCCCGCACGCTCGGTGCTTGGTTGGTGGGTGCGCTGTTGGGACTGGCCGGTGCGGTGGCGCAAGGCTTGTTTCGCAACCCGCTGGCCGACCCGTATTTATTGGGTTCGGCATCGGGGGCGTCGCTGGGTGTGGTGCTGGTATTGGCCGCCGCAGCACTCACGGGGCAGGGTATGAGCATGGCCACGCTCGATGCGCTGCAACGCGTGGGGCTGGTCGGTGCCGCTTTTGTCGGCGCGCTGCTGGGCGTCGGCCTCACGCTGCTGATGGGCCGCGGCACGCAGCACACCCTGCGCTTGTTGCTGGCCGGTGTGGTGGTCGGTGTGATGTTGTCGGCAGTGGGTGACTTGGTCACCACCTCGGCACCGGAAGCATTGCGCGGCAAGCAAGCGTTTCTGCTGGGCAGCACCGGATTTTTGAGTTGGGGAAGTTGCGCGGTGCTGGCTTCGGGATTGCTTTTGGCAGCCCCGCTGGCGTGGCGCTTGTCGCGCCTGCTGGATGCCTTGAGCCTGGGCGAAGACAGTGCCCGCAGTCTGGGGCTGGCGCTGCCACGTGCGCGCTTGGCATTGATCGTGGCGATGGCGCTGGCCACCGGCGTGGCGGTGTCGCAGGCTGGCTTGATTGGTTTTGTCGGCCTGGTGGCGCCCCACTTGGTGCGCCGCTTTGCGCCATCGCCGCATGGCTACAGCTTGCTCGCCAGCGCAGGCATGGGTGGTTGCTTGCTGCTGCTGTCAGATGTTTTGGCGCGCAGCCTGCTGGCCCCGGTGGAGGTGCCCGTGGGGGTGTTGACGGCGGTTTTGGGTGGCAGCTATTTGCTGTGGTTGCTGCACCGGCGCGGCTTGGCATGAGTGCAGTGAGCTTGCTGGCTCAAAGCCTGAGCGTGTGCCTGGGCCGCACGCAGGCGCTCGCTGGTGTGACGCTGGAACTGCGCCCCGGCTGGACCGCCATCGTCGGCCCCAACGGAGCCGGCAAGTCAACCCTGCTGCGCGCCTTGGCGGGTTTGCAAACCCTGCAGGCGGGCCGCGTGCTGTTGAACGGTGTGGCGCTGACCGAGACGTCGCCACGCATGCAAGCCGCGCAAATGGCCTGGCTGTCGCAACAGGGCGAAACCAGCGGCGACTTGACGGTGCGCGAAGTGGTTCATCTGGGCCGCTTGCCGCATGTGGGTTTGTGGGGCAGCGCCACATCGCAAGACGAAGTGGTGGTGCAAAACGCGATGCTTCAAACCGAATGCGCGGCTTGGCAGCACCGCCGCTTGCATGAACTGTCAGGCGGCGAACGCCAGCGGGTGTGGCTGGCGCGCGCCCTGGCAGTGGACGCGCCAATGCTGTTACTGGACGAGCCCACCACCCATCTGGACCCGCCGCATCAAGTGGCGTTGGTACGCTTGCTGAAGCGCCTGGCGCAGCAGGGCCGCACTGTGGTCAGCGTTTTGCACGACGTGTCGCTGGCCTTGCAGGCCGACCGTTTGGTGGTCATGAAGGCTGGACGCATCACCCACGAGGGCCCGCACGATGACCCGGCATTGCACCTCGAATTGAGTGCCGTCTTCGACGACGCGGTGCGCGTTGAGCGCCTGCGTGAGCGCTGGATCGCGGTGCCGGTGCTGGACCACTGACCTCACTGCCAACTTCGGTTTTTCAACACAGAAAATGCCCGCCATGAACTTCATCACGCCTGACATTCCCCGCCTGCACGACGCCGCGCTGGGCGCCCAATTGCAACAGCGCATCGACAGCAAAACCAAGCCGCTCGGGGCGCTGGGCCGCCTGGAGGCGTTGGCCTCGCAGTTGGGTTTGATGCAACGCAGCGTCAACCCTGCCTTCACCGAGCCGCAGTTGGTGGTGTTCGCGGCCGACCACGGTTTGGCCGCACGCGGCGTGTCGGCTTATCCCAGTGACGTGACCTGGCAGATGGTGGAAAACTTCCTGGCCGGTGGCGCGGCTGTCAGCGTGTTGGCGCGCCAACATGGCCTGGCGTTGACGGTGGTCGACGCGGGGGTGCGCCACGACTTTCAGCCCCGGGCCCAGCTGTTGCAGTACAAAGTCGCCGCAGGCACGGCCGATTCATCGGTGGGCGCTGCCATGACGGCGGATCAATGCCATCAAGCCCTGCAAGCCGGTGCTGACGTGGTGCGAGGCCTGCCTGGCAATGCGCTGCTGCTGGGAGAAATGGGCATCGGCAACACCTCGAGCGCGGCGCTGTTGATGTCGCGCTTGTGCGGCGAGCCGATCGCCGCGTGCAGTGGCCGCGGCACCGGCTTGGACGATGCCGGCATGAAGCGCAAACGCGCCGTGTTGCAAGAGGTGTTGAGCCTGCATGCCCACGCCCTAGAGCCGCTCGACGCGCTGGCCGCGTTCGGTGGTTTCGAGATTGCCATGATGGTGGGCGCCACGTTGCAAGCCGCATCAGAGCGTCGCGTCGTGGTGGTGGACGGG
>Ga0123336_10004325_pt1 | contig 11602 bp, 8 predicted proteins | sample SSSSmetaG_FD_96466 | JGI IMG/M metagenome (GOLD analysis project Ga0123336, IMG submission 96466) | Glacier valley bacterial and archeal communities from Borup Fiord, Nunavut, Canada, to study Microbial Dark Matter (Phase II) - ​SSSS metaG | ecosystem: Environmental > Aquatic > Freshwater > Ice... | reverse complement strand
TGATCAACGCCCTCTGAATACTATCCGAAAGGCGACTGCGACGCCTGATTGTAACCATCTGACAGATAACGCCTTTCTACGCTATCTACGCCAGCCCCAAGTTTTTTGGTCCTTTTTTTCAAAAAAGGACTGCTTGCTTTCGATGAGTCATCATCAAGGCTGGTTGGTATCAAACTGCCGCGCGCCAAACTTTCCTCAATGCGGGTCCGCTCCAATCACCCGCCCCACCGGAAACCCGGCCAAATCCCCCCGCGCCGCCCGAAATACCGCATCCTGCGCCCCGCCCTTCCGACGCGCCAATTCCCCCACCCGGCGCGATACATATTCGCCCAGTGACAACGCGCTGATCGTGCCTGCATCGTCATGCGCCGCCCGCCCCGCCAACGCCTCGTGCAGCGCATAAACAAACACGCCGTTCCGATCGTCGTAACTATCCAAGGCCTCCTGATCCGACCCCGCGGCCGCCAGCAGATAGCGCCCCGTCTCGTGCCCGATATTGGCCAGGTTATCGGCCGTCAGTTGCCCCGAATGGCACGTATCCAGCAGCAGGATCGCGTCCTGCGCATCGATGCGCGCCAGTGCCGCAATCAACGTCGTCTCATCGATCGCAGCACTGTCGATCGCATCCCAAGTCCCCAACGACCCGATATCCTGCGGTATCAGCAGGAACCTTCCGGTCTGCTCGCTTTTCACCCCGTGCGTCGCCGCATACAGCAGGAACGTGTCGTCAGCGGTGACTTTGCCGGCCAGCTGCGCCAAGGCGGCCAGGATACCCGCACGAGTCGCGTGCGAATCCGTCAGCTCCGTCACCTCCACAGCCGAAAACAACCCCGCGCCCGCCTGGCGCATCATGCCGGCGAACGAATGCGCATCGGCTACCGCATAGCGTAAGGTCAAGTCAGGCAACGCAAAATGATCGATCCCGACTGCCAAAACAAAAAGCCGATGCGCCCGCGGCGCCGCATCCTCCTGGCCCAGCTCAATCTGCCGCGACTCGGTGAAGATCCGCCCCGCCGCATCATAGACACGCAACTGGACAAGATTTCGCCCAGGGTCGAGCGGCACCTCCAGCTTCACCTCCGCCTGGCCACCTGCCAGCGCCGTCGCCGCCGTGCGCCCAACATTGCGCCCGTTCACAAACAGATCCACGGGCCCCACCCCACTACCCCGATCCTGCAACCCCACACGCATTTGCAAACGCGCGCCACCCGGCAGCGCAGCGCCCTCCTTCACCGCAGTGCATCCGCCATCTGCCGCGGCCAGGCACAGCGCGCGCACATCCACCGAGGGCTCCTGAGTCAGCCGCGTGCGCAAATCGCCCAGCGCCGCCAGCCCGGCCTGCGCCGGCGCACGGTCGCCCCGCAACTGCGCAGACACGATCGCCGGCGCATACAGCGTTCGATAGGCTTGCGAAAAACTCAGCCACACCGGTTGCTGGTTGCGCGCGCGGTTCAGATGCAGCCCACCAATTCGTTGCCGCCACGCGCGCTATCATCGAAAAAACCTTCCGGCGTGAACAGCACCCAGCGCACCGCCGCAGGGTCGGCGAACAACGCTGCCCGTTCCCATAACGGATCGGCCCCGCCCAACTGATACCAGCGCAGCGTGCCATCCAGCAGGGCGGCCACCATCACGCTGCCATCGGCCGAAGCGGCCATTGCCCAAGCTGCCGCAGGAATTGCGGCCACCGCCACCTGGCGTCCCCGCGCATCGAACAGACGCAGATGCGTGTCAGTCCCCAGCAGCGCAAACCTGCCGTCCGGCGTGATCGTCGCACTGCGGGAGAATTCCGAACGATCCAGCGCCAGCCTCGCCCCATTCAATCGCGGCCCGTTGCTGTCACGCCAATCGCTCAACACAATCCCCGGCGCCGAAACCCGCGCGCCCGACAACGCAGGGTCCGCATGCTCCTCGCTCACCAGCGATCGCCCAACCGCCGCGAACCGGAACGTCCCATTTCCAGTCTCGAACGAAACAATCTGCCCATCGCCCGACACCAGCAGCCGCTCGCGCGCCGGCCGCATATCGGCCAGCACCGGCGCCGGAACATTCACCTGCGCCCCATCCGCGCTCAGCACCCCCCAGCCCCGATCCTCAGACGCGAACGCCGCCCCCCCATTCGGCAGCCCAACGATACCGCGCACCGTATCCCCGCCCACCGACACATCGCTCGCCGCCCCGAGGCCAAAATCCGCCCAGCGGCGCAGCACATACCGCCCGCCATCATGCGCATATCCGCCGGCCACCAATTGCACCCCGCCGCGCCCATCATGCGCCCAAGCCACCCCCAGCAGCCCCTCGCCCTTCAGCCCACTCGTATCCGGCACAAACACCGGCTTCAAACTACGTGCCCCCAGCACGCTCACATGCAAACGCCCTACCCGATCCGCCGCCGCATCGGCCACCGCCACCAGATCCTGATCGGGCGAAAGGGCGATCCCCCAAGGGTGCCCCAACCCCGGCAAAACAACGCTGCCCGCCGACTGCCCACCGGCCGCATAAACCCGGATGCGCCCATCCGCGCACGTCGTGAAAAGCCGCCCGCCGCGATCGAACACCAGCGCACGCACCGGGCCGCCATACGCCGTATCCGCGAACAGCAACTTGCCCGTCCCCGTATCCCAAACTTTCACCCCGCCCTGCGCCAACCCCGCCGCAAACCTCACCCCGTCCGGCGACACCGCCAACGCCTCCACCGGCGAGGGCAACCCCGTCAACAAGCCAGACAACACCGCCTTGCCCACATCGAACACGTAAATCGAAAAAGTCCCGTCCCAACTCCCCCCAGTCGCCCCCCCGGCAAACACCTTTTTGCCATCAGGCGAAACAGCGACCGCATAAATCTCTCCCTCCTGCGCGCCGCCAATCGGCGGCCGCAAAACCTCGATCTGCCGCCCCTCTGGCAACCGCCAAACCCGAACTGTCTTGTCATACCCGGCTGTCGCCAGCATGCTGCCGACGGCGTCTGTCGCCAGCGCCGCCACGGCGCCCGCGTGGCCGCCGGCTTCTATGCGCAGGAAGGGGGTTTGGGGGGGATCGCCGGCAAAGGCGGAGCCGCACCACAAAAGTAAGCAAGCAAGCAGTCCTTTTTTGAAAAAAAGGACCAAAAAGTTTTTGTCAGCTGGCGAGTTCAAAGCCGCTGGCCACGGCTTTGTCGGAGACGGCGACGCTTTGGGCGAAATCGTCGCGGCGTGCCGCATTGCTGCCGGCCAGAGTCGCCACATCCTGCGAAGCGGCGGGTTTCACGCTCTCAGCCTCCACGGGCGCACCCGGCGCGATCGATCGCTTCTTGTGGTGCGTGTGCCCCTCCGTCCCCAAATCCTCCGTCGGGGCATAGCCGGTCTCTCCCGTATCGGCCTGCACCAACGCATAGGCCCCACGCTTGCGCTGGATTTTCACCTTCGCATTCGCGGCCAGGCTCGCCACACCCGGCGCCCCCTCGTTCGGCGACAAGCGCAATTTCGTGGACCGCACCACCACCGCGGCATCGCTCACCGGCGCGTCCTCGTCCGCAATCCGCGCGCTCGTCCCCGGCGCCAGATTATCGGCCGCCACACTGAACTGTTGCCCGCGCTGCTCCACCTGCCTGTCGATCCTGCGCCCCATCGCCACATCGCGTCGCGCCCATCCGCGTACGTTGGCCATCTGCGCTTCGGCCGTCGGCCGGTCGATCGCATGTGCAGCCAACGATGCATTGATGCCAGCAGCCTGCGCAAACCGGCATCCCATCAACTGATCGAACGCCGCCTGCGTCCGCGTGATCTGCGCATTGTCGTTGCCGATATCGCCCTGCACCCGGCTGTACAGCACGGCCTGGTCGTAATTCTGCTTCTGCAAGGCATTCCAATATCCGGCAGCCGCCCCCGTCGCAGCACCTATGCCCGCGCCGATCAACGCCCCTTTCCAATCCCCGCCCGTCAACCCGCCAATCAAGCCACCGCCCAAAGCCCCTGTCGCCGCTCCCGCCAGAATGTCGGCCGAGAAATAGTTTCCGGTAGAGTCCAGCGCCACCTCATATTGCCGGCAGGAATCGCGCCCATCATCTGGCCCCAGCCGGGACTCCTGGGTGCTGAAAGCAGCCCCCACGCCCTGCCCCGGCGCGCAAGACGTCAACGGACCCACCACAAGCGCTACACACAGAAGCAGGCGCACCCCGTAAAACATCAAAATCCCTCGGTCGCTCGAACAATTGAACGGCCCACCCACCAGAAAAATCAATGAATAAAAGTTTTTTGGTCCGTTTTTTCAAAAAAGGACGTCTTCTTTCCTTCAAAACTTTTGAGCGCAACAGCAACACCCACCAAAAGCAAACCCGCTCCCACACTTTCCACACCACTCGGCCAGCGTCCCTGATAAATCGCGCCATACACAAGCGCGAAAACCGTCTCCGCAACTATCAGCTGTGCCGCAAGTGAAACCGGCAACCGACGGGCCGCGACCGCCCAGGCCCACGTCGCCGCCCAGGACGACAACAGCCCAAGAACCAGGCTCCAAATCACCAGCCGCATTGCCCCGGCCAGTCCCAATGCCGGCACCATCGACCAACCCCCTATCCCTCCCGCCACAAGCACAGGCACAAGCGCCAACACCGTGCCGAGCCCTGTCAGCGCCGTCCAAGTCACCGGCGACAGCCCCCGACGCTGCGAAAGCGCGCTCGCATTCCGCAGCCCATACCAGGACCAAAGCACAAGTGCGGCCACCGCCAGGGCCACGCCGCCGACAAATACCCCCAGCGTGCCGCCCGCTTTCGCATGCAGCAAAGCCTGCACATTCGCCACCAGCAGCCCCGCGCCGATCGTCAACAGCGAAGGCGCCAGCCGGCGCATCGGAATCCGCGTCGGCCCCCGATTGCCCAGAACCCCCATCACCGCGGGCAGACAGCCGATGATCAGCGCCGCGACGGCGGTTCCAGCCCGCGGCACAGCCAATGAAAGGATCAAGTAGTATCCTACATTCCCGGCAAAACCCAGCAACACGATCAGCACCCAGTCCCGCCACGTCAGATCGCGCAAAGCCCTGAACCCACTGCCGGCCAGAACGCACAGGGACGCCAAGCCGAATACAAGATATCGCCCGACCGTCAGGTCGAACGCAGAATAGGGTGCGGCAACCAAAGGTGCGACGAATGTCAGCCCCCAAAATGCGCCAGCGGCGAGGCCGGCTGCCACGCCCAAGAGCGAAAAGGATCGAGAATTGGGCATTCTATGAAAAGTAAGGCCTTCTTTTTTGGAAAAAAGAAGGAAAAAACTTTGTCAGTGCTGTCGCGGACTTGCTTTCCATCACCAAGCTGGCTGGGCGCTTATGAAACCTTGCAACTGCGCCATCGCATCTGCCGCCTCGGACTCGTACGTCATCGCCACCGCCAGGCTCGGCGCGCCCGACGTCATCGCCCGCGCCATGCGGATGCGATCGCCCAACCCGCTCAGCAGATGCCGGTGGCCGACAATGCTCGTGAACGCGGATTGCCGCGCGCTGTCATGCGCAATCACCAGCATCCAGGCATCGCCAGATGGCGTTCGCCATGGCTGCATATCCACATTGCCCTCCAGCCCCCTGCTGGCCGGCCCCCGCGCCGCCTCAAGAATCCGCGAAGGATTGGCACCGGCGGGAATGGCAGTCGCAATCACCCGCAACATGCCCGACTGGCACAGGAAACTTTGGGTGCTCACCGCCCCCTTCACCTTCACGCCAGCCCCATGGCAGCCGGCCGGCACAACCACGGCGGGCATCACGGCCTGCAAGACAACGCCAGCGCGGGCATCCAACAACCCCACCGCCAGCTTGCCGAGGCCAGCCATCACCAGCACCGCAACGCACGCCGCCACCAACCGCCACAGCCGCGGCGCCACACCGGAAACCGAGCGCGCGGGCACCGCCGCCACATGGTCCTGCCGGAAAGGCAGCCCCGCCAGCGCCAGCACAACGATCACGAATGAGAAGAACACCCACCCATAGATCAGATGATCCGCCGCCCCCGCCTCCGCACTTCCAAGAATATGGCCAAGCAGCACAATCCCTAGGCCCCGCACACCATTCGCCACCACTGGCACCACGCAGGAAACCGTAATGAACGCCACCCGCCGCCACGGCGAGCGAAAAATCGTCACGGCATACAGCACGCCGAACGCAATGGATGCGATCAGAAACCGCAGCCCTGCACACGCCTCCGCCACATAGAACACGCCCTCGGGAATGGTGATTTGAAAGGTATCGGCCTCCACCGGCACATCCAGCGCATGCAGCCCGCTAATGATGAAGTTCGCCGTAAAATGCTGCAAACTCGGCGTGATGAACGCCCCGAACGGAACCAGGAACACCAGATACAGAAACGCCGGCGACAGCGCCCACCACAGCCGCCACCCCAGCCCCGCCATCAGCACCAGCTCCGCCAGCCCGACCAGAGCCAGCTGGCGCCCCTCCATGATGCCCAGCCAGTTCGCCGCCAGCCAACCCAGCACCAGCGGGATTGCGACAAGCGCCGGCCACATCACCGGAACCGGCACACCAGCTTGCGCCACCGCCCGCCGCTCCCATAGCAGCCAGCCCGCAATCGGCAGTACCAGCCAGCAATGCCCATAGGCAGTGGACGCGTTCCACGTCCCCACCGCCGATCCGATTTCCGGCGTAAACGCCAGGCACAGCAGCAGCAGCGCACCCCCCACCAACGCCCACGCCAAACGCTGCGCCGGCATCATCCCACGCCACGCACCAATATCGGCCCGATCAAATTGGCCACCGGCAACGGCAGCCGCTTCCAAGCTGCAATCATCAGCCGGTATTTCGGGTTCAGCGGGTTCACCTCCGGCATCGCCTCCCCTTCCGCCACCTGCACCCGGTATGGCAGCGGCAGCGGCGCAAACCCCCAATTCTTCTTGAACGAAAAAGCCCCAGTCCCAGACTTGCTCCGTCCGAAATCAAACACCCGATATCCGCGCGCGCCCGCCCGTTTCATCGTCTCCCAGTACATCATGTCATTGGCAAAACACGCCCGCGCTGCTGGCAAGCCCCCGCCATAATACGGCAGCACCTCGTCACGGAAATAGAAGTTCATCACGGAGGCCACCGGTTTCCCGGCGTCGCTCACGGTGACAACATCCATCGCCTCACCAAACGCCTCGGCCAGGATCCGGAAATACCGGCGCGCAAAGACCGGCGTCCCCAGATTGCGCACACTCTCCGCATAGATGCCGTGCAGCACATCCACATTGCGATCCACCACAACCGACAGCCCACGCTCGATCGCCTTGCGCACCACCGCCCGCTGCTTGCGCGGTATCGACTTCAGATTGCCCTCCTGATCGCCCGCGATCGCCCGGCGGAACGTATTGTAGAGCGCGCCCCGCTCCTGCCAGGTCTCGTCCAGCCCGCCCTCCTCCGGGGCATGCAAGAACCGGAACTCGCAAGCCGTGGCATCAAGCTTTGCCCGCAGCGCCCCCGCATGATCCGCCAGCGCGCGCACCACGTCCGCATCCACCGCCAGCGGCCCGCCATAAACACAAAACGGATTGCTCACCAGCGTATTGCCGAACAACCTGGTCTTCACATGCACCAGCGGCAGCACGCCGACCACGGCCCCATCCTGCTCGGCCAGCACGTAATGTGTGCGGTGCGCGAACGCTGCCTCGATCACGCGTCGCCAGGCAGCCAGATGGCAGAAAGTGGCCTGCGGATGGGCGTGCACGAACGCGTCCCAGGCGGTGGTGTCATCGCCTAGGGCGGTAATTCTAATCATCGTGACAGGTCCAGACTAAGGCAAGGAAGGCCTTCTTTTTTGCAAAAAAGAAGCAAAAAACTTTTATCGCCGCTGTCGCGTCTCTCTTAACCTGGCGTAAGCCTTCGCTTCCTAACTCCCAATATTGACAACCCGGACCCGCCGGTTCCCCGGCTCCGCCGTCTGGTCGGGCGTCTGCACCAGCAGCTGCTCCGACCCCACGCCCACCGCCTCCAACCGCGCCGCCGCAATCTGGAATTTGCCCTCCAAATACGCCGCCACCGCCTCCGCGCGGTGCTGGGACAACGCCTTGTTCGCCTCCGGTTTGCCCACCGTGTCCGTATGTCCTTCCACCCGGAAGCGGAACGCCGCCAAAGACGGGCTCGCCAGCGCCTGGCCCAACTGATCCAGCGTGCGTTTGGCCACCGGCGCCAGCACCGCCGATCCGGTCGCAAAATCCACCGTCAGCTTCACGCTCGGCGCATCCTCCGCCGGTGCCGCGTCCGGCGCCTTCACCCGCCTGATGCCGCGCGTGGCCGCCGTCAGCTGTCCCGGCTTCGGCTTCAACCCAGTAATGATATCAGCCTCGGATGGCGTCTGTGCCACTGCCGTCCAGCCCCACACCAAGACCAACGCAACGGCAGCCAGAACCAGTTGGCGCACGCGACGATCCCCCCTCACAACACCCAAAGACTTAACTGCCCAGATTGACGATCTTGACCCGCCGGTTGCGCGGCTCCGGAGTCTGGTCCGGGGTCTGCACCGCCAGCTCGCTCGATCCCTTGCCAACCGCCTCCAGCCTGGTCTCCGCAATGCCGAACTTGCTCTCCAGATAGCTCGCCACCGTCTCGGCGCGCTTCTGTGACAGCTCGCGATTGATCTCCGGCGACCCGACCGTATCGGTATGCCCCTCAACCCGGAAACGATACGCCGTCAGCGCGCTGCTGCTCAGCGCCGCCCCAAGATGGTCCAACGTATGCGCAGCCGCCGGCGTCAGCTCCGCGGACCCGCTATGGAAATCCACCACCAGCTTCACCGAAGGGCCGTCCGAATCAGACCTGGCCGCCGCAGGCTCGGCCGCAGCCTGCGTGCGATAGCTCGCGTGGTGCTCGCGCACCACTGGCGCGGGCGCCTCTGCGGCCGGCGCATCGTTGCCGGGCATGCGGCGAATGCCACGTGTCGGCCCCTTCAGTTGGGCAGCGCTGGGGCGAAGCCCGGCTATGATATCGTCGGCCGAAGGTGTCTGCGCGCCGGCACTGTGGACGGCCAGCGTAAAAGCGAAAGCCGCCGAAGCGGCAAGAATAACTCCGCGCACGGGATGCCTCCAGGGTCATCTATATTGATAAGCATGTCATAGGCGCGTTCTTGCCGCTGGCGCAATCTTCCACTTGGCGTCAGACTGCATTTACCGCGTGCAGACGGTGTTTTCTGGGGGAAAGCCGATGAATGTCCGCGTCTGGGCGGAGACCGACAGCGGCGCGGTTCGCAAGCACAACGAAGATACGCTGATCACACGGCCGGAGATGGGCCTGTGGGCGGTGGCCGACGGCGCCGGCGGCCACGCGTCCGGCGAAGTCGCTTCCGGAATGCTGGCCGAAACCCTCAGTGCAATCCCGCAGGAGCTGCCGCCAGCCGACCTTCTGGCCACCATCCGCACACAGGTCTCCGCCGTGCATCAGGCCCTGAAGCGCGAAGCCGCGCGGCGCGGCGAAGGCGGCATGATCGCCTCAACCCTCGTCACCCTGGTCATCCGCGGCGAACATTTCGCCTGCCTCTGGGCGGGCGACTCCCGCGCCTATCTTCTGCGCGAAGGCGTGCTGCAACAAGTCACCCGCGACCACAGCCTGGTGCAGGAACTGGTCGATGCCGGAATCATCCGCCAGGACCAGGCCGAAAGCCACCCGCAAGCCAACGTCATTACCCGCGCGGTCGGCAGCGAGGACGACGATGTCGAGCTGGACAAGGTCAGCGGCCAGACAGCCCCCGGCGACCGTTTCCTGCTGTGCAGCGACGGCCTGTGCAAAACCCTGGACGAAGCCGCCCTCGCCCAGTTGATCGGCAGCACCAGCGAGACCGGCCCGGCCGTGGACCTGATCGCCGCCGCCCTCGAACAGCAGGCGCGCGACAACATCACTGCGGTGGTCATTGAGATCGGGCAGGACTCGTGAGCGGAACCCAAACACCGCAGTCGCGGCTGGGGAAATACGAAATCCGCGGCACCCTGGGCCGCGGCGCCATGGGCACCGTCTATGACGGCTGGGACCCCGCCATCGCCCGCCGCGTCGCCATCAAGACCGTGCGTCTGGCCGACGCCGACGACGAAGAGACCGCCGAAGCCCTGGAACGCTTCAAGCGAGAAGCACAGGCCGCAGGCCGCCTCTCCCACCCCAACATCGTCGGCGTCTACGATTACGGCGAGACCGACGACATCGCCTACATCGTCATGGAGTTCGTTGAAGGCCGCTCGCTGAAATCGGTGATCGACCAGGAACGCCGCCTGCCGCCCGCCGAAGCCGTCGAGATCATGTCCCAGGTGCTGGCCGGCCTCGGCTACAGCCACGCCAACGGCGTCATCCACCGCGACATCAAGCCCGCCAACATGATGATCACCGCCGACGGACGGGTGAAGATCGCCGATTTCGGCATCGCCCGGATCGAAAGCAGCAGCATGACCTCGGTCGGCACCGTCATGGGCACGCCCGCCTACATGCCGCCCGAACAATTCCTCGGCGAACCCGTCGATGCCCGCAGCGACATCTATGCCGCGGGCGTCATGCTGTTCCACCTGCTCACCGGCGAGCGTCCCTACGAGGGCAGCATGACCAGCATCATGCACCGCGTGCTGAACGCGGAGGCGCCGCCCCGCGCCTCCGCCAAGGGCGTGCCACCCAGCTTCGACCCGGTGATCGCGCGCGCAATGGCCCGCGCGCCAGTCGACCGCTACCCGAGCGCGGGCGCCTTTGGCGTGGCGCTCACCCAGGCGCTGAACGCGCCCGCGGACGACGAGGACGGCGATGCGACGATGATCGCACGTGCTCCGGCCGTGGCGCGGCCCGCGCAGCCCGAACCAGCTTCCGTCCCGAGGCAAGCTGCAGCACCGCCCGCGAAGAAAAGCGCGCCCGTGGCACTGCTCGGTGCGGGCGCAGCCACGATGGCGGCGGCGGCCGTGGCGGCATTCTTCGTGCTTCGCCCGTCAGCACCAATGCAGCAGCCTGCTGCAGTGGTGCCTGCCGTTACGGCGCCTGCTTTGCCAGCGCCAGTTGCCGCGCCGGCAGTGGCACCGCCGGCACCGCCCGCCGCACAGTCAGCGCCCGATCCGCTCGCCGTCCGCCAGGCCCTGGCCAGCCTGCCATGCGCCGCGCTGCAAGCACATGCGCCAGACAGCCCCGGCCTGTCGGTGGTCGTGACAGGTGTGGCGAGCGCTGCGAGTGTGGCCGATGCACGCCGCCTCGGGCGCGCGGCGGTGGCGGGCACGCAGCAGCCGGACCTTGTCTGGCAGATACGCGAGGTGAGCGCCGTCTACTGTCCCGTGCTGGATGCGCTGCGCCCGGTCATCCAGGCACAGCAGGATGGCCAAGCCCCGAATGTGACCCTCGGCCCCAGCAATCTCTCCGCTACGCTGCATGACAAGGCGTTCGTGACGCCGCGGATCGACATGCCCCGTTTCAATGCCGTATTGACGCTGGATTATCTCTCCAACGACGGCACGCTGGCGCATCTGCTGCCAAGCGCGAAACGGCCGGCGCGGCCGATGGCCCCGAATGCCAGTCTCGTGCTGCCTGCCAAGGAGAGCATCGGAGTGGGGCCGCCCTTCGGCAGCGACCTGCTGGTGGCCATCGCATCGGAACGGCCATTGTTCGGCAAGCTCCGCGCGGATAGCGAGACGATCGC
>Ga0123336_10004324_pt1 | contig 11603 bp, 9 predicted proteins | sample SSSSmetaG_FD_96466 | JGI IMG/M metagenome (GOLD analysis project Ga0123336, IMG submission 96466) | Glacier valley bacterial and archeal communities from Borup Fiord, Nunavut, Canada, to study Microbial Dark Matter (Phase II) - ​SSSS metaG | ecosystem: Environmental > Aquatic > Freshwater > Ice... | reverse complement strand
GTCGTGAACGAAGGAATAGAATTACAAAGTGACGCGGGTTCAAAGCTAATCGTCCAATCTCCTCTAATTTCAACGGACCCGCCGTATTACGACAACATTGGTTACGCAGACCTCTCCGACTTTTTCTATGTGTGGATGCGGCGTTCTCTGCGCTCGGTGTACCCAAAACTCTTCGGGTCCATGCTGGTTCCCAAAGCGGCTGAACTGGTTGCCACGCCGTACCGTCACGGCGGCAAGGCCAACGCCGAACAGTTTTTTATGGAGGGTATGACCAAAGCCATCGAAAATATGGCTCAGGGCGCACACCCAGATTATCCCACCGCCATTTATTACGCCTTCAAACAGGAGGAAGCCGCCTCAAACGGTCTCTCGAGCACTGGCTGGGCCACCTTTCTCGAGGCGGTCATCTCGGCGGGTTTTTCCATCAACGGCACTTGGCCTGTGCGCTCAGAACTAGCCAATCGGATGCGCGGTCAAGATTCTAACGCGCTGGCCTCGAGCATTGTGTTGGTGTGTCGCTGTCGGGCCAAAAATGCGCCGCTGGCGACCCGTGCGGAGTTTCTGCGGGCGCTGCGGCTCGAGCTTCCGGCGGCGCTGCGCGAACTCCAAAAAGCCGGAATTGCTCCGGTAGACATGGCTCAGGCCAGTATTGGGCCGGGTATGGCGGTGTACAGCCGCTACACAGAGGTGCTCGAGGCCGACGGCTCGAGGCTGGACGTGCGCGGCGCACTGGCCGAAATCAACCGGGCGCTGGACGACTATTACGGTGAACAGGAAGGGGCGCTGGATAAACGCTCGAGGTTTATCGTGAGCTGGTTTGAAACTTTCGGCTTTGAAAGCGGCGAGTACGGACGGGCCGAGACCCTGGCCACCGGACGCGACGTGAGCGTGTCTAGCGTAGCGGATACCGGGGTGATTCTGGCTCGAGCCGGAAAAGTGCGCCTGCTGCGCCGCTCGGAACTTCCAGAAACCTGGAAAACCGAGAACATCACCGTTTGGGAAGCCACTCAACGCCTGATTGCCGCGCTCGAGGGGGGCGAGGACCTGGCGGCGGGTGTGACCAAGCGACTGGGCGAAGAACTCTCTGGGGCCGCAAGGGACCTGGCCTACCGCCTCTACACCGTGTGCGAACGCAAAGGCTGGGCGCAGGAAGCGGCAGCGTATAACCTGCTGGTGCTGGGTTTTGGGTCGGTGCTTCAGCGCAAAGCTCAGCTCGAGGGTGAAGCGCAGCAGGTGAGATTGTTGGGTTGAGATTTGGCTCGAGGGTTTAAAAAAGAGGAACCCGTACTCTCGAGAGTACGGGTTCCTCTTTTAATTTTTAGGCGGCTGAAGCGGTGCTTTGGGTCCTCGAGCGCAGGGCGCGGCGCTGCTTCCACTCGGGTTCGCCAAAGCCCTTGAGCAGGGCGGCAGCGTCGGGACAATCGGCCACATCGGGCAGCAAAATATCCAAAATCTCGTTGTAGCGAATCTCGGTGAGCGTTCCCTCAAGGGCGTTCAGGGTAAGCTCGAGGGTGAGGTCTTGCGTCTGCTCTAGCCACCGGGCTTGCTCAGGAGTCAGAGTTTCGTTGTTCAGGGTTTCGTTGTTCAGGGTTTCGTTGTTCAGGATGTCGTTGGTCATGGCTGTGTCACCTCCAGCCCTACCCGGTGTAGTGCCTTCTCGAGCATAACATATCCGCTGGGGTCTTTTCGCTCGAGTGGGTCAGGGAAATACACATAGAGAGCAAAGCATTCCGCGAAATACTCGAGCGGATTTCTTTTGCCATAGACCGTTCCGGCCTGTAAAAAGTTGGCCCTCTGGGTTTGGACAAACTGAGGCTCGTTTAAACGTCTCAAAACGTTATGCACATGATGGCCTAACTCGTGAACCAGAGTTCTTTGAATAGCCTCAAACGGCGTTTGGGCTGTGCTACTCACCGAATACACCCGTTGCCATTCAAACGCACGGCCATATTCTCGTTTATCCCGAGCGGTTGCCACCTGAATGGTCTTGTTGGTGAACGAATAAATCCCATTGACCGCAACGCCGTCGTCCAGCACTTCTTTGCTTAACTCGAGCCGATTGAGGGGATTCTGCTCGAGCCACTCGTCCACGCCAATATCCTTAAAGATTCCCGTCAATCGCTCGAGCTGGTCCGCGCTGAGGTGGGTCACGGTCTCGAGCGCGTAGGGAGAACTGGAAATTTCGGCGCTCGAATCGGGCAGAGGGTCGGGCGGGGTTTCGCTCACGCTCTGCACTCTACTCGAGGGGTCGTCTTCCCTCTAATGCACTTCTCTGGCCCGCTCGAGCAAATCCCGCACTGAAAAACTTCGAGCGGTTTCGCCAAAACTGGGTTCGGCAAACTCAAACTCGCTCAGATAACGTGGCTCGAGCGCAGACTCACCCTGAATCTGCACCAGGCTGAGTCTGAACTGCTCTGGGGTATTGCGGGCGGCCAGAATCTCGTTTTTGGTCAGGGTTACGGTATCGCCGCTCACCCCTTTGACCTCGATAAAGCGCAGCCGTCCGCTGCGGGGGTCGCTGCTCTCGAGGTCGTAGCCCAGGCCGCGCTCCAGGCTCACATCGCGCACCTTGTAGCCCAGGTCTTCTTCGGCCTCCCAGGTCGCCCGCATAGCCAGATTTTCGACCAAACGGCGGCGCTCGAGGTCCACAAGCTGTTGCCGTTCCAGCGCAGGCTCGAGCAAGGCCAACGGAACGACGAGTGCCAGACCGAGGAGCTGCGGTGAAACCGGGTGAAGTTGGCGCTCGAGGTCCAGTTCTTTTATTCTGCGCTCGAGCCGTGCCTGCAAATCGTCTGCCCGCTCTCTCGCTTTTTGCGAGTTCACCCGAAGCTGTTTGCCCCGCTTTTCCTGAGCGGCGAACTCGTGCGCTTTGCTGTCCCAATAGTTGATTTCCCGTCGCATCCGGCTCTCCACTTCACGCCGTACCTTGCTCAAATAGCTCAGCCTGCCCTGGCGCACCTCCTCGAGATGTTGGGGCAGTACCTTTTCTACTGCAAACTCGAGGATGCGCCCTTTGGGGTCTCGGCGTAACCAGTCCTCGCGCAGCAAGGTCTGGGTCTGCTCGAGCTGCTGCGGGGTGGGCGCGGTGTAATCCAGATAAGGCGCGTGTCCCGCTTCCCAGATTTCGTCGCTGCGCGTGAGTTCCACGAACTGCATTTTGCGGCTGACTATGGTGTAAGGCTTGTCCCGACTCGGCAACCCGGAGCGAATTTCGTGCTCGAGGTAGGCTAAAAGTCTTGGCTCGAGCAGGGAGGTATGCGGGTCTATCAGGATGGTTCCCTGAGCCAGCGTTCCCCCGTACTGCTCGAGAATCAGGTCCAGAGTGGCCTCGAGCAGCGCTTGACCAGGGTAAATCAGCAGCGCGTTTTTCTCACCCATCTCGACCAGAGTTTTATCAAAAGTGATGCGTTCGTACTGGCGCAGCACCTCGCCGCGTCCCCGCCTGCGTGCGCCCTCGCGCAATCTCGAGGGAACGTGCGTCACCGCATAACGCCCCGGCTCACGCCGAGATAAGCGTCCGCCCACCGCTTCATCTTCAAAAGCAGCAGCAAAAAAAGAGCTGATAAAGTGTGGCTGAAGTTTACGGGTCTGAGCGCGTTCCATGTCCGCTCTTACCGCCTGTACTTTACTGAGGTCCAGGCTGTCGCGCACCAAGGCTTTATCCTCGAGCAGCGCTCGCAAGGCGTTGAGGTCCACCACGCCTTCTAAAGTTTGCTCGAGCCGAATGCGGGTCTCTTCACTTTCACCGTGTAGTACCGCTTCCATCAACAGTTCGCGCAGCGGTTTGTTCTCGAAGCGCTGTCCCAGAACATCAAAAACTCGTCCTCCCAGCGTGCGGGACGCAATATCGAGCTTCTCGAGCAGGCGGTGGTACACCTCGCCTTCGCGGGTTCCCTGGGCCACCAGATTCCACAAAAAACACACTTCTTTTTGTCCAATGCGGTGAATACGTCCAAAACGCTGCTCGAGACGGTTGGGGTTCCACGGCAGGTCGTAGTTGACCATCAGGTGAGCGCTCTGCAAGTTGAGACCCTCGCCCGCTGCGTCGTTGGCGACCAGCACTTCCAAATCTCCACCGTACCGGAAGCGCTCGACCACTGCCCGCCGTTGCTCTCGGGAGAGACCCCCGTGAATGACCTCCACTTTGTCGGGTCGGCCCAGAAAGTTACCAATGCGCTCTACCAAATAGTTCAAAGTGTCGCGGGCTTCACTGAAGATGATGAGTTGCCGCCGCTTTCCGCCGCGCACCATCAGCGGGTCCTCGAGCAATCCGCAAAGCTGCCGCCACTTGGTATCCTGTTCGCTCAGGCGTAAGGTGTGCGCCTGACGCTCGAGCCTTCTCAGGGTGGCTATTTCTTCTTTGAGTTCGCTCAAAGTCCGGGCTGCCGAGGCATTACCGCCTATCTGGGCCTCGAGCTGCTCGAGTTCCTCCCCACCCAGTTCATCCAGGCTGTCGTCGTCCAAATCTTCGGCATCTACTAGAACTTCTGTTTCCAGCCCGAACAAGCTCTCGCCCTTAAGTTTCAGCTCGAGCCGCTCCCTGCGCCGGGTGAGTGAACGCAAGATAGCCTCGGGACTCGAGGCCAAACGGCGTTGCAGAATTTGCAGGGCGAAGCTGATGTTCACTCGCTTGTTAGGGTCCAGGCGTTCGGCCCGGCCCATCTCTTCGCGCACATAAGTCGTAACCGCTTGGTATAAGGCTTGTTCGGGCTGGGACAGGGTGTAGCCCACCGTAAAGGAGCGCCGTTCAGGGAAAAGGCGCGTTTCGTCAAAGCGCACCAGGTCTTCTTTGAGCATACGCCGCATCAGGTCGCTCACCTCAGGGCGCTCCCCACTCGAGCGAGACCCGCCCCCCTCAAAACGCTCAGGGTCCAGCAGGGCCATAAAGCCCTCAAATTCGGCATCCTTACCGTTGTGAGGCGTGGCGCTCATCAGAAGGAAGTTGCGGGTCTGCTTGCTGAGGAGTTGCCCCAAACGGTATCGTCGGGTGGGGCGAATTTCTTCACCACTCACTGTAACAGACATCCGGTGCGCCTCATCCACCACCACCAAATCCCATTCTTCACGCTCGAGCAGAGCCATCAGGTCGTCGTTTCGGCTGAGCATATCCATACGGCAAATCAGGCGGGCTTCCTCGGCAAAAGGGTTTCCGGTTCGGCTGGCCTGAACCCGGCCTGCATCCAAAATAGGTAGCTCGAGACCAAATTTCTGGGCCAGTTCGTCCTGCCACTGTTCCACCAGACCGCCCGGAGCCACGATGAGCAGGCGCTCGAGTTCGCCCCGCGACATGAGTTCGCGGATGAGCAAACCCGCCATAACGGTCTTGCCCGCGCCAGGGTCGTCGGCCAACAGAAAGCGTAGTGGCTGACGGCGTAACATTTCACCGTACACCGCCGTGATTTGGTGGGGCAGCGCCTCGACCTGGGAACTCGAGAGTGCAAGGTAAGGGTCGAACAGGTGGGCCAGACGAATGCGCTGGGCCTCTGAGGCTAAGCGCATCTTTTCAGCGTCAGCACTAAACCGTAGCGTAGGGTCAGCTTCCTCACGCTCGAGCCGGGTTTCGTCCTCGCGGTACAGCAGCGTCTCGAGCAGTCCCCCTCGAGCATCCTTGTAATACACCTGAAAAGCTTCACTGCCCAGGGGGCGGCTGGAGATGATTTCAACCGCACCTTCACCCGCTAAACCCCGCACCAGGGTTCCAGGCAAGAGTTGCTCGAGTTTGAACTGTTCCTGAACTTCGTTCACAAGATAACCAGCTTAATCTTTTGGGGCCGAATTTGGGTAGGTCTGTAAAAATAAAAAAGCCGCCCTCGAGCACGGGGCGGCTTTAAAAAACAGTAAACTCGAGCGCAACTCAGTTGCTGCCGCAACCCGTGCCGCTTTCGGCGTCTCCGGTATTTGCGCCGTCGGTGCGGAAGCTGTGACCACAGCCACAGCTCGAGGTGGCGTTGGGGTTATTGACGCTAAAACCGCCCCCCATCATGTTTTCCACAAAATCCACTTCGCAGCCGCGCAGCAGGTCCAGACTCATGCGGTCTACCAGCAGCTTGATTCCCCGGTGGTTGACGATGGTGTCTCCCTCGAGTTCGCGGTCGTCAATGGCCATGCCGTACTGATAGCCACTGCACCCGCCGCTCTTGATGAACACCCGCACCCCGGCGTTCTCCTTGCTCTGGGCCGCGAGCATTCCAGCCGCTTTCTGCGCGGCAAATTCACTGATTGAGATGGGCATTTCCAGCGTTTCCATGCGTTTAACTTAGCACTTCTCGCTCGAGGCGAAGGTGTGTTGATGCAGCAATACAAGCACCACAGTAGGTCGCCGACCCTACAGCGGGCTACATTAGGAAGGTTCCCACTCGAGCTGGAGTGAGCCTCGAGCAGCTATATAATGCAAGATAAGCTACATCTATTTATAGAAAAGCTTATTTAGGCTGAATTGTACAGACTCCTAGTAACTCTTTTCTAAGTTAATGAAGTGCGCCTAATGAAGAAGAATAAACAGGAATTCTCACCAAGGTGAGGAATAAAAACCTAGAATTTGTTTGGGCATCTGATTCATAAGTAAAAATACGTTTTGATTATTCAAATCATGGAGACCTTGATATGACGCAACGTTCTGCCGCTTTTCAGTTGACCCGGCGCGAGGTGCTCGAGGGGATGGGGGTCGGCCTAGCTGCCCTCACCGTCAGCACCGCGCTGGGCAGTCTCAGCCCCGCCGAGGCCCGCACTCAGGGCGTGGCCCTGGCCCACTTCACCCCAGCGCAGGGCCGCACGCTCGAGGCATTGGGTGAGGCGCTCTTGCCGGGTGCTCGTTTGGCGGGCATCGCTCACTATGTAGACGACCAGTTGGGTCGGGAGCGTCCGCTGCTCATTCAAATACCTCGACTACGAGGGCAGTTACGGTGACTTTTACCGTCAGGGTTTGGCCGCGCTGGACCGCCTTAGCCTGTCTCAAAATAAAAAATCCTTCGCAGACTCGAGCGCCGCACAGAAGACGGAGACGCTCAAATCCATCTCGAGTGCCCAACCCGCTGGCTGGGGCAGTGGTCCGCCCGCCCCGCTGTTTTTCTACGCCACCCGCTCCGACGCAGTAGACGTGTTTTACGGCACTCAATCCGGTTTCAAGCGGCTCGAGATTCCCTATCTGGCGCACATCACGCCCCCGAAGGACTGGTGAGTAAGATGGACGCAGACGTCATCATCGTGGGTTCTGGAGCAGCGGGCAGCGTTATGGCGGCCAAGCTGGCGCAAAACGGTAAGCAAGTGGTCATTCTCGAGGCCGGACCGCAGTGGATTCTGGGCGATTTGTACAGCTCACAAATCTGGTCACGGCGCATCAAGTGGGGTGCGCCGCTGCCCAAACTGGGCGGCAACGACCCAGCAGGTCTCACCTTTAACGCGGGCGACGGTACCGGAGGTTCAGCGCTGCACCACTACGCGGTGTGGCTGCGGCTGCACCCCGAGGACTTCGAGCTGCGTAGCCGCTACGGCGAGGGTCAGGACTGGGGCCTGAGCTACGACGAGTTGCGCCCCTTCTACGACCAGGTGCAGACCGAGGTAGGCATCTCTGGCGACGCAAAGGCCGAGGTGTGGCGTCCGCCCGGTGAGGCGTACCCGATGCCGCCACTTCAGGGTCTGACCCAGGCCAAGGTGATTCAGCGCGGCTTCACTAAACTGGGCCTCAGAACCTCGCCCACCCCACTGGCCATCAACTCGGTGGAGTACAAAGGTCGCCCGCCATGCTTGTACGACGGCTGGTGCGACTCGGGATGTCCCATCGGAGCGCTGGCCAACCCGCTGGCGGTGTATCTGCCGCAAGCCACCGACGTGGGAACCAAAATCCGTTACCAGAGCACGGTTTCTCGAGTGCTGACCAACGCCAAGGGAGACCGCGCCACCGGGGTGGAGTATTTCGACGCCGAGGGAGTTGTGCAAACTTTGAACGCCAAAGTGGTGATTCTGGCGGCTTTCACAGTGCAAAACCCGCGCATTTTGCTCAACTCCAAAGACGGTGGACTGGCCAACTCGAGCGGCACTCTGGGCAAGTTCGTGATGGCCCACTTCGCCTTCAACGTTTACGGCCTGTTCAAGGACCAGACCCAGAACTATTTGGGCGTGACCGGCGGCAACCTGATTGGCCAGGACGGCTATCCCAAGGACAAGCACACCCAGCGCGGCCACCTGGGCAGCTTTACTTGGGAGATTGGCAACGCCATGAAGCCCAACGACTTGCTGGGGGTGGCGGCCTCGAGACCGGATTTGTTCGGCAACCCACTGCACGAGTTCATGAAGACTGCCAGCCAGCACCTCGCCACCATGTCCATCGTGGGTGAGAATCTACCGCTCGAGAGCAGCCGCATCACCCTCTCGAGCGCCAAAGACCGTTACGGAATGCCCCGCGCCCAGTTCGACCACGACCTCGCACCCGACGACCTGAAAACGTTTGAGGCGGCCCGCAAGGAAGGCGAAGCGGTGTTCAAGGCCGCAGGTGCGAGTGAAGTGTGGGTCGGTCAGCGGGCGCACCAGCACTTCATGGGCGGCACCATTATGGGTGAGGACCCGGCGGCGTCGGTGACCAACTCTTACGGTCAGTCCCACGACATCGCCAACCTGTTCGTGGCTGGACCGGGCCTGTTCGCCACCTCGGGGGCGGTCAATCCCACCTTCACCCTGCACGCGCTGGCGGTTCGCACCGCCAAATACCTCAGTGAACAATGGAGCAGCATCGCATGAACATAATTCTCGAGCGAATCGGCAAAAATCTTAAAGGGTGTTGGGCGCTGTGCTTGACGGTGGCAGGTTTGATGGCGGCGAGCAGCGCCAGCGCCGCTGATACCCGGCACGGATACACCGTTTACCACGTCAACTGTGCGGGCTGTCACGGTCAGATGGCGCAAGGCAACATCGGACCCAAACTGGCCGATGAACCGGCGCACTGGAGCTTTGCGCTGTTTAGCCGCGCCATGCTCAAAAACTTAGACGACCAAGGTAAGCCGCTGGGGATGCCGATGCCCAACTGGGGCAAAGTTGGCTTTAAAGGCGACATGGGTAAGCCCCCCTCGAGCACCGAGATAAGCGACTTGCAAGCCTTTCTCAAAACGCTGAAATAAGCGCCGACCAGAGATTGAGGGAGGAGCCGAGGAAGGTTCACCCCCCTCGAGCAGCCTGTTCGTGTCAAAGGCTTAATGTCAGAGGCTCAATATCAAACGCGATATGCGTTCCTGGCGTTGGGCCTTTGCTTTTGACATAAAAAGTTTATTCCGCACTTTCGCAAACTTCGTTTCCCAAAAGTGGCCTGACCCGAAAGAAGGCTCGAGCACCTCGCTCGAGCCTTCTTTCGGTGGGGCGGTGGCGACTTATCCTCACCTCGGCAAGTTCGAGCGCTGCGAAACCCCGTATGATGAACTCATGACCCTCGAGCGTTTACGCGCCCTACAAGACGCTCTCTTGGCCACTCCGCTGGCAGGCTGGCTGATTTACGATTTCCAGAAGCTCAATCCACTGGCTCACACCCTGCTCGAGCTGCCAAGAGACGCCCACCTCACCCGGCGCTTCTTCTTCTGGATTCCGAGGGCGGGACTGCCCACCCTGATTCACAACAGCATCGAAAGTGGCACCTGGAAAGCGCTGACCGAGGGCCTGGACCTCGAGCGCGTGGCCTGTCGGGGCCATGAGGACATGACGCGGGCGCTGCGAAATCTGCTCGAGCCTTCCGATGTGGTGGCGATGGAATTTAGCCCTATGGGCGCGGTTCCCTACGTCTCCAAGGTCGATGCAGGCACGCTCGAGTGGGTGCGCTCATTGGGCGTGGAGGTGGTCTCGAGCGCGAACTTGCTGCAAAACTTCCTCGAGTGGTCCGAATCCGATTTGGCGGCGCACAACCGGGCGGTCAAGGTGCTGCTCGAGGCCAAGGATGCCGGATTTAAACTGCTGCACGAGCGCCTCAAGGGTGGCTGGATGGTGGACGAGTTCGAGGCTCAGCAAGAGATTTTACGGGTCATTCTAGAGGGTGGACTGGTCACGGACCACGCCCCCATCGTCGCTTTTGGGGCGCACGCCGCCGACCCGCACTACGCACCCGCTTCCCAGGGCAGCGCCACCCTCGAGCGCGGTCAATGCGTGCTCATCGATTTGTGGGGTCAGGAACCGGGCCATCCATACGCGGACATCACCTGGATGGGCTATGCCGGAACCCCGTCCACAGAATTTATGCACGCCTGGGAAGCGGTAAAAACGGCTCGAGACGAGGCGGTGCGCTTTTTGCGCCAGAGTTGGGAAACCTTCGTGCTCGAGGGCTGGATGGTGGACCGCTGCGCCCGCGATTTGCTCGAGAACGCTGGTTATGGTGAGTTTTTTACCCACCGCCTGGGCCACAACCTGGGTGTGGAACTGCACGGCCCCGGAGCAAATCTAGACGACCTCGAGACCCACGACACCCGCACACTGAGCAGGGGTCTGGGCTTCACCATCGAACCCGGTGTTTATCCGTTCGAGCGGGGCTTTGGCATTCGCAGCGAAATCAACGTGTTCATGGGCGAAAAGGGTCCTCGAGTGACCACCCCCAATCAGCACAATTTGTTTGTTCTCGGAGACCTCGAGTGGGAGAAAGTGGTTTACGACGGCAACGCCTGACAAGGGGTTTATTTGTGGCTTGCAAAGGAATGTAGAACTCACAGCAATTTGACAGGGTGCAGCTCAAGAATGTGGGTCTGTCTCGAGCGGGCTGGAAGGACCCCCCCTTGCGTATTCACGCAAGACCCGTCCCGTCTTGGGCAGAAGGCACTGTCTTGGTGAGAACGGCACTACCGGGCCTCACCGCCCCGTGGGGCCTGCCCGCTTCGGAAGCTATGCGAACCTGTTTTACAGGTGGGTACTTTAAAAGCTCGAGTGCAACAGTCTTTTAGTTCCGTGCTGTCTTGGTCTAAGCGGCACCTATCGGGCCAGACCGCTTCGCAATCCTTCGGGAACCCTGCAAGGTAGGGGGATATTCTTTTAAGCGTGTCACTCGAGAGCAGGGGGTCGTTCCAGGCGGAACACACGCTCCCCCGCAAACTCGAGATACACCGTCATGACAGCGCTTTCTTGACAGCGCTGTCATGACGGTGTATCGTCCTGTTCAAGCAACTCATGGAACTCAATGTGACGCTCGACAAGGTAGCGCGCGCTGCTGGCGTGTCTTCCAGTACGGTGTCCCGCATCATCAACGGCACGGCTAACGTCAGTGCCGCCAAGCGGGAGAACGTGCTGAGAATCATGTCGCAGCTCAACTATCAACCCAATGTGCTGGCCCGTGGGCTGGCCCGTGGTCGCACTATGGGCATCGGGGTGCTCACCCAGGACATCTCCAGCCCTTTTTATGGCAGTACCCTGCGCGGCATCGAGTCGGCTTTATTGGGTAGCGGTTATCACCCTATTTTTATCAGCGGTCACTGGCATCTCGAGGCCATAGATTTTCTGCTTTCGCGCCGGGTAGACGGGATTATTGTGCTGGGTGGGGGGGTGCCTGACCTGCGCTTGCAAGAAGTGGCGCACCGACTGCCGATGGTGGTGCTGGGGCGTAGCATTCCGGGTCTCGAGGGTCAGTGTTTGCGCTTGGACAACGT